>Ga0209755_10000084_pt1 | contig 167758 bp, 137 predicted proteins | sample TergutCo191P1_FD_187301 | JGI IMG/M metagenome (GOLD analysis project Ga0209755, IMG submission 187301) | Cornitermes sp. P1 segment gut microbial communities from Petit-Saut dam, French Guiana - Co191P1 (SPAdes) (version 2) | ecosystem: Host-associated > Arthropoda: Insects > Digestive... | reverse complement strand
TTTTGTTTCATAATTTTTTACTGCCATTAAATATAAATATACGTCACTGCCGCAAGTAATTACAAATATTTCTGACACTATAATTTAAAGCCATAAATCAAGTCTTTGATAATCCCTCTACCAATACAGTTCCACCTTTTGTGTAAGCCTAGGCCATTTCCGCGTCCGTTAGTGTTGCATCATTAGAAAACCTGTCTTTAGGATTGGTTGTTAAGGGGGATTTCCCCCCTTTTTTCCCCCCAATCCCCGCCTCTGCATATTAAGGTGACCGTAATGTCCTAAATATAGTTTTTGTTTTTCTGTCGATGGCCTTTTTTAGGCTAAAAGGGTTGAGAGATGTTTTGATGTTGGCGAGCAGTTTTTGGATGCTGCGGGGTACATTACCTGATTTGATGAGACGCTGGTACGGGGTTCTGGGGTTGTCGTAAGTTCTTTTGTACTTGCTGTTGACCCTGACTTTTTTGGTCAGTTTCATGGATGGGCAGAAGTAGTTAAGGAACTGCCGCAGTGGGCCACCGTGTCCGCCTCCATGAACCCCGGCCCGTCGATATCCCAGCTGTCTGTTCGTATGGGTATCTGGCTGCGTAGCAAAGTGCCCGGCTTGGTCCCGCAAAGCCCCCTGCGGCGGCGAAGGCGGAGGGGCTTGAGGATGCGGTCAAGCGTGGCGTGGCTGACCGAGAGCAGTAAGTTTCTGGCCTCATCGTCTACTGGGCTGTACAACTTATCGTAGTGGGGCAGCCACAGCGGGATAATCGCCTTGAGCCTGCGGGAACACATAAAGTCTGACGCCTTCCAAATCCTGTGCAGAACCTCTAAAAAACGCTGGTTATCATAACTGGACCTCCGACCACGCTTAGTCTTCCGGCGGACCTTAATGCGCTTATTTAACAGCACAATCGCGTATTTGCGGTTGTAACCGCATATCATACAAAACTTATCAAGAATCCGCTTCTTCTCCGACCGCACGGCCGAACGGTAACGCTGACGAATCGCCTCCAAATACGCTTTCCTGTCCATCCGGCACATAATTAATCCCCTTTTTGGCTGTGATGCTTCGGTTAGATTAATTATGAGGCAACGAATGCATCGCGCGCAAGTTCTTTAATTCCTTCGGTTTGATTTAATTTGAGGCAATTCGCGTTTATTCCCGGCCAAAAAATTTTTTTGCATTTTCCGCTGCCCATAACGTATATTATCTATCGGTTGAAAGGCACGGAGTGTAGCGCAGTCCGGTTAGCGCGCTTGGTTCGGGACCAAGAGGTCGGAGGTTCAAATCCTCTCACTCCGATTTTTTTACCCCATAAAAATCAGCCACTTACATATTTTTTACTTTACAATCCCAGCAAACAAAATTTTGCCGGTGCTACACAGGGTGCTGCAGCCGCCCCCGGATGCCGCGTCTTCTCTGAGCGCGTTATAGTCCGCCGTCTCCTCGGCAAGGCAGACGTCAAAGGATGTGCGCCAATCGGGGGCGGGGGGCTACCGCGCCGGTTCCCGATGACGGCGCAGGTGTGGCGGAGCCCTACGGTCCAAACAGAGCGTTCTCGGTTTAAATTCAGGGTTAGTATAAAAGATGGCGGCTGGGCGGTTAATGCAAGAATAATTAGTGTAGTTTGGCGGGAAATAGTATATTATACCATGATAGGAAATATTGTTATCTATCATAAAAAGCATGTGAGAGGGCAGGGATAGATGGCGAAACTTTACTTTGATTCGTGTATGTACGGGCGACACCGTGACGACCAAAAAGACGCAAGGATCGCAGCGGAGACAATCGCCATTATGACTATAATCGACATCGCGCCGATAGTCGGTAATTGTATTTTGGGCAGCGGAGCTGTAGGGGACGAACTGGGCAGAATTAAAAACCCGTCCTTACGTGCCGATTTATTAGACTTTTATGTTGATACCGTTGATGTGTCCGTGAAACTGACCCCGGCGGATGATATACGGGCGCAGGTATTCAGGGCGGCAGGGGTGGGAACTACTGACAGCGTACATCTTGCCGCCGCAGAAAAAGCGGGTGCAGATTATCTTTTAACCGTTGACGACGATTTTGAGCGGATAGCGACGGCAAAGAATTTAAGTAATGTAAAAGTAATGAACCCATTAACCTATTTAGCGGGAGGGACTAAATGAGTATCACAACATTAAACCCTATTGAAGTACGCAAGGCCGGAATGAGGGCCTTGAGCGCCGCCCTGGGGCATGATGGGGCGCACGCATTTTTGAAACAAGTAACGGGTGACGGGGATATTGTAAAAGAGCTTAGGGAACTGTCGGAGCCGTCTCCTGAAGAACTTATGGCTAATATCTACCGTATGCAAGAAGCCTATGATCGGGGCGAGGTAGATGTTGCAGGGCGACCGATACAGGGGGCGTCCTAATGTACAGTAATGAGGCACGGCCTGAATATCAATCAGCACCCTGTTCGCCGAGCACGACAACGGCGCGGGTCTGGGGGACGACAGTCTCTCAAATATTACAGGAAGCCGAAGACCTTCCTGTAATACGCTCTTCAGGGCGATATGGCCGGCTTGACGAAGCTCAAGGACAGGTTGGTTGCTTGCCACCGAGGAGACCAGGATGCAGGCGCGCACCGGGAAACTGCGGGCCGAATTATAAAACGGGATAAAAAATTTTGTGCATAAGGTATCGCGATAACTATATTTGTGATGATGGCGGCGGGATAAAAGAGGTGGACGCTCCCCGCCGAAAAAGGTTAATATTGGGTGCTACAATTATATGGATGGTATCAACTGTATTCCTGAAAATACCTGCGATATTGAGCGTTTGACCCACTTGCAGATCCGCCGGCACATCGAAAAATCACCGGCGGTGATACTGCCTTTGGGCGGGTGCGAGCCGTTTGGCGGGGCGGGGGAGGTTGGGGCGGAGTCGGCCTGTGTCCTCGAAGTCGCGCGGGAGCTGTCCCAACGGTGCAAAATCCTTGTGGCCCCGCTGATCCCATTGGGCTGCTCGTCGCCGTTCATCGCGTTCTCCGGCGCGGCGGGGGTCAAGCCCCGGACGTTCGTCAATATGCTGTGCGAGGTGCTTAACGCATACGTTTTTCAGGGGATAAGCAGGATTTTTCTCGTCAGCGCGGCGCCGTTTAACAGGGAACCGGCGGCGGAGGCGCTGCGCAGGGTGGAGGAGAAGCACCGGGGGGCGGTGAAGACGGCGTTTTTTGATCTCAATACCGTATTGTGCGGCGATGGGGGCAGGGATTTTGACCGGGACGACGGGCTGATCCTGTCGGTATTGTCGTACATACGCCATAAATCTAATGGTATTGATGGTATCCCCAACGCGATATTAGACGATGCGCCTTGCATGGGCGGCCGTCCCCGACAGCCCGAAATTGCCGGTATCAACGTAAAAAATGTCGACCCCAATCAATACAAAACCTGGAAACGCAGGGGCCGCGACCCCCAGAAATTCCGTGCGATTTGCCCGGACGGGTTGATATTGTCCCCGGATAATAACGAAATCACCCCCGCATGCGGCAAAGAGTATTTCGACCGGATTGTCAATGCCATACACGAAAAAATCAAGTTCGTGACGGCGCGCGTGGCGCTTAGTTTGGGCAGCAACCTCGGCGACCGCGCGTCTTTCATAAGCTCAATGGAGCGGATGCTTAGGGGTATTTTGCTCGATGTGCGGGTATCCCCCCTCATGGAGACTGAGCCGGTGGGGGTAGACGGCCCGCAGCCGCCCTATCTGAACAGGGTGATAACCGGCTATTTTTCCGGTTCCCCGCGTATGCTCCTTGTTTTATGCCAGACCTTCGAATCGGAGCTTGGCCGCACCCGCGAGTCTCCCCGTGGGCCGCGCACCGCCGACATCGATATCCTGCTTTTCGATGATTTGCGGGTAGACGACGTCTCCGCGCGGCCCCATACTCTCGTCATACCGCACCCGGAGCTGCTTAACAGGCGTTTTTGCCTTGAGGGGCTGGCGGCCATAGACCCCGGCATTACCGTCCCCCTTTCGGGCGGTGGGCGGACGGTGGGTGAATTATGTGAAAATATGGATGCGAAAGTAGCCGCGCAGAATGTATCTTTAATTGTAGATTAGCGGGGCCGGTAGTTTGGGATTGAAGATAAAATGTATATATAGGTGGTATGATAGTTGTCAACGATACTGATGAGAGGACGGTCTGATGGCGCATGAACTGAAATTTCCGCCGCACATAAATTTTCTCTGCGTAGAGGGTGTGCTCGGTGTCGGCAAGACGTCGCTTTGCGACCTGCTCGGGCGAGATTTGGGTGCCCGTCTGGTGCGCGAGGATGTGGAGGGCAACCCGTTTCTGCCCAATTTTTACTCCGACCGGCGCAGCCTTGCGTTTCAAACGCAGATTTGGTTCCTCCTGTCGCGCCACCGGCAGCTCACGGAGGCTGTTGCGCAGCAGGATCTCTTCCACACCGTTACGGTGAGCGACTATATGTTCGACAAGGACTACATCTTTGCCTCGCTTAACCTTCAGGACGACGAGCTTGCGCTCTACAACACCGTGGCGCACACGCTTGAGACATCGGTGCCGCGTCCCGACCTTGTGGTGTATCTGCAGGCGTCGACCGAGACGCTGCTGCGGCGTATAGATAAGCGCGGGCGGCCCTACGAAGACGGCATGGACGAGGGGTACATAAACAGCCTCAACGAGGCCTACAACCACTACTTCCACCACTACACCGCGTCGCCGCTGTTGATAATCAATACAAATGAGCTTGATTTTGTTGATGATGTGAGGGACTTCCGCGAGATTATAGAGCAGATTGTGAACGCCAGGCCTGGGGTAAACATCTACAACCCGCTCAGCCATAAGGACAAGATGGCGGTCTATGAACAGGCGGAGAATTGATAATGTGCAGTCCTGCGGCGGCGTTTGGGAGCGGCGATGAAGATTATCACCAAATGCTCTGAAATGGCTGATTATTCGCTTGACGCGAGGGCGCGGGGGGGGGCAGTTGGCCTTGTGCCCACGATGGGCGCGCTGCATGACGGCCATCTCTCGCTGCTTAAAACCGCGTCCCGGCATTGTGATAATGTTGTGATGAGCGTATTTGTCAACCCGGCCCAGTTCGGTCCGGCGGAGGATTTTGAGAGGTATCCCCGGCAGCTTGAGAGGGACTGCGAATTCGTGGAGGCGGCGGGGTGCGATGCAGTATTCGCCCCGTCCCCGCAGGAAATCTACCCGGATAATTACAGTACATACGTCAACGTGGAGAACATCACCGGCGTGCTCTGCGGTGCGAGCCGTCCGGGCCATTTCAGAGGTGTTGCGACCGTCGTCCTCAAGTTATTTAATATAGTCATGCCGCAGATAGCCGTTTTTGGCGCAAAGGACGCGCAGCAGGTTATCGTCATAAAGCGCGTGGTTGAGGACCTCAATTTATCCGTAAAGATAATAGCCGCCCCGACAGTAAGGGAGCCGGACGGCCTGGCGATGAGTTCCCGCAACGCCTACCTGTCGGCCAATGAACGCGCCGAGGCGCCGCTGATACACAGGGCCCTCATGTCCGCGAAGGGCCTCTACGACGGTGGCGAGCGCGGCGGCCGGTCTATAATGGATTGCGTAAGGTCAATACTTAATGAGGGGCGTCTGATCAACCCTGAATACGTTGAAGTCGTTGATACCACGCTTTTGAAGCCGCTGGACAGTATTGTTCGTCCTGCCCTGCTCGCAGTAGCCTGCCGCACCGCCGAGACGGGCACGCGGCTTATTGACAATGTCGTTCTTGGCGGCGATTTGTAAAAACTCATACCCGGGAATTATATTTAGAATCTGTCCATAAACATAAATATTTAAGGAATACAGACGCCAATGTCAAAAAAACCAGTAAATCCCGACAGGAAAGACGCCGTCCCTGTTGCCGCCAAATCCGCTGCCGCGCCGCCCTCCGCCGCACTTGCCCCCAGGGCCTTCAGGCACGGCGACCTGATTTGTTTAGGCGGGCTTCTTGTCATTGTGGCGATCATTTTTTCGTCGTTTTTGTTTTCCGGTGATATGCTGGCATCCGGCATCTCCGACCAGATTACCGCCGTTGGGCAAAAACAGTTTTACGGCAACAGCATTATGCGGTACGGGCAATTCCCGACTTGGGAATCGGGGCGTTTGGGCGGTATGCCCTCGATTGATGCCGTGTTTGGCGATGCGTTTTATCCTGTTACAGGGCTTTTGCGGCCGTTTGTACCAGCGTACCGCCTGTTTGGTTATACCATGGTGCTGCACGTATTTCTGGCGGGCCTGTTTTTCTTTCTGATGATGCGCCGCTCGTTTGGTTCCGCGCGTCTGACCGCCTTTGCCGGTTCGCTTTTTTTCATGCTGAACCCCATGTTCGTCAGCCACGTAAGCCCTGGGCACGACGGTAAAATGTTCGTCATCGCATGGTTGCCGTTTGTGGTGTGGAGGCTGCGGTCGCTTTTGAATATTCCCGGTTTTCGTAACGCAGCGATTTTGGCAGTGGGCATCGCAATGATGGTTCTTTCGTCTCATATGCAGCTAACCTACTTTGTGTGTATGGGTATATTCCTCTATTGGGTGGCTGACATCGCGAAGAGCATTGCCGCAAAGGAGGAGAAGAAGCGGATCGTCTTCAAGGCCGGTTTTTTCTGGGTGGGCGTATTTTTGGGCCTCGGCATCGCCTGCGTACAGATGTATCCCTCGTATATGTTCATAAGGGAGGCGTTTTCGGTGCGCGGCGTAGACAGAGGTTTCGAGTTCGCGGCGTCGTGGTCTATTAACTGGGCGGAGTTCGTTTCGCTGTGGGTACACGAGTTCGGCAACAGTTTAGATTACTACTGGGGCAAAAACGGCCTTAAATTGAACACCGAGTACGCCGGGGCCATTCCGCTCCTGCTCACGTTTTTGGCTGTGGCGAGCAAGCCTAAGAGTTTTTGGCGCCTCTTTTGGGCGGGAGTGGCCGTGTTGGCTACGTTATACGCGCTGGGTGCAAACACACCGTTCTTCACCGTCGCGTACCATTTAATTCCGGGTGTCAGGCGGTTCCGCGCCCCCAGTATGATTATGTTCTGGTTCTCGTTTGCCACCGCGCTTATGGCGGCGTTCTTTATTAAGGATTTGTTGACGAAGCGGTTCGAAAATTTCGGGCGGCAGCAGCAGAAGTGGACGAAAGGGCTATGGATAGCGCTCGGCGGCGTTACGCTGTTATCGGTGCTCTTCTCAGTAGAATCGGCAGTCGCAAGTTTAGCGGCTCCCATGATGGGCAATGTAAACGGGCTTACCGGAGAGTCCTCATCTAAGATCTTTACAGTGAATTTCCGGCAAAAATTCTTGCCCAACCTTTGGCTCTGGTGGTTCTTTGCTACGGTAACACTGGGTATGCTCATAGCAGTGGTCAACGGAAAAATCAAGGGTAGCACACTCGTTTATGCGCTGATAGTGATGGGTGTTGTAGACATGACCAGGGTCGACAGCCAATTCATAAAGGTTGAGAGTCCGTGGAGGTGGTACCATCGCAGCAACGCGACGCTCAACGAGTTGAAAACCGAATTCGAAAAGGCCCCGTTTCGGGTTTTTTCCATGGAGGGGACTTTCACAAAGGAAAATCAGGAGGCTCTCTACGGGCTTGAGGGTGTAGGCGGCTTTCACGACAACGAATTGAACTGCTACAGGGCGTTCAGGGGAGACCGGGGCGACAGGAATTATGTGATGGATATTGTGGAGGTAACGCCCGACGGGAGGCTGGCCTATAAAGATATGGCAAGAATGATAAGTGAGTACACGCCGTTTTTAGATCTTGCTGATGTTGAATATATACTGACTGCATCGAGAGTAGGCGGGATTGCCAAAATAAAGAACCTCACGGCTATGGGACGGTTGTCTTACGCGGCGGATTATGCGGTGATGAACGAGGAGAATGTTATTAACGCGCTCAGGACGGGTATGTATAATTACAGGACTACGGTAGCGCTGTTAGAGGAGCCGGAATTGCCGTTTACAAAAGGTAATGTTGATGAGCGTCAATTAACTGTCGAATGGAAAAAATACACCCCGAACAAAAGAGTCGCGGCCGTCACAATGCCTGCCGACGGTTTCTTGAGGATATCGGAGGTCTATTATCCCGGCTGGCAGATAAAGGTGGATGGATCGCCTGTAAAGTATTATCGCGCGGATATGGCGTGGATGGCCGTACCGCTCAAGGCCGGCAGCTACGAGGTTGTTATGATGCCGAAATCATTATATCTCGACGACGCAATAACGGTATCGGCAATATTTATCGCAATTACCGTGTTGATATTAGTATTATCATTTATACAGCGCCGGCGTAAAACAGCGTAGGGGACGGTCGTTTTCGGCTGGTCCGCCTGCATTGGAACAGGCGCAATATTTAATCGGCTGATAGTATGTATTGATTTTGAAAAAAAGGATCACCGGCAATGGGAAAAGAGATTGAGCGTTTGATTGATATCGTGGCAAAGCTGCGGGCGCCGGACGGGTGTCCGTGGGACAGGGAGCAGACGAACCGCAGCATCTTAACATGTATGCTCGACGAGGCGTACGAGTTCTTTGAGGCCGTAGACGAAGAGTCCCCCGAAAAGATGCGCGAGGAGCTCGGCGACCTGCTGCTGCAGATAGTTCTCCACGCGCAGATCGCCGCAGAGGCGGGGATGTTTGACATCGAGGGCGTAGCTAAGGATATAAGCGATAAGCTGATACGCCGCCACCCGCACGTTTTTGGGGATACGCAGGTATCGTCGTCAAAGGAGGTCATACAAAACTGGGAGCGGATAAAGAAGAGCGAGTACGGCGACAGCCGCCGCAAGTATATGGTAGACGACATCCCCGACGCGCTCCCCGCGCTCTTTCGGGCCGAGAAGATGCAGAGGCGCGTGGCGCAGGTGGGGTTCGACTGGAACGACATCAACCCGGCGCTGGACAAGGTGGAGGAGGAGTTCGCGGAGTTCCGGGAGGCGGTGGCCGGCGGCGATGCCCGTCACGCCGAGGAGGAATTGGGAGACATACTGTTCGCGCTTGTCAACGTGGCGAGGCATCACAGGATCAGCGCCGAAAACGCGCTCAGGGCGGCGACGTATAAGTTCGCCAAAAGGTTTCGGTTTGTTGAGGATAAGTTCAGGGAGACCGGGAAAGATATGCGCGAGGCGTCGCTTGAGGAGATGGACGTGTTTTGGGAGGAGAGCAAGCGGTCAGACGATTGACTCGTTCCACTCGCCCTTGCCGAGGCGTACGAGCACCGGTTCGGTCCCCGTGAGGTCGACGACGGTAGACGGTTCCGGGTTTTCGAGCGGGCCGGCGCTGAGCATTACGTCAACCTCGCTGCGCACCGCCTCCCTGATCTCCTCCGGGTCGTTCGCCAGTTCGCCGTCTATGTTTATTGAGGTGTTGGCCAGCGGCTCGCCGAGCAGCCTTACAAGCTCCAGCGTGACGGCGCAGTCGGGTATGCGTATGCCCACGGTCCTGCGTTTGGGCATTACGCGCTTGGGGACTAAGTTCGTGGCGTCCAGTATGAACGTGTACGGCCCCGGCAGGCACCGTTTCATCAGCCGGTAGTGGGTGTTGGAGACTTTCACGTACCTGCTGATCTGGGAGAAGTCGCTGCATATAAACGAGAAAGGGCGCTCTTTGTCTTTTTCGAGCAGTTTCGCTATTTTGTCTATCCCTTTGGGGTTGGTCACGCACGCGCCCAGGCCGTACACGGAGTCGGTCGGGTAGACGGCGATGCCCCCGCCGGACGACAGGATTTTGGCCGCCGCCTCGAGGCTGCGCTTTTGCGGGTTTACCGGATGTATGTCATATATTATCATCGGTATTGATTTTCTCCCGTTACAAATATAATATTTATACAGGGTGTCTTCATAGAAAAATAACAGTTTTAAAAGGAGATGGACGCATATGGCACTTGAAATTACCGTCAAAGCGGAGGGCACGGATCCGATTTTGGAACTTTCGGGCAAGATTGTGGACGTGGACGTGAAGAAGTTCCAGCACAAAATGGACCATCTTTACAAGAACAAGGAACTGGGCCGCGTGGTGGTGGATGTGACCCGCGCCGACTTCATAGACAGCCACGGGCTGGGCGTAATCGTGTATTTCCACACCCTGCTGCAGAAGGAGAAGCGGACGCTGGTCATACTGAACGCCAATCCCGACAATAACTCATACCTTAACAGGCTGTTTGAAGTTACGAATCTGGATAAAGTGCTGAACATCGTCTCAAAAATCAATTAAGGTGGATGGGCGGCGTCTCTGCAATGTCTGTATAGGCGGTATCTGCGGGGATATTGATTTGAATCGGGCGGAGGGTGGTGTGCAATATTTGATTAATATGTATCGCAGGGGCGGCCCTCGCGGCCGCCTTTTGCGTTTTATAACGAAATTTTACTGATTAACGGGGATTATCCTTAATTATGATTAAAATCAACGAGAATTACCTCAAACTGACCTCCTCCTACCTGTTCGCCGAGATCGCGCGGCGCGTAGAGGCGTTCAGGCAGCAGAATCCGCAAAAAGAGATCATCCGCCTCGGCATCGGCGACGTAACAAAGCCCCTGCCCAGGGCTTGCGTTGACGCGTTCCGCAAGGGTGTGGACGAGATGGGGGAGGAGGGGGCTTTTCGCGGGTACGGGCCGGAGCAGGGGTACGGCTTTTTGCGCGAGCAGATCGCCAGGTGCGACTTTCAGGCGCGAAAGGCTGATATCAGCGCAGACGAGGTCTTTGTCAGCGATGGGGCCAAGTGCGATACGGGTAATATCCAGGAATTATTCGCGGGTGACATCGTCGTCGCGGTGCCCGACCCGGTCTATCCCGTATACGTTGATACCAACGTCATGGCCGGGCGGACGGAGAAGTCCGTGGACGGCCGCTACGGCGGCCTCGTCTATCTCGAAGGCACGCCGGCAAACGGCTTCGTCCCCGCGCCGCCCAATCAGCGCGTCGACCTCATCTACCTCTGTTACCCGAACAACCCCACCGGCGCGACGGCGACCAGGGAGCAGCTGAAGGCCTGGGTGGACTACGCCCGCGCGGAGAAGGCGCTTATCCTGTTCGACGCGGCGTACGAGAGCTTCATCTCCGACCCGTCCATCCCGCACTCCATCTACGAGATTGAGGGCGCGCGGGACGTGGCGATAGAGTTCCGCAGCTTCTCCAAGACCGCCGGGTTCACGGGTGCGCGCTGCGCGTTCACGGTCGTCCCCAAATCCTGCGTGGCCTACGCCGGCGACGGGACGGCGCACGCGATACACGGCCTGTGGAACCGCCGCCATACCACGAAGTTCAACGGCGTCTCCTACCCGGTCCAGCGCGCTGCCGAGGCGGTTTATCTCGGCGACGGGCCTTCACAGGTACGCGAGATCATCAACTGCTATATGGCCAACGCCAAACTTATTAAGGATAAGATGTCATCACTCGGATACAGCTGCACCGGCGGGGTCAACGCGCCATATATATGGATAGAGTGCAAGTCGGATTCGTGGAAATTCTTTGATATGCTGCTGAACGACGCCGGGGTAGTTTGCACCCCCGGAGCGGGTTTCGGCAGGTGCGGCGAGGGGTTCATAAGGATCAGCGCATTTAATTCACGCGAGAACGTCGAAAAGGCGTTGTCAAAAATAGAGGAGGCGGTAAAATGAGTGAGAAGTCGTCATATAAATTTGAGACATTGCAGCTGCACGCGGGCCAGGAGGTCCCCGACCCCGTAACCGGCTCGCGCACCGTCCCCATCTACGCGACCACCGCGTATGTTTTCAAGGACTGCGCGCAGGCGGCGGCCCGGTTCAGCCTTACCGAGGGCGGGAACATATACACCCGGCTCATGAACCCGACCACCGATGTTTTCGAGCAGCGCGTCGCGGCGCTTGAGGGCGGCGTCGCGGCAATCGCCACGGCATCCGGCATGGCGGCGCTGGCCTACGCGGTGCAGAACATCACCGTCGCCGGGCAGAACATCGTCTCCGACAGGCGCATATACGGCGGGTCGTACAACCTGCTTGCCCACACCCTGCCCGACTGCGGGATCAAAACGGCGTTCGTGGACGGCAGCGACCCCAAAAATTTCAAAGACGCCATAGACGGTAACACGCGTGCGCTGTTCGTGGAGATGCTGAGCAACCCCAACTCGACCATCATCGACATAGAGGCTATAGCCAAAATCGCGCACGACGCCGGCATCCCGCTTATTGTCGACAACACCTTCGCGACGCCGTACCTCTTCCGCCCCTTCGACCACGGCGCGGATATCGTCATCCACTCGGCGACCAAGTTTCTGGGCGGCCACTCGACCGTGATGGGCGGGGTGGTGGTGGACGGCGGGAAGTTCGACTGGAAGCGGAACGACAAGTTCCCCGGCCTCACGAAACCCACCGACAGCTACCACGGGGTGGTGATGGCCGACCTCGCCGGTCCGGCGGCGTTCGCTGTGAAGATACGGGTAACGCTCATGAGGGACACTGGCGCGACCATCAGCCCGTTCAACTCGTTTCTGATGCTGCAGGGGTTGGAAACGCTGTCGCTGAGGATGGAGCGGCATACGCAGAACGCGCTTAATGTGATTGATTTTCTGGCTAAACACCCCAAAGTAGAGAGCGTCAACCATCCCTCCGTAAAGACGCGGCAGGATAACGCGCTGTATAAGCGGTACTATCCTGGCGGCGCGGGGTCGATCTTCACCTTTGAGGTAAAGGGCGGCGTAGAGGAGGCGAGGCGGTTCTGCGAGGCGCTTAAACTGTTCTCCTTAGTGGCCAATGTGGGGGATATGAAGTCGCTCGTCACCCACCCGGCCAGCATGACCCACTCGCAGCTGAACGAGAGGGAGCTTGCGGAGCAGGAGATCAAGCCGAATACGGTGAGGTTGTCGATAGGTACGGAGCATATTGACGATATTATCGCGGATTTGGACCGGGCGTTGTCGGCGTCATGACCTGATTGTCTGAACCATAAGGGGCGTATAGCCGGTTGGCTATACGCCCCTGTATTTAAATATGCGCGGATTTACTGCTTAAACGCGCGCCTTGCCGCCCTTGCCTTCGGTCAGTTACCGTTCCAGTGCATGGCAATCAGGTTGTTGTTGGTATCAAAAACGCTGATTTTATTGCCGTCGCGCTCCAGTTTGAAGTTGGATGCGTTGCCGTGTACGTCGAGTATGTTGACCGACAGCGTCCCGTCGTCGTTCTTTTTAGCGAGGAGTTTGGACCCGTTCGCGTCGGTTTCCTCGTAGGTATCGCCCATTGCCAGAGGGTTTGAGCCGGTCCAGAACTCAATGGTGTTGAAAATTATAAAGTCGGCAAAGAGACAAAAAGTCATAACAATATGGCCTGTCAGAAAGTAGACCACAGAACTGATCCACTTGTCTCCGAGCGAACCGTAAGCCTTGTGCAGTTTATTGGTCAACGCATTCTTGCCGTAGCAGCCGGAAACGCTCAAACCGGTAACGGACACCGCAGCCATAGTTGCCAGGCAAACCAACTTTTTCCTGATGCTCATAAAAAACGCTCCTTGTATAAATTTTGAATGTTAAAAAGGACAAATATAAGAATATTATAGGATTACTGACGCGAAAAAATCAACAATTATTTCTACTATATAATAATGGGGTAAATCCGCCCGCGCAAGTTATCAACAATATATCAACAATGTATTAACAACGTATAAACAGCAACAATATATGGGTCACGGGTGCCGGGTGTGAACCCCTGCCGGTACCCCCCGCCCGCTATGAATATGCCGGAAATACATCAAGCCGTTTCCGGCCGTATGGCGGAAACGGCTGATGTTGCCTAAACGGCCGGTGCGGCCCGTATTGAATTACTGCCCCGACGCCCTGCCGCGCCTTTTGGGCGTGCCGTCCTTCATCAGGCTCTGCAGGGTTGTCGAGTCTACGTACTTGTCGATGGCGTCCCGCAGGCCCTTCCAGAAGTCCAGCGTCTGGCAGAAGTCCCGCCGGTTGCAGTTGAAGTTCTCGTTCGCCAGACATGCCACGGGGGCTATGGTACCGCCCTCTGCGACGCGCAGTATCTCGCCGACCATGTACTCTTTGGGCGCCTTGGTTAGCGCATAGCCGCCCTGAGAACCACGGCCGCTGCGCAGCAGGCCCGACTTGGTCAGCTGCGACACGATCTGCTCTAAATACTTTACAGAGATATTCTGCCGCTTGGATATCTCTTTTATCGGAACGAAACCCTCACTGCAGTTCTCGGCGATATCTATCATCATTCGTAGCGCGTACCTGCCTCTTGAAGATATTGTCATACTAACGTTCCCCTTTCAAGGAATACGTAAACTTAAACGAAAACATACTATCACGCAAATCTATATATCTATGATAATATTCCCGTCGCGTCAATTTCAAGATATTGTTTCCCATTTTACGCTATCCTGTGTCAATAACCACCGGATAGCCTCCTCTTTTGTTGTAAACGGAGTCGCGAATTCGCGGCCTGCCTGCTTGTAAATACTCTTGGCCACCATCCTCGTAATTCCGTTTATGTCAACCAGCGCCGACGCTATGACATACGGTTTGTTAAAAATGATCCAGTTTGCCGAAACCTCCTTTGTTTTCGTATCAAAAAACGTCAGATGGCTTGTCATCACATATACCGACTTGAGCGGATACTTGGATATCACCTCCATAGCCGCCTTCGCGAACGCCTCAAACTGGTCGTTATCGGTCAGCCCGGAGATGTTGAAGAATATAAAATTCTTCCCATCCCGCTGAAACTCTTCGATATTGTGCCTGATGTACTCTTCCATATGCCGTCTGCCCCCCTGCTTTGATAATCCGTTGCCCGATTCACATCTGTAAAGTCTGAATCAGCTCAACCCTGAACTCTGCCGCAAACTCCAAACTTCAAACTCCAAACTCACTCAATCACCCTTGCCAATCAGCCCGTTTATAATCTCCAGCGCCTGATCATACTCGCAAATCAGTATCATGTTCGCTATCCTGTCGAGCGCGTCGTTGGTCTTTTCGTCCCACGCCTCGCTCATCAGGTTCGTCAAAATCATGTCCGCCGCTTCTATGTCAAAGGCCGTGAGTGCGTCCCGCAGCCTTATAATGTATTCCCGTATCAGCGCTTCTTCCCCCGCGCGGCTCTTATTTTTGCCGCTTGCGGTTATAACGTAACTTATGTTCTTGAGCAGCGCCTCAAAATCCTCAAGGAAGATGTCGTTATTCTTCCTCACGTAGTCGGCGTCCTCGTTTTTGGCGGCCAGCTCAAGCGCTTTGGCGAAACTCGACAGCTTGGATGCCCCGATGGTCGCCGACGCTCCCTTCACCGCGTGCGCCCCCTCGGCGTAAAGTTTCATGCTGCCCTTGTAGCAGCAGGCCCGCAGCTGCTCTATTTTTTCCGAACCGTCTTTATAGAATGCGGATAAGGCGCGCAAATATTGCGCCTCACTGCCGCCGGTCATGTACACGCCTATCTTTACGTCTACACCGCTTATTTCAAACATAGGCGTGTACTGTGCCGTCTCTTTCGCCGTGTACGGCTCAACCTTCTCTTTGGGCAGCCACGTCTCCAGTACCGCGTTCAGCTTTACCATCTCCACAGGCTTTGCCAGAAAGTCGTTAAACCCGTTCTGCAAAAACATCTCCCGCACGCCCGATACCGCGTTGGCCGTAAGCGCCACTATGGGCAGCTCGTTGTACCGGCTGTCGCTCTCGCCCATACTGCGTATGCGCTGCGTTGTCTCCACGCCGTCCATGTCAGGCATCATGTGGTCCATAAAGACCATGTCGTATCTGTTGTTCTTAACAAGCTCTATAGCCTCAAAGCCGCTCCGGCAGACATCTATCTGCATCCTGTAGGGCATCATAAGCCCCTCGGCCACCCGCAGGTTCGTTATCAGGTCGTCAACCAGCAGTATGCGCGCCGTGGGCGCTATAAAGCGGATGCCGTTCTGCAAATTGCCCGCGTACACCATGTCTGCGGTCCCGTTCAGGAGGTTCGCGATGGAGATCGAGTGCACCGGCATCTCCAAAGTTTTCACATTTTTCGTGTTTATCGCGCTCTCGCCGTACTCCGCCAGAAGCGCTATAGTTATATCAATCCCAAGGTTTTTTATGATCTTTTCGGTGCTCTCAAACAGAAAAGATGATACGAATACGTGTGTGTACTTGCATTTATTGAGTTCTTCCAAAAATTTTGATTGATTGGAGACAAGGCGGCAGTCTACATTCAGATTGTCGATAGTGCAGATAATGGAGCTTGAATACGCCGTCCGCGTCTCGTAGATAAGCACGTTTTTGCTCGCCGGGTCGATTACCTCCGCGAATTTAGCGTAAGATTTGAACTTTTGCGGTATCTTGACGGTAAACGTGCTGCCCTTGCCGTAAATGCTGTACACCTCTATATGCCCGCCCATGGCCTCACACAGGCTCTTGGTGATAACGAGCCCAAGCCCCGTCCCCTCGACCTCCCGGTTGACAACGCGGTCGAGCTGGCCGAAGTCGGTGAAGAGCTTGTCGTAGTCCTCCGGCTTTATCCCAAGGCCGCTGTCGGATATGTCGAACGCCATGACGCAGCCCTCCTCGCCCATTTCCTCGCAGGTGGCGTGGATGGATATGAACCCCCGCTCGCAGTACTTGAAAGCGTTGCTGAGAAGGTTCAGAAGTATCTGCCTGATGCGTATCTCGTCGCCTATAAGGCTGGCCGGTATGTTGCAGTCTATGTTGGTTATGAAGAATATCTGCTTGTCTATGACGCGCATACGGATGATGCTTATGACGTCGTTCATGAGTGACGCGAACTGGTACTCGGCCTCCACGGTCTCAAGCTTGCCCGACTCTATCTTCGAGAAGTCCAGAACATCGTTTATTATGGCCATCAGGTTCCCGCTGGCCTGCTTTATGCTCAGCGCGTGCTCGCGTATCAGCCCGGTGGTATGCTCCCGCAGTATGAGTTCCGCCATACCGGCTATCGCGTTCATTGGCGTGCGGATCTCGTGGCTTATCTTGGCCAGAAAGTTCGTTTTCGCGCGGTTGGAACGTTCCGCCGTCAGCACCGCCTCGTGGAGGTCGGTTTCATCGTGCATATTGAACATCGCACCGGATACGTTGCCCGCCGCGTCCCTGAAGGGGATTATGTTGACCTCATGGTAATATTCCGTCTCCCTGATGATAGTCGGGTAGTTGGCGTGCCGCACCGGCTCGCCGCTGCTTATTACCGACCGTACCCCCTCCTGCATTACCTCCACCCATTTATTGGGCATAATGGAAGCGAAAATTGCCGAAAACCCTTTGCCCCCTAGCGCGTCGGCGTCTATGCCTATATCCCGCAGTGTTTTTTTTGTACCCAAAACGTACATACCCTCCACGTCAAGCACGAGGATTATGTCGGGGGTATTGCTGAAAATCAGGCGCAGGTAGGTGTCCTGCTCGCTTTTCTGCTTCTTTATAGACTCGTATATGCTTTTTTGGAACACGGCATACTGCTCGTATGACGACACAAGGTAGCCCGTCTCCTTAAGCTTGCGGCTCAGGGAGCGGTTCTCCTTTTTCAGCGCGTTTATCTCGTCGCGCAGAGTGTCGGTATCGTCCGCCATCTCTTTCGTCCTCCGTTAAGCCCTGTGCCTCAAAAAGCGCACGCGACCAGCGTCTGGTTATGGAATCGGTTATCTGCCCTGCCGCCGCAGACAACAGTAGGGCATATTTCCCCGCTGGCATAGGACACGATCGCGTTGAAATCGCCGCCCAGGCTGTTTTTGAGCAGTTCCAGCTCCGCCTGCGGCTCGCTCAAAAGCCCGTAGCGCCGCCCTAAGCACGAGTGCGCTATTACCGTGCCGCTGTTGTGCTGTACCGTAACTCTGTCGGCTGCTATCTTCGCCGTTTCGAGTACTACATCCCGCGTGTTGAACGCGATGGAGAGCAGCGCTCCCTCCATAACGTCGCCGCCGCAGAGGATGCCGCCATTGTCGGTAAGCCCGTGGGGTATGCGCGAAACGTTTACGCCGCCGTTGCCGTCGTTTATGTGAAGTACGAAAATGCTGGATAAAAGTCCGCTGTTATTGCTCGGCTCGTCTACCGGAAAACCCATACCTCTCAAAAAATCCGCCGCGCTAACGTTGTTTATTTCCAAAAGTCTGCTGTTCGCGGCCTTAGTGATAACGCCTACGCGCGGCATGACCATAGATTCCTCCGTAGCCGAGACCATGTAAAACTTCGGGTCTACCGCGCCGCTTATGAGCATGAGCGCGAATTTGTCGCTGTACGCCTCATCATTATACAGCACCCGTGCCTGAATTTCGCGGTTGGGTAAGCCGGTCTGGTCGTCGTTTGCCGCCGCGCCGAATATGGGCACGCTGCTGCCGGCTGCTTCGCTCATAGCCTCAAGGCAGCCGCCAAGGTAGGGGTCTCTGTAAAACGGCGCATACAGGAAAGCAACTTTCGGCTCACCCTCAAGCCGGCCAAGCGTATCGCCGTAGGCCGCCCGTGTAACATCTCCTGCATCGCCATTATGGGGGATGCTTTCGCTCAATCCGCATGAAAAAGCGCAGTCGTCGCTCGTTAGCGCCATCACCGAGAGCATATAGGTGTCTACCGCGCCGCCCGCGCAGTGCGAAATCGTCGTTTTGCCTGTTATGGGGAACGGAAACGCTCCGGCTACCTGCGCGTACACGCCCGACGTCACAAACTCCGGATGCGCGATGACTATGCCCACCGTGTTCTTAAGAAGTGCCAGAGACGCAAGTTTTTCGGTAACCTCACGAACCGCCTCGGCGCCGTCGTCGATCTCCGTAGTCGTAATAATGTAAGATTTGATCATAAGCCCCCCCCTCCTAACCGGCTAAGCCCCGCAAAAGCGCGGCAGCTTTATTTTTCGCCAAATTTGACGATACCTCGCGAAAATCCGTCTCGTGCTCCAGAAACACCTTCACGAGGTTGGGGTCAAAATGTGACCCGCTTCCGTTTTTTATGATGTTCACCGCCTCCTCGTGCGAAAACGGTTTCTTGTAAGGGCGCTCCGAAATCAGCGCGTCATACACGTCGGCTATAGCCATAAGCCGGCCCTGCAGCGGAATCTCGTCGCCTCTGAGTCCGCTTGGATACCCCGACCCATCCCATTTCTCGTGGTGCGTGCTGGCAAAAATCTTCGCGTACTCAAGGAATGTGGCTTCGGAGGTGTTCTCCTGTATCTTCTCTATTACCTTTATGCCAAACGATGTGTGTGTCTTCATTTCGTCAAACTCTTCCGGCGTAAGTTTGGCCGGCTTTTGGAGGATGCTGTCCTTTATGGCGATCTTGCCGACATCATGCAGCTGCGACGATTGGAGAAGGAAGTCTATGTTCCAGGTAGAGACCTCACCCTTGTAAAGGTCATCGGTAAGCAGCGCGTCTACAAGGATGCGCAAATAGTTCTGCGTGCGCTCAATGTGCCCGCCGGTAGTGTCGTCGCGGCACTCCACAAGCTCGGCGACCGTGCGGAGGATGGCGTTTTGCAGGTCAAGGACTGTTTTTGTTTTCTCGTCAACCATGAACTGCAGGTTGTGGTTGTAGTTCTCAAGCTCCTTCTTCTGCTCCTCAACAAGCATATGTACCTCTATGCGCTTGAGCAGAAGCGGGGGGGAGAAGGGCTTGGCGATGTAGTCTATGGCCCCAAGAGAAAGCCCCTCAAGCTCGCTGCCGCTGTCGCTGCGCGCGGTGAGGAAAACCACCGGTATCTCCGCCGTGGCGCTTTCGGTCTTGAGCTCGCGTATTATCTCGTACCCGTTCATGTCCGGCATCTCGATGTCGAGAAGGATCATGTCGGGGATGGTTTTATTGAGCATCTCGAAAAGCTTTTTCCCGGAGGGGATGGTGAATACCTTGTATTTCCCCAAAAGCGCGTTCTTGCCAACGGTCAGGTTGGTCAGGTTGTCGTCGACCATAAAGACGGTCTTGCGTTTTGTTTCGTCCATTTTGTCCCGCTTTCCCTCTCCGGGGCGGCTTCGCCCCGCCGGTAACCGGTTATTGGCCCAAATCAAAAAAAATACCACTAAATATAAATATATATACGGCGCGGCGGCTTTTGCCAGAATCAAGCCAAAATTTTAAACCGTATCAACCACCCCATCCTAAATATAATATAGATGAATACGGAAAAACAACAATAAATCTTTGACTTTTTACCGAAATTTCATTAAATTTATATAGAAGGGGAGGTAATCTATGGAAATTCGGCTGATTCGCCACGGCAAACCGCAATTTTGGGAGAATTACGAACCGTACACCCTCATGTCGGGCGACGGCATAACCGCCGCGCTCACAGAGTACGATAAATCCGGGGTACTCCCCACATCCCGCCCGACAAAACTCTCCATTGAGGCCGCCGAAGGGGTAGACGTGGCGTTCTGCAGCGGCCTGAAACGCGCGGTGGAGACAGCGTCGCTTTTGGGCGTGAGCGCCAAACTGATAGAAGACCCTCTTTTCGCCGAGCCTGAAGTGCCGCACGGATTCTGGAAAAAAGCCAAACTGCCGCTGGCTATATGGATAGGGATCAGCCGGGTTATCTGGGCGCTCGGCTACACCCTTAACTGCGAATCCATAAAAAAAGCCCGCGCCAGAGCCGAAAAAGCCGCCAACGTGCTGATAACCGCCGCCAACCAGAACGGAACCGTACTGTTGGTAGGCCACTCCCTGATGAACAATATGATATTCAGGTCACTGCGCCGCCACAAGTGGAAAGCCTCCCGCCTGTTTAACGGGAAATTCTGGGGGTGCAACGTTCTGCGGCGTTAGGATATTTTCTCCGACTTAAGTTTAAACTAAGTTTAGGGTGGTGTTTGCTGTCGAATAGGGGGTATGCCTAAAAATCGTACCCGGCGGAGAAATAGAGCATTGGTTCCGATATTGCTTCCGGATCGTTGTAGTACCTTATCAGCTGCCCGTACGCCGCCCTCACCGGCCCAAGCGGTGTGCGCCAGATCAGGCCCGCCCCGGCGCCCAGCGGATTTTTTGGGGGGGAGTCGCGCTCGTTGAATCTCGTGCTGAACTCCTCGTACGTCCACAGCCGCGCCCAATCTAACGCTGCAGTGAAGAAGAGGTTTTTCCTGAGCGTGAACCTGTACTCCAAATGCATCAGGCTGAAGATGTCGCAGGAGACGCTTTTGGGCGTCATTCCCATGAACGGTATGATGTTGTAGATATCGGCGTCGCGGTAGTTCTGTTCGGGGATGGCGCCGCCGAGGTAGAACTTTTCTATTTCGGGCAGCGGTGCGCTGGTCCATCCCCCAAGCGCCTGTATCTGGAAAGTGTGCTTACTCGCGAGGGTGAAGTGGCGGCTGAAACTGCCGTCTACCTTGAAAAACTCCTCGGTGCCGCCAAGCCCTATCACCTCGCCGGCCATGCCCGCCGTTACTATGTGTTTCTGCCCGCTCGTGGTGAACGGCGCGGCGTCGCGCGTGTCAATGTTCAGGCGCAGCAGAAAGTAGGGGAGCGAGTTGCGGAATCCGAACCCCAGCTCGTTGTCGAAGATGCTGCGGTTGCTCTGCTGTATCTGGAACCGCTCAAGCTTGGCCCCGGCCTCAATGGATACCGATTTTCCCAGCTGCCCGCCAACGATGAACGACACGCCGCCCTTGCCGAGTACTACGTCGTCTATGAATATCGAATCTGGCTGCCCCTCCTCGCGCGGGTGGACCTCCCTGCTGTAGATCCGCTCGCGCGCGGTGAAAACCTGCAAGTGCCAGCTCATGGCGCGGTCGGCGGCGAAAAGCAGGTTAGACATAAGATCAAGCGCGTGCTTCTCCTTGCGCGTACCGTATTGCAGGTGCAGAGCCGCCGTGATTCCGTGGCCAAAAAGGTTCTCGTAGGCCGGCGCGATAAATCCCTCCCCGCGGTTGAACTCGTCATAACGCATCCCGCCGCGGATGCGCCAGTAGTGCTTCTCCACAACGTTTATGTTTACGCCCCCCTCCGGCAGCGTCTCTATCTTTACGCTCTCAAACAGTTCGGTGGAGTACAGGGACAGAATGCCGCGCTCTATTACCGGGTTATTAAGCGGTTCGCCCGATTTGATGCCGCTTGCGGTCATCATAAGGCGCGCCGACGTACGGTCGTTGCCGGATATCTCCACCGTGCCTGTGACGGGGCGGTTCGAGAAGAGATGCATAACGCCGCCGCTTATCCTTACAGAGTCTATGGGCGCAAATTCTAAACGGTTTGCACGAAGCAAGTCCCGTAATTGCGGGTTGACGCCCGCTACATTTGCCTTTGATGACAGGTGGGGGGTGATAATTACTGAATCCGCCCGCAGCATGACGCCGCCGGCTCTGTCATACATAATGATGTTTAAGGGTGTGGCAGGTGTGGAGTTTGGAGTTTGGGGTTTGGAGTTTTTTGATGTTGGCTCCGCGCTCCACGCTTCAAACTCCAAACTGTCCGTACGGGCTAATTTCGCCTTAATGGCCGGTATGGCCTCTTGCGCGGCGCGGTATCCACGTTCGACAAGCGTGTCTATCCTCGTAAAATCCGTATTGGTGAACCCGTTCAAATCCGGCGTTATTATTAAATCGATATCTTTCCTGTCAAGCGCTTTGTTCCGCTCTACGCCAATGGCGACGATCTGCTCCATGAGGCGCACCGGGTTCTCCAAATCTTCGCGTTTCCAGAGCGGTGAGGTAACGTCTGCGGCTACGATAAGCGCGGGATTCAGTTTGCGCGCGGCCTGCACGGGGATGTTTGACGTGAGCCCCCCGTCGGCGAGGAGCCTGCCGCCGTACCCCACCGGCGAAAACGCCAGCGGCGCGGCGCAGGAGGCGCGGATCGCGGTCAACAGGCTGCCGCCCGAAAAAACCTCAGGCTGCCCGGTCAGAAGGTCGGTGGCCACAACGCGCAGGCTCACGGGCAGGCTGTCGAAGTCAAGCCCGGCGTGGTGCAGCGCAGGCAGGAGTTTGGCCGGAAGCGATTCGTAAAATATCTGGCCGGCCGAGATGGCGTTGGGCAGCGCCACGCGCAGCTTGTTGTCGAGGCGGATGTCGAAGAGGTACCCCTTGGGGTTGGACTTCTGGTTGACGAAGAGGTCGCCGCGTGAGCTTGTGTTGGCCGAGGCGCGGCTCCAATCCACCGATTTGGTGATTTCGAGTATCTCGGAGGAGGAGTAGCCGCAGGCGTAGAGCGAGCCGACGATGGAGCCCATACTTACGGCGACTACAAGGTCGGGGCGAAGCCCCTCCTCCTCAAAAGCCCTGAGGACGCCGATTTGGGCCAGCCCCCGCGCGCCGCCGCCGCTCAGTACCAACGCGAAACGGTGTTTATGCGGGGGGGCGGTGATTGCAGCATCGGCTGGGATATCTCCCGCAGTGTTGATCCCGGTATCCTCTGCGGTGTCCGCGATATCGGCTGCGCTGTTGATTGCCGCAGCGGTGTCAATCCCAATATCCCCGGCAGTGTTGACCGCCGCGCCCGCTGCGGTATTGGCAGGGATCTCTGCGGCGATATTATCTGCGCCCGGCCTGGCTGATATCGCCGGCGCTGTCATCATCAAATACATAATTGCGCATTTTATAAAAAAAATTTGACACGGCTTATATCGCGTAATGTATATTATTAACGGATTGGCAGTTGTTTGTTCAGGCATTATTTTTCTGGTATACGCTTTCTTGGTTTACTCTCTTGGTTTACGGAATACTCTCACGTTTCTGATCTCCGGTATTTGTTTGCCGTATTAATGCGTTTATTAATACTGCCCGCCAATACCATACATTAATACTATATATTAATATTAACATTAACGTTACAGATAAATATACAATGAAACACATTGCAGCCGCAATTATGTTACTTATATATGTTAACGCCGCCGCGTTCACCCCCTTGCTTCCACCCGAAGAAGCCGGGCTCATCCCGCTTTTGGAGGCGGAGGTTATAGACACGTTTCAGTATGAACAGCTGCTCATCTACTACGCCCTGCCGCTGTCTGTGCCGCAGGGGGAGCTGGCGCGGCTGGCTGAAATTTTCCCGGATATTGAGGATATGATGCCCACGGCGGAGCAGCTTGAGGGGTACCGTCCCTACGATAATCGCCAGATACAGCGGCTTTTTAACGATTTTCCGGCGCTGGCCGACCTTGAGCCGGTTTTGCGGTTCAACGAGTCGCTCTCAAAGGCGGGTGCGAACGGGGAGATTGTTGTCGGCATCAACAGGTCGCCGGTTTCCGAGCTGCGGGGGCACCGCGTAAGGTTCCGGCGGAGCGGGGGGATTGTGTCGGCGGACGGGAACCTGGCTTTGAGCGACAGCGGGGCGCTGTGGCAGGGGCGGCGGGTCGATTTTTCTTTCAAGGGGAAGGCTGTCCCTGCCGCAAAGGGGCAGGGGGGTAAAGGCAGGCAACTGTCCACCGGGGCAAAAGCGCCGGGCGGGAAGATTAAACAATCATCCCCGGTGATAAAGACGCAGATAGGAAATTTCAGGCAGCCGGTTCCCGGAGAGCTGTTTTGGGGGCGATTTTCGCCTTTGACGGCGGCGGAGCGGGCAGATGTGGAGACGAACTGGCTGTATGGGGGGACCAATACGTGGAACGGGGCGGCCCTTGATGTGCGGGGGCTCCCCGGCGCGCCGATGCTGGGCGCGGGCGCTTTTTGGCACGCAAGGCCGGGTGAGCGCGGCGCGGGTGGCGCGGTGGACTGGCAGGCTAACAGGCAGTTAAAGATGGTTTTGGGATTGACCGGGTTTGAGATAGCGGGGGAGGAGGACGCCATATATACCGCGCATCTTTACGGCGAGTATAAAGGGAAGATATGGCGGGCCGTGCTGGAAAGCGGGCTGCCGCTGGGGCAGGACAACATCATCCCCGCGTTGTCGCTGCGTATTAATTATCGAATAAGGGAGTCATCCGCTCAATACCGCTTTATAAGCTATCCCGAAGATATGAACGCGCCGATGAGCAGGGTTAAGCGGCAGCTGCTTACGGAAGCCGGGGAGAAGATGCCGGCTGCGCTCTCGCAGCCGCTGCAATCGCCGGCGGTGCAGAAACACAGCTTGAGGATGACGGTGCCTGTCAGCGTTCCGCTTGCCGATATGATGCGGTTCATCCCCGACATGGAATTTACGTCGGGCGGCGGGGTTGTCAGGCGCGTACAGGGGCGTGCGGAGCTGCGCGCGCGCGTTGGGGCCGCAGATGCCGCCGTCAAACATACGTACAGGATATTCGCCATGGGTATTGATTCCGTGTCGCATACGTCAAGCGCGTCGGTCAGCTTGCAGACCGGTTATCCTTTAGAAATACGCGCGTCGGGGCAGAGCGCTTACGGGCATTATGGCGATGTTAGGAATACATACGCGCTGGAACTGTTGTACACCGCGCTGCCTAACGCGGTAATCACACCGTTTGTCAGGGGCAGGTACGTATCGGCGCATGAATATTGGTTTGGATTAAAGAGCGAGATTCATCTATACAAAAAAACGTGGACCGGCATCACAGTCGAGGCGCCTGTCAACGTGAAAGGGGCTGAAGGTGCGTATATCAAAGGGTCGGCGAGTTACTCTTTTTAGTTTTGTGCTGGCGGCGGTTTGCCTGTTTGTCAATTGTGGCGATAACCCGGTCAATTCAGGCGGGGACGGGCGCTTTACGTTTGTTATCGCCGATGTGGGGCAGGGTTTGGCCCAGTTCGGCGTACGGGACGGACGCGCCGTCGTTTGGGATATCGGGCCGCCGAATCAGTATGCATCGTGGCGCGCGGCGTACAATAATTTGAGCCGCCCGCGTATCGAGTCGATAATACTCTCTCACTCCGACGCCGATCACTTCGGCGGGCTCCGGCATCTTGACCGGGGGATTGACTGGAGCGGGGCGGTAGTCGTATCGCCGTATGAGGATACCGCGAAAATAAGGGCCGGCTCGGGGATTTGGAGCGACCGGGTAACTTTTAGCTTTTGCGTTGCAGGGGATACGCTGAAATATCTTGATAATGTGGAGATAATCTGCCTCTGGCCGCCGGACGGCATTGATATTGAGCTGCCGCTTGACGGGCGCGAACGCAACCATTACAGCCTCGTCTTCTCGGTCCGCCACGGCTACAGCAGGGCGCTTATCACATCTGATATAGACTCCGCAGCGATGACCGCCATAGCCGCGCGCAGCGGTTACGCCCTGAACGCGCAGATCCTCTCCGTGCCGCACCACGGCAGCGCCGGATCCGTTAACCGGCTTTTCTTCTCCTATGTCTCCGCCGAAACCGCCGTAATCTCCTGCGCCGCCCAAAATTCCTACGGCCACCCGTCCCCCTCCATGATAACCGAACTGATGCACCAAGGCGCAAGGCTGATGTTCACCTATTTGGATAATACGGTAACATTTGTAAGCAACGGGTACTATTGGTGAGTTTGGAGTGTGGAGTTTGGAGTTTTTTATTATTGATTTTGATTTTAACTCCACACTCCACACTCGCTACGAGACCTGTTGCTGTATCCTGAATTTGTACGGCGTGGTGTGATGGAATTTTGTGAAACATTTTTCCATCTCTATCGCGTTTGCGAAGCCGCATAGGTCGGCTATTGATTTCTCGGTTGTGCGTGAGGAGCGCAGGCGCTCCTTGGCTACCTCTGTTCTGCAGAATTGCAGGTAGTTCATGAACGTGAATCCGGTGTTGCGCTTGATAAGGTTGTTCAGGGCTTGTGCATCCATGTTGCACTTGACCGCTACCATATCTATCGTCAGCTCTTTTTTTACCAGTTCCTGTTCAATTACCGTGTTGACCCGTTCAAAAGCGTGTTTCTCCTCCTCGGTGCGCTCGAAGTTTGAGAGCAGCTGGGGTTTGCGCAACCTTGTTACGAGCGCGTAGACACCCAGCGCCAACAGGAAACCGGCAATGGAGAAGATTATCCACTGGAGCGCTGTGTTCATCAGGAGCGGCTTGTGCAGCCTGTAGTAGTCGTCCCAGATAAACGGGCTATACATCTCGAAACGGTTGCCGCCTGTGAGTGATACTGCCTGCGCGTTGCCGTTATCGTCCAAAATCCAGAGCGCCATATTGCACCCGATAGTATCGGGGAAAGATTTGCCGAATACATCACGCGGTACGGAGAAGCGGATGTTGTACCCCTTGAACTCGCCGATGCCAACGTTGTATTGGTGGTTGACTCGCGAACGGTGCGGGACCAATTTGAACCCGCCGTCGGAGATTTCGGTGCGATACTCAGTAGCCGACGGGTTGCCCTTGATTGGTATAAAGAAAAACAGAGTGTTATCAGCCGGGTGCGGGGCCTTTTTACGCGCCGGGTCTATCATTATCTCCAAACCTGCTTTGGTCATATCGCGGTCGGGTTGAGTGCTGTAGAAACTTGGGTCTTTCACGTTTACGTGGAAGGTCAGTTCCTTTTCGTTCCATACCACTGCGGCGGTACCGGATTTTTGCGGCTCGCTGAATTCGAATCTGCGTGCCGAGCTCTCCTTTCCGGGGTTATGCGAATTGGGCGTGTACGGGATGGGCACAAACTTGCGATCCGGCTTTTGGTGCGTGAGGAATATCCCCTCCTGTCGGGCGATCTGCGAGGCTGCGCCGGATATGGTGGCCTCCGCAAGTATGCCAATGCCGGTGAAAAGCTGGTTTGGCAGGTTGGATGTGTTCCAGATGAGCTTGTAAGGCGGCCGCGACAGGGTGCCCAACGCCACGATCACGGCGCTGTCGCTCCCCGCCGGGAAGTAACGCGCCTGCAAATCTACTTTGGTTACGTTCGGACACACGACGTTGAGCGATACCGTGCAGCTTGGGGTGGGGTAGACGGAACCGGCCAGCGGCGACTCAAACGATATGCAGTTGGCCTGAGCGCCGGCGCGGCCCGCTGCCAGCAACAGAATCAGTACAAATAAGGGGATAGCGGTAGAAGCGATAGCCGGCAGGAGCGGCGAAATCGTCGAATTTGTCTTTAAAAATTTCATATTTTGCGTAGCCGCCAATCTATGTTAACGTTCCGGGTAACGCCACGTTGAACCGGAACGGTTATAGCTTTAATCGCCGAAAAATGGGCGCAGCTGGACTCGAACCAGCGGTCTCCGCGATGTGAACGCGGCGCTCTAACCAACTGAGCCATGCGCCCGGTACCCCCAAAGGGGAACCAACACAATCCAAAAATACATCAGGGAATAGATGTAAGTCAATAAAAAAAATAATATTTTATTAAAAACAATATCTGTCTCCAAAACCCCGCCATTTATTATATTAGTGGTCTATATCATAAAAACAGGACCAAAAGACAGGATTAAGAGAATCGGTATGAAAACAGGGCCATTTTCTGAGACGGAACAGCAACCGGGGGACCCCTCCGGCCAAAACGGCGCCACGGGGGGAGACGGCTTTACCTCCTCCTCGCCGCCCGAAATAAAGAAATTTTCGACATTTGACGGGGTTTTCGCGCCCACCATCCTCACGATTCTGGGCGTCGTCATGTTCATGCGCGCCGGGTTTGTCGTCGGCCACGCCGGCATCTACGGGGCGCTGGCTATACTCGTTATGGCCAAAACCATCACCACCCTGACCGGGCTATCCATCTCCGCCATCGCCACCAACGCCGAGGTAAAGGGCGGCGGTACTTATTACCTTATATCGCGGTCGCTGGGGCCGGAGTTCGGCGGGGCCATTGCCATTACCATATTTCTGGCCCAGACGCTCTCCATACCCTTCTACCTCATCGGCTTCACCGAGGCCGTGGTGCACACGTTCCCGGCGCTTGATATCTACTTCGACCTCATAGCCTACGGCGTCTTCGCGTTCATAGCGCTCTTTTCGCTCAAGGGCGCGGGGATAGTGATGAAGATACAGTTCTTCATCATGGGCATCCTCATCTTGTCCATTGCCTCATTTTTGATAGGCGCCGGCCTCAAGTTCGACCCGGCCACTTTCGCCGCCAACACCGCGCCGCTTGAGGGCAGCCCGTTCCCGTTCTGGGTGCTCTTCGCGATCTACTTCCCGGCGGTTACCGGCATACTTTCCGGCGTCAACATGTCCGGCGACCTCAAAAACCCCACGCGCTCCATACCGTTCGGGGCGCTCGCCGCCATACTCACCGGTTTCGCGATATACGCGGCGCAGATAATTTTGTGGGGCGGCGCGAGCTCAAGGGAAGAGCTGACAGGCGATTCGTATAAAACTCTGACCGGCCTGTGGCCGTACTTCACGACCGTGCTCGTGGTGGCCGGTATGTTCGCCGCGTCGCTCTCCAACATCCTCGCCACGATACTCGGCTCGCCGCGCGTGCTGCAGGCGCTGGCGCAGGACAAACTGCTCAAACCGGTCAACTTCTTCGCGAAAATGACGGAGAACGGCGAGCCGCGCCGGGCCATGATTCTCACCATCGGCATCGCCGTAACCGTCCTCTACATTGCCTGCCGCGGCGGCAGCGGCGGCGGGTCGCTCAACGTCATGGCGCGCGTTGTCTCCATGTTCTTCCTCTGGACGTACGGCATAATAAACCTCGCGGCTTTCGTAGAGTCGTTCAGCCGCAACCCGTCGTTCCGCCCGCGCTTCAAGTTCTTCCACTGGTCCGCCGCGCTGGTCGGGGCTCTGGCCTGCTTCGCGGTAACGTTTATCATAGACTTCAAGGCCGCTTTTTTCGCGGGCATCGTGCTTGCCGGCCTCTTCTTCTACGTGCGCAAGTACGTCATGTCGGCCTCGTTTGGCGACGCGCGGCGCGGGTTTATCTACTCGAGAACGAGGAACAACCTGATCACCCTCTCCTCGCTCCCCGTGCACGAAAAGAACTGGCGCCCGACAGTGGTGGCGTTTATAGGCGATCCGGAACGCAGGCAGCCGGTAATGAAGTACGCCGACTGGCTGTCAAGCGGGCGCGGCATCATGACCGTCGCGTCGCTCATAAAAGGGGAGTTCGCCGAGATGAAGGCTATGCGCGCGGCGTACCTCGATATGTTCCACAAGATACTCAGCCAAACCCGCATCAAAGCGTTCCCCGAAGTTATAATAACGCCCGACTACAATACGGGGGTAACCCACTTTTTGCAGGCGAACTCCATAGGCCCCATAAAGCCGAACCTCGCGATATTCGGATGGAGCAGCAACCTGTCGCGCGCGCAGTCGTTCATAGACGGCCTGCGCACCGCCGCGAGCCTCAACATGAGTATAGGCCTTATATGCAGGCCAGAAATGCCCGACAGCAAAGACGCCAAAGAGCGGCGCAACCGAAAGATAGACATCTGGTGGCGCGGAGAACGCAACGGGTCGCTTATGGTCATCCTTGCGTATCTCATGTCGCTTAACCCGGAGTGGTCGGGCGTGCGAATAAGAATCTTGCGTATAGTCAACACAACCGACGACGCGGAGAGCGCACGCAAGGAACTGGAAAAGCTGATTGAGGCCGCGCGTATAGACGTGGAGATAAAAACAATAATCTCCGACGACTCTTTTCCGAATATGCTGAGGCGGCAGTCCGGCCTGTCGTCGGTAATATTTTTGGGCTTCAGCGTAGACGAAAATACCGACCCGGTAAAGTTTCAGGAGGCCTACACAGGTTTACTGCAGGGAATGCCCACCACAATACTGATACAGTCTACAGGAGAGGCGAATTTACTGTCGTAGGGGAGGGGGTGTAAACCCCCGCCCCTGTACCGCCATTACAAGCCCCGTATCCCGCCTTACCGTTTCGCCGCCTTTTTCGCCCTTTTCACACGCCGTTTCGCGTTTTTCAAAAGCCGCCACATATTCTCCCTTTCCCACTCAATCCACTGGTCGTAGAACGGGAACTTTTTTTCGGCGGCCTTAAAATCCCTGCCGTGTATGACCCGCCTGCTGTTGACGGTTCTTGGCGGGATCGCGATGTGCAGCATCTCGTGGTAGACCAATCCGTAGATGGCGTACTGGGGTACCTGCGGAGAGTCGTAGACGCCCGATACCGTTATCAGGTGGAACGGGTTTCCGTCATTATCTACCCGTGTAGTCTGGTATGAGGTGCGTGAGTCGGCCTGCCCCCATCTTATGTACGATTTTATCTCGCCGTTAAAGTACCCCCGGTTGAGCGTGTCGAATATCTCGCGCAGGTCGTAGACGAACCCTTTTGTCTGGTGGTCGAAGATTTTGGGGTTGACGCGCGACTTGCGTTCCCGCGCCACGCCGCAGCTCTCCATGTAGGCGCGTATCGTTTCTTCCATTTTCCGTTTGTTGTTTACGAATTCGGCGTTACGCCTTGCCCTGCGCGTCATGGGCATCATCGCCCAGCGTATGAGGCTGTCTTTGACCTCCTGCGGCGGGTCGGCGAGCGCTTCGGGTATGGTCAGCACGCGCTCGCCGGTTTTGAAATTGACCTCCACGCGCCATGTTTTTTTGAGCCGTTTGCTGACGACGATTTCGAGCAGGTCGTCGAGCCCCGCGCTGCCCCGCGCCGGAGCCGCGCCGGTGTGGCGGTTTTCAGGGTCGCGGGGGGGCGTAGATTTGTATGATGATTGCGGCATTATGGCTCCTTGTTTATATTGACGGCGTGCAATATGGACGCCGTTTATCGCGCCGGTTGTCATTGTCAACAAAAATCCGGCATTTCAATTAAGCGCGGCGGCCTCCTTTTCGGCCCTCTCAAGCCGTGGGCTGTCCGGCCTCGACCGGTACGCGGATTGCACACGCCGCCATCCGTCAAGCGCCGCCGCCCTGCTGGCCTCCGACGGGGCCGCCCGGAAACGCTCGCTGCGCACTATTGCAATATAATATATGGCGTCGTCGAAAATGAGATTTCTGCTTTTGGAGATGCTTGAGCGGATGAGGGATGACTCAAGAAATTCCAGCGCTTTGGTGTGGTTTCCGCTGAGGAGCCAGTACCTTCCGGCGCAGAGATAGTAATGGGCGTCGTTTGTTCTGGCGGCGTCGTCCAAAATGGATTTGGCCTTGTCGAGCTGCTTTGATTCTATGTATGTTTCGAGGAGGAGCAGCGTACGCAGGTTTGCCTTTTCCCTGTAGATGTTCGTGCGTTCAAGTATGCGCGCCGCGCGGTTCCAGTCCTTGCGGTTCATCGCGGCGGTGGCGTCGCGTATCAGGTCGTCTTCGGATATGGGTTTTGGTTCTGGCGGCGTTGGAGTTTTGGGCAGGGGGATGGTCTGGCCGGTTGGCTGTTCCGTGGCGATATCCGCCACCATGGTGATTGCCGATCTTTTTGCGGTGTTGATCTCCGGCGCGGCGGGTGCCGGTTCCGCAGCGGTATCAATGCCCGGGACTACAGCCGGTTCGGGGATTGGGGCGGATGCGGCGGGCGGTGTTGACGGCGTTTTGGGCGGGGAGGAGATCATTCGCACGGTGATGTATGACAGCAGCAGCGCCGTGAGCATTATTGCCGGTATGAGGATAAAGAGCGTTTTGGTTGGCGGCAGCGCAATTCGCGGCTTCCGTTCCGCTTTTGTTTTTTGCGCGTCTCTCCGTATGAACTGCGTGTACGGCGTGTTGGACGCGGTTACCGGGTAGAAGTTGGCAAGCGCGGTCTGCGGCGGGATGTCGGTCATAGACGAATATGTTTCTTGCAGCTCCCTGATGAGACTCCGTATGTCATGATAGCGCTCATTGGGGTTGGCTTTAAGGCAGCGTGTGATGATGTTCGCCAGTTCGCTGCTTATGGGGGCGCCGTAGTCGGATAATTTTTTGTAGCTGTTATCCGCCCGCCGCCTCATCAGTTCCGTTATGCTCTCCTGCGGAAACGTTTTCGAACCGGTTGCCATTTCGTATAGTATTGCGCCGAACGAGTAGATGTCGCTGCGCTGGTCGGTGCCTGCGCCCTCCATCTGTTCCGGCGACAGGTAGTGCAGCGTGCCTACGATGTTGCCCTCCTTTGTGTGCAGGCTCGCCTGCGTAGGCCGCGCGATGCCGAAGTCGGTGAGCTTGATGTCGCCGTGCTTCGAGAACATGATGTTGGCCGGCTTGAGGTCGCGGTGGATTATGCCGTTGTATGACTTCTCGCCCATCGAGAAGGCCAGCCCGTGCGCGTACGCGAGCGCGTCGGCCATGCGCAACGCAGCCGCGCCGCAGACTATGTCGGGGAATCTGCCGTAGCGCCCCAGCACCTGCTGCATATTCTCGCCGTCTATGAACTCCATTTCCATATACGGCAGCCCGTTCCACTCGCCTACGCCGTATATCTCCACGATGTTGGGGTGGCGCAGCTTCGCTGTCAGCTTGGCCTCCGTCTCGAAGCGGTCGTACAGCGCGTCGAGCGAGAGTAGCTTGACGGCGCGGAAAACTTCGAGCCGCTCGTTCCACACCTTGTAGATCGAGGCCATGCCGCCCGATCCTATTATATCGGTGACAAGGCCGGAGCCGAGCTGCGTCTTGCCGATTACCGGGCGGACAGCCTGAATGCCGCGTGGCGGGAGGACCTCCCCATTATTCTCATTTTGATTATCACGGTTCTCATTTTGGGAATCGTCATGATAACCGCCTCGCCGGCCGTCCGCGCCTGCACGCAAAAGCGGGGCCCGCTCCACAAAGGTCTTCTCAACCTCGGATTCTTCCGGGATGTGCATAAATACTCTCCTTAACGCTTCGCGGGGAAGCTGTTATGAGTTTGGTAATAGTGATGTAAACGTGAACACTACTTCCATCAAGAGAATACTGCCATCCTCCAGGATACTGCCGTCAACCAAGAGAGTACTGCCATCTTCCAAGAGAGATAAAACCGTGATTCGCCGCCGTTTGCGGGGCGGCCGGGGACGTATCCCCGTAAATCCCAAAAAAAACCGCAACAATCATAAAATAATTCTTTACACGGGCGTATGCAAATATTATTTTATATTTATTGGGCGTGGACGATTGCCCCGACATCTCTTTTTTGCCGTACTCTCTTGGTTTACCCGGCAGCTGTCATTATTATATTGATGGCCGCATATCTTGGTTTGCAAGTCAGCCGTCGTCATCGGTATTGACGGCTGCGTCTCTTGGTTTAAAAGGCGGCCGTCGCCGTATGTGCTGACAGCTGCGTCTCCCGGTTTTGCCCGGCGGCCATTGTTTGTGGTTGTTGATGGCCGCATTTCTCGGTTTACTCTCTGGATTACTGTTTTTTGTCTCCTGATCGTTGTACCAATTATTGTATCAATTTATAAACTTTAACACGGAGATAACCATATCATGCCGAACAATTGTAAGGTATTGTGGAAAGAGGGGGCATTTTTGCAGCCCCACCATTTTCAGCTGTCCGAGCGCCTGCAGGCCGACCACGTAAACACCCGCATAAGCTCTGTGGCCCGCGGCGGGTACCGGTACGGGTTCACCGAGCTCGAAATCGACCGCGACGCGCTTTTGAGCGGGAACTTCTCTATAGGCAGGGCGTTTGGGGTCTTCCCGGACGGCAGCTGCTTCGCCATAGGGGGAACGGCATCCGGCATTGACGCGCCGGCGAAAACCGTATCGCGCTCTTTTGCCGCGTACTGCCGCCCCGAACAGCTCGCGCTCGACATTTATCTGGCGATACCGGTTGACGGGTGCAGGGCAGGGGTGGGCGGCGACAGCCCACCACTGCCGTTTAACGGCGAGCAGTCATCGCACGGTGAGTGCCGGTACATCGAAAAATCCGTCCTCGTAGCCGATGAACTGTCGTCGGATAATAATAAGGAAATAGAGGTCGGCGAGCCGAACTACCTGATACGCTTCGAGGGCGAGCCGTTGGACGGTTGCACGTGGCTGCGGGTCGCCCGCCTGTCAAAGAGCGGCAGCGGCTACATGGAGCTTAGGCGCGACGCCGCCCCGCCCGTCCTCTTCACCCGCGTGTCGGATGTATTGAGGGGCTGCGTAAGCGGCCTGCTTGAGCTGCTTTGGGCAAGAATAGGCTCGCTCGCGCGGTGCCGCCGGCAAAACGAGTTCGGGCAGGCGTTCTTTTCGGCGTCGGAAGAGAACTCGTTCCGTATGCTTAACGCGCTCTGCACGTTCACGCCGCTTATAAGCCGCCTGCACGAACTGCCCAAGATACACCCGTTCGATTATTATATTCAACTGACATCGCTGTACGGCAGCCTGATGAGCTTCTCTTCGTCAATTACACCCGAAAGCTTTCCGCCGTATGACCACGACAACCCTGCAGCGTCGTTTATCGCGCTTACGGAGCGTGTGCGCGATTCGCTCAAGGTAGAGTTCTGGACGAACTGCACGGTGCTGCCGCTGGAGCAGATCAACCCCTCCACATGGCACTGCCGTTTCCCGGACGCCCGCCTTACGCAGGGGACAAACCTCTTCTTAGGCATAAGCGCGCCCGTCGAGCAGAAGAGCCTGGTGATAGACGTGCTGCAGCGCGTAAAGGCCGGTTCCCGCGACAAGCTCGATATGCTGATATCGTCGTCCATGCAGGGGCTGGCGCTCATACACGTGAAAAATATTCCGGAGGGGCTGGCTGCGAAACCGGGGTATGTTTATTTTGTGATAGACAGGCAGGGGCCGCTGTGGCAGGGCGTAGAAACGTCGGGGACGCTGGGCATACACTTTTTGGGCGGATGCTATCCCGATATGAAAATAGAGCTGCTTGCTCTGAAGCATCAGGGTTGACGGGGGGATAAAATGAAAAGTGCCAATTATGCCGATTATCACCAGATGCGTAATGATTGTTTCTGCCCGCGCGCCGTAACGCAGACGTGCGCCGAGATCGTTGCCGTTATTATCGACGCGTCAAAACCGTCATCAACGTGCAACCCCGCCGAATTGCACGAAAGTCTCTGCGCCCGGTTTGACGCGGTGATAAAACGGTGCAAGGTCAGCTCGCTGCCGGATAACGCCGCGCCGGATTTGCTGTACCCGCTGGCGGCGCTGGCGGACGAGACGTTTTTGAGCATTCCTCAGTACAGATACTATTGGTCGGAACGCCCGCTCCAGCTGCGCTATTTTGGTGAGGCGGAGGCCGGCACAAAATTCTTTTCGCGGCTTGAGGCGCATATAAACGTGAAGCCGCCGAGAAGGGAGGTGCTGGAACTCTATTTTACCGCTTTGGCTTTGGGGTTAAAGGGGATGTACGGTGTTGACGGCGGGGACCAGCGGCGGCGCCTGAAAACATTTGAGGATTTGGGGGTTATGTTGAGAAGTACCCGCAAGAGGGACGGGGGAGAGGCGGTGTCGGTTGACAGAAAGGAAAGCTTTGTCTCTAAGGTGATGATGCCTCTCATATACGTGGTACCTGTATTGCTGATTATTGTCGCCGCCGCTGTCGCATGGTTGACATCGCGCGCGGACCTTTTAAAATTTTTGGATAACTTTTAAGAAAGAGGCAGCGCTTGAAAGAGAAAAAATCAACACATAAAGCAAAACGGCGCCATAACAAAAACATGAATGGCCCCGCTTATATCTATGACACCGCCGTCCACCGGGCGATGTGCAGCTACACAGGCCGCAGCGGCCTTGTGCGCAACTTCTTCCGGTGGATTGACGTGTACCGTAAGCCGCGTTTATTGACAGGCGGCCCGGCGGGCAGCGGCAAGACGGCGCTCGTCGCCAGATCGGGCCTGCCGTATGACTTCATTTACCCCGACAGCCATCAGCCGTCAGCCAAACACGAGATGCCGGGCTGGTTCTTCTCAGACAGGGCGGTCTATATAGATACCCCCGGAGCGTTATCAATACCTGAACGCTGGAGCGCGTTCTGTTCCGCGCTGAAAAAACACAGGTTCGGACGGCGCAGGGCGGTTGACGGTCTGCTGTTTGTTATTGACATACGTGAATTTTTATCAATGGATCCGCCGCGCGCCGGCAAATTAGCGTCGGATTTGCGCGAACAGGCGGATATCCTGATATCAACAACAGGTTACAACGTACCCGTCTGTTTCATATTCTCAAAACTTGACAGGCTTGATGGCGCACGCGAGTTTCTGGGTGACGAGAGTATGGCCGAGCGGATGCCGGCGCTTGGCGCGTTGTTCGGTGACGATGATTCTGACCCGCATCCCGCAGAATCCTTCACATCATGCTATCAAAAAATTTACGATGATGTGTCGGACCTGTGCGTACTGAAGATGATCGGCACGGAAGACGCCGGCAAAAACAGGCCGCTGTGCCGCTTTTTGTCCGAGCTTACGCTGGCCGGCCCCCAAATCTCGGCGTTTTTTGCGGAGTTTATCAGGCGCCCGGCTCCCGTTGTTCCGCGTATAGGCGGCTTTTTTATGGCATCCGCGCATAACAGAGGCCGCGTGCTCGGCGATATTATCCCTCAGGCCAATTTCAGGATAAAGGAGGCCGGGGCAGGTACGCCGGGCTTTTGGGCGAAGAAAATCGCTTTTCATTTATTGATGGTGATGATATGCGCCGCAGCAGTATTCGGCATTGCCGGCAGCGGGCTGCGCGACGCTTTGCACATGAGAACGCTGAAAACGGAGCTGTCATTACTGCTTGAAGGCGATCCGAGCGTCGAAAACCAATACGCCGCGCTGGAAAAGCTGCGCCTGTCTTACGATTATCTACAGGGGGCCGCAAAATCCCCCGGCAGATTGATATTCGGTACCGATAAGGCGCGAAAAAGGGTCATGGACGCCTACATTGCCGCGTCGTGGCAGGTAATGGCCGGCCCGGCGGCGCGGTACCTCGAATCATCAATCCCCCAACAGGGCGCCGGCAAAATGGGGGAGCTGACGTCGGAGGAACACCAAAGGTTATACCATGATTTAAAGACGTATCTTTTGTTGACAAACGGTAATAGCGTGAAGATCGATGATGCCGCCCCCGTTTTCGAGGCGTTTGAGCTGTCGCTGAAAAATTCGTTGGGGCGGCGGTATCACTCGATTGACGAAAATATCGTTTTGGATAATATCAACACAGTAATAAAATTAGCGGCGGGGGGACATTATAAAGACCGTACCGACAAAAACATCGTTCTCACCGCCCGCCGGAAGCTCGCCGCAGCGCCGCGCGCCATTGCAGTCTACGCCTCTGTTATGGACAGGCTCAACGCGCAGCGCCGAGAGGTACCCATAGTCCAAATAATAGGCGGAAACGAGCTGTTGAGGTACGGGCGCGGTGTCAGCGCGTTGTATACGAGGGACGGGTGGGAGCAGACGGTCTATGCCGAGCTGGTCAACGCATCAAAAGACCCGTTCAGGGCCGACTGGGTCATGGGGCCGGTTGCCGGGCGGACGGATGAGGCGGCGCTGCTGTCGGAGCTTGTGTCTCTGTATGGCGACGACCTGTGCCGCCGCTGGCTCGATTTCATCAGGAACGTGCACGTAAGCCTTCCGGCCGATATCCCGTCCCTCGCGCGGGAACTGGAGAGATTATCGTCGCGCAACTCGGAGACAAGGCGGATGCTGGCTGCCGTCTGTTCCCTCGCCGCTCAAAAGCCAGCCGATCTGACCGCCCCGAAAACTTCACCGGTATCGGTCGGGGCGATAAAGGGGCAGATTGCCAATGTCTCTAACAAACTGCGCGGCGGTGTCCGCAATTTAACGCATGATGTTCCCGACCCCTTTGTTGACGCGCGCAAAATTTTCGACCCGCTCGAAATGTTTTTGACGGGCGGCGGGTTTGACGCTTATATCGGCACGCTAAGCGAGCTCTCCGAAAAGCTGAAACAGTGCGACGATCGCGGCGCCTTTGCGCCGGTCTTTTTGGTTCGCGGCGACGATCCTGTAAAAACATCCCGTAATGCCCTGGCAAAGGCGGGCGCAGCAATGCCGCCGGCCCTGTCCGCGTCGCTCAAGCGCGTCCTCGAATCCCCGTTGGACATTACCGCCGGGCTTCTTGCGGGAAAAATATCGGCGGAATTAGAGGATAGCTGGAGCGCGGAGGTCGTCGCCCATTTTAACGTAAGGCTGGCTCCACGCAACCCGTTCAACAGGAGCGGCGCCGACCTGTCGTGGAACGATTTTGAGGAGTTTTTCAGGCCGCCGGGCGGGGTACTGTGGGCGTATCAGAATAAAAATTTGCAGGGGCTTATGGAACGTACGCCGAAAGGTTGGGCGCGGGTCCCGGCAAGGTCCCTGTCTGTACGCGTCTCCATTAATGACGATGTCGTAAACGCCTACAACCGCGCCGAAAAGATCGTCGGCGGTTTTTTCAGGAGCGACGGCGTGCCTAAGCGCCAAAACAATATGTTCTACCCCTTCAACTCGTCGGTAAGCGTAACTCCGCCGCCGCAAAGCGGTTCTGACGCGATGTCGAGCGAGGTGGCCATGCGGGGGTTTGCCGTGCCTGAGAAAGTTTTGAGGGATTGATGTTGATTTCACGGGAAAAAAATGCTATATTTACTATAAGCGCATCCATAGAGCACGGCCCGCATATTGGAAAAGGCGTGCCGTGGGCGGTTTTGAAGCATGACAGGCCGCTCACTAACCGGCAACAGACGCTTTTGGACAAATTGCCGGGGTACGATAGCCGGGTAACTGTCAGAAAGAGCGATGTATCAATGAGTGACTTGGCGGCGCTGACGGCTAAAACTAAAGTCGAGTACGCCATGTTCACCAGAGGCCCGGAGCGGTTGATTATACGCGGGGATGGATTTCATGTGAACATCGGTCCGCTGGAGGCCTCGGTACTGTGTGCGCGGGGGTACAGGTGGAGCGGGCATACGCACGTAAGAGCAGGAGATTTAGCTCCATCTGAAGGAGACAGAAAGATTTTGAGCCAATTTGGTCATCCACAGAGTTCTATATATGATTCTATGGGGGCCAATGACTTTTTCGCAAAATTTTAATATGGGAGAACGGTATGGGTGCCAGCAGCAGCATTATTATTAGGAATTACAGGCCTGAGATTGAAAAATATTGCGAGGATAACGCCATATCCGCGAGTAAAGTTTTCTCATCGTGGATATCGGGTAATAATACGATTGGGCGCGTTGCCATATTGGGCCCTGGTGACCCTGAAAGGGGAGAACTCGGAATGCTTGATGATGTTCCTCTGCCGGTTGTCTTAAAAATTTTCCTCGAAAACGGCAAACTCCGCTTCGAGCAAACCGAGCATACGTATCTGTACAAAGAAGAATTCGCAGAGGAAACCGCGCTTGTATGACAGGATCAGGGCAGGGACACATCCCCGCCCTATTTCCTGAACGCGGTGATGATCTCGTCGATGAATTTATCCTCTTCGGCATCAACCTCGCGGCGGCTCGCGTCTTCCATGAACCAGTTCACCGCTTCTTTGATCGACACCGCAAAGCTCTTCTCGCACTTGAAGCCGGGGACGAATTTCTTTATCTTTGAATTATCGAACACCCCGTTTTCGCGCTTGTCGCCCATCAGCTTGCCGCGTGATTCGGGGTCGATTGTTATTATGAATTCCGTGGGGATGTGGATCGGGTTGATCCTGCCGATGCCGAGCGCCTTGCCTAATTCTGCGTAGATGGCGTTCCAAGTTAGCGATTCATCGCTTGTTATGTGAAACGCCTCGCCGGCGGCGCTTTTATTTCCGGCCAATCCGACAAATCCCTTAGCGAAATCAGATGCGGCGGTCAATGTCCACAGCGATTCGCCCTTATCGTGGATGATGAATTCCCGCCCGTCAATTATCCGCTGCGCCACCGTGAACCCGCAGCCGTTTATAGGCGAGGGGATCCACGTTTTGCCGAATGTATGGGAGGGACGGACGATTGTAACCGGAAAATCATCACCGTGTACCGATTCCAGATACTCCTCGCAGGCGATTTTATCCTGCGCGTAGGGCCAGAACGGGTTGCCCCGCGGCGTATTTTCGGTGATGGGGATTTTTACGTGCGGCTTCTGGTAGACGGTCGCGCTTGAGATGAAGATGAACTGCCCGATTCTCCCGCGGAAAATATTGTAATCCGACTGGCATTGATCGGGTGTGAACGCCATAAAATCAATAACGATATCCGCCCCGGTGCCCTTCATCGCCGATTCGAAATCTTGATGATTGAACCTGTCGGCCCTGATATGCCGGCACCCCGCCGGAATAGCCCGCCTCCCCGTATTGACCACAGTAACCTCATGCCCCGCGCCAATCAGCAGCGGAGTAACCTCCGAAGAAATATTCCCCGTCCCCCCAATAATCAATATCTCCATAATCGCCCATCCACCTTTGTTCACTGTTACTTATTGCTTATTCTCAATCCTGTCCCGTTCGCTCCACGCAAAATTGGCCTTTATCTGGGCCTCATCCGTCGCGTCGTTATCAATTTTGTTTTTGATGACGACGAACCCGTCGATGTTCGACAGGAACAGGTCTACGAGGTCGGGGTCGAAGTCTTCGCCGCGCCCTTTTTTGATTATGTCGCACGATACGTCTACCGGGTAGGGCGTTTTGTAGGGGCGTTTGGAGGTCAGCGCGTCGAACGTGTCGCTTATTGAGACTATGCGCGCGTGTATCGGTATCTCTTCGGCCTTTATCCCGTTTGGGTACCCGCGCCCGTTCCATTTTTCGTGGTGGCACAGCGCTATCAGCCGCGCGCACTCAAGTATCGGCGAGTCGGGGTTTTCGAGGATGGCGCCGCCTATAATGGTGTGCCTCTTCATTTCGTTGAACTCGTCGTCGGTCAGCTTGCCGTTTTTGAAGAGGATGCTGTCTTTTATACCGATTTTGCCTACGTCGTGCATGGGCGCGGCGAGCTCTATCTCCTCAAGCATCTGCGCGTCGAACCCATATATCTCGGCGAGGTAGACGCTGTAGTTGCTCATGCGCAGGATGTGGTTGCCGGTTTCGTTGTCTTTGTATTCGCTTGCGAGCACCAATCTGTTTATAGTGTCTTTATATGCCTCGTGTATGTTCTTTTTGGCCGTGTCGAGCTCTTTGATTTTTGTGCGCAGATTGCGGTTGACTAAGTGCAGGTCTTTGAGTATTTTCTCGGCCTGAGAGGAGAGGTTCACCTTGTCCTTGCGCTGGGCCTGCGACAGGGCGTAGACCTTGGCGGCCTCGTTTTTGAACTTCTGCAGCTCTATGCGGTGAAACGCGAGTTCCTGCTCAAGGTTCTTGTTGAGCTCCTTCTCCTCCATATAGAACTTGTAGTAGTCCTGCTCGGAGAATTTCCTGTCGCGGTTTCCTGATGATGGTTCTGATGCCACGCTTTTTATGCCTTATCCCCAAACAGCGTCTCGATTGTCTCAATTAAGTCGAGGGGGCTGAATGGTTTTTGGATGAACTCCTCTACGCCGGCCTCAAGCGCCCGCTCGCGGAGGTTGATTTCCGACCCGCTCAACATCAGCACTTTGCAGTCGGCGGTTGCCGGGTTGGCCTTTATGCGCTTTGTGGCCTCCATGCCGTCTACCTTGCCGGGCATGATCATATCCATAATGACCAGGTCGGGATGGTACTCAAGCGCGGCCTCAACGCCGTCAAGGCCGTTTTCGGCTTCGACGACGTCCCAGTCCTCGAATTCGAGCGTGGCCTTGACCAAATTGCGCAATTCGCGCTTATCGTCAACAATAAGTAGTTTTCTGCCCATACGTTTAATGCCTGCGGCTACCGAGTACAAAGACGTTATCCCAATACAATATAATTTATGGGGGGCCGATATTCCAAAAAAAATTTAAAACAGGCGTCAAACTCTCCATTGGGCCGCGGCATGATGTATATTTATCTTGAATTCTGCGGTATTTCGTATGCTGTACGGATAGTGCGGAGTTTGGAGCGTGGAGTTCGTATCGGAAATGATGACGGAACAAACCGTCCTTTACCCTCCAAATGGGTCTGATTTCATACCGGAGACGTATTTATGGCCGAAAAAGTCCGCGTCCGCTTCGCCCCGTCGCCTACAGGCTACCTGCACGTTGGGGGGGCCAGAAGCGCGCTTTTTAACTATCTGTTCGCCCGCCACAACGGCGGGGAGTTCCTGCTGCGCATAGAGGACACCGACCGCAGCCGCTTCGTGGAGGGGGCGCTGACCGAGATTTACGACAGTCTGCGCTGGCTGGGGCTTGATTGGGACGAGGGGCCGGGGAAGGACGGGGGCTGCGGGCCGTACGTCCAGTCCGAGCGCCTGCATATATACAAGGATAAGGCCGCGCAGCTGATAGAATCCGGCCACGCCTACCGCTGTTTCTGCACCTCCGAGCGCCTTGCCGGGGTCAGGGCGGAGCAGGAGAAGGCCGGCGGGGCGACCGGGTACGACCGCCGGTGCCGCGACCTGTCGCCGGAGGAGATCGAACGGAATCACAAGGATGGCGCCCCCCATGTCGTCCGCCTGAAGATACCAATGGGCAGGACGGTCGCGTTCGAGGACCTGATACGGGGGCGGATCGAGTACCAGAGCGACGTGCTGGACGATTTGGTGCTTATCAAGGCCGATGGGTTCCCCACTTACCATATGGCCAACATCGTGGACGACCACGAGATGAGGATCACCCACGTGCTGCGGGGGGACGAGTGGATCGCGTCGACACCGCGCCACGTCCTGCTGTACGAGGCGTTCGGGTGGGACGCCCCGGCGTTCGCCCACTTGCCGGTGATACTGTCGCCGGACGGGGGGAAGCTGTCCAAGCGCAAGGGGGCGGCCTCGGTGATGGATTACAAGCGGGGGGGATTTTTGCCCGAAGCCCTGTTCAACTTTCTGGCGCTTTTGGGATGGGCGCCGGGGGGCGACCGGGAGAAGATGTCCGTACAGGAGATGATCGAGGCTTTTTCATTGGAACAGGTATCCCCGAAAGCGTCTGTACTTGATGAGAAGAAGTTAGAGTGGATGAACGGGACCTATATGGCGGAGCGGCCGTCGGAGTCGCTGGCCGGGGATGTCACCGCCCTGTGGAAAGAGCGGGGGTATGAGGCTGGGGATGATTACGCTATAAAGGTGATTGATCTGCTTAAAGTCCGGTCGAGGCGTGTCACCGAATTGGCTGATACCTCATCATACTTTTTTGTTGACCCGGCTGAGTATGAGGAGAAGGCGGTTAAAAAGCATTTCAACGCCGACGCGGCGGGGCGGCTTGCGCTGATATCCAAAGAGATAGAGGGGATTGATGACTTTACGCACGCGAATATCGAAGCGGTCTATCGCGGCTGGTCCGAGAGGCAGCAACTGTCCATCAGCAGCGTCATCCACCCGACAAGGCTGGCGATAAGCGGGGTAAGCGCGGGGCCGGGGCTGTTTGAGATGATGGAGGTCATCGGCAAGGAGAAGGTGCTTAAACGGATATCGGCGGCTATAAAATTTATCGGTAATTGATGCGGCTTCAATAATAATCCGTATCAATGGTTCAATAGTTGATGTTATTTAATTGTGCAATCCATAATTAACAGGCGATCAATAATAAAGAGGGATCAAATGGAATCATCTGCAAACAGTGCGGCAGGCCCGGAGGCCCCGGTAGTCTCCAACTTTATCAGGGACATGATTAAGGACGACATGAAAACCGGCAAGTGGGGCGGCAAGGTCGTCACCCGCTTCCCCCCGGAGCCCAATGGCTACCTCCACATCGGCCACGCAAAGGCCATATGTATCGACTTCGGGATGGCGAAAGAGTTCGGCGGCGAGTGCCACCTCCGGTTTGACGACACGAACCCGTCCAAAGAGGAGGACGAGTACATCAACTCGATCAAGTGCGATGTGAACTGGCTTGGGTTTGACTGGGGGCCGCACCTCTATTTCGCGTCCGATTATTTCGGTAAGATGTACGAGTACGCTGTTCGGCTTATAAAGGCGGGAAAGGCTTATGTTGATGACTTGACGGCGGAGCAGATCCGCGAGTACAGGGGGACGCTTACGGAGCCGGGAAGGGAGAGCCCTTACCGTAATCGTTCCGTTGATGAAAATATGGAGCTTTTTGAGGGGATGCGGGACGGGAAGTTTGCGGAGGGCGCGCGTGTATTGCGGGCGAAGATTGATATGGCCCATCCCAACATGAATATGCGTGACCCGGTGATGTACAGGATAATGAACGCGTCCCACCACCGCACGGGTGATACGTGGAAGATATACCCCATGTACGACTGGGCGCACGGGCTTGAGGACTCGGCGGAGGGCGTTACCCACTCGTTGTGCACTTTGGAGTTTGAGGCGCACCGTCCCCTGTACGACTGGTTTCTCGCCCAGCTTGACGATATCCACCATCCGCAGCAGACCGAGTTCGCGCGCCTCAACCTGACCTATACGGTGATGAGCAAGCGCAAGCTGCTGCAGTTGGTCAGGGAGGGGCGCGTAAGCGGGTGGGATGACCCGCGCATGCCGACAATCTCCGGCCTGCGCCGGCGCGGGTACACGCCGGAGTCCATCAGAAATTTCGCCGAGCGCATAGGCGTGGCGAAGCGCGACAGCACGGTAGACCTCGCGTTGTTGGAGTTTTGCCTGCGGGAAGACCTCAACAAGACGTGCAAGCGGGTGATGGCGGTATTGAACCCTCTGAAAGTCGTCATCGAAAATTATCCCGAAGGGCAGGTTGAAGAGCTTGATGCCGTCAACAATCCCGAAGACGAGTCGATGGGGACGAGAAAAGTGCCGTTCTCCCGCGTCATCTACATAGAGAGGGATGACTTTATGGAAGACCCGCCCAAAAAATTCTTCCGCCTCGCCCCGGGCAGGGAAGTACGCCTGCGCTACGCCTATTTTATCACGTGTAAAGATGTCATAAAGGATGACGCCGGCAACATCACCGAACTCCGCTGCGTCTACGACCCGCAGACCAAAGGCGGAGACTCCCCCGACGGCCGCTCGCCAAAGGCCACGCTCCACTGGGTATCGGCCCGGCACGCTATAGGCGCGGAGGTGAGGATATACGAGAACCTGTTTACAAAAGAGAATCCAGACGAAGCAGAAGAGGGCGGGACCTTTTTGGACAATATCAACCCCGGCTCGCTGAAAATCATTACCGCCTGCAAACTGGAACCGTCATTAAGCGATGCGAAAGCGGGGGAGAAGTACCAGTTTGAGCGCTTGGCCTATTTCTGTGCGGATAAGGATTCGTTGCCGGAAAAATTAATTTTCAACAGGACGGTAACCCTGAAAGACGCATGGGTCAAAATCCAAAAACGCGGCTAAAATGTGTTTTGGTATTAATGTATTGACATATGTTGATTATGGCGGATATTGCAATATCAATACGGGCGGCCGGAGATGGCCGCCCCTGCAAATTGTGTTTTCATGGAACGAATAAATAATACAGCCCCGCCGGCCTCGCCACCGTCTCTAACCCCGGCACTCTCCTCTGCGCCGACTCCATAAACCACTCGCGCCACCCGACATACGGCTTCTTCTCAACAGGCTTAACCGACTCCGGCACCCCGCAGATCTCTCCCAAATACCTTAGCGCGTCCGCGTACCCTCCCAGCGTATCCACCAACCCGATTTCAAACGCCTGCTTGCCGGTGAATATCATCCCGTTGGCAATGCTCCTTACTTCCGAGGTATCAACCTGGCGCCCTGCCGCGACATCGTTTATGAATTGTTCGTGCACATCGTCGAGCAGCGTTTGCAAAGCCGCTTTTTCGCTGTCGGTCATAGGCCGAAACGCGCTCCCCACGTCTTTCATCTCGCCGGCCTTAAGCACACGGAAGTCTATGCCCACTTTCTTTGCCAGTTCCTGATACATGGGCAACGAGAATATCACCCCGATGCTGCCCGTAAGCGTTCCGGGCGACGCGAAAATCCTTTCGGCCGGCGCGGCGATGTAGTACCCGCCCGACGCTGCGGTGTTGCCCATACTTACGATCAGCGGCTTTCCTGAGGCTTTGTATGCGGCGATTTCGTTATAGATCTCCTGCGACGGCGCGACCGCTCCGCCGGGGGAGTCTATGCGCAGCAGTACGCCGGCGATGTTGCGGTTGTTCAGGTGCTCGCGCAGAATGCCGGTATGCCAGCCGGCGTCGGTGATGACTCCTTCGACCCGCACTACAGCGAGGCGCCTTGTCAGCCCCAGCCCGCCCTGGTCCGTGGCAGGGAAGATTAAGGCCGCGGCGATCACGAATATGCCTGTAATCGCCGTGACGGCTAATATGGCGATTGCTATTTTCTTATGCGTTGATAATTTCATCGCGTTTCCTCAGGTATCAAAAAAAATCCGTTCATTAGAACGCGCCTCTCATGTTTTGACGGTTTCATCGTGTTATCCTCAATATATCTCCGGGTTTTATGGCCGACTCGGGGGTAAGGTTATTTTCGGCGCGGATCGCCTCGACCGTTACGCCGTGGATCAGGGATATGCGCCAAAGGTTGTCTCCCCTTTTTACGGTGTAGATGGTAATCTGGCCGGATGACGGTCTGGGCTCTGACGGCGAGGTTGTTGTCGGTTGCGCTGTTGCTGACGCTTGAATGATTGGCTGGCTGTTCGTTCTCTGGTTCGTGGTGATTGCCGCCGCGTCAGTATCGGGGGTGTAGACCAGCACGTCTCCGGGGAATATCATCGGGCGTCCCGGGTTAAGGCCGTTTATCCGCGCCAGCTCGCTTACCGATACGCCTACCATCTGCGAGATGCCGTAGAGCGTTTCGCCCTGTTTGACGAGGTGTTTGCCCGTGTGCTCGGTTGACGAACCGCTGACCCTTTGCGCCGAGGGTGTTGCCGCCGCCCGGTCATTCTGGTAGATTATAAGTGTTTGCTCCGCCTTAAGGCTGCGCGGGCTTGCCAGATAGTTCCAGCTCATCAGATCGCTTACTGAGACGCCGAAGGTGGTGGCGATGGTGGAGAGGGTTTCTCCGGCGCGAACCTTGTAGCTTATCCTCCTGCCGCCTGTGGCTGCTTTCGGCGCCTGTTTTTTGTCGAGCGCGACCGATGACGCCTGCGTAGGCGCCGATACCGCCATTGCAGGCCCTCTGCCCGGCGCGCTGCCCAGCGGGGGGCCGGATGTCGCCGCGCGCAGCTTCGCGATTTCTCGCTGCTGGCGCCTGTCGGTGGCGTTGAGGTGCCTGACAAGATCCGCCGGCAGCGTCACGTTGACCGGGACCGGGATTATCAGGTATCTGCCCGCAGCGACAGCGTTGTCGTTCATGTTGTTCGCCTTGCGTATGGTCTCGGCGGATACCTTGAACTTGCGCGCTATAGACTGTATGTTGTCGCCGGATTGCACCTTGTACCGGTGGTACTTGGTCTTCTTCTCGTCCGGCAGCTCGGCGTAGAAATCGCGGAACTTCCCGGCGTACCCCTTGGGCAGGTATATCCGCACATTCGGCATATCGGGCGGCGTGGCCCAGTGCAGGATGTGCGGGTTTAGCATTGTGAGCGTGTCGAGCGAGATGCCTATCCCCTCGGCGATCGTCTTCATCTCTATGCAGTCGTTTATCATTACCGTGTCGGGGTCGAAGATCACGCTGTCCTGCAGGGCGAAGTCGAATACGTCGGGGTTTCTGGTAATTAGCACCGCACCGAGGAAGAGCGGGATGTAGTTCATTGTCTCCTTTGGCAGCTGCAGTTCCCAGTAGTTGTTGTTGCCGTTTGCGCGCCTTATCGCCCGCGACATACCGCCCTCCCCGCAGTTGTAGGAGGCGAGCGCGGTGTGCCAGTCGCCGAAGTCGTTGTAGAGTTTTCTAAGGTACTTTATGGCCCCCTCGGTCGATTTTATCGGGTCGCGCCGCTCGTCTATCCAGTAGTTTTGCCGCATACCGTATACGCGCCCGGTAGAGGGTATGAACTGCCATATCCCCGCCGCGTGCGCCCGCGAGTAGGCGTACGGGTTGAAACCGCTCTCGATGATGGGCAGGTACGCCAGGTCGCGCGGCAGCCCCGAGTCGGCGAACATCTGCGTCGTCATGGGCAGGTAGTAGCCCGCGCGGTGGAGCCACCGGTCGAATACGCCGTTGCGCGTGCGCATGTAAAACATAAGCGCGCGCCGCACACGGTCGTTCCAAACCATGGGGACCTCGTACACCACCCCGCGCTTGGCCGAGAGCCGGTGCAGGTATATGCTGTCGCGCTCCGATACGTTTAGCGAGTCTAAGAGCGATTCGAGCAGGTGCTGCTTGAAGATCAGGACCGATACCTCCTCCGGCACGGAGTAGCTCGGCGGCATGTGTTCGGCGTAAAACGAGAGTATTTTGGCTACGTATTCCTGAATCGGGAGATCCTCGTCTTCGCCGGCGGCCACGCCCGTAATCGCCTCCACGCTGTTGCGCATAAGGAATGCCGATACGCGCCTGAGTATTGAGTCGGCGGCAGTGAACATACTGTCGCCGGCGGCGGCGTACGCCAACACCAGCAACTGGTCGATGTCGATGAGGTCTATGGCATCGGATTCGGAGGCCGCATCGGGCATAAGTTCCGCGAGGCCGGCCTCCGGCCCATACACAACGCCCTCTTCATCCGGGTGTTCCTCGTCCGCCGCCAGCGTCGCATCGGACGCCGACTGGGATTTGATGGACGTGGCGCAAGCTGCGGTCAGGACGGTTATGCTGACAGCAGACAGCAGAAAAAAAACCAGATGTTTTCGCATGGTCATAGACGCAATTCGTAGGGGCGAATCGGGTCCGCCCGCTACTTCCGGGTTAAGATTAGTACGAAATCAGTCAATGGGGGAACTCTCCCCATAATATAATTTATATTATGCGCCACGGAAAACAAGCAAAATTTTATTGCCATATTAAGGTAAAGGCTTACGCCGCCAGTATATCCTGCCGGAAAGTAAGCGTATGGCCCTTGCGGCCGGTACACTCTGTGTGCGCCCGGCGGATCTGATTTATAACCCGATCCCGCCCCGCCCCGCAATAATTGACGTACATTTTGGTCTGCTTCGAACACTGACTTGTGTGTCCGCAATATGCGCACGAATTTTTGGGAAATCTCATAAAGCCACTCCTTGGACAAGGTTAAAATTCCATATCCGTTCATAGCCCACATATATAAGATAATACACAAAGGGTTGTATGTCAAGCGAAAAATTGCACAATATTTGGGCCGATGGCGTATTTTATTGTATATTAACGCCTTACGCGCCTATTTTTTTTTGCATTTTTTTCGGCCTGGCTGTCCGGATTTTGATTTTTCACGTTTTTTCCTTAATTTTTTCTTTTTTCTTGATTTATTTACGGAAAAACAGTATAATTATTATATCATGGTGGAATATATGGAAAAATACGTTCCAAAGACTGATTCCGATATCGATCCGGCAGCGGTTGATGATGTTTTTGAGGAGTTACGGCGCCTGTCGCTCCGTAATGTCCATTTGCAAGACTATTTAGACCGTATTTTCGGCATTTCTTCGGCAATAATCTACATTTTGGACGCAAACGGCCGTTTTATCTTCGTAAACCGCGCCGTGGAGGAGATTCTCAATATCTCCACCGAGGAGCTTATCGGCAAGCACTTTTCGTTTATTCTGCCGCCTGAGGAGTACGAGCGGGTGAGCCGCGAGGCGGTGCTGCCGCGTATCGCGGGGCGCTCTACGGGGGGCGACGACGCGCCCAAGTTTTTCGACGAGCGTCGCCGGGGCTCAAGGCGTACGCGCAATCTCGAAGTCAGGCTCATGACCAGGTGCATAGACGACTACCGCCTTATGGCCGGCGGTATTACCGGGATAGTTGAGGTAGAGGGCGCCTACAGCATACTGGAAGACGCCGAAACCGACGGCAAAAGGGAGGTCTTCCTCGGCAGCCAGGGCGTTATATTCGACATAACAAAGTACAAAAAGGCTGAATTCGAGCGCCTTGAGCTCTATAAGCGCCTGTTCCAAATACAAAAAATGGATGCCATAGGCAAACTCTCCGGCAGGGTCGCGCACGACCTGAACAACAAGCTCGGCAGCATAATAGGCACGGTAGAGCTTATCAAGCAGACAATGGACACCACGCCCCAAGAAACGCTGGCGCTCTACTTAGACACAATCCTTTCGGCGTCAAAGCACGCGGCCGAGCTCTCAAACCGCCTCTCGGACCTCAGCCGCAAGGGCGAGAGCCCATTCGAAAGGCTCAACTTCCACGACCTGCTCGGCAGCGTCATGAGCTTCATGGAGTCCATAGCCAGCGGCAGCATAAGCGTGCACAAAATCCTGCTATCCAGACAGCCAGTAATAGTAGGGTCGGAGACGATGCTGTTAAACGCCCTGCTGAACCTTATAGTAAACGCCTTTGAGGCTATGAAGACCGGCGGGGGAGTGCTGACCATAGAAACCAGCGACGTAACCATAAAGGCGCCGGTAAAAACATCCTTCAATTCCACGCTCAATCCCGGAGATTACCTGCTGGTGTCGGTGCAGGATACCGGGGTGGGGATGGGCGAGGAGGTAAAGAAGAGGATTTTCGAACCGTTCTTTACCACCGACTCCGAGAAGGGGATGGGGCTGGGCCTCGTAAGCATCCGGGAGTGCATCAGGAACCACGGCGGGATAATCAACATGAAGAGCGATTTGGGCAAGGGCTCGCGGTTCGATATCTATTTTGTCAAAGCCGATGACGAATAGCGCCAATAACGCCTATATATAATGTATATAATGCGGATTTACCGCCAAACCGTCCCGCAGAAGAGATTTTCGCGCTTCCGCCGGGGTACAAAACCCGCATCACGCCATATTTGCAGATATTTAATCGCGGCTTCGATAAACCTGTAATTCAGCCATTATTTGTAGATTGCCGCCCCGATAAGCGTTAAATCCTCAATTGTTTCGATATTGCGCCCTATATCTACCAGCGGCCTGATAATCTCCCACCCGCCGCCGGTCGCTATTACCAGCGCATCATCGCCGCCGCCGCGCAAAGACTCACCAACGCACCGCTCGACCGCCCCCGCCGTTCCGAACAATATCCCGGCGTTGACGCATGATTCCGTAGACGCCGCCGGAATAGCCGCCGCATCATCGCCGCCGTTGTCGCGCGGGTCGACAGACGGCAGGGAGTCCGTATGAAGGTGCAGCGCCCGCGCCTGCATTGCGCACCCCGGCAGTATCGCCCCGCCGCAAAACACCTTCCCGCCGCGCAGGTAATCAACGGTAATCGCCGTCCCCGAATCGATAATCACACAGCTTTTGCCCTCAAACATCGCCGCGCAGGCCAGCGCGTTGCATAGCCGGTCTGTGCCCAGAGTATGCGGCTTCTCGTATTCAATAGATACCGGCAGGCCGCCGTGCGCCTTTATGATGTTGACGCCGTCAAAACCGCCGCACATCTCTTTAGCCTGTACGGCAAGGACTTTTACGCAAGAGGTGATATTGGCCCTGTCTATCTGCTTGTGCTTTGACGAGATGCTTTTTATTGATGACAGGAACCGTCCGTTAAACTCGGTATTGTCGAAGGCGGACCTGACGATACACTGCCGCCTGTCCGTATCAACGACGGCTATATGTGTGCGGGTGCTGCCTATGTCTATGGATAATACCTTATTCATTCCCACTGCCATCCTCTAAAAAACGCAATGTGCCGGAAGACAGCAGGACGTCCCCGCTGTCCGTAGCAAGCCGCAGCCGCCCGTCGGTATCAACAGCAACAAAGGTGCCGGTATGCCGGCCGACAACCGCTTTTGCTCCCACCCTGTACAGATTATTGAAATATAATTTATGGACGGCGGCCAAATCAGCATTATTGAGATATTGTATGTACCTGCAGATGATATCCTCCAGCAGGCGGTCCAACGGCGCCTCCGTTCCCGTTTCCTCCCGCACCGACGTAACGCGCGCGCGCAGCTCTTCGGGGAAGTCGCCCATCACCATATTGACGTTTATCCCAAACCCGATAATCAGCCTGTTCGGCCTGCCGGGGACGTTTTCCAACAATATGCCGGTGATTTTCCGTTCCCCCCAGTAGATATCGTTAGGCCACTTTATAAGTACGGGGGCATTCAGGCCGCCTATGTGTTTAAGCGCGTCGAGTATGGCGAGCGATACCGCCCTGTTGTGCTCGAAGTGCGCCGAGATGTCGCTTATGGGGGTAACGATCGATGCCCAGATGCCGCCGGGGTTATCCGAAAAAAACAGGTTACCGCCCCGCCCGCGCCCGCCCGTCTGCCGCCCGGCCCTGATTACGAGTGTTCCGTCTTCAGGAAAATCGCCGAGCGATTTCGCATAGCTGTTGGTTGAATCAATCTCGTCCAGAAAGATATACCTGCATGGTGGCGGATAATGCGGTGCACCCTTTGCCATACCGGCGGAATAAACACCGTCTCCCAAAATACCTCTTCGCTCCACGTCACACCATCACCAGATGTATGTCTAACGCCGGCGCGCTGTGCGTTATTGCTCCCGATGACACAAAATCCACCCCGGTAGCCGCTATTCCGGGCAGTGTGGATATTGATATTCCCCCGCTGGCTTCAAGCGCGATGTTTTGCCCCGACACGTTGCGCTGCCCGACGCAGAACTCCATATCGCTCAAACTCATGTTGTCGAGCATGATCCTCTCCGGCCCCAAAGCCAGCGCCTCCATAAACTCGCCGGTAGATTGGACCTCCACCTCAATTTGCGGCGTAGCGCTCCCGCCGCGCCACGCGAACGCCTTTGTGAGCGCGGGCACAATGCCGCCGCACCGCTTTATGTGCGTGTCCTTAATAAGTATCATGTCATAAAGCCCGATACGGTGGTTAGCCCCGCCGCCGTGGCGTACCGCCGCCTTTTCAAGCAAGCGCAGGCCCGGCGATGTTTTCCTCGTGTCAAGCAGACGCGTATTGGTGCCTTTAAGGGCCTCAACCATAGCGGCCGTAGCCGTAGCGATACCGCTGAGCCGCTGCAAAAGGTTAAGGATAACGCGCTCGCCGGAGAGAATGGACCGCACAGGCCCCTCAATCCGGCAAATAACAACCCCAGGCTCAAGGATATCCCCGTCGTCAAGACAGACCTCCGCCCTGGTGGATGCTTTTGATACTGCCGGGGCCGCCGATAACCGCGCGTCAACCAGCTCAAACAGCGGCTTGATAAGCGTAATTCCGGATAATACCCCAGCTTGCTTGGCGCTAATCAAAGCCCTCCCAACATCCCCCTCCTCAAAGATCGCAAAAGACGTAATATCCCCCGCCGTCCCCAAATCCTCATCCAAAGCGCACTCCAACATATTAATGAGCACTTCATTCATAATCACTCCCGCGTCCACACAAAAAAACAATGCCGCTCCATTTTTCAAACTCCAAACTCCAAACTTCAAACTGAAAACTTACTCAACCATCCCCACCATATCAAACATTGGCAGATACATCGCAATCAATATGCCGCCAATAACCACGCCCAGCACGCAAATCATTATAGGCTCGATAACGGAAGTAAGCGCCTCCACCGCCGCGTCAACCTCCTCCTGATAGAACTCCGAGACCTTCTTGAGCATTCCCGACAGGTCACCCGTTTTCTCGCCGACCGAGATCATGTGTATGACCATGGGCGGGAACACGCCCGTTTCCGAAAGCGGCTCGGCTATGGACAAACCGCCCTGAATCTTCTCAAGCGTGCGCATTATGCCTATCTCCAGCACCTTGTTGCCCGCAGTCTTTGCGGTAATATTGAGCGCTTCCAAAATAGATACACCGCTTGACAGCAGCGTAGAGAGCGTCTGCGAGAAGCGGCTGACCGAGCTTTTGCGCTCAAGGTCGCCGAACACCGGCAGTTTCAGTTTTATCCTGTCTACGTGTATGCGCCCCTTCTCAGTCTTGTAGTACTGCAAAAAAGCGACAAGCCCGCCCGCCGTAGCGCCGAGAATGGCCCACCACCACGCCATAAGGAAGTTGGAGAGGTTCATGACGATCTGCGTGGGCAGAGGCAGTTCGCCGCCCATATCCACGAACATCTGCGCGAACGTTGGCACCACAAAGCCGAGCATGGCTACCACCGCGCCTATAGCTACTACAAGAACAATTATCGGGTAGGTCATGGCGCCCTTGATCTTGCGGCGCAACGCCTCCGCCTTCTCCTGATATTCGGCGAGGCGGTTGAGCACGCCGTCGAGGTTGCCGGACTGCTCGCCCGCCGCGACCATGTTGCAGTAAAGCGTGTTGAACGCCTTGGGGAACTTCGCCATGGCGTCGGCGAGGTTGTTACCGCCCTGAATGTCGGCGCTAACCTGCTTAATCGCCCTGGCCAGCTCCTTGTTTTCGGTCTGCGCGCCGAGGATGTCTAAGCACTGGACGAGCGGCAGGCCGGCGCTTACCATCGCGGCGAACTGCCGGGTGAAGCGCGAGACATCCTGAAGCTTGATCCCAACGGGCATTGATGGGAGGGCCAGGCTGACCGCAGCCTTCTTGACGGTCATGGGGCGTATCCGCTTTTTGCGCAGCTGGACAGTCGCGTCTTCTTTGGAGGCGGCTTCTATTACGCCTTTGACCTGTTTGCCTTCGCTTACGCCTACGTAGTCGAATTTTGCCATTTGTTAATTATCTCCTGATAAAAAAATCAAAATCTTTAAAGTCAAAGTTAAAACCAGCGTCAATGCATATTATGGATCGCCTATTAATTTTTTCAGGCTTTCCGGCTCCGGGCTTCGGCTGAAGGCGTCTTTTTTGCTTATCAGGCGCCTTTGAAACAGCATTGCCAGCTGGCTGTTCATTGTTTGCATACCCTGCTGCTGGCTTATTTCTATTATGCCCTGCAGCTGGTGTATCTTATCTTCGCGTATCATTGAGCGTACGGCCATTGTGGCTGTCATTATCTCGCAGGCCATTACGCGGCCTCCGCCTACGCGGGGGATCAGGGCCTGGCTTATTATGCCTTCCAACACCATCGACAGCTGGGTGCGCACCGTCTCCTTCATTTCGGCGGGGAAGACATCTATTATTCGGTTGATTGTCTGGGCCGCCGAGTTTGTGTGCAGGGTCGCCAGCGTTAAGTGGCCGGTTTCGGCTATGCTCAGGGCCGCCTGAATCGTTTCGAGGTCGCGCATCTCACCAACCAGAACTACGTCGGGGTCCTGACGCAGGGCTACCCGCAGGGCCGCAGCGAAACTTTTGGTGTCCTGATGCACCTCGCGCTGGTTTACTATGCACTTCTTGTGGGCGTGCAGGAACTCTATGGGGTCCTCTACCGTAAGTATGTGCCCCTCGCGCTCGCTGTTTATCTTGTCTACCATCGAGGCCAGCGTCGTGCTCTTGCCGCTGCCGGTCGGGCCTGTTACCAATACCAGACCGTTGGGGCGCTCCGTAAGCGCTTTTATAACAGGCGGCAGCCCCAGCTCCTCTATGGGCTTTATGGTCTGCGGAATCTGACGTATCGCCGCAGTACAGCAACCCCGCTGCAAGAATACGTTTACGCGGAAACGCGCCAGATTCTGAACGCCTATCGCAAAGTCAACCTCCTTGTTCTGCTCAAAGGACTTGCGCTGCGCCTCGCTCATAATGGTATACGAGAGCTTGAGCACCTCGTCGGCCGCCAGCTTCTCGGGGCTGAACGGCACCAGCCGCCCGTCTACCCGGTAAAGCGGCGCCGAATTGTACGTAAGGTGCAGGTCAGAGGCCCGCATATCAACCATCTTCTTCAACAGCTCGTGAATGTTTACCATGTTTCATCCTCGCAGATAGACTTTTTTTCGTTAAATTGTGCAAGTTTGGAGTTTGGGGTTTGGAGTTTGGAGTTTTTACGCCGCACTTAACCCCTGAACTGCAAACTAAGACGTCGCTCCCAACACTTCCTCCACTGTCGTCATCCCCGCCCTCAGCTTTTCCAGCCCCGCCATCCTCAAACTGACCATCCCCTCCTCAATCGCCGCCTTCTTTATCAGGTAGGGCGGTTTCTTGTCCATCACCATCTCCTGAATATTGGCGGTGATCGGCAGGACCTCGTAGAGCCCGGCGCGGCCCTTGAATCCGGTGCCGCTGCATATGTGGCAGCCGGCCCCTTTATAGAAAGTAATATTTTTCAGCTCATCAGGTGTAAGTTTTAAAAATTGTATGTGCTCGTTGTCCCTGGGGTCCGTCTTCTCCTTGCAATCCGGGCAGATCAGGCGTATGAGCCGCTGGGCTATTATCAGCCGCACCGCCGAGGCGCACAGGAAGACGTCTATCCCCATATCCGTCAGGCGCGTGAGGGTGGAGGCCGAGTCGTTGGTGTGCAGCGTACTTAGCACCAGATGCCCCGTCAGCGCGGCCTTCACGGCGATTTCGGCCGTCTCCAGGTCGCGTATCTCGCCCACCATTATGATGTCAGGGTCCTGCCGCAAAAACGACCGCAGCGCCGAGGCGAAGGTCAGCCCTATGCCGGGATGCACGTTTATCTGGTTGATTCCGTCTATGTTGTACTCCACCGGGTCCTCGGCGGTCATGATGTTCACGTCGGGCTTGTTGAGCGCCGAAAGCGCCGAGTAGAGCGTCGTGCTCTTGCCGCTCCCCGTCGGCCCGGTCACCAATATCATCCCGTATGGGGCCAGAAGCGCCTCGTTTATGTGCGACAGCGCCTTGGGCTGTATGCCGAACTTGCCCATGTCGAGCATAAGGTTAGATGAGTCGAGTATGCGCATCACCACCTTCTCGCCGAAGATGGTGGGGGTCGTGGAGACGCGCAGGTCCACCACGCGGCTGCCGGCCTTTATCTTCACGCGGCCATCCTGCGGCAGCCGCCGCTCCGAAATGTCGAGCTCCGCCATGATCTTTATGCGCGACGTAACAGACGTGCGCAGACGGTAGGGCAGGGGAGGCATCTCTATCAGCATACCGTCTATCCGGTAGCGCACGCGCAGGATATTCTGGTAGCACTCTATGTGTATGTCGCTGGCGTTTTTGCGCACCGCCTCCGTTATCAGGTGGTTCACAAGCTTCACCACCGGCGCGTCCGACAGGCCGCCCGCGAGGTCCTCCGGCTCGTTTTCGCGCTCGCCGGTCATAACCTCCAAACCGTCGGACGACACCTCCCTGAGGATGTTGTCCATGCCGCTGTCGGCCTGGTAGTTGATGTTTATGGCTTCCTGAATCTCCTTGGCCGAGACCAGAATGGGCTTTATAGTACACCCCGTAAGGAACTTTATGGCGTCGAGCATGAATATGTTCTTGGGGTCGCTTATGGCCACCGTCAGCATCCGGTTGGTCTTGTTGATGGGGATGATCGTGTACCGCTGGGCTATGTCGAACGGCACGAGGTCAACCACGTACGGGTCGAACTCCATCTCCCGCAGCGTGAGCTTGCCCACGTTTATCTGCTTGGCCAAAAAGTGCGTTATCACCTCTTCGTCTGAAATGGCGCCCGTGGCTATGAGAGCCTCGCCGAGCATAACCCCGCGGACAGTCTGGTACTTGAGCCCGTCAAGCAGCTGACCTTTGGTGATTATTCCATTCTCAACGAGGATCTCTCCGAGCTTTTTGGACATTTGGACGCGACCGGCCCCTTCAATTAGCGCTGTGGCGCGATATAATCAATATAATTATAGTATTAATGATTATTATAGGATTATTGGCGGCCAAAATCAATACGGGGCAAAAAGTTTTGAATTTTATTTCCCAATAAGCCGCAGCCCGCCGCTTCTTTTGCGAAAGTCATAGCTGAATTCACCGTTGCTTCCCGCAGCCCCGCAAATTATATTCCGCCCCGCCGGGATCGAACAGGGGGCGGCTACGGCCACTATCCGTGGGCGGAAACGCTCCCGTATAGCCCAAATTGCCGAATCGCCCGCAGCGGGGACAATCACCATATCCAGCTTCTCCCTGAACGGCGACTCCCTGCCGCCGGCAGCGGAACCGAATATCAGCGAATCGCATATAAGCACAGACGCCCTGCTGAACGTCAGCAGCGCCGCGCCCGTGCTGTCGGCAAATGGACGGACAAACCGCCACTTCGCCGCCCCGTAAGTGTCCGATAACGGCGCCGCGCTGTCCGCCGGAAGCGCCCCGTCCACCCGCATCGACCACAGAACAAGCGTGTCGCGCCCCAGTTTCTCCGACAGGACGCTGACCGCGTACCCCCCGGCGTCCCCCGATACCCGCAGCAGCCACCTCTCCGCAAACGGGTTCTCGCCGGTAGTGATGTACAGGGTCGCGACCCACAGGGCCGCAGTAACGATGAATACGCGCACCATCCGCCTGAAATTGAACTTGCGGACGCCCGATTCCATATACGCGCGCCGGCGCAGCGCGGGTTCCATATCCCGGTAATTGATAATTAACTCCTGATAGATTTGCATTTTATATGCTGATATATATATATTCATATAATATACAATAATCACGGCACGTTTTCATAAAACGGAGAGATTAATATGAAACGCTTTTTATTCGCATTAACGGTAGTATCGGCAACGCTGGCCCTGCTCGCGTCTGCCTGCGTCTCCACAGCAAAGCGCCCCGGCACAACCGGCGGCACGGCCGACGACGACCGCGCCGTCCCCGACCCGCGCACGCAGTACAGCCCATCCGCAGGACGCACGTTCTTAGACACCCTCAACCAGGGCAAAGAGGTAGCCCTCTCACCCGAAGACCTGCCGGTTCTGGAGGAGGTGGCCACGGTAAACCTCACCGCAACGCCGGGCGCCGCCGCCGCAGGAGGCGCGGCAGACCCGCAAACCCCGCCGCGCTACCGCATACAAATACTGGCCTCAAGCCAGATAGATATGGTCAGACAGGCAAAACTCAACGCCGAAGCCGCAGTAGACCTGCCGGTGTTCATGGTCTCAGAACAGGCGCTCTACAAACTGTACATCGGAAACTTTAAAACTAAGCAGGAGGCGGAAGCCGTACTGCCGGAAATAAAGAAAAAAGGGTACAAAGACGCTTGGATCGTCAGCAAATAATGACGCTTACGACCCTGGCGCCTTGATTTTTTTTCGAAATAATACTAAAATAATAGTGATGTATTTATGCAATTATGCCGATAAGATGAAAGATAGTGTTTAATTTTTGTTGATTACTAACTATTTTTTGTCATAAAACTTTGGTGGGAGGGATTTATGAAAGCTGGAGCGTTTTACGGTAGCGGTTGGGTTAGGGTGGTTTTTATTATGGTTGTTTGTTTGGGGGTTATGGCTTGGGGAGAACCTATTGAGCCTGATGATGAACCGCTTCAACATGAAATCACAATTGATAGTCTGCCCGCCAGCAAAGAGGTGAGCGCTACGTACGGCGATGTGCCTATTACAAAATATAAAGCGAAAAGTTCTACCGATGGCACGATCACCTATTCCAGCAGTGATACGGCTGCGGCGAATGTAGGCGCAGACGGCACTGTGACGATAAAGGCGGCTGCCGATAATGTTACCATCACCGCGAAGGCGTCCGGGGGGGATAAAATTGACGCGACCGCAAATTATACGATTAACATTGCCAAAAGGCCAGTCACCATTGTTGCAAACACCTCCTTTCGTGCGAAGAACAAGGAATACGACGGGAAAGTGGATGCAGAGATTGAAGGAACCCCGACTTTTATGAACAGACTTACTACCGACGCATCATCATCATTGACGTTAGTTCCGGGTACGGCCGAGTTTTCGGACAAGAGAGTCGGTAGCGGCAAAACGGTCAAGCTCACAAACTACAGCCTCGGCGGCGCTAACGCTGATAACTATACCCTGAAGCAACCGTTGGATGTGTTCACTTTTACCGCTAATATTACGGCTAAAGAAGTTTTTATAGACAGCGTCGCCCACACAAAGGAGTATGACAGCACAACAACCGTACGCGGCCCGAACGCCGAAGGCGGCCTTAAAATCGACGATATTTATTATCGTAGATATGTTTTGCCCGGCGATAACGCCGAAATTACCGGATTTACGGCGGCGTATACCCGTTTAACCGTCGGCGCCGACAGAATGAACCTTTCCGCCGTAACGTTTGTAGGGTCGGACGCGGGCAATTACAAGTTTAATACGTCGTGGCCTAATATTAAAGTCGTCGCGCTCGAACCGGGCGGCCCCGTTGGCATTACCAAAGCCTCCGGCATGACATTTGAGCAGCCAGACATTATCCTTGTTGCCCAGCGGGACGGTAACCCTAAGACGTTCAACCTTAACAATATCGTCCTCAGGGCGCCTGTAGGCGTTGTGGGCGCGCGCAGTTACTCGCTGGGCGAATTGTCCAACGAGCGCGGTATTTTGGCCCCGGGCAACCCTCCCACGCTTAACGGGTCAACCCTGACCTACAGGGGCGGTGAGAAACCGGAAGAGGAAGGCAGTGCGACGCTGGACGTTAATATTATTACCGATAATTACAAGAATGCCGTCGTAACGCTCACATTTCAGGCGACGGATAAGATGCCGTTTACCAACCCCGAAACGGATATCATATTCAACCCCGCCTCTGTGGTCTACAACGGCAGCCCGCAGACTATTACCGCGGCGCGGGTAGGCACCGGGTACAGTACCGGCGGAACGTTCAGGTTTACATATTCGGTAGACGGCGCCTCGCCGTCGGATACCCTGCCGAAGTTTTTGGACCCCGGCGAGTACAGAGTGACCGCGTATGTGGAAAACGACATCTACAAGGGCCAAAAGACGGTAACGTATACCGTGCTGGGTATAATGCCCGTACTCGCGAACCTTGCGTATAATATCCCAATCTCAACAAATAACAAAACCTACAACGCCGAAGAAACCGTGGTTACGGTGGAGTGGAAAGAGGCTTTTCAGGAGGAGGGCGGCACTATTACTGTGCTGTATAATGATGAAGAAAGCGCGCCTTCAGATGCCGGGACATATGCGGTAAAGGCCAGAATTGCCGAGTCGAGGTATTACCGCGCGGCGGAGCTTGCGCTTGGCAATTTTACCATATCCCCCAAGAGCATTACCATTAACACCGCCGAAAGCGAAATAGCGGCCAGGCCATACGACGGCACCGCCGATGTGGTGGATATTACCACGGTGGCGTTCAGCGGCCTTGAGGCCGGCCAGACGCTGTTAATCGATTATGATTATATTCTGACGAACGCCCGTTTAAGCGGCACGGGCGCGGGCAGCGCGGTTACGGCTACGGTTACGCTTGTGCCCATAGGAACGGCCAAAAACTATACGCTGGTCGGCGCGGGCTTCAGTAAAACCGGGGCGATTACAAGGCAGACGCCGAGGCTGGAACATTTGGAATACACCGTTCCCCGGAACCGCCGCGAAACCGGCGCCGCGCAGCGCATAAGCGTTACGACCAAACAGCCGCTTGCGGGGATGGGGGTCATTACCGTTCAGTATATGCAGAGCGGCGTACCCGCCGAGCCCATTAAAGAGGGTATATACGACGTGGTGATAAATATCGCCGAAGGCCAAAACTTCGAGGCGGCCAGCGGTATACACCTCAACGAGCCTTATATCATACTCGCCCCCGCAAAGAGCATAGACGGCGCAGATGTTACGGTGAACGGAAAGTACACCTACACCGGCTCGCCAATACGCCCGGAAAATCTTGAAGTCTACACCCGCGACGGCGCCTCGCTGGTCTATAACCTGCACTACACGCTGGATTATGAGCATAACACCGATGCCGGCCCCGCCACTGTTATAGTAATAGGCCGCGACGAATACAAGGATACGGTCTTTGCAACCTTTATCATCGAGAAGAAGGTCCTGGAACCCGCAGACCTCAAGTTCTCGGCAGCTATACCCTACAACGGCTTACCGCAGCCCGTGCCCTTTACGGCCAAAGGGCTGGGTATGGTGATTGCCACATACAACGGCTCCGTATCCGTGCCGGTAGACGTGGGAGCCTACGAGGTAGAGGTAATAGCCATTGATGAAGGCGCGAACTTCACCGCCCTCAACGAAGAAATCAAATTGGGTTCCTACACAATAGCCAAAAGAACACCCGCAACAAATGACTTCGAGTTCACAATACCCGAAGGCCACCTGTACACCGGCTCGCCGCGCGGTATAGGGCCGGTATCGCTGCCGGGAACCGGCTATGGAGATATCACGGTGCTGTACTCAGGCAAAGAGGAACTGCCGGTGGAAATAGGGATTTACGCGATAACTGTGAACGTGGAGGGCGGGGAAAACTATCAGGCCGTAAGGGGCGTGCGCCTCGGCAACTACAGAATAACAGACCCCGTAGCGGTAGCCGGCAGCGACAGGCTGATTCCCGGCGCGCCCGGCGATATCGCCATAGTCGCCCCGAAAAACCTCCTTACGGCGCGGTTTACCGCCGGCCCAAACCCGGTAGCTAAGGGCAGCAAAGCCGTAGAACTCTACTTTGAGGGGGGATTTACAGACGGCGGTAAATTGACAATCTATGACGCGCTCGGCAATACTGTAACCGAAATCGCCTGCATTGGCGACCGCTCCCGGTCACCGGCAGCCTTTGACGGCGCAAAACGCCTCGTAGGCTCGTGGGACCTGACCGACCGCAAAGGCCGCCCGGTAGCCGAGGGGACATACCTCATAAGCGGCGCGGTATCCGTAAACGGCAAGCGGGAACGCGTCTCTCTGATAATAGGCGTACGCTAAAAAACACAGGCGGCGCACCCGCACGGGGGGCGCCGCCTTACATTACTGCGCATTTCAATAGTACGCCGCCGGCAAATAATATCCCATATTTTCAATAAAGTTATTGACATGATAACGTAAAAATCGTATATTAATAATATGTACCTGTATAATAAAACGGTTAAAACTGCGGGCGCGCAGGCTTAATTGCGTTGAGTGCTGACTATTTTTTTTCTCATAAAACATTTTTAGGAGGGATTATGGGGTTACGTGCGTTTGGCGGGGCTTGGGGCAGGGCTGTCGTTTTGATGGTTGCTTGTTTTGGGGCGGGGGCTTGGGCTGAGTTGGCGTTTACGACGGGTGTGACGAATGGTGCAGTGGCGAAGGAGTATGGGGCGTCGTCGTTCATTATAACGGCGACGGGTAATGCGGAAGGCACCACGATCACATATAGTGCCACCCCCGAAGACCAAGAAGTGGTAACGTTGAATACAAGCACCGGCGCTGTTACGATAAATAATGCCGGCACAGTTACCATCAAGGCATCGGCAGGTGATGAAACAGCTACTTACACTCTTAACGTTGCAAAGAAAAAGGTTACCCTCACCATTCCAACACCCAACAGAGTATACGACGGTACCAGAAATGCGTGTAATCCGTGCGCTCCGACTATATCCTCCACCACCCCCGTAGTTTCTGGCGATGTTGTGACGATTGGTGATGGAACTGGGTTGTTTGAGACCAAGGACGCTGCCGGCACCACCAACAAACCCATTACGTTTAACGGTTTCGAATTGGGAGGCGCCAGTGCGAACAATTATGAAAGGGTGCTGCCAACCAACCAAACCGGAAGAATTACTACATTGACCCTTAACGCGGCCAATCTCAAAGTAGTGCACACAAAAGTCTTTGACAACACTACCGACGCCTTCGGCATAAATCCCTACAGTATTTGGACCCCCGTGGCAGGTGATGATATTCAGGTCGCCGCCGCTGTTGCCGGGAAGTATTCAGCCGCGTCTGCCGGCACAACAACGATAAATCTTACCGGTTTGTCGCCGCTTATCGGTACTGATAACAAGAACTACACGATTTCGGCATCGCTGTCCAATGTCCCGGCGATTGTCTCCCTTACCGATACCACCCGCGCCGGCATTACCAAGCGTGACGGCCTTGCATTAACGGTACCGGGCGATATTGCTGTTGAAATCGCGAAAAATATCACCAGCGGTACGCGAAACGTCAGCACTCTCGGGTTGACCGCGCCATCGGGCCTTGCCGCGACCACAATCACAGGTAAGACATATCTGGTGGATACCGCGAGCTATTCGTCGGGCGGCGGGCTTTTGAAGGGGGTACCTACAATTACTACGGCCGGTGTGCTGAGTTTCTCAAGCGACACTTTGGACAGCGGTACTGCGGAGGTGGTGGTCATTATCCGTAACACCAATTATAATGATGTCCGCGTGAAGTACATATTCAACGCTACAGACAAGATGGGGCTACCCAGCACCAATCTTACATTCAGCTCCCGAACCGAGACCTGGAAAAGCGGCAGCACATTTACAATGAACGCCGCAAGCGTGTCCACCTCCGGCCTTGTTACCGGCGGCGGCACGTTTACCATTGAGTACAGGAAGGAAGGCGGTGAGTGGGATACGGGCAGGCCGAGGTTTGTGAATCCTGACCCCGGCGTGTACCCCGTGACCGTGCGCGCGAGCAACGGTTTATACAGGGGCGAAAAGGAGGCTACGCTTACCGTGAACAAGGCGGCGCCTGTGGCCGCAAACCTCACTTACGCCGCCATGAGCACCTATAACAAGGTCTACGACGCCTCGCCGGTAACGGTTACTGTGGAGTGGATAGAGGGGTTTGACGGGGGCCCGATTACGGTGCTCTACGGCGGCAGAGATGAGCCGCCTTCCGACGCGGGGACTTACGATGTAAAGGCCAGGGTCGGCGAGAACACCTATTACAACGAGGCGGATCTGAATGTCGGCAGTTTCACCATAAGCAAGAAGAACATATCGATTAACGCTGCCGAAAGCGAAGTCACCCCCAAGGTATACAACGGTAACGACTCCGCAGATATCGTGTCGGTGGCGTTTACCGGCACCGAGGGCGGCCAGATGCTTGCTTTGGACGAAGATTACACCCTCACGAACCCCCGTTTCTCAACCGCTAACGTGGGCGCCTCGGCCTCGGCTACGGTTGTGCTTGTGGGCGCGGCGGCCAAAAACTACAATCTGGCCGGCAGTTCTTTCAGCAAGACCGGGGAGTTTATTACAAAAGCAACGCCTGCGAAAGAGCATTTGGATTACGATATCCCCACCAATCGCCGCCAGACCGGCACCGCGCTGCGCATAGACGTTAAAAACAAGTCGCCGTTTACGGCTATGGGGGCCATTACCGTAAGGCATATGCAGGCCGGCGCGCTTGTAGAACCCGTACTTCAGGGAACTTACGAGGTACTTGTGAACGTGGCGGGAGGCGCCAACTTTGTAGCCGCCGCCGACATATCCCTCGGCAGCTACACCATACTCGCCCCCGCGAGGAGCATTGAAGGCGCGGAGTTGACCATTAGCGGTACGTACATCTACAACGGCTCGCCTATACGCCCGTCCGGTGGGTTTGACGTTGAGGTCAGGCTGGCGGACGGCACCCGCTTGGAGCCGGAGGTCGACTATACCATACAGTATGAGAACAACACAAACGCCGGTACCGCTACGCTCACTGTAAATGCGATAGACGCGTTTAAGGGAACGGTCTCCGGCACGTTTGACATAGCCAAAAAGACGCTGGAATTCTCAGACCTTGCGTTTCCGGCCACAGTTCCCTATAACGGCTCGGTGCAGCCCGTGTCTTTTAAGGCTGTCGGGCTTGGCACAACGGCGGTCACTTACGACGGGTCCCCAACCGCCCCGGCCAACGCCGGGTCCTACGAGGTGGTAGTAACCGTGCAGGAGGGCCAAAACTACACCGGCCTCGCGGAGCCTGTCGCGCTGGGTACCTACACAATAGCTAAAAAGGCCCCGGAGGCGGATGACTTCGATTTCACAATACCCGAAGGCCACCTGTACACCGGCTCGCCGCGCGGTATAGGGCCGGTAACGCTGCCGGGAACCGGCTACGGGAGCATAACCGTACTCTACGCCGGCAGTGAAAATCTGCCGGTTGAGATCGGGACGTACGCGGTTACGGTGAATGTAGCGGGCGGAGACAACTATCTGGCCGTGTCCGGCGTGCACCTTGGCGACTACAAAATAGAGGACCCCTCAGCGATAGCCGGCGGCGACAGGCTGATTCCCGGCGCGCCCGACGATATCGCCATTGTCGCCCCGAAAAATCTCCTTACGGCGCGGTTCACCGCCGGCCCTAACCCGGTGGGCCGGGGCAGCGGAGCCGTAGAATTCTATTTTGAGGGGGGATTGATAGACGGCGGTAAATTGACAATCTATGACGCGCTCGGCAATACTGTAGCCGAAATCGCCTGCAGGGGCGACCGCTCCTCCCGGTCACCGGCAGCCTTTGACGGCGCAAAACGCCCAATAGGCTCATGGAACCTGACCGACCGCAAGGGCCGCCCGGTAGCCGAGGGCACATACCTCGTAAGCGGCGCGATATCCGTAAACGGCAAGCGGGAACGCATCGCTTTGGTGGTAGGTGTACGGTAAAAAACAGAAAAGCGCCCCCGTCCGGGGGCGCTTTTAATTTTATGGTTGACATTCTTCCCTTTTTGTGGTACTATATATATAGTATACAGAATATGCTGAAAAATTGCTCTTAAACAGACTTTTTTTGCACAAATATGTGTTTAAGGTGACACTTTTGCCCCCTTTGGGGATTATAATATTAAGAGGGCCCGGAGTTCTTACCGGCGGGATTTCGTAACGGCAGGGGTATCGGGCAGATTTTACAGATAGAATAGTACGTATTATACATAATTTTTTTCTTGACTTTGTAGTTTTTTTTTATTATCTTCAAATTTAAGGATATTTGTATCCGTAACAGTGTGTTCTTGTGTGTGTCGGGGTGTGGCGGTACAATATACGGTATACTTCAGGCTCCGCAGGAACTTATCCCGGCGGAGACATCGCATAGTAAATAATTATTTTTTGTCATTTAAAGCATTGAGGAGGGGTTATTATGAAAACTTCGAAAATTCGGCGGTTGGCGGTCAGCGCGTCCGGGTTGAAGGTGTGTCTGGGGCTTGTGTTTTGCATGGCCTTTGCGGTTTCGGCTCAGGGGCAGTATGAGCCGCAGACGAGCGTTCCGGTTACGTTCTACGATTTCCGCTCCGACCGTTCGAACCCGGAGTTCGAGCAGCCGCACGGCAGGTATCTGAACGACACAAGGGCGGCAAGGCTGCGCATGGTAGACACATTGTTAGACCTTGACGGCAAGCCCATAACCAAAAATATGGAGCAGGGCAACCGCGGTGTCATGACCGGCTCCACCCATACCAACCCTTACCTTAATTACGGCATGAGGTTCTGGTTCAGGGACTGGAGTAACCTTGGCGGCTATAAAATGTCGGGCCAGCCCCATATGTCCGGCGCGTTGGCGACTCAGGCGGGCGCCACCTATCTGACACCGTTCAGGCCGGTTTATCAGTATATGGGTACCAACGGCAGTTGGGTTGCGCAGCCTGTTGCCGGTCAGGGCGAGAATACGGCTAACAATACTATTCAGGGTGGCGAGTGGAATGCTGAGCAAATCCGTTTGGACAGGCTTGACTACGCCTCCAACGGCTCCAACGCGTTCCAAAACAGGGTGGTGCCGGCCGAATTGGTTTTTCAACATGTCGGGAACGGCATTTATGAGTTCAACCACACCAGGTTCTTCCCCCTTGCTAACGGCGGGCTCAATAGCAACCACCCTGTAGGGTCAAACTCAGATGACAGCCGCGGCGGAGTCAGGTTCGTAGATGCGACCGGCGCCAGCACCGAGAGGCGGGGGTATACCGATGATAATTGGACTACTACGACTGCCTTTACATATAATAATTTCGCGTACACAATGGAGATGGTGGTTAAGTTCAAAATGGAGCCCGGCCTCACGTTTAACTTCAGGGGTGACGATGATGTATGGGTGTTTATTAACGATCGGCTCGCACTTGATATAGGCGGCATTCACGAGGATATACGCAGAAATATAAACCTGGATGAACACAGGAGAAACCTTGGCAATTTGGAGGACAATCAGGCTTATGAAATGCGTATGTTTTACTGCGAGCGCCATGCCAGCGGCTCCTCTATTTGGATTCAGACCAACATTGTAACCGCCAGGCTGACCGAAATGGCGATCAAAGTTGATGACGGAAACATGATTGCTGGCGTGCCCAAACTTGCTGCGGGCGTTGTTAGTGTAGATACCGGCTCCGGGCGCCTGACAAATTTCGATAAGGGCGCGTTTACATGGCAGGTCCGCGATATAAATTCGCGCAATACCCCGGCAGTGGTAACCTCCAATACATCAAACGCCACTACCGCCGGGTCCGGCGACCTCATCATTTCGTCGGCCAACGGCAAGCCGCTGTCCAAGTCGGATTCCATTACCATTACGGCTCAGAAGGCTTGGACCACGCTGATGATCATAGGTAATTACCGTGACAGCGTTTCGGGGGCGAGTGTGCGCGACACGGCTTATATGGATGTTCTGCCCGGTCCGCCTACCCAAATATCCATAGAGAATAGCCGGGACTCCTTAGCGAGTACCAGGCGTTGGGAACCGTGGCCTGTGGACTCTATAGTTATATCTTCAAACGCGTTGTATACAGACAACTTTTACGCTATTCTGCGCGACCAGTTCGGCAACTGGGTCTCTACCGCCGGTACCACCGGAGGCGTTATATGGCAGGGAAGAAGTATAACGTGGACGACGAGGGATCCCGGCATCGCCACGCCGGCTACGGCTACGGTGCCGCCGAGTGCCTTCGGCCCGTTTTATGGCGAGGGCAGGGTAAACAGGGTAGCTTCGTCGGGCAATACCACCCTGACCGTCAGTTATTCCATAGCCACCGGCGCAAACGCGGGTACTACGTTGACCAACGCGGCTTCGCCGACACGGGTAGTAATCAGGGCTATTGATTATATAGGTGTGCAGATAGGTGTCATGCGCGGCGGCCAGTTTGTTCCGCTCTCAAGACCTCTGGGAGCATCGCCCCTTAACGATCCGCTTAATCTTACGGTTGGCGACAATGAGACGGTTTACGTTCAGTTGCTCAATGCCGCGACAGGCCAGTATGAGTTTCCGCAGACGGGCGGCGTAAACTGGACGCAGTTCGAAATACCCGGCATTACGCCGCCTCAGGGCGCCACCGGCAGCTGGCAGTTTACTCCTACCGGAGAAACGCCGTCCAACGGCGGCAGGATAATCGCCACCATACCCGGCACCAATTACAGCGCGACGCTGATTGTGCATGTCGTAAACAGGGACCCGACGGTCATGAGGTTCTACAACAGGCGCGGCGCGCCCAACTCCACAGTGGAGATAACGCGCTATTTGTGGCCGGAGGCGTTTCCCGCGGAGATCAGGCCCTATCCCGTGCCCAGCGCAACCATAACGGTGTCGGCGGGGAATACCCTGCCCTTAGTCGCCAAGATGTTCACGGCTACACCGCCGAGCGCGGCCACGTGGCTCAGGGATTTGGAGAACCCCATGGGTGCTGAGGCCGCCAGATGGTCATGGAACTTTGTGCCGGGAACGCGGACCACCGCCACGCTTACGGGTACTGGAGACTCAATAACCTTCCGCAGCACCGTAGCCCACGGCGATGTGTACCGGGTGCGGGCGACGCTGACCAGGGGGACGAACGTGGTTCAGCAGGATATACATATAAGGGTATACCCCAGCATGGAGAACCCCAAACTTGTGATAGAGCCGGATGCCAGCGCGCTTGAGTCATCGCCCAACACCGCCCGGCCTATGGGCACAATGTCGTTCGCCGAAACGGACCAGAGCAGGCGGGCTTACGCCGTAATACGCGACGAGTACAATAACTTTATCAGCTACTCCGGCGGCCAGAACATCTACGACCCGCTGTACGACCCGTCGGTAACCCCGCGGCCCACAGTGTGGACGCCAGCGGATGCCGCCGGCGACATAGTGATAGCGACTAACGGGTTCACGCCTAACGGCGAGGGCGTAGTCACAAAGCGCAGCGATGCCGACGACGGAAAGAGCACGTGGCTGGTCGCCTACGACAATACGTTCAATAGACGGGACTCAGTGCGGGTGAACCTGCTCGGCTACGACTACGGCGAGCTGCAGATTGTGCAACGCTGCACGAACAGCAGCGGCAACGGTCTGCCCAACGGCTACTGCCCGATTGATGTATTAAGCCTGACCACAAACGACACCGAGACGGTCTATGTATTCGGTAAGCGCACCGACTGCGGCGTCAGCCCCGGCATTACGGGCCCTGCGTGTTGGGAAGAGGTTGACGTAGACTGGGGCCGTTCCGTTGACCTCATCTCCGCGATCCCCACCACGGCGAGCGGTACGAATAGCTGGACAGTCAACCCGCAAGCCACAGGTTCCGGCCAGATTACAGCTATAAGGCGCGGTTCCAGTACCCTTGAGACCTCCATACCGGTGGTCATCACGGTAGGCGCACCCTGGAGGGCGGAGATCGTTATCATCACGCCGCCGGAACAGAGAATTGCCGGCGAGCCCATACTCGGAGTGGTCAGGTACTACAACCGCATCGGTTTGATTGAGGAGTGGAATCCGAACTGGCCGCAGATGATACCTACGTATTTTGCCGACGATCAGGGCCTCGGCCCCGCCGGCCTCATGCAGCCGCCCTATATACCGCAGGTTACCAGCAGAGACCCGCGGACGGAATTGTACTATCAGGGCAGCAATACCCTTGAAACCTCCCGGAACGCCCGCATAATGCCGGCTACCGGCAGCGACACGGTCACGTTCATCATATATAACGCGACCGACAACCCGCACCGGATCAGGCTGATACAAACGCCGGAGATCCCCGGTGTGGCGCCTGACGCGAGCGGGCGGTTAGATGTCTACTCCGACAGGTTCACCGTACTGGCCGGCGCGCCGACCAATCTGGTGATTGTGCCCGAGAGGGGCGATGTGCGTAACGATACCCTCTTCTTGCGGTACACCGACCCCGATGTAGTGCTGCGCGCTGTGGCCGAAGACAGGTACGGCAACAGGATAGGCGACTATCCGAGCGACTGGAGGTCTACGGATGCCGGTGACGGCGTACCTACGGTCGAAGGTAATGAGCGTCCGCTCGTGGTCTATAGGCCCAATACGGCCCTTGACAACGGTGCGGTGAGGGTTTGCGCTGCGGCGTCGGACAACCCGGCGGTGGAGGACTGCATCACCATAGTGGTCACCGGAGTTACGCTTGTTGCCACCAGCGTGACCACGAAAGACTACAGCGGCTGCGGCTATCTCGACGCCATAGTTATGAAGTTCCGCAAGCCTGTTACCCTGACGGAGACCGGCAGGATCCCCGGCAGCAGGATTACCGTCAACCACCGCGGCACGACTATAGCTGTCGACTCCGTAACAACCAACGCTGCCGACTCCACCGCCATTCTGTGGCTCAGGGAGGCGTCTTCCGGTCCGTTGCAGACCAGCTGGAGGCCCACTGTCACCTTGCTTGACGGCATATTTGTTGAAGCCGGCGAGCAGGTGCACTCGGAGAACAGCGTGATTGACGGCGCGGCGCCGGTTATTGAATCCGCCAAGCTCTTCTTCCCGTCGTCGGGCAACGGCGCCGTAAGGGACAACTACATTGAGGTGAAGTTCAGCGAGGATGTCCGTTCGTCTAACAAGGTCTCATTCAGCGGCGATGCGGCTAACTTCAACCCGTCGATGCTGTTTAATGTATGGGATCTTAGCAGCAGCCAGAGCAAGACGCGGTTGAGGGCGGTTCGCAAGTCGGCCCACAACTTCGACGAGGGCAGGCAGTTCACGGAACTGCCGGGCTACCTTGATGGTATTACCGATATCATTTACGTGAACGACAACACGGTAAGGTTCTATTTGCGTAACGATAAGGAGCTTACTCCGCCGCGCCACTACATGAACATCCGTACGTACAACGCGGAACCGTCAGCGCACGTGCTTGACGTACCGTTCAACGTTCCCGGCCCGAATAACCGCAGGGTGCCTGTCCTGTTCGGCAACGAGCCTAACGTGAAGGCGGAGGCTATACCCAACCCGGCATCGCCGGACCCCAACAGGGTCGGTTCACCTGCCGGTACCATCAACGCCTTCCATGATCAGGAAGCCATCCCCTACATCAGGGGCGGCGGCGGCGGTACGGTCTTCCGGGTGCCCATCTACGTGCCTACTAACGGTAGCGTCAGGTGCCAGATCAAGGTCTATGACTTGGCGGGTAACCTCGTGATCTCCGGTGAGAGCAATAAGGCCCGCGACGCGTTTAAGGATAACCCGGGCGACTATGTAAATATGGACCTCTACTGGAACGGTTACAACTCAAAGGCGATGAAGGTCGCTCCGGGCACATACCGTATGGTGGTTTACGTTAGCTACAATTTGGTCAACAACGCCACCCAGCAGGATAGGGAGCGCGCGAAGAACCGCAAGTTCCAGGGGACTGTGGGTATGTCCAAGTAACGGGTTTGCGGGATTATTAAATAAAAATGGCGGCTGCGATGGCCGCCATTTTTATTTTTGGTGGTATAAATGGGAATTTGTTGTATACCCGGCCTGAGCACAGGGTGCCGTCCGGCAACTGCACGACAACCGTGATGTCGCCGGACGGCACCCTGTGCTCAGGCCTAGACGGATGTGGGAGAAATGATAACTTTTCGCAATAGGCATGGGTGCGGAGTGGGGCGACGCTGGTCGTGCAGTCGTCTCCGCCCCACTCCGTGCCCATGCCGCTGATTGATACATGACAAATGCCAATTTGTTTCGCAATAGGCAGCAATAAAAAAAGGCGGTCTGGGGCAATGACCGCCTTTTTCGCGCCGGTATCGGCGCTATGCGATATTACTTACTACGTAATTGCAGTTTCCCGGTTACAGCCCAAGTTTCTCCTTCAGCGCCTCCGGCGTGAAAGGCTTGACGATATAGTTGTTAGCGCCAGATTTCAGCGCCTCAACCACCCTCGACTTTTCCGACTCGGACGTACACATGATGATTTTCACATCCTTATACGTTTCGTCGGCGCGGACGGTTTTCAGGAACGTTATGCCGTCCATGATGGGCATGTTCCAGTCTAATAACACCAGATCGATGGGCATATTGCTCTTGAGCTTTCCCAGCGCCTCCTGGCCGTCACCGGCCTCAATGACATCAGTTACGCCCAACCCTCCGACTTGCGTCTTCTGGATGCGGCGCATTGTAACCGAATCGTCAACTAAAAGCATTCTCATGTGTATGGTTCCTCCTGTATTAAGATGTTTTCAGTGATATTTCCATGGCGAACGGGCCCAGCGGGCACGTAAACGGCACTATGATCGTCGGCACCCCGGTCAGCCCGGAGAGTACGTGGTTGCTGATGATCACGTTGGGCAGCGAAATGGACAGGTTGAGCCCGGCCAAATCGCGCTTGGCGAAACCGGCGATGATGTTGGCGATTTCACCAATCGCGTCGGCGAGGTCTGTGCCTGCCTCGGTGATGGTAGCGCCAATCATGCCGGATACGATGTCTAAGGCCGACTTCATGGGGAAACACAGGGAAATGGATCCCTGCGCACCGCCCGACAGACCGATAATGCCCGATATATCGTACCTCGGGAAGGGCTCTCTTTTTATAATCGGCCCGCCTTGTTTCGCGTCGACGAAAATCATGTTCTTAAAACACGCGACAGTCGCGTTAATAAAGGGGTTTATGTACTTTACATCCATTTTTGTGACTCCTGTTAATTAGAGTTATCTATATTGTTCCCATTTTTTTACTAAATCGCTCTGAGCGGCTTGCCCGGATCCTGGTTCGAGACCGGCGCTGAACCGTCTATCGCCAATATCAGGTCCGACTTGTCCACCTGATTCTGCGCCTCAAGCAAATACCCCGGCAAACTCTCGGCGTCGATGTTAAGCTCGTCGAGAATGCTGCCCTCATGCCGGTCGATCTGCCCCTCGAAAGAGCCTATCCCGGAATTACATAAAATATATTCTGACAGGTATATAGCAAAAGGAATTGATTTTTCTTTGTCTGACGCTTTTTCGGGGGTGTGGTGGAAACGCACCCCGTTTATGGCTATCGGGCTCAGTTTCCACATCTCTAAAAGCGCCGCGCCGACCGCCGCGTGGGTCTCTTTGGGCGTTACCGCAGACTCCGCCTCAAGGAACGAAACTTCGTTTTTTACCGCGTAATCTACAATTTCCTTGAATTCCTCGTAGAAGAACTGGTCGTACACTAGTATCCCTATGTCGTGCAGAAGCCCCGCGAGGTAGAGCGTCTGCCGCTCCTCCGGGGTGAATACCACGGAACTGAAGCGCGTAGTCATGGAGGCCATGTGCGCCGCCGTGAGCGCGTGCCGCCAAAACTGGTGGTAGTCGAAGGCGTTGGAACCGGGTCTGGCGGTAAAGCTCTTTATAATGCTCGTGGCTATGATGATGTGGCCGATTTCGTTGAACCCTAACCGCGTGATTGCCATGGGGACTGTGGAAATGCGGTTTCCCGAGGCGTAGTAGCTGGAATTGGCCACGCGCAGTATCATGGCGGTGAGCGCCGGGTCCTGCTCAATTATGCGGGCGAGCGCGAAGGCGTTGCTGTCGTCTGAAAAAACGAGCTGCTGAACCTTGAGCGCTACCTCAGGCAGGGTCGGAAGTCCGGAGATGGCGTTTAACCGCTGTATCATGCTCATAATACTATAATTATATTATATTTGTAAGCATAACATCAATAATTCATCGAAATAATTTAAACGCCTTTGGGAGCAGCAGCGGCTTTGAGGCGAATGTTCGCATAAAAACCCGCAAATAACTGATTTTATTGGGGTCTTCTTTAGAGAGCGATTCCGCGATCTTGTCAAGGAAGGCGTCGTCCGCCGACATGATGAACTCCTTGAGCGCGAAGGAGCGGTCTACCTGCTTGCCGAAGTTTTTGGCCCAAAGGCGCTGATATTCCGGCAAAATCCTGCAATCGCAGCTTCCGTCGTCCCGTATTGACTGCGCCGCAACCACCCCCGCAGCTTTACCCGCGTAGAGGGAATAGGCTATGCCGGCCCCGTTTATGGCGTTGACCTGCCGCGCCGCGTCGCCTACAAGCATTACCCCGCCCTTAACGAGCGGGCGCAACCACCGGGCCACGGGTATGCCGCCGCAATGGAGGTCGGTAACCCGCGCCCCGGGGAATCTGGCGTCTATGAAACTGAGCAAAAGCTCCCTTGGCAGGCCCGGCCGGCACTTCGACCCGATGACGCCGAGCCCGACATTCGCCGCCCCCTCGCCCCGGGGGAAGACCCACACGTACCCGCCCGGTGCCGCCTTGCTCCCGGTGTAGAAGGTGCAGCAGTCCGGCTCGATGCCGCCCGACTGCACGCGGGCGAACGCGCCGGATTCGATGTCGCCCGGCCTGAGCGCCGTGTTCCACCCGAAGCAGCGCGCCAGCCGGCTCTCGACGCCGTCGGCCAGTATCAGGCAGGGGGCTATGAATTCGCGCAGGGGCCCCGTGTCCGCCGATACGCACCTGTACCGCCCGTCGGGCAGCCTCTCCGCCGAGGTAACCGGCGTGTTTGGGACGAACTCCGCCCCTTTTTCCACGGCCATATCTGCCAGATCGGCGTCCATCCTCCCGCGGTCGAGTATCCACCCCTCCGCGCCGCTGCCGATCTCCACCTCTATGCCCGACGGCGACACCATGCGGGCGCGGGCGAGCTTAGACTTTATCCACTCCGGGCGCGGCTCCACCGAGAGCGTAAGCCCCTTGAACCCGACCCCCTCGCCGCACCGGACGGGCGTGCCGGCTTTGGCTTTGCGCTCAAGGAGGCAGACGTGCCGCCCCGCCGCCGCCGCAGACATGGCCGCCATAGACCCGGCCGGCCCCGCGCCCACAACGATTATGTCATACTTGTTGGCATCGCCCATAATCACTTGTCCTTAGCCGTTAATGATAACGCCGCGAACGGGCAGATATTCACGCATATCCCGCAAGACGTGCACCTGTCCTCCGATATCCGCAAAACCTTGCCCAGAACAATAGCGTCATGCGGGCATACGCTTATGCAGGTCCCGCACTCGTCGCACTTTTCAGGATCGGCAATAGTCATCGCTCCAGCCTCTTTAAAAGTTTTTCCGTGTCTTTTATGATGGCGCCTGTGCGCGTATCGTCACCGCCGCGCCCGTCAAGTATTAACCTGCACGTACTTGCCGCAAGCGCCTTCTCGCCCGCCTTATGGTACATGTGCGCCTGCCTGTTCCGCGTGACGGCGCCGTTGTAAGCGCCGTGGGGCTCCCGGCCATAAGAGTCCGCGAGCCTGCCGTACGCCGCGGCGGCCTGCGAAAACATCTTCTGCCCCTCAAAATACTTCACCTCGGCCCACAATAGAAATCTACTATTCGCCAACTCCTTTTTCAACGAATAGATGATATCCCGAGATTTTTGCGCCTGCCCCTCTGCAAGGTAAATGTCGGACAGGGCGAGCTTCGCTGCGGTACCGGTCAGCCGCGCAGACTGTGCCCCCTGCTCCAAAAGCCGTATCCCGCTCGCCTTATCACCCGGATACCAGAACATCGCCGCGCCGAGCCGCTTCTTCAAATCCGCCCTTGCATAATCATACAGCCCCAAAAAGAAGTTGACCTCGGTATTCGCGCTGTCAAGCTCCCTCGCCCCCTTCATGGCCTTCATAGCGTCAAGCCCCGTACTCGCCGCGGCGATGTAGGAGCCGTTCTTCAGGCGGAACGAGGCGTTCATGCCGAGGACGAACCCGCGCAATGTCAACAGGTAAGAATCGGTCCCGTTGACCTTCTCATATTCGTTGACGGCGTTTTTCGCCCGCTCGAACGACCGCATGAACGCGGCGGTGTCGATAGGGGTATCGAAATCGATATCCCGCATCCCCAAAGCGGCCAAATGCAGCACAGCGGCGAGGGGATTTTTGTTGTTGGAGAGATACGCGGAATCCGTCAGCCTCAAAACATCATCAAAGCGGCATTCAAGGATCCCTGTTATCGCGGGATTGATGATTGCCGAATGGTCATCCGGTATCTTAAACGCCGCCGCTGCGAATGTCATCACGCAGATAATCAGAATTGTTGACCTATACATCCGTTCCCCCGGATTTTAATGACGGGTAGGAGACCTTGTGGCGCAATCTGAAGTATAACCACGTCATAAAATATACGGCGATGCCGGCGTGAAGCAGCAGATATGAGGTGGTAGCTGCCGCCACGAGCATGACGGCCGCGCCGCCAGCCTTGTGCGGCAGCTCCATATATATTGATTTTTTGCTGTTGAGCAGATACGGGATGTACGCGGGGATGACGAGGAGGGCGCAGATCATGGCCGGATTGTCAACGGTTCTCTTCCAAAGTAAGATAAACGCGGCCAATGCGGTATCAAAATTGTCAAAGCCCATACTCAAAGATTCAATAAACAGCGATACGGGTATAACCGCCAGCACAAAGCCTAGCGCTATACAGTGCGCCGCCCTCGGCCCGAACCTGACGGCGGTTGTGATTTTCCCGTGCGCCCTGTCGCCCCGTATATCCGGCAGCGTCGAACTGATCGACCCCGCGCACATCAGCAGAAGATAGGGGAGTGCGTATAAGTACACGTATTCCGCTCCCGGCTGAAACAGCAGCACGATGTGGTCGAACCTGCTCGTGATGCTGTAAAGCCCCTCTAAATTAATGTAAATACCTGCTATAAACGCCAGAAGCGCTTCAAACGCGTTCGTCAAAAAATCAAAAAACGGACGCCCCGAAAGTGAAAACGGTTTGCAGCTGTAAACATACCCAACGATAATCGCAATCAACGCAAGAATCGCGAATACGCGATGCCCCATAAAGATCGGTCCGAGTATTGATGTCAGGGCGCAGACAGCCGCGAAGATCCCGGCGGTTTTCATGGGGATATTGCAGCGCACAAGCAGCGGGCAGCCCTCGTTAGCCTTATCGACTTCATAATCCGCCATTTGATTGATGATGTAGACGGATGCTGGCGCGAGGGAGTAAAGGAATATCAGCAGATATTCGTGAAGGCTTGGATAATACATGCCAAGCACGCCATGGGTCATCCCAAACGCGCAGAACGCCCACACGGGAACGATAATAATCGGCCGTGTCAGAAACACGAGGTCAATCATCAGCAATAATTTTTTTTTCATAATGGCAGCCTTTCCGTCACTTTGGGCGAAATGTTGGGTAGACGATACCGAACCGCAGCTTGTAGTAAATCCGCCCCGCCGCGAACGTTACCAATATCAACGCCCCATAAACAGGCACAAACAGCGTTACGACCGCCGACAGCAGGAACACCGGCCACTTGAAAGAGTAAAACGCCGAATCCCGTTTAGCCGTTACCGCAAAGTTGATAAATATCCCCAGTGATAAGAGCGCCGGCGCCGCCATCACCCAAAAATGATTTTCAAGCAGGAACGATGTCCCCAAAGCAAACACGCACGTCACCGCCGCCGCGACAGCCGTGGCCTTTTCCCCGTACGCGACGCAAAAAGTTCTTTTCCCCGTCAACTTGTCACCGGCGGCGTCCGGTATCGTGGTAGCCAGAAAAACCGCGCCGTTGGCGAACGCGGGTGCGAGGGATGAGAGCAGTCCCGGTATCAGCAAATCAACATCCATAACCTGCCCGTTTTTTGCGGACAGCCATCCCACCAGAAATGTGATAGCCCCGTGCCCCAAAGAATTGGCGACCATCCCCCCAACCGCGTGGTTTTTTAACGACGCAGGGGGAAGGTTGTACAGGATGCCGATGATTAATCCCAAAGCAAACAGCGTAAACATCCACACCCCCTGCGTCCACGCTATGGCAAGCCCCGCCGCAGCGCAGATGATGGCCAATGCCCACGCGGTTGGTATTGATATTATCCCTTGCGGCAAAAGAAATAGTTTTTTGTTGATCCTGTCGCTCTCTATGTCCTGTATCTGGTTGACTACGTAGATTGACGCAACGAGAAGCGAGAATCCGAGCAGGTTGATGAAGAGTGCGCCATACTCAAATTCCCCAATCTTTACATCCGGATTTCCGATGATCCACCCCAGTATCAGCACCGTCCACACCGGCGCCAAAAGCGGCAGCCTGAGCAGGAAGATCATGTCGGCAATTTTTTTGAGGAGTGTTATCATGCCGTCATTCCGAGCGGATCGGGTATTGACCGACGGGAAACGGGTTGGAGTAGATCCACGCGCTTCCGCCGCGCCGGGCCTCTATCCTGTATACGCCCGGCTCCGTTATCGTCCACCCCGCGTTTTTGGATGATGTTGACTTGATGACCTTCCCGTTGCGTATCAGCATTATTTTCGCTTTCCGTGTCAATTTCACGTTCATCGTAAGCGGTAACGACAACGGCGGCTGCGCGTCGCCCCATCGTCCCGGATATTGTATCGCTCCGCTGCCGTCCGACAAAAACATTTCGCACCCGCGCGCGTCTCCGTGGCTGCAGTTGCTTATGAACCCGCGCCCGTTTCTCATCGCGTCAACCAAAACCCCGCTCATTTTTGCCGCGTCGGCGCCATCCCCTCCTGCCCACTTCGCCGCGTCAACAAATAAATGGGTGCGAACGCCCCTCATCTCCTCTTTAACCTTAAAGACCTGGTATATGAACGGCCCGCATATTTTGATTTTGCGGTTATGCGCGTCCACCCCTCCTATCGCGCTCACGAAGCGTGTGAGGTTCATATCGTCCCATTTCGCCAAAAGTTCTTTGGGCGCGTCGCGCAGGAGGCGGGTTGGGGAGAAGAGGCGCAGTATCATCCTTATCGGATCGCTCCGCAGGCAGTCCAGGTGTTCGATCCAGTCCGATACCTGGTTCCATATTTCTATGCCGTCGAAGCCGGTAACGTCCCATTTTGTCCAGGGGTATGGCGGCGGCAGCCCTTTTGTTACGCTGCGGCATTCGGTAGGGTGGGCGATGAACCCCGCCCCGCCCATCTTTTTTATGCGGTTGATGTACTCCTGCGGCTCGGTCAGCCCTTCCGCTAACTTGTTTACGCCTAACGCGAGGTAGTGGTTCTCGTCTTTCTCGTCTTCGTGTTCGTACCCTGTGTGTACAAGCAGCCCGCCGTACACGCCTTCCCATCCCGCGCCCTGCCCCTCCAAAGTCATGTGGTCGGTAACGCAAATATAATCAATTCCGGCGTTTTGGGCCGCGCGAATAATCTCTTCGTAGCCGCACTCGCCGTCGGAGAATGTTGTATGCCAGTGTATGCATCCGCAAATTTCTTTCAGTTTCATGGTATGCGATCACCCCGCCGTGCGCAGATATTTGTTGAGCAGCTTTATGACCTCCTCCATGTCCAGCGGTTTACCGAGGTGTCCGTTCATTCCGGCCTTTATGCATCTGTCTATGTCCTCCTTGAATACGTTTGCTGTCATTGCTATAATGGGCACCTTGCCTGCTTTGGGGAAGCCGAGTTTTCTTATCTGGCGCGTTGCCTCGTAGCCGTCCATCTCCGGCATTTGCACGTCCATGAATATCAGTTCATACTTGTCGGGCATTGCGCTGAACATGCGCACCGCCTCTGCGCCGTTGTGGGCGCAGTCTATTTGCAGCTTGGTGGGGGAGAGGAGTTCCCGCACTATTTCTCTGTTTATTTCCGAGTCTTCGGTAAGCAGCACGCGGTGTCCGTCGAAGATGTTTACGGTTTCCTGCTCTGGCATGTTCATGATCTCTCCTATTGTTACCGTCCGGTCGCTGCCGCGCGCGAGTTTTACGGTAAACGAGAACGTAGAGCCTTTACCCAGCGTTGAGTCTATCCATATTTGTCCGCCCATCATCTCCACTATGTTTTTTGAGATAACGAGGCCTAGGCCAGATCCGCCGAATTTGCGCGAGGTGGAGCTTTCCGCCTGCTGGAACGTCTGGAAAAGTCCGTCCTGCTGCTCTTTGCTTATGCCTATGCCGCTGTCTTTTACCGAGACCTTTATGAGGTAAATGCCGTTCAGCTCCCCCACGAGCGTAGCGTTGAGGGCGATGCGCCCTTTCGCGGGGGTAAACTTTACCGCGTTGCTCAAGAGGTTCATTATGACCTGCGAGAGGCGCTGGTCGTCGCCGAAGAGCGTTTGGGGTATGGCGCGGTCCAGGTCCATTTCAAACCTTTGCGATTTCTCTTCGGCGCGGAAGTTTATTACGCCCGCCACGCTGCCGAGCATCCTTTCGAAGTTGAAATCCACAGGCGACAGCTCGAACTTGTTGGCCTCTATTTTAGACATATCGAGTATGTCGTTTATTACGCCGAGCAGGTGCTGGGAGGCGTCTTCTATTTTCGCGAGGCAGTAGTCTTTGCGCTTTGTGTTGTCGGCTGTTTTGCCTATGGTCGCCATACCTATGATGGCGTTGAGCGGCGTGCGTATTTCGTGGCTCATGTTGGCGAGGAACATACTCTTTGCCTGGTTGGCCTGCATCGCCTTTTCGTTTGCGGCAACGAGGTCGGTAATGTCTACGCTGTGCTGCAGGTGCACTGTTTTGCCGTCGGGCCATTGTATGTAGCGGTCGGTGTGGCGGAACGTGCGCTGCGCCTTGGTGTTGAATGTCTCCCAGCTCACTACGCGGCTTGGGTCTTCGTTGAGTTTGTGGCACGGGCAGAAGTTGCATATACCGTTTTTACCCTCCTGCAGAATTTTGTAGCAGTAGAGGCCCGATATGTCGCCGCTTATGTTGTAGAGCTTTTTTGTGTATTCGTTCATAAACAGCATTTCGCCTGTATCGGTGGCGGATACGAATACTATCGCGTTGAGCCCGTTGAGTATTTGCGTAAGCGTGTCTAAGGATTTCTCGGCTATTTCCATATTGCGCAGCTTTGCCAGCGCATCCTTTTGGGCGCGCAGGTCGTATTTGTATACCGCTACCGCGTACTGCCCCTTGTAAACCACGCGCACCGCCCTTATCTCTATGGGTATGGGGTTGCCGTCTATATCCATGTGCAGCCATTCCATGCAGAGGAACCCCTCTTTGAAGGCGGTTTCTACGCTGCTGTGCACTTTATCGCGCGAGATGGTGCCGTCGGGCTGGCAGGCCGGCGAGAAGTCGTAGAAATGCTCATCGTAATATTTCAGGCTTGGCGCCTTAAAGAGTTTTTGCGCCTCCGCGTTTGCGGTGATTATCCGGCAGTCCGGTGCCCACAGCTCGCACGGCATGGGTATCAGGTCGAACATATTGTGGGCGTCTTCGTCTGATTTTACCCGCGCGCGGTTGAGGGCCATCAGTATGGCGCTCATTACAGCGGCCAGAAGTATACCCAGCGCGATGATAATGGCGCCCTGCATCCTTGCCCTGTGATAGTACAGGTTGAGCGGCGTTATTACGCCGATGTGCCAGCCGTTTTCGAGGCGCCTTGTATAGATGATGAAAGGCTCTTTGTTGTGGTTTACCAATCTGCGCTCGGATATGTTGTACCCCCGTTTTATCTCCTCCTCAAACGGCGCGAAGCCGGGTTTTTCGCTTGAGAGCGGCTTGCCTACCATGTCCGGGTTGGGGTGGGCGATTGCGTCTAAATTATTGTCGAGTATGAACCCGAAGCTGCCGTCTACAATGCGCAGGTCGCCGGCGTGCCTTGTGACGATGGTTACGGGTACGGTGAAAGCGATGGTCGCGAGCGCGCTGCCGCTGTTGTCGAGCAGGCGGCGGCTGTACGCGAATACCTTTATGGGGTCGCGTCCGCTTAAAAACGGTCCTGAGACGGCTATTTTGCCGTTTGCTTCGGCTGCCGCTTTGTACCACGGCCGCTCCGCCGCGTTGTAGCCCGGCGGCGCGGTCCAGCCGCTGTCGAAGTGGAGCGCTCCGCCGTATACGTCAAAAACGCCGAGAGCGCCCCGCTGCGCCATCTTGCGCGTTTCATCCTTTATTACGTCGTCGGTATAACTTTGCATATAGCGGAAAACCGTCGCGGAGTCGCTGCCGGTCATAATCATGTCGCGCACGGTGTGCGACAGGGCGTTCATCAGTGTGTATGGCTCCAGAAGGTCGGCCTCAATGCCTGTCTTGACGAACGCGAGCGTTTCTTCCGCGCTTTGGGCCAGATGCATACGCTCGCTGTTGTATACAAATATAAAGTTGAGGCCGGATATGGCGAAGAACGCGGCCCACACGAAGAACAGGCGCCCGTAAAACCTCCCGGTAGCACGCGCCTTGCGCGATATCTCCATTGCCACGGTCTCTTTTTTCGTACGTGTTTTTGTGTAGTTTGCAGACATATATTAACCCCCCCCCAATTCACCCGGTTTGGCTGATCTCAGATACCTGTTCAGCATCCCGACTACTTCGTCAATATCCAGCGGTTTGCCCACATGGGCGTTCATTCCTGTGGCAATGCACTTTTCCACGTCCTCCTTGAATACGTTTGCCGTCATTGCTATTATGGGCACCGTTTTCGCAAGCTCTGTGTCAAGCTCCCTTATGCGCCGCGTCGCCTCGAGGCCGTCCATCTCCGGCATCTGCACGTCCATGAAGATGAGGCCGTAGGTGTCTGGTTTTTCGCTGAACATACGCACCGCCTCCACACCGTTTACAGCGCAGTCTATTTGCAGGTGCGTCGGCTCCAAAAGCGTTTTTACGATCTCGCAGTTTATCTCCACGTCTTCGGCGAGCAGTATGCGGTACCCGGCGAATATGCCTGACAGATTTTTGCCTCTGTTCTCGTTTTGCTGCAGGCGGTTCATGCCCAGCGCCTCGTTTATCGCGTCGGCTATGCTCGACGGGAAGATTGGCTTGGACAAAAACTTGTCTACGCCGGCCTCCTTGGCCCGAAACTCTATGGCTGTCCACTCGGCGGCGGAGATGAGTATGACGATCGCGTTCTCGGTTTTGGGGTGGCGTTCCCTGATCTGTTTCGTCAGCTCCAGCCCGTCCATCTCCGGCATTTTCCAGTCTACGAAGTAGATGTTGTACGCGCCGTTTTTGTCTATGGCTTCAAGCGCCGCCGGGCCGCTTTGCGCGGTGTCGCAGCAGGTTATGCCAAACTCCTTTGTGATTCGCGTAAAGTAGTTCAGCACATCCGGGTCGTCGTCTACCGTGAGTATGCGTACGTTGTTCCAGTCTATGTCGCCGGAGAGAACTTTGCGTTTTTCCTTCTCCTTGCCGCGTTTCGCCGTAATAGTAAACGAGAATGTGGAGCCTTTGCCCAGCTCCGACTCAACGGATATGGAACCGCCCATAAGCTCGACTATGTTTTTGGAGATGGCGAGGCCAAGGCCCGTGCCGCCGAACTTGCGGGCGGTGTTGTTGTCGGCCTGCTGGAACGAGTTGAACAGGTTTTTCCTGTGCTCTTCGCTTATGCCTATGCCGGTGTCCGTTACGGCTACACGTATTGTGTAGAGGTCGTCCTGCTGCTCCATAAGCCGCGCGTGCAGGTTTATGGACCCCTCCTCCGGCGTGAACTTTATCGCGTTGCCGAGCAGGTTAGTTATTACCTGCGTTATGCGCTGGTCGTCGCCCGTGAGCTGCACAGGGATGTTGTTGTCGTAGTACACCTTGAACTTCTGCTTCTTTTCGTCTACCCTGAAGCTCATGACGTTTACGACATTCTGCAGCATTTTTTCGAAGTTGAACTCGGTGTACGACAGCTCAAACTTGTTCGCCTCGATTTTCGACATATCGAGGACGTCGTTTATTACGCCGAGAAGGTGTTTTGACGCGTCCTGTATCTTTGACATGCAGTAGTCTTTGCGCTCGATCTCTTTGGCGGTTTTGCCTATTGCCACCATACCGATGATGGCGTTGAGGGGTGTGCGTATCTCGTGGCTCATGTTGGCCAGAAACTGCGATTTTACGCGGCTGGCCCGCTCGGCGCGCTCTTTGGCGCTCTCCGCCTGTTCAGTCATTGCCTGCAGCGCCTGCGTACGCTCGTCAACACGTTTCTCCACGGTATTTATATTGTCTTTAAGCGCCCTTATCATGCTGATCAAGGCGCGCTGCATCACCGATATCTCATCTTTGGCGCTGTCGTGAAGGTTGCCGAAGGAGACATCTAAGTCTCCGTTTGATATTTTTATCGCGCTGTCCGTAAGTTTCTTCATGGGCCGCACGATGTGGTTGATGTTTATGTAGATGATTAAGCTGATTATGATAAGGAAGATTATGCTTACGGCTACGGTTATCCGCATACTCCTGTTGGCGTCGGCGTAGAGCGAGTCTATCGCCGTGCCCATGAAGAGGTAGACATTTTCGACGGTTATGCCGCTCTCTTCCAGATCGAGTTTGATGGGGTGTATGGAAACGAATATGGGCATACCGCCTGCGAACGGCCCGAACATCTCTTTCCAGAAGACCTCGCCGTGCGTTATTGTTTCGATCATCTCGTCGTAGAGCGATTTGCGCCCGGAGATGTCGAGAAACGGGTAGTCGCTGAGTTTTGAGGCTACGATGTTGCTGCCCATGATCTCCTTGCCCGGCGTGTAGAGTATGGTCATGTCGTCTCCAAGAAGTATCGCCCTTCTCTGCCGCTCCATTTCGAACCTGTAGATGAGTTCCAGCACACTGTTTATTACTATGTTCACGCCGCATACGCCCACGATTTTGCCGTTGGATATGATGGGGACGCTCACCGCGGCGGTGTAGATGATCTCTTCGTTGTGGTTGGGGTCGTCGAATCCGTGGGCGCCTATGTAACCTTTGCCGTTAATAAGCGGCTTCTCATACCAGGGCTCGCCGTCGGCGGCCTTCAGAGACTCGATGTTGGTTATTTCCGCTATGGCCCCGTTCCTGTTTAGCCAAAGTTTGCGGTTGCGCGCTTCCGGCGAGGTGATGTCGTCGGTGAACATGGCCCACGAGGCGTAGAGGTTGGGGTTCAGTTCGAGCATCAGGCGCAGGATACGGTCGATTTCGGCATCGGATTCGGGGGTGCCGGGGCTTATGCCGGAGAGCGCGTTCTGCGAATATTTCACCAAGTTCAGCGCGTCCTTTATGGCGTCCTTTATGGAGTTGGCGATTTGTTCGGTATAGTTGTCTACCGTTTCTCTGGCGGCAGCGGCGGTTTTTCCGAACAAAAAATTCGCGATAAATGCCATTTGTATACCGGAAACGAGGACTATGACGGACAGGGTGAAGAGCATAACCCTGAAAAGAGTAGTGTGTGTCAAAGCCGTGAATTTTCCGGTCGCCATACTACAAACCGCCTTTTTTACAGTTTTTGCCGGTATCGGCGCCCCGTAATAATTGATGATTTGGGGGGTATGAATATTAATATAGTATAGTACGTATATTAATATAATATATGGGGTATCCGAAACAAAATATTATGGAATAATGGAGCGGTGCCGCATCAGGGCCGTCTGTGTGGCGCAGTTTTTTGCGTTAGAACTCGATTTTGCCGATGGCCGGCAGGTCCTCAAAGACCACCTGCGTCTGAAGGTGCTGCTGCAATTTTTTGTTCTCTTCCGGCTCGTCCATGAGCGCCCGCTTCTGCTGCTCGAAGAACCGCTGGCGCGCCTCGCCGCGCAGGTGGTTCTGCTTGACGTCGCAGACCTGCTCCCATACCCGCTTCTCGTCGAGGTCGAAAAGCTCGTGTATGAGTTTGAGGTAGTGAGCGGCCGCCTTGGAGAAGAGCTTGTGGATGAAAAGCGTCTTCTGCTCCTTCATGCAGGTGTCGAAAACCGGGTCGTAGGGTATGAAAGTCTCGGTAATCTTCTCGCTGTAGAGGCTCATGAGCGCCTCAAGGTAGTCGATCTGCTTGTTTGTGCCCTTGTAGCCGTTGGGCACGATTTTTGTGATGGGGCAGCACCCCCTGAACCGCTTGTCGAGTATGCGGTGGAGTTCTATGATGCCGTTTACGGCGAAATAAGAGAGCTCGGTAGGCACAAAAATCTCGTCCGCCGCGTGCATGGCCGTTTCCTGCAATATATCGATACCCGGAGAATTGTCAATCATGATATAGTCGTAGAAACGGCTGAGAGAGGCGTATTCTATGGCTTTTTCGAGGATATGCGTGTCTTTGACGTCGTGCCCGGTGAGCTCGGCGTGCGAGGGGATGATGTGGAAGTTGCGCAGGCCGGTCTCGGTGATGGCGTCGAGCAGCTTTTTGCCGGCAATGCCCACCGACGAGCGGTACACCTCGCGGATGCTGGGCGTACGCTGCCCGTTGCCGTCGACGACGAGGGACAGGTGGTGCTGGCTGTCGTTGTCTATAGCCAACACCCGGAACCCGGCCATGGCAAGGGCCTGCGACACGCTGATCGTAAACGTAGTCTTGCCAACCCCACCCTTGTAGTTAAGAACAGCGATTGTGCGCATATAATTAGTGTTCCTGATGTATTATAAATTACAGCACCCTCTATATAATTATACTATTATGGCACAATAATTTAAACAAAAAAATAATTTTTGATAGTTTTTGAGTATGGGCAGGTTATTGGCGGATGTACAAAAACAGCGGGCGGCCTGAGACGGCCGCCCCTGCAAACCGTTATTTGGCGGGGATATTAATTGGCCCGGGATACGAACTCGTACGTATCCGTATCCACCTTGATCTTGTCCCCGATGTTGCAATAGAGGGGCACCTGGACCTCAATCCCGGTATTGACCTTGGCCGCCTTGAGCACCTTGCCGCCCGTATCGCCCTTGACCGCAGGCTCCGTATAGGTAATCTCCACATCGACCTGCTTGGGCAGTTCCACGCCCACCGCCTTCTCCCCATGGACGATGACGTCGATGATCATCTGCTCCATCAGGAAGTCGATGGCGTCGCCCAGGTCGTCCCTGTTCAGGTCCATCTGCTCGTAGGTTTCCTGGTCCATGAAGGTGTACCGGTCGCCGTCGGTGTACAGGTACTGCATCTTTTTGCGCTCCAGCACGACGAGGTCGAACTTGTCGGACGCCCTGTAAACGGTCTCGGACATGCCGCCCGTGGAGAGGTTTTTCATCTTCATCTTGCAGGACGACGCGCCGCGCGCCCCCTTGGTGTAGACGTACTTCAGGATGACGTGCAGGTCGTTCCCGATTTTGACGCAGTTGCCCTGCCTGAGCTCCTGTGCTTCCTTCATTGGTACCTCCTTAAGCTAAAAACTATTATATATTATTGATTATTGTTGACAGCGGCATTGGGCTGATACCCGTCTAAAAAGCTGAGGAGCCGGGATACCAAATTGCAATTACGGAGCATAAAATAATATATGGCGGAGGCGGCGTGGGCGTTTTTTTTCAAATTTTTGAAAAAAGTATCATAGCGCTCCGGTGTGGATTGCTCTGATGATTCCGCCGCTGCGCCGTTGAAGGCGAGCATGAGGGCCGACCAGGCGGCGAAGGAACCGGCGTCGCCGAAGAAAGGCTGCAGGGTCTTGAGCAGGGCGCGGACCTTGACGAGCTGGTATTTTTCGTCCTGAATGTAGGCGTTCCAGATGAATGGGCGCCCGGAGAGGACCGCGCGGGCCAGCGAGTCCTCCCCGCGTACGATGTTGAAATCGGTGCAGCAGAGGAGCGCGTCGTAGCTGTGCTGGTCTATAAAGGGCATATAGATCAGGCGGATGTTTTTGTATTGGTATTGGGGGAGGCGTTGGCGTTGATACGGGGATTCAAGCGGCGTATCAATACCCGCCCTGCTTAATGTTGATGACATGCCGCGTTGACTTTTATCCCCAAAAATTAATAATACCGTATCCCTCCCAAAGTCAACCAGGTCACCCAGCAGCGCGTCGAACCCCCGCTCGTACGTAAAAACCGTCCCCACGAGCTGGCTCTCATCCTCCCTGAACCCCAACCCCCCAAAATCCCTCCAAAATTGCAGTTTCGAGTTGATAATAAGCCCCCCTGTACCCTCCCGGAACCCCGGCATAAAATAGAATTTGCGTACCGTCCCCCGCCCCAAGAGCGATTCTTTCAGGTGGTAATCCTCAACCCAGTCCTCGGCGGAGAGGTATTCAAGGTTGATGATCAGCCTGCTGCCGTTGTACGCCATCTCCATCAATTTTTCAGGGATATGGCAGGCGAACGTTTCGACCATAACCTCCGCCGTGCCGAGAGTTTTGGCCAATCCGTCATCCAATAATAATGTATTAATGCAGGTGACAGACCCGTATTCCTGAATAACCGCGGATGGGTCAATCCCCCCTTCAACGGCCCGCATGGCCTGCAAATCGTCCGTAAACACCCGCACCCGGCACCCCGGCCGCGCGATTTTGAGCTCTTTGGCGAACCGGTACGCGACCCCGGCATCCCCGAAGTTGTCTATGCAATGGCAAAAAATGTCGATAGTTGAGAAATCCATAGATGAAATATAATATATTTACACGTGGCCCGCACCCCTTCGGGGGTATAACATTTACATCGAAAGGTCAGCGTAAATTTGGAATTTATATATAGCATGGACAAATCGGTATTCCTGTTTTTCAACGCGTACCTGATCCACCCGACCCTCGACATCCTGATGCCCATGTTCACGAAGTTCAGCTTCTGGGTGATTCCGGGGCTCCTCGTCGCGGCGCTGTTTGTCATGCGCGAGCGTAAGAAGGCGCTCCTCGTTTTGGGCCTCGGCGCGCTGGCGGTGGTGATGAGCGACCTTATATCGAATCAGGTCATAAAGGTTCTTGTAGCCCGCCCGCGCCCCTGCCACCCCGAATTTTTCGTTGAGGGCGGGCGGTTTCTGCTGGGTACGCGCCGCAGTTTCTCATTCCCGTCGTCGCACAGCATGAATATGTTCTCTGCGGCCATGCTGCTCTTCTGTTTTTATCCGCGGCGCTGGTACTGTTTCTTCCCCTTTGCCGCGATGATTGCCTATACGCGGGTATACTGCGGTGTGCATTACCCGGCGGATGTTCTCGCCGGCGCGGTTTTCGGGTGTTTTTTGGGATGGGGGGTGTACGCCGGGTACCGGGTACTCCGCCGCACGAAGCTGGATGCAGAGGAATTGCCGATAGCGGAGCCGGAAAAGAGGGGGGGCGAAGGGGCGCCTGCCGCGAAGCCGGAAAGGGAGGCGAAAAATGCTTAAATATCTTTATATAGGGTATTGACCTTTAACCGCCCACAATATATATTGTATAAGCGGTATAAATTAGTCACCCGTAACAAAGTACGCGGAGCGCAGCATGATGCCAAGATTTTATGCAGTAAAAGCGGTGTGTTTATGCACTGCCGTTATCCTTTTGTTCACGTCTACATCGGCCGAAGCCCAGTCGCGGTCGCGCCGCGGCGGGGCCGAAAGCGAGGCGATTCTGCCTCAGATCGACGTTATAAAGGTAAAGGAGAGCGCCGACGAGGCCCTGCGCACCGCCAATGAGCTGAAGCGCGAGAACGCCGCGCTGCGGGCGATGCTCACCGAGGTCGACAACCGCCTGCTGATCCTCTCGGAGGACGTTTCGCGCGTGTCGTCCGCCAAGATCGAGGAGGTGGAGACGCGGCTGGCGCTCCTCACCGAGGCCTACAAGGATATGTACGTGCTGCTGCAGGTGATAGAGACCCACGTGCGCCCGGCCCCGCCGCGCCCCACGCCGCCGCCGAGCAGGGCCATATTCACCACCACCGCGTCGGGCGAGCTTATAATCTCGTCGCCGGAGTACGATCTCTACATGAGCGGCCTGCGCCTCTTCAACGCGCGCAGTTTCGAACGGGCGATGACGATGTTTGTGGACTGCCTCGCAAAGTTCCCGGACGGAGAGTACCGCGACAGAGCTAACTTCTGGATAGGGGAGTGCAACTACCAGATGGGCAATATGGCCGCGGCCATAGAGGCGTACCAGAAAGTGCTGACGTACAAAAACTCCACCAAGGCCGACGCCGCGCAGTTCCAGATAGCGCTGGCGCACCAGAAAATGGGCCAGACCGAGAGGTCGAGGGCGGAGTTCAGGCGCCTGATAGAGCGGTACCCGGCAAGCGCGTTTGTGGAGAGGGCGAAGCAGTATCTGGCGGATTTGAAATAAATCCGGCCTTATAAAAAATTCTCGTATATGCGGGTTTATTGTTATCAATACATAATTAATATAGGAGACAACAGAGTATGCCACCGATTAAATTACGCAGCGCAACCGTTACCGAAGGACGCCGCATGGCCGGCGCGCGCAGCCTCTGGCGGGCCAACGGAATGGCCGAGGGGCAGATGGGCAAGCCCATAATAGCGGTCGTAAACTCGTTCACCCAGTTCGTGCCCGGCCACGTCCACCTGCACGGCATAGGGCAGTACATAAAGCAAAAAATCGAGGCGCGCGGGTGCTTCGCCGCCGAGTTCAACACCATCGCCATAGACGACGGCATCGCCATGGGGCACGACGGTATGCTCTACTCGCTCCCCTCGCGCGAGCTCATCGCCGACAGCGTGGAGTACATGGTGAACGCCCACCGGGCCGACGCGATGATATGCGTCTCCAACTGCGACAAGATCACCCCCGGAATGCTCATGGCCGCCATGCGCCTCAACATCCCCGCGATATTCGTGTCGGGCGGGCCAATGGAGGCTGGGGTCGTGGGCAATAAAAAGTACGATCTGATTGACGCGATGATAATGGGCGCCGACAAAAACGTGCCGGACGATGAGGTAGCCGCAGTGGAGCGCGCCGCGTGCCCCTCCTGCGGGTCGTGCTCCGGGATGTTCACCGCCAACTCAATGAACTGCCTCGCCGAGGCTTTGGGGATGGCGCTGCCGGGCAACGGTACCGTGCTGGCAACGCATAAAAACCGGTATATGCTGATTGATAAGGCTGCGGAGCTTATAGTCGAGATGGCGGAGAAGTACTACGGCAAGGGGGATACCGCCGTCCTGCCGCGCTCCATCGCCGCCAAGCCCGCGTTCCTCAACGCCATGTCGCTCGATATAGCGATGGGCGGGTCGTCGAACACCGTGCTGCACCTGCTCGCCATAGCCCGCGAGGCCGGGGTCGACTTCACGATGGAGGATATCGACTGCCTCTCCCGCAAGATACCCGTGCTCTGCAAGGTCGCGCCGAGCAAGGTATCAGACGATGTTACTTACCACATTGAGGACGTAAACCGCGCCGGCGGGATCATGGGCATCATGGCCGAGCTGGCCAGGGCCGACCTTATAGACGCCTCCGCAGGCCGGCTTGAGGCGCTTACGCTGGCCGACACGCTGGCGGCGTACGATGTTTGCAGCCCGGATGTGACACCGGAGGCTATATCCCTCTACAGGAGCGCGCCGGGCGGGGCGGAGCGGAATCTGGTATTCGGCTCGCAGGGCAAAGAGTACGGCGAGCTTGACCTCGACCGGGCCGGCGGCTGCATACGCGATTTCGGCCACTGCTACTTCAAAGACGGCGGCCTCGCGGTTCTGTTCGGCAATATCGCAAAGAGGGGCTGCATCGTAAAGACCGCAGGGGTAGACGAGTCGATATTCAAGTTCAGCGGCACGGCGAAGGTGTACGACTCGCAGGACGCCGCCTGCGAGGGGATTCTGGGAGGCGACATTAAGGCCGGCGATGTGGTGGTCATACGCTACGAAGGCCCTCGGGGCGGCCCGGGTATGCAGGAGATGTTATACCCGACCTCCTACATAAAGTCCATGCACCTTGGCAAGGAGTGCGCGCTCATTACCGACGGGCGCTTTTCGGGCGGCACGTCCGGCCTGTCTATAGGCCATATCTCGCCCGAGGCCGCGAGCGGGGGGGAGATCGGGCTTATAAAGACCGGGGATATTATTGACATAAACATCCCTGAGCGCACAATTAATGTACGTGTTGACGACAAGGAACTGGGGCAGAGGCGCGCGGCTGAGGAGGCTAAGGGCAAGGGCGGGTTCAAGCCGAACCGCAAGCGCAGCGTCCCCGCAGCGCTGCGGGCCTACGCGCTGTTCGCGGCGTCGGCGGATGAAGGCGCGGTAAGGGTGATACCCTAAGAGTAGGCGCGTTGGGAGAGCTTTTGCGCCGGTCCGGCAGGCGAAAACCAGGCGGGCGGCGTTTTTGGCCGGTTAGTGCAGATTGTTTAAGTATGCTTTATTTTTTTAATTTCTTGATATTCGGCGACGTAATATATTATGATTTAGTATATAAGCCCACGGCGCATATCTGTTGGGGCGGCACTGTATCATTAACACAAGGTATGGTATTAGCAAATGGAACATGTTAATTTCACAGCTGTAATCGCGCTGGTACTTGGCGTGGCCGTTTTTGTAACGCTTCTTATGCTCAAAAACAGCAATAAGGTCGCGGCTAAGCGCAAGAAGACCACATTGGGCATGATAAAGGTCGCGGGCGCTGACCTGAAGTTCCCCGACGACGACGCGGCGGGGCACGCCCGCGCCGCGTCGAAGCCAGCGACGCGGACCGCTCAACCGGCTGCCGCCCAACAGCCTCCCGGACAGGAGGAACCCGACGCGTCCGAACCGGAAGAGGACAACTGCGACGACACAAAGGCGATATCTGACGATACGCCGGAAGAAGAGGCAGAGACCGGCGAGGGCCAATACGCGGAGGAGGAAGAAACCGGCGAGGGCCAATACGCGGAGGAGGAAGAAACCGGCGAGGCGGCCGAAGAACAGTACGCTGAGGAAAGCGAAGAACAGTACGCCGAAGAAGGCGGGGAACAATACACAGAGGAAGGCGAAGAACCGTCCGCCGAAGAAAGCGGGGAACAATACGCAGAGGAAGGCGAAGAACCGTCCGCCGAGGAAGCCGGGGAAGAGCCGGCCAACGGCGAAACTGCCGAAACGCCTGCCCCCACACCAGCCGCCAGACCCGCGACCGCCAGATTTCCTGTGGCGGACGACGATGACCCGCCACTCGCAAGGTTCGCTTCCAATGCCATGCCTCCCGAAGAGTCCGCCGGGCCGTCTACCGCGAGATTCTCGGCCAAACCAGCGGTTGCGGCCAAACCCGCAACCGCCACAAAAATCGCCGCTGTCTCCGTCGAACCGGCCGCCCCGAAATACGGCGCCGCAGCCAAACCGCAGACCGCCGTCAAAACCGCCGCCGTTGCCCCGGTCATTCACAAATACGGCATCGCCGCCAAATCGGCAGCCGTCGCAAAAATGGCCGCCGCCGATTATGAACAGTACAACGAGCCGGTAAACACCGCCGGCATACCGGCCGCCGACAAGCCGCCGGTGGGCATACCCAAACCTGTGGAACCCCCGCCGGTCTACTCGGCGCTCTACAAAAATCAGGCGCCTTCAAACTCAAAGATGCGCCGCAGCGAAACGGTCGACATGAAAGACCGCTGCGTGCTCCTCGCCGAAGACGTGGATGTCAACCGCGAGCTGATAGCGATGTTCTTTGAAGGCACGGGCGTGAAGTTCGTGTTCGCCTCCGACGGGCAGGAGGCGGTAGACCTGTTCGAGGCCGATCCCGACAGTTTCGCGATGGTGCTTATGGACATTCATATGCCGGTGATGGACGGTTGCGACGCCGCGAGACGCATACGCGCGTACAAGTCGGACTGGGCGAAACAGATACCGATAATAGCTATGACCGCCGACGACGCGAAAGAAGACATAGACCGGTGTTTCGACGCGGGGATGGACGATCACATCGGCAAACCTATAGATATGGACGCGCTGCAGCAAAAAGTATTTGATTTTGTAATGAACGATGAGCGCTGAGAAAGTTTTGAGTTTGAAGTGTGGAGTTTTTTGTGTTGATTTTGATATTAACTCCACACTCAAAACAGATTTAACCTCTCACAAAACATACCTCACTGCCGATTTTCAAATTTAACGCCTCCGCCGCGCGTCCGCCGTTTATCGCTACCTCCATAAGGCCCGCCGATCCCGGATAAGACAGCGCGCTTCCGACGGGGACATCCTTATAGTGCGAGACGACAGGTATTTCCCGCCCGTCAACCACACAGGCGCAGGATTTTCCGCAGGCCTCCGCCAGCTCGCGCGGGCTGATTGAGGTTATCGCGTTGCCAAACCTGTCTATATATACCACCGCCCCCGAAACTTTGCCGCCGTCCATGTCTGCCTGCGGCTCAGGCCACTCCAATTTTACGTAGTCGGATGTAAGCTCGCCGCAGTTCTCAAACGCCAGCCAGTCAGACAGCGCGGCGGCAAGCGGGGCAAGCAAATCACGCGCGGGAAAGGTAGAGCAGCCCGACGGCAGCAGATACTCCTCAATGTTCACCTCGCGGACATCCGCCAGCATCTCGCGCCGCAAAACCCACGAGAGTAGGCCGTTGTCGGGCGCGACAAATATGTGCGACGCGCTCTTGGCGGCTATTACCCGCGCGCCCGCGCTGCCGTAATCCACCGCCGAGAGAAAAACCGTCTCCTCCGGAAAACTGCGGTAAGACGCGAGCAGCGCAAACGCGCCGTCGGCGACACATCCGCGGGGGATGGCGTGCGTAAGGTCCACAGGCGACGCCATAGCGTTGAGCGAGAGGATCGTCCCCTTGAGCTCCCCGGCGAACCAGCCGTCCGTCCCCAAATCCGTTACCAGCGCAATCGTTGCCATATTATCCCCGATACCATTAATATTAGGATGCATCCCACCGGAATGCCGGCGCCCGTTTTACGGGGCGCTTATTTTTGTCAGCATGCCGTTTACGCGCTTCGAATACGCCAGAGGGTCAGGAACCATGCGCCCCTCGGCTATCAGCGCGCCGTCGTAGAGCAGCTTCGCCCACTCAGCAAGCTCCGCGTCGCCCGCGTCCCTCTCAAACCGCGCGTTCATGTTGCGGATTATCGGATGGTCGGCGTTTATCTCAAGTGTGCGCTTCATCAACGGGACATCCTGGCCCATCGACTTCATTATCTTCTCGAAATGCGCGCCCATCGCGTGCTCGCCCGAAACAAGGCAGGCCGGGCTGTCCTTCAAACGCCCGGTAACGCGCACATCCTCAACACTGTCCGCAAGTATCTCCTTAATCCTCTCCGACAGCTTCGAAAACTCCGTAGCCGCCATCTCCTGCTTCGCCGCCTCCTCTTTCCCCAGTTCCCCCAGGTCAAGCCCGCCCTTGTTGACCGGTTTGACCTGCTTGCCGTCGTAATTGTTAAAATCGCCGACTATCCACTCGTCAATCGGGTCAATCAGATAAAGCACCTCTATGCTCTTGGACCTGAACACCTCCAAATGCGGGCTTTTCTCCACAATGTCGCGGCTCTCGCCGGTTATGTAGTATATGTCCTTTTGCCCCTCGCGCATCCTGTCAGCATACTGCCTGAACGACACAAGGTCATCCGCGCCCTCGCCCATAGACGACTGAAAGCGCACAAGCTCCAAAAGCTTCTCGCGGTTCTCGTAATCGGTGTGCAGCCCCTCCTTGAGCACCGCGCCGAAATTCTTCCAAAAGTCCTTATAGGCCGCCGGTTCATTATCAGCCATCTCCTTGAGTTTGCCGAGTACCTTCGACACAAGCGCTTTGGATATCCGCTCTATGACCGCGTTCTTCTGCAAAATCTCGCGCGACACGTTGAGCGGCAGGTCCTCCGAATCCACAACGCCGCGGATAAACCGCAGGTAGTCCGGCAGCAGCTCCTTGCAGTTATCCATTATGAACACGCGCTTGACGTACAGCTTTACGCCGTGCTTGCGCTCCATGGTAAACAGGTCGTACCCGGCGGACGCGGGGATGAACAGCAGCGACGAATACTCAAGCACGCCCTCGGCGTTCGTATGCAGCGTAGTGAGCGGCTTGCCGAACCCGCCCGCCGCCTGCTGAAAAAACTCCTCGTACTGCTCGGCCGTTACCTCCGATGCCGCGCGTCGCCACAATGGTTTCGTCTGGTTGACTACCTCGTCTTCCCCCTTGTCATTGGGCAAATATATGGGGAACGCTATGAAGTCCGAATACTTCTTTATGAGCGACCGCGCCTGCCAGCTCTCCGCGTACTGCGCCTCCTCGTCCTTAAGCTGTATGATGACGTCCGTACCGTGCCCCTCTTTCACCGCGTCATCCAAAGTATACGTGCTCTCGCCGCTCGACTCCCACGCCACGGCCTGCGAGCCCTCGCCCGCGCGCTTTGTGATGACCTTTACGCTGCTTGCGACCATGAACACCGAGTAGAACCCGACGCCGAACTGCCCTATAAGATTCGAGTCGGCCTTCTGGTCGCCCGTCATCTTCTCCAAAAACGCCTTTGACCCCGACCGCGCGATGGTCCCGATGTTCTCGATGACCTCTTCGCGCGTCATGCCGATGCCGTTGTCGGAAATCGTAACGGTTTTGGCGTCTTTGTCTAACCTGACCCTGATGGCCGCGTCGCCGCCGCTGTTAAGCTGCGGGTTGGTCAGCGCCTCGAAACGCAGCTTGTCGAGCGCGTCGGAGGCGTTGGAAATCAGCTCTCGCAAAAACACCTCGCGGTGGCTGTAGAGTGAGTGGATCATCAGGTGAAGCAGCTGCTTCGCTTCGGTCTGAAACTCCATCTTCTGAGACATACTTTAATAACTCCTTATTTTGTTTATTTATGGATTAATGTTTGAACCTTGATTTACCTGGCCAAAGGACTAACATGATTAAAAGTCAAGTTCATGACAATAAATATACTAAAATACCGGCAAATAATCAATGATTAAAACACGACGCCAGCCGCCCGCCCCCCAAATCCTCCAAAACCGGCGCCTCACTGCGGCACCGCCCGGTGCGCCGCCGGCACCGGGGGTAGAACGCGCAGGCGTTTTTGTCGTCCCCCGGAGACTCCCGGTCATCATAAATATCCCGACGCTTAGGCGCCAAAGGCGCCCCCACCGACGGCACGCTCCGCAGCAATAATTCGGTATAAGGGTGCGCCGGCGACGCGAAAATCCGCTCGTTGTCGCCCATCTCCATAATACGCCCCTGATACATTACCGCTATACGGTTGGCGATGTGCCGCACAACGGCCAGGTCGTGCGATATGAACAGCATCGTCTGGTTGTACCGGTGCTGCAAATCCTGCAGCAAATTGATTATCTGCGCCTGAATGGAAACATCAAGCGCGCTCACCGGCTCGTCGGCGACTATGAACTCAGGCGAGGTCGCGAGCGCTCTGGCGATGCCGACGCGCTGGCGCTGGCCACCGGAGAACTCGTGCGGGTAACGCTCCAAATAGGCGGGGGATAGGCCGACCTGGTCCATAAGCTCGGCAATCCGCGCCTCACGCTCCTTTTTTGTACCCGATTTGTGGATGATGAGCGGCTCTTCAAGTATAGTGCGCACCGACATCCGCGGGTTGAGCGAGCTGTATGGGTCCTGAAAGACGATCTGCATCTGCCGGCGCAGCCTCTTGCGGGCGGCCGCGCCGGACATGTCGGCCCACGTAACCGGCTTATCCCTGTGGTCGCCCAGTGACAATTTTATTACCCCCGACGTAGCCGGTATAAGCCCCATAACGGCCTGCGCGGTGGTCGTCTTGCCGCAGCCTGACTCGCCCACAACGGCGAAAACCTCGCCACGCATCACGCTAAACGATATCCCGTCCACAGCCTTCGTCCACCCGCCTACCTTGCCTACAAGGCCGCTACGGACCGGAAAATGAACCTTCAGGTCGCAGATATCAATACAAACGTTTGAGTGGGCGGCGTCATTCATAATGGTGGCACCTTACCTGATGATCCGCCCCAACGGTATGCAGCGGGGGATGCTCCTTTTTGCACCGGCCGGTAACACGCGGGCAGCGCGGATGGAACGGGCAGCCGTCAGGGATCTCAAGCGGCGTGGGCACCGTGCCGGGGATCACGGTCAAACGCTCGCTGCGCCTGCCCGTCGACGGAATCGTCTTCAGCAAACAATCGGTATAGGGGTGGCAGGGCGAATCAAACAGCGCCTTGGACGGCGCCGACTCCATCACTTCTCCGGCGTACATCACGATAACGTCGTGCGCCATGCCGGCAACAATCCCCAAATTGTGAGTGATGAGGATCATGCTCATATCCTTGGTATCCTGCAAACTCTTCAAAAGCTCCAGAAGCCGCGCCTGCACGGTAACGTCAAGTGCCGTAGTAGGCTCGTCCGCGATCAGCAGCCGGGGCGAGCAGGCCAGCGCCATCGCGATCATCACCCGTTGCCGCATCCCGCCGCTCAGGTTGTGCGGATACGCCGCGAACACGCGCTTTGGCTCCGCGATCCCCACCTCGGCAAACAACTGCTCGCACACCCCAGCCGCCTCAACCTTGCCCATGCCCTTGTGCAGCAAAAGCGACTCCGCCACCTGGCTCCCGCAGGTGAAAACCGGGTTGAGCGAGGTCATGGGGTCCTGAAAAATCATCGAAATCCGCCGCCCCCGCACCCCGCGCATCTGCTTTTCGGGGATGCTCAGCAGGTCGGCCCCCTCAAACATCATGCTCCCCGACTCAATTTTGGCCGGCGGCGCGGGCACAAGCCGCATTATGGACAGCGCCGTAACGCTCTTACCGCACCCCGACTCCCCAACAATCCCCAGCGTCTTGCGGTCATCAAGCCCAAACGAGACCCCCCGCACGGCGCGCGCAACCCGCTTCTGAATAGAAAACGAAACCCGGAGATCTTCGCAAGCAAGACAAGCCATTTTTTTGCGCGGTACCGTTGAGGTTGAAAGTGCAATAAACATATAAATATACATCACGCGCCGCCCAAATGTAAAGAGTAGAGGGGCAATATTTTATGATGCCGCCATAAAAAAATATTTTTGCGGTTTTTGCCTGCCAGAAATAATTATATTTAATATGGAGGTGAAACCATGACTACACTGCAGCAGGCATTCCGCGCGGTATGTGTCCCGCAGGAGGGGACGCTCAACGTACAGATACCGGGCGAGTATATCGGCCGGGAGGTCGAAGTTATAGTGCTGCCGGTATGGGAGAAGAACAAACCGGACTACAATGCCGAAACCCTGGCCGCCATGCAGGAAACCTTAGATATCATGGATGGAAAAATCAAGGTCAAAAGCTACGCAACAGTCGAAGAAATGAACGCTGATATAGACGCTGAGGACGATGATTGATGCTTAGGCTTGAGACGACCAAACAGTACAGAAAAGACCGAAAGCGCGTGAAAAAGCAGGGCAAAGATATGACCTCGTTAGACATTGTCATCAAAAAACTGCAAAACAGGGAGCCGTTGGACCCCAAGTACTGCGACCACCAGCTGACCGGGAATTTCGCAAGGCTCCGCGAGTGCCACATAACCCCCGACTGGCTGCTTATCTACGCCATTGACAACGGCAGGCTGGTACTTACAGCATCCCGTACCGGCTCCCATTCGGAACTGTTCTAAACCCTCGAAATACCGCCCGCCCACCAAAAAATCCCAACCAAAAAACAACAAAAACTTGATTTTTCCCCCAAATTATAGTATATTAAGATAGTGTAAGCGCTTTTATTTGGAGGTACCATAGTGGCGCAGACGGTTGTTACGGACGATGGCCGGTTTGAGTGGGACGCAGACAAAAACTCCCTGAACGTAGCAAAGCACGGCATAGACTTCGACTACGCAAAAAAAGTCTACAGAATTGAAGAGTACGACGATTTCCACAGTACCTACAAGGAAGACAGGTACAGGGTTGTAGGAATAGTTGACGGAGACATCCTTTTTGTCGTGGAGACAGAGTTGGAATCGGGCAGAATCAGAATTATATCGGCTCGTTACGCCGAAAAGATATACAGAGACAGATACTTTTTGCTGAAGGGGTAGAAATATGGTTTTAGAACACGAATTTGAGGTAAGGGAACGTATGGCCGCCGCTCCGCCGGCCGGCGGCTGGTACAGAAGCTCCGAGCGGGCCAAACACCCGCATACCAAAAAACTGAGGGTAGAGTGCTCCTTGGACGAAGACGTGATACAGTGGCTGCAGGGCAAGACGCAGGAGGACGAGGAGTACCAGATGTACATAAACCACTACCTCAAAAGAGCCATGGCTGCGGGGCTGTAACTCCGCCCCGACGCCCCCCCAAATCCCCCAACCCCCCGACACATTCCCGCCCCGCCCCCAAAAATCCCGCCCAAAATACTACAAAAACTTGATTTTTCACGCAAATTATACTATATTATATAGAGTATCGTCACAAATCCCCCAAAAAATAGTGGGATTGAACGGTACAAGGCGGAATTTACCGGCAAATCCATCGGACTGTAGTGAAATACCGCTAAAGCCCGAAAGAAAAATGCCGATATATAATAAAGCTCCGGAAAAATTACCGCCCCCACACGCCAAAAAAGGCGAAGAAGGGAATAAAACGGCGCTCCGGGACGAAATATATGGTATGCATATCTACTGCCGCATACCAAAAAAAATGCCGCCAAACGTCTTAAACTCGCCCAAAAGGCGACGAAACAATCAGGAAAGGAGGGCGGAAATTACGCGCCATGGCTAAAAATTCACGGTGGGGAGACCGTAATAATTGCCGGCAGGAGCGCAGACATACACGTATCTCATATATCCGCGCAAACGGATGGGACTTAAATACCTCCCGCGCGGTATAACCGTATATGGATATTGCCCCCTGCAAAGAACGACGGCGGCATGAACCCGTGCCGCGCTGAATAACAGCGCGATAACAGGGACTTGCCGGTGAACTACGCGGAATTCGTATGATAAAATCACAGTGGTACAATGCGAATTACGCGGTTGGTTGGACGTTGGAATGTTTGTTTGTTTGTTTGAATGTTGTAAATACTAACTAAAACGTAAGTAAATAGTTTATCAACCCTATACAAGGAGTGATATTATGAGTTTTAAGAAGATTTTTGCGGTTGGGATGGTGATGGCTTTGGTTGGGATGGCTGCGGCGCAGAAAGGCCCGGTTTTTGATAATAACCTCGCGATAGACGGGGAGAACGGGACTTTGAATTTGACGGGGAAGGCTGAGGTTAATTTCAATATTGAAGGCCGGGCGATACTGTATGTTTTTCAGGCTACGCCGGATGGATTTGCGGAAGGGCTGGATAGTGCAGCAGCTTTAAAAACTTTAATAGATGGTGGTACAGCGGGGCAAGGGGTTATGCTTGGTAATGTGGCGCATGTTCTTGTACAAACCAATTTTAAAGGTTGGGATGTGGTTGTGACATCCAGATTCGGTGGAAAATTAATGAAAACAGCCGAAAAAAATCCTGGGGCTACGTTTGATGCAACCGATGTTGATAGATATGAAGAGCTGGGTGCATGGTCGGAACCCAATATGGTACCGAATCCGGCTGCTTGCGGGCCCGGTGCGCTTTGGAATGACCCATGTCAAGGTCAACCTGCGTTAATAAACGTTCCTATTAATCATCCCGGTCTTCCCGGATATAAGTTGAGAAAGCTTGCTTCTGGTAGCCTCGCAGATGTTGAATTGAACGTGGCCGTAAGCTTAATGAAGGCTCAGGCTGCTACGTTGTCTACAACTGCGACTATGGTGCAGAAGTTTACTACTCTTTTTGGTGCTACCTATGAAACTACAGCAGGCACACCAATGCGGGATTATGATAACGCACTAAAGACTGAGATGTTAGATTTAACACACGTAGACGAGATGTCGTCGTTTGCAGAGGCCTTAGGAGGAACAGCTTTTACTGCCGGTATTGATAATCCGTTCTCTGATGTTACAGGTACGGGCGGAGCTATTGATCCGGCGACGAATGGATTTGATTTAATCTCTAACGGCTACGATCTTACTCTTGATCAAATTTTCCCGGGTCAATACTACAGGGTTCCGCCGACGGCTACCAACGGTCTGCCGAAGGACCAAACAGCGATTTTTGCCATCAGCGCCAACCTGCTTGGTACTGGCGAAACTCTCTCCGGTAACGTAAACGGAGTCTACTCCGAAGAACTGACATTCACTTTCGTAGCCCAGTACTAATCAACTGGCAAAAAAGAAAGCGTGTGCAGAAACAGTATGTACGTAATAACGCAGTAAAAATCTGGTGCCGGGTCAAAAACCCCGGCACCATTTATTATTTAATAATTTATTATTTAATAATTTATTATTTAATAATTTAATAGTTAATAATTTAATAGTTAATAATTTAATAGTTAATAGTTTATCTGTTTGCGTCATCATGTGTATCTATAAAACAGGTATTAAGTAATTTATGCAATTTATGCAATTAAGCAAAAAAATATGAAAGGCTAAAAAAAGCGTGCGTTATTTTTTGCTACTTCTTCTCTGCGTCTTTTTAGCGGCTCCCGCGCACTCCCGTCCATTCTCTTTCCGCGCTCTTTTCCGCGCCTCATCCGACATTCAGGAGCCTGCGAGGGACCCTGAGTCTGTATTGGCGGTCGAGGCGGCCGTCGCTTTGGCGTCTGGGACGCCATATTTTCGGGGCATTGCCGGCAGCGACAACTCTACCGACATAAGGGATAGGGGTACTTACAGCCGCAATCTTCTTTTAAGTTCCATTGAGCTTATGAATCCCGGCAGGGTTCGGTTTCTTTTGCTGTTATCGTTCGAGAACGGCGGTGCTCTTCGTCATCGTACCGTTCGTTCGGGGCGCGGCGTTTCCATACGCCTTGAGGATATTGAGCTGCGTTACCTCCTTGACGGCGTGGAGGTTGCCAGGAAGCTTGCGAGGGAGCCGTATAACAGCAACGGGCGTTTTTACGAGGTGTTGTTTAGTGGCCTTGACCTGTTGCAGGATGTTTACAGGATTGAGATTTGGGCTACTCTGAATCAGGAAGAATTTCAGGCATCGCGTCACGGCGCGTTTTTTGAGGTTATAAATTTAAATTTGGAGGTTCCGTATCGATGAGCTGTTATTACTTACAAAAAAAGTCAGGGGGTATTATTTTGCGATTGCGTGTATTTGCGGTATTGGCGTTGTTTTGTTTTGCCGGCCTTGCCCACGGCTCGTTCAGCATAGAGCCGCCAATGGTAATTCTCAAGACGTCCATGAACGAGACTATGGCGTGGATAGACGTGGTTCACAACGGCAACAGGCCCATAGGCGTTGAGGTGAGCGTTCTTGAGCGTGAGCTGGATTTGGAGGGTGGGGTTAAGAGCGTTACCGGCCTCAGGCCTCTCCAGGATTTTACGGTGTATCCCGCGCAGATTATTTTGCGTCCCGGCGAGCGCCAGCGCGTGCAGGTGGCTTACCGCGGCAAGCAGAAGATAGCTGTAGACCGCGCGTTTACGCTTTTGGCCCGCGAGGTGCCGTTGCCTGCCGTTGAGGAGGTTGAGGGTGTGCGTGTGGGCGTGAATCTGTTTTTGCAGTATCAGTCTGTTCTCGCGTTTGAGACCGGCAAGGCCGGCAGCCTGACTTTTGTGTCGTCTAAGGATTTGGGCGGCGGCAAGGTCGAGGTAATTGTGGAGAACAAGAGTCAGGGGCGTGTTTCTACCGAGGGCCTTGTGCTGACGGTCGGCAGGCAGAAGATACGGGATTTCACGGGCAAGGGCAACTCGATAATGCCTGGGCATCAGCGCCGTTTCACGTTTGAGCATCCCAGGGCGCTGACGGCGAAAGAGATATCTTTTGGGTACAGGTAGCGGCGCTGCGCGGCAAATGGGAATTTGTTACAATCAGCGGCATGGGTGCAGGGTGCCGCCCGACGACTGCACGATCAGCGTGATGTCGCCGGACGACGGCACCCTGCACCCATGCCTGTAGCGTGTAAACCAAATGACAATGTAACGCAAGGGCGGTGTTTGGTGTGTTTGAGGCGGGTGTTTATATTATTCGCGTTTGTGTTGCTGCTGTCGTGCGGTGTTGTCTCCCGTGCGGCGGCGTATTCCGGTTATGTCCCCGCCCTCGCGCTGCACTCGCTTGATATTGCCCCCATTGAAGACGAAGAACCGTCCGGCGGCGCGGCTGACGGTGCGGTTGACGGCGCGGCGGGTGTGCCGGACGCACCGCCGGACGGCGGCGCAACGGATGCCGGCGCGGTTGACGCGCCTCGGCGCCCTACCCGCGAGGATATAGGCCGTATGTCGCGCGAGGATCTTTTCCGGCACGCCTTTGGCCGCGCCGCCGTAGACCGTCCGCGCGAGCTTACGCTGGTACTGTTTTCCGAGGGTCGGGAGCTTGGCAACACAGATATCGTTTACAACGATGATTTTACGGAGTTTGATTTCATATCGCCCGTTTTTTCCGCGCTTTTGGATACTGTTTTGCTTCCCGAATACCGCCCCGGCGCGGGGGACTCCATCGGGTATTTCCGCAGTTCGGTTTTGCGCGCGGCGGGGTATGCGGTTACCGCCGACGAGCAGGCCTATGTTTTGCGCGTGCAGGTTCCGCCCGACGGCAAGGCGCTTCAGCGCACAAACCTGAAGGGCCGCTACGACCGGGGGCCTAAGGCGGAGAAGATCAGGCCGGCGAACGTGTCCATGTACATGAATTACACCCTGAATAACTCTATGTATTATGTCAACCATACATACACTCACCCCGCAAGCGGGCTTGAGAACAGGATTGAGGATTATTCCCGCACCACCGCCAGCCTCAACCTCGACGGCGCGCTCAATGTGTTCGGGCGGGTTTTGGAGGGCACTGTACTGCTGACCGAGCCTGACGGGGGGCAGCCGTTTACATGGGATAATTACAGGCGCGGCGACGTGCGCTTCGTGCGCGAGCTTGTGAGCCGCAACTCCCGCTTCACCGCCGGCGACGTAAGCCTTGAGCTTGGCATCGCCACGGTGGGCGGCATGCGCTACGAGTACAACGAGGGGTTCTACAGCCGCGATATGCAGGACGGCGAGAGCGTAGTACTCTTTTTCATGCCCCGCGCCGGCCTTATTGAGGTGCACATGGACGGCATCTTCAGAGAGCGTTTTTATCTGCTTGCGGGTATGCACGAGATACGCGGTTTTGGCGGCAACATGGGGCGCAACCGGGTGCGGCTGGTATTGCGTATGGAGAACGGCGCTGTCGAGGAGGTGCCGTTTGAGTATCTTCTGGGCGACCCGCGCGGCCTGCGCCGCAACGAGTCGCGTTACGCGGCGGCCGCCGGCGTAAGGCGCGAGACGGCCCCTTCCCCCGCTTGCTTTGAGTATCAGATTAAAGAGCCCGCCGTGAGCGTGAACTATATGTACGGCCTCACCCGCCACGTCAGCTTGGGCGTTAGCGCAGTTGGCTCCGAGTACAACAGCGTCGCCGAGGGGCAGGCGATGATAGATATGGGCCCCGTGGGCTGGTTCGACCTGCGCGGCTCGGCCAACTACACGCCCGGCGCCGAGATACCGCACGGCGAAAGAATAGACCTCCGCTACTATCCCAACACCAACCTGATGATACAGATGATTAACAGGCGCATAACTAAGGCTATGGATTTGGACGGCGTATACAGCAAGCCGCTGCCGTATATGTCCGTATCGATGAGCGGGTACTGGCAGAGCGCGGCGTACAACCCCAACCCGTTCAGGAATCCGCCGCAAAGCAACGCCGTTTTGGGCGGGGTGTCGGGGAATATGGGGTTCGGCTTTCTTTACGGGAGTATTATGGCTACAGGCGGCGCGACATTATACAGGGACACGTCGGCAAGCGGCGAAAACTACCACCCGCTGGCCTACAACTACGGTGCCCGGCTGTCGCAGCGCGTATTCAATATCCCTATAAGCGTATCCGGGGGAGTTTATGTCAGAGGCGGCGAGCATAGCCCCTATTTCTCGATAAACATGAGCCGTATGCTCGGCCTTTCGAGGGGTTACGGCAGGACCCTGGGAAGGCACCAGTTCTCGGCGTCGGCCAACGTAGGCGCGAATCTGGCCTACACCCCGGTCTACCTGTCAAGGATAGATGATCCGGAGGACGACGGGCCGCTCTACGAGTTCGTCACGGACCGCGATCCGTCGGCCAGCATAGGCGGCGGGGGCCGCGTCGACTGGCGGTGGTCCAACGGCACGCAGGGCAATGGGGCGCAGTCCTACTGGGCCGGAGTAAACGTGCCGGATATACTCGATCCCAAGTTTACCGGTATGCGCGCGAGTATGCGGCAGACGCACAACCGCGCCCAGCTCACGGCCTCATACTCGCTTGTCAACCAGACCACGCAAACAACGCTGCGGGGGCAGACGCACTATCTGAGCGGGATGTTAGACGGCTCGGTCATGTTCGCCGACGGCCTGTGGGCCTTTGGCCGCCCGGTGTACGACGGGTTCATCCTCGCCGAGGCGAAGCACAACTTTGCCGGCGCGAATGTGCACGTAAACCGCTCGCACTTGCTGAAACGCGACTACAGCCGCAACGGTTTACTCGGCGCCGCCTACCACAACGCCATAGCCTCGTACACCTCGTCGCCGATAACCTTAACCATAACCGACGCCCCCCCGGGCGTCCTGCTCGAAAACAACCGCTTCTACGCTTTCGGCGGCTACAAGCAAGGCTACGCCCTGCGCATAGGCCGCAAGGAGGGCGTAATGATGCAGGTGCGCCTTATGGACAATGGAAAGCCCCTAAGCTACACCTACGCCACGGTAGAGCGCGACGACGGCCGCCCCGAGCCGGAAAAGCGCGCGACCTTCACCGGCGGCGACGGCCTGCTGCAGATGAATAATCTTGCCCCGGGCGGTGTATACGTAATAGGTTTTGGTTCGGGTTCGTCCATAAAGGAGATAGAAATAGAGGTCCCCCGCGACTCCGACGCCATTTTGGAGTTGCCGGATATTACGGTGGTGCGGGAGTAGGGGGGGTTGGCCTCTCCGGTTGGAGAGGCCAATTTTACGCTGTTCGGTATTTTACAGTTTCCGAATTTTGTCTTCCGAGAGTCCGGTAATTTTGGCGATGGTTTCCGGGGGTATGCCTTCGGCGATCATGGCGTTGGCGTTTTTCAGCTTTTCTTCAGCAATGCCCTGGGTCAAACCTTCAGCCAAACCTTCAACCTTGCCTTCTGCCTTGATTTCCTCTTTGTCCTTTTTAAGTTCCTCCTTGGCCGTTTTAATTTCCTCTTTGTCCTTTTTAAGTTCTTCTTTGTCCTTTTTAATTTCCTCTTTGGCCATTTTAATATCCTCTTTGGCCTTATCGCGATAATAAGCCCGCCTGGCTTTCTCGTCGGCTATGGCCATCACGCGGTAGACGTATTCGTCGCGTACCCTCTGGTCTGCACTCGCCTCCTCCAGTACCTCCAACGCGCGCCTCATCGGCTTGCTCTTCTGCACTACAGCCATATAATCCTCCCTTTTCTCAGATTTAATAAATGTAAGCCAATCCTCCAACTTGCCGCTACCGCCAGCCGGCAGTTTAGGCAGCTCAAGGGTGTGAACCGCTTTCAACCCGTGCAGTTCGAAATGCTCCGTCTTCTCCAGCGTACCGAATTCGCAGTGAAACCGTTTCGTTTCCGGTAGTACGGTATCTTTAAATACGATAATTGCCACTACCGGCAGTATCTTATCGTAATCGTCGCCCCCCTTCATCTGCCTGACGATCATGTTATCAATATAATATTCGACGCGCTTGAATATGGATTTTAAATTCCCGACCTGCATCTCAATATTAACGTACTTTCCGCTTTTGAGCCTCAGCTTTATATCAAGTATCCCTAATTTGTCATCTATGTTGTCCCGCGCCAGATGCGGGTCAACAAGCGTTATCGCGCCCTTTGTCACCCTGAACCCAAGCACCGCCGACAAAAAATCCGCCAGAATGTCACGGTTGCGCTCGTCGCCGAACAAGATTTTGAAGATGATGTCAACCGTCGGCGAAAGTATCTCCGGTAGCCCGTCCTCGAAGCGTTTAGCACGAGTTTTGCCCCTGACTTTGGTTTGAGCCTTGGTATTGATTGATGCTTTTTCCATAAATCTCTCCTTCCCCGGTGGGGATTTGGTATAACGGTTAGTTTTTTTAATTTGTAAAACGGGCAAAGCATCAAAACGGCTCTTGCAGAGCGTTTACGAAATTTTTAGGGATATTTAGGGGCGGAGAGAGCGGGAACCGTCTCGATGGCGGGGAAGTTTGCCGTCACCGTAAAACCGATAATTAAGATAATGCGCGGTGTTAGAGAGCGAGACGCCTTTGGGGCGCTGTATATAATAGATAATATACGTTATGGGCCGGCGGAATGCAAGGGGAAAGAAAATTATTGGCGGTATCCATAAAAGAGATTTTGATAGAGGTCCTCCCAAAGACACCGATGCCATTTTGATGCTGCCGGATATTACGGTGGTGCGGGGCGCCATGATGTATATTCAGGTATGAACTCATTCTCCGTACTCAACCCCGAACACATGGCCCCCGTGCGCAACCTCACGCTGCGGGCTAAGATGATAGTGGAGGGGACCATCGCCGGGCTGCATAAGAGCCCTTTTCACGGGTTTTCTTCGGAATTTTTGGAGTACCGGCCGTACCTTACGGGTGAGCCGGCGCGCAAGATCGACTGGCGCAAGTACGCCAAGTCCGACAAGAGCTTCGTGCGGCTGTACGAAGACGAGACCAATCTGGCGGCGCACATACTTTTGGACAAGAGCGCCTCGATGGGTTTCGGCAGCGGCGGCGCGGGGGGGATGACCAAGTTCGACTACGCCCGCACGCTGGCGGCGTCGTTTGCCTGGATACTGGTGCGCCAGAAAGACGCCGTGGGGCTGGCGGCGTTCGACGAGGAGGTGCGCTGGTACATCTCGCCCAAGTCGACAAATTTGCAGCTGAAAAATATAATATCGTATTTAGAATCGTCAACATCTGAGAACCAGACGCGCTGCGGGGACGTTATCAATTCTGCGGCGGCGATGATAAAGAAGCGCGGGCTGTGCATCGTCATATCGGATTTTTTTGACGACCCGGAATCCGTGGCTATGGGGCTGCGGCACTTGCGGTTCAAGCGTCAGGATATTTTGGCGCTTGCGGTGGCCGATCCCATGGAGCTGGATTTTGGGGGGAAGTCGGATTTCCGGTTCAAGGATTTGGAGACCGGGCTGGAGCTGACTATCGATTCGCAGACGGCGTCGGAGTATTTCAACCGGGGGTTCGCCGGGCATCACGCCGAATTGAGCTCGATTTGCCGCGAGTTGAAGATAGATTTTGAGGTGGTGACGACCGCCGAGCCGTTCCACAAGTCGCTTATGAAGGTCATCGAGAAGAGGAGGCGGCTCTATTGAGCGCGTTGTCTTTCTTTCAGCCGGCCTTTTTGTGGGCGCTTGGATTTTTGGCCGTGGTGCTTGCGCTGCACTTTTTCAGGCGCAGGGTCGTGCGGAAGATGAGTATCTCGACCCTGCGCTTCTTCCCGTCGGCGGCGGTAAGCCAGTCTCGCGTTAAAAAATTGGTGGATTTGCTGCTGCTGATAGCGCGGCTGATTTTGATCGCGGCGTTGATATTTATCTTTGCGGGGCTGCACGACAGGAGCAGCCCGCTTGTGGCGTTGAGCGACCCGCACAGCATCGTTTATACCTGGGTTGACCCCACCGTAAGCATGGAGTACGCCGACGGCGGGGCGTCTTCCGGACAGCGGGCGGTGGCTGTTGTCGATACGTTGGCTGCCGTGCTGCCGCAGTCGGTTGAGCATTACCGTTTTGACCACGAGAGCGGGCGTTTTGTTTTGTCTGGGGCACCGGCCGGCAGGGAGGCGCGCGGTAATTTTGCCGGGCGGTACGGGCCTGTCAACCTTGAGGAAGCGGTTGACGCCTTTATCGCCGCGTCGTCGTCAACGCCGTCCGCCGTATTTATTGTGTTGACGGATTTCCAGAAGAGCACGCTCGAGGCGTTCGATTCGTTATCGTCGAGATTGGCCGGCAATGACAAAAAGGTGATATGCGTATCCGTGGCGCCGTCTAAGCCGCACAACTATTCCGTAACGGCGCGCGGCAATGCCGCGGTTGTACGCGCGCACGGCGCCGCGCTTGATACTACGTTTGTGGAGCTTACGGTGGGGGATTTGCGGGTGGGGCAGAGGAGCGTGTCGTGCGCGGCCGGCGACTCCGCTGTCGTGTCGTTTGATATGCCGCAATCGCTGGCCGGGTCGTGGGGGCGGGCCGCGCTTAACGTGTCCGACCCGTTGCCGTTTGACAATGCGGACCTGTTTACAGTGTCTGCGGACAAGAGCCGTTCGGCGCTGATTGTAGGCGACGTTCGGCGCAACCGTGTTATAGGCGCTGCGCTGCGTGCGTCGGGGCCGGCGTTTTGGGATCCGGTGGTTTACCGGGACGGCGGCGATCTGAGCTATGAGGATTTGAACGCGGCCGATCTGGTTATCGTCAACAATTTTAACGGGCGTTCGCGGGTATTGGAGTCGTTCATATCGGGCGCGGGGGCCGGCAAGGGGATTATCATTACGCTCGATCCCGACAGGGAGGATGATTTCGGGCGTACGTATCTGCGCGGCAGCGGGTTGTCGCGGGCGGCGCTTAGTGCCAATACCGTAGAGGCGGGGGCGCACCCGGTGCTGTCCGACACCAACACCGCCCTCTGGCGCGGCTTCCCGGCGGCGTCGAGCCGTAACGCGCGCGTTTATCGGCACACAGGCCCTGTTCCGGGGGATGTGCTGGCGCGTATGGGCAACGCCCGCCCGCTTGCGTCGTTTGTCAACCAGTCCGGCGCGGGGCTTGTGATAATTTCTACGCCCATAGGGGTATCGTCCGCCAACAATTTGTGCGAGACCGGCTTTTTTGTGCCGTTTTTGGACCGTCTGGCCCGCCACGCGCTGGCCGGGCGCGGTCAGGAGGACGAGGCGTGGTACGCGGGGTATGTTGCCAGGAACCCGTTTTTCGGCGTGGGGCGTTCCGGTACGCTCTACGACCGCGACGGGAAGCTTGTGGCCTCGTGGGCCAGCCAGCCGTTTGTGCGGGTGGACCGCCCCGGCGCGTATTCGCTGGTATCGTCGGCGGGGGAGACGACGCGGTTCGCGGTATCGGCGCACCCGTCCGAGGGCGAAATGATTTTTGGCCGCCCGGATGTACACGATGCCGGCGGCATATATTATTTTGAATCGGTGGAGTTTCTGGAGCAGATAGGGGACCTCTCCAACAACATCTGGTCTCACTGGCTATGGGTGATATTGGGATTGATGCTGTGCCTTGAGGTGTTTTTGTGGAGACGCCAAAGCGTAAAAAAATAGGGATGCGGCCATTTATTCAGGATTGACGAATATGAAAAAAACGTTTTTGGAAATGATTGCCGCCCACGAGCCCGTCATCTACGACGGCGCGCTGGGTACGGAGATACAGAAGGCCGAGCCGGCCAAGGCCGATTTCGGCGGGTACGACGGCTGCTGCGAGTACCTGAACATCAGCCGCCCGGACATCATAGAGGGCATACACGTACGGTACCTTGAGGCCGGCGCGCACGCCCTGGAAACGAATACGTTTGGCGGCTCGCGGGCGAAGCTGGGCGAGTTTGGGCTTGAGGGGCGCGTTCGTGAGATCAACAAGGCCGCGGCGGCAATCGCCCGCAAGGCCATAGACAGGGCCGGCGGCGGCAGGCCGAGGTTTGTGTGCGGGTCCATAGGCCCAACGGGCTTTCTCCCTTCGTCAAGCGATAAGGAATTATCGGCTGTCAGCTTTGATCAATTAGTGGAGATATTCAAGGAGCAGGCAGAGGGGCTGATAGACGGCGGGGCTGATATATTGCTGATAGAGACCGCGCAGGACCTGCTTGAGGTACGCGCCGCGATTTTCGCCATCCGCAGGATAGAGCACGAGACGGGCCGCCACGTCCCGCTGCAGGTACAGGCTACCATGGACGCCGCCGGCAAGATGCTCCTCGGCAGCGACGTATTCGCCTTCCTCGGCGCGGTGCAGGCTATGGGCGCGGACGTTGTGGGCCTGAATTGCAGCAGCGGCCCCGACGAGATGGCCCCGTGGATCGATCGGCTGCTCGCGCACTCCACGCTGCCGGTCTCCATGCTCCCAAACGCAGGGCTGCCGCAGAACGTAAACGGCAAGGCCGTCTACAAAATGGACCCGGACGAGTTCGCCGGCAAGGTGCGCGTGTTCGCCGCGCAGATGGGCGTGTCGGTGGTGGGTGGATGCTGCGGCACCACGCCCGAACACATACGCGCGCTGGCAAACGCGCTCGACGGCCACAAGGTAGCCGAGAGGGGAGACCGGAGGCGCGGGTGCTTTTTGTCCACGGGTATATCCGGCATCGACCTTGAGCTTGTTACACGGCCGGTTATAATAGGCGAGCGGCTTAACGCGCAGGGGTCGAAGAAGACCAAGGAGTTCATTGTCAACCGCAATTTTGACGAGCTTTATCATATAGCAAGTGAGCAGATAGAGCGCAAGAGCAGCTTGATTGACATTTGCGTAGCCGCGAACGAGCTTGACGTGAGCGAAGCGGATATGATGGCGGACGTAGTTAAGTTTTTGAGGGACAGGGTAGACGTACCGTTTTGCATAGATACCACGGAGCTTGCGGTTATGGAGGCCGCGCTGAAGCAGTGCCCAGGGTCGGCCCTCATCAACTCAATAAATATGGAGCACGGCGGCGTAAGGGCGCGCAGGGTATTGCCGGTGGCGGTAGATTTCGGATGCCCGGTTATCGCGCTGACTATCGACGATGTTGGGATGGCGGCTACGGCGGAGCGCAAGCTGGAGGTCGCGCGGGCGCTGGTGCGGCTTGCCTGCGGGGAGTTCAGACTGCCGGAGCACTACCTTTATATTGATCCGCTTGTGTTTACGTTAGCGACGGGAGAGGCGGCCACGGCTAACGCCGCGCTTGAGAGCTTAGAGGCGCTGCGGAAAATTAAGAAAGAGTTTCCGAATGTGCGGACCGCTATGGGCGTCAGCAACGTATCGTTCGGGTTGAAGCCAAAGGCGCGGCGGATACTCAATAATTTGATGCTGCATTACGCGGTTGAGGCTGGGCTCGACGCGGCGATATTTAATCCGTTGCATGTGGATGACGTTGATACTTATGACAAGGCTGTTCGCGAGCTGGGGGATGATTTGCTGTTGAACCGCCGGGGCGGCGCGCTGATGAGGTTTGTGGATTATTTTGAGAATGAGGCGGCGTCAACAAATAAAATTTCCGGCGGTATTGATAAAGATGCCGCAACGGATCAATCCCCCGCAGACCTCTTGCGCAACGCGGTGGTCGGCAGGGACAAGCGCAATCTGCCGGGGTTGATTGATACGTTATTGAAGGATAAATCCGCGTCCGACATACTGAACACCATCCTCCTGCCCGCAATGTCGGAGGTGGGGGAGAAGATGGCCGCCGGCGAGATGATACTCCCGTTCGTTTTGCAGGCCGCCGAGGTGATGAAGGATGCCGTAACGATCCTTGAACCCTATCTGAAAGAGGCCGGCGGCGCGGCGGTAAAGGGGAAGATGATCATCGCCACGGTTTATGGAGACGTCCACGACATCGGCAAAAACTTAGTCGCGTCCATCCTGCGCAATCAGGGTTTCGACGTGATTGACTTGGGGAAACAGGTGGCGGTTGATACCATTGTAGACGCCGTCCACCGTGAGAAGCCTGACTTCGTCGGCCTGTCGGCGCTGCTCGTAACCACAAGCCAGCAGATGGCCGAGTGCGTAAAGGAGTTCGCGAAGCGTGGGATAGACGTGCCGATAGTCATCGGCGGCGCGGCGGTCAACAAGGATTTCGCGGCGCGCATATCCAAACTCGACGACGGCACAGGCTTCGCCCCCGGCGTTTACTACGCGCGCGACGCTTTTGACGTAGTAAAGATATTCGACAGAATAAAGTCTGTTGACAAATGCGAATCCGCCGGTAACGCCCGCCCGCTGCATGATGATACCGCAAACGCGAAATCAACGCGCCCCGGAGGGTCAGCCGTCAACGCGAAACGCCGCGAATTGGAATACGATTATTTCATGGACCCGCCGTTTTACGGCACCGGTCAGGTATTGACGTGGGACTCCGCGTCGTTATTGTCAGCGCTGAACCGCGAAAAGCTCTTCAAGGCGTGGTGGGGCGGCGGCAACCTCAACAAGGGCGCGTACGCGAGCGCGCATAAGGAAGAGTTCGAGCCGGTATTTGAGAGGCTGTCATCCGAAATAATCAAAGACGGGTTAGTAGACGCCCGCGGCTTCTACGGCTTCTTCCCGGTAATAGCCGAGGGCGAGAAGATAATCTTCCTCGACCCCTCCGACAACACCACCGAGGCGCTGTCGTTCACTTTCCCGGTTATGCCTAAGCGCGGCCTCTCCCTTGCCGCCTACATCCGCCCAGCCGGCGACATCATCTCAACGCAGGCCGTGACTATAGGCGGTTCTCTCAGCGAGCGGTGCGGCGAGTATTTGAAAGGCCAGGACCGCTACAGCGACGGCTTCTACCTGAACGCGCTGGGCAGCTGCCTTACCGAGACGCTTGCGGAAAAAGTCACAGCCGAAATCCGCCGCGCGTTAGGCATCTCTCAGGATTCTGGCCGCCGGTACAGCTTCGGGTACCCCGGCCTGCCGGGCCTTGACGAACAGGCGCGCCTGATAGAATTTTTGGGGATAGAAGAGCGCCTGGGGATAACGCTGACCGACGGTTTCCAGATGCAGCCGGAGCACTCGACGGTCGGCCTGTTCGTGCACCATCCCGATGCGGAGTATCTGGCGTAGGGGACGGGGGTGCAGGAGATGGAACGATAATCAACAAAAACAAAGTTTATTGGCTTTTGGGGTTTGTAGCACAAATGAAAATACCGAACAAGGAATCCGACGAAGTAGAGTTTAAATTGTTGCTGAACAATGCCGTGATCGTGGCGCTGGTTGCTTTCAGTAATGCCAGAGGCGGTACGGTCTACATTGGTGTTACCGATAATGCCAAAGCCGTTGGCGTATCGCTCGGACAGGAGACATTGCCGCAATTTTTAAACGAAGTCAAAAACAAGACAACGCCGTCAATTATTCCGGATGCCGAAATCATTGATATCAGCGCAGGTAAAAAAGTGGTGGTTTTATCTGTTCAGGAGTATCCCATTAAACCTGTCTCATTTCAGGGAAAATACTACAAATCATCGTCAGATTCTATTGTAAAGATTTTCAACGATAAAATAGAATTTTACAACCCCGGGCGTCTGCCGGACTCTATCTCCATAGAAGACCTTCTGGCTAACAATTACAGGTCAACGCCCCGAAACAAGAAAATTGCGGCGCTTTTCAAGGATATGGGTCTGATTGAGAAATATGGCTCCGGTATCAAGCGTATCATGGGCTATTTCAAGGAAGAAAATCTGCCGCCACCGGATTTCAGAAACATCTCAGACGGCTTTATGGTCACGGTATTTTGTGTAAAGGGCACTGAAAAAGACCTAAGAAACGACCTAGAAGATGAAGAAACTGTGGAGAAAACTGTGGAGAAAACTGTGGAGAAAATCTTGGCCATTATTACCGAAAATCCACAGGTAACACAACAGGAATTGGCTGATATAACCGGATTGACAAGGCGCGGTGTAGAGTGGAACCTCGCCAAGCTCAAAGCCAAAAGCCTGATCGAACGCGTTGGGCCGGACAAGGGCGGGTACTGGAAGGTTATAAAATATACTCAACCGTAGCGGTATTCGTGCACCATCCCGAGGCGGAGTATCCGGCGTAGGGGACGGGAGTCTGTGGCCGACGGTACCATTTTTGGCTTTTTGGGACTTTCGCCCGTGGTTGACGGCCCCTTTTTGGCGGATTTGGGGCTTGCGCCGGCGGCTTAGCTGCGCTATGCCGCTTCAGTCTTGGACGCAGAGTACGGAAAGACCGTTGCCCTTGCCGTTGTTGTTCTCGTACACGTTGCCGAGGTACGAGAACATGCTCCGGTAGTACGCGTTGCCGCTCCCGTACTCCGTGGCGCTCCACCAGCTGCCGTTGTCGCCGGCGTTGCTGAAGCTGCCATTGGTGTAGCGGTCGCCGCCCGGCAGAGCCGAAATGCCAAAATTATCAGTTCCGTTCCCACTATTCATTTTACCAAGAACACAATCCACCCCAATCTTGTTGAGAGCCTCTTTAAACTCGTTGTTACACAAAAAATCACTCCAACCTGTTTTTGATTTAAGCTTCTTACCCACACTGCTCCAATAAGCATCGCCGTCACCTAATTCTATCAGCTGACCACCGGCGCGTTTAGTCAAATCGTTCCAATCCTTGTTATCAGGCAAACGCCATCCGGACGGACACGCGCTCATCGCAGTATTCCAGTCATAGAGCCGCCCGTATTTTTGGCAATTACTTTCATTATCCTCATAACACCATGAATTACCCGTCTTGAAATTGAGATTCTGCGCCATCCATGTTAAATTGCCTATTCTTACCGTGCGGTACGTCTTGCCATCCCTCGGATCGGTAAATGTCCCGCCGCTTTGGGGGTTGGAACAGGCACTAAACAACAACGGCGCGGACAATACTGCGGCCACCATACAAAAAAACATTTTACTTCCGGCATTAAAAAACAACTTGCTCATACTGCATCCTCCCATTGATCGAGAATTGGTGATATGTAAAAAACTAAAAATCACGATTATTGCGCTGCCGTACGATACCTGCTACCGGACGCAGAGCGCGGAAAAACCGCTGCCCTCCTCGCCGCTGTTGTCCTCGCGCACGAAGTCGTAGTTCGAGGCCATGTCCCGGTACCACGCTTTGCCGCTCTCGAACTCCGTGGCGCTCCACCAGCTGCCGTAGCTGCCGGCGTCGTAGAAGCTGCCATTCGTGTTGCGGTAGCCGCCCGGCAGAGCCGAGAACCCAAATTTGTCCGTACCATTCCAATCAGGCGAACTTGCTTTAAGTTTTCTACCGGCAACATAACCACCGGCGCTTTTAGTCGAATCGTTCCAATCCTTGTTATCAGGCAAACGCCATCCGGACAGACATGCCGTCAGCGCCGTTTCCCAATAACCACCGGCATTTTTAGTCAAATCGTTCCAATCCTTGTTATCAGGCAAACGCCATCCGGACGGACATGCCGTCAGCGCCGTTTCCCAATCGTACAGCCTGCCGTATTTCGCACAATTAGATAAATCATCGTCATAACACCATGAATTACCCGTCTTGAAATTGAGATTCTGCGCCATCCATGTTAAGTTACCTATTCTTACCGTGCGGTACGTTTGCCCGTCTCTTGAATCCGTAAATGTCCCGCCGCTTTGGGGGTTGGAACAGGCGCTAAACAACAACGATGCGAACAATACTGCCGCCGCCATACAAAAAAACATTTTACTTCCGGCATTAAAAAGCAACTTGCTCATACCGCATCCTCCCATTGATCGAGAATTGGTGATATGTAAAAAATTAAAAATCACGATTATTGCGCTGCCGTACGATGCCTGCTACCGGACGCAAACCACGGAAAAACCGTTGCCCTTGCCGTAACCGTCCTCGTCCACGAAGTCGTAGTCCGAGAACAGGCCCCGGCTCCACGCACTGCCGCTCCCGTACTCCGTGGCGCTCCACCAGAGGCCGTAGTTGCCAGCGTCGCTGAAGCTGCCATTCGTGCTGCGGTAGCCGCCCGGCAGAGCCGAGAACCCACATTCGTCCGTACCATTCCAATCAGGCGAACTTGCTTTAAGTTTTTTACCGGCAACATTGCCGCCGCCAGCGGCCTCAACCAATTTATACCAGTCTTCACGCGCAGGCAAACGCCAACCCGAAGGACAAGCGTTCATCGCCGCATTCCAAGTATACAATCTGCCATACCTCGCACAGTTGGAAGCGTTACTGCCATAGCACCAGCTGTTACTTGTTTGGTAATTGAGATTCTGCGCCATCCATGTTAAATTGCCTATTCTTACCGTGCGGTACTTCTTGCCATCCCTCGGATCGGTAAATGTCCCGCCGCTTTGGGGGTTGGAACAGGCGCTAAACAACAACGGCGCGGACAATACTGCCGCCACCATACAAAAACACATTTTACTTCCGGCATTAAAAAGCAACTTGCTCATACTGCATTCTCCGTTTGATCTGGAATTGGTGATATCTAAAAAACTAAAAATCACGATTATTGCGCTGCCGTACGATACCTGCTACCGGACGCAGAGCACGGAAAAACCGAGGTCCTTGTCGTTGTAGTTCTCGTTCACGCCGCCGTCGTCCGAGTCCATGCCCCAGTACCACGCGTCGCCGCTGCCGCCCTCCGTGGCGCTCCACCAGTAGCCGCCGCGGCCGGCGCGGTAGAAGCTGCAAAGGGAGTAGCGGTAGCCGCCCGGCAGAGCCGAAAAACCGTAATCATTTGTACCGTCCCATTGCGATTTTGATTTGAGCTTCGTTCCAGCAACATCTTTACCTCCCGCCGCCTGTACCAAATCGTTCCAATCCTGACGTGTTGGCAACCTCCACCCCGCAGGACAAGCTTTCATCGCCGTATTCCAATTATAAAGCCGCCCGTATTTCTGACAGTTACCATCCTTATTATCATAACACCACGATTTACCAGTCTTATAATTGAGATTCTCCGCCATCCACGTCTGATTCCCAATCTTCACCGTACGGTACGTCTTCCCATCCCGCTTATCGGTAAAACTGCCCATTTGCGCATTAACCGCCGAAACCGACAACAGCACCGCCGCCACCGCGCCAAAAACGACACGCACCCTATGACCTTCGCGTCTGCCGCTAACGGATACGCTCATACCGCAACCTCCGTTGACTCAAATAGTTGATGTGTGAAAAATCCAAAAATTAAGGCTATTACGTGTACCTGTACGCTACCGCTACAATATAATTAATTAATTGGGCGGGGTGCAAAAATTTTGAAATTTAGCGCTGTTAAAATCAAAAAGCTGTTAGTTTTGGGCGGAAAGCAAGAAAATTAAAAGATTTTTTGGCGGCTGGGGGTCAAAAACGGCGTTTTCGGTATCGGAGGGGCCGTTTTGGGGATGGGGGCGGCGGTGTACTCCTACAACAGTTCGGATTTCGGTATTTTCTGCGAGGCGTTGCAAAAAATTGTTTTGGAGGCGGCGGGGATGTATTATATTATGGATAGATGGGATTGCCCAAAAGGGCAAATTACCTGGGGGTATGGTTAGGCTATTTGCGGGGTTGGGTAGGCGGATATGGACACAATCGACAAACTGAAGCTGCTTAGCGACGCGTCGCAGTACGACCTTGCCTGCGCGTGCGGTACGCGCGGGGGGCCGGATCACCGGGTGCGGGGGGAGGATGGGTCGTGGCTGTACCCCGTGTCCATGCCCGGCGGGGGGTACTCGATTATGCTCAAGACGCTTGTGTCCAACGTTTGCAGCAATGACTGCGGGTACTGCCCGTTTCGTGAGTCGATGGATGTCCGCAGGTGCACTATAGGTGCTGACGAGATGGCTAAGTTGTTTATGGATTATGTGCGCAGGCGCCGGCTTATCGGCATATTTTTGAGCAGCGGGGTGGTGGGTACGCCCGACAATACGATGGAGCTGATAAACGGGACGGCGGAGATTTTGCGGCGCAGGTATTCATACCGCGGTTACATACACCTGAAGGTGATCCCCGGCGCGAGCGACGCGGCGATAGATCAGGCGATATCCCTCGCCAACGCGGTCTCCGTCAACATAGAGGTCCCCGGCGAGAAGCACTTTACCGCGCTGTCTCGGAAGAAGGATTTTTTGAAGGACATAATCGCCCCGATGCGCCGCATATCGCAGCTTACGGACAGGGGGATGAGGTACCAGCGCGTTCGGCAGACTACGCAGTTCATAGTTGGGGCGGCGGACGAGAGCGACGCGGAGATCGTGAAGTACACGTCGGGGCTGTACCGCAGGCTGAACCTGAACCGGGTCTATTTTTCGGCGTACCAGCGGGGATTGGGCGCCGAGGCTATTCCCGGCGAGCGGCGCGTTGACGTCCTTGAGGGCGACGGGTTCGTCCGTGAGCACCGGCTGTATCAGGTCGATTTTCTGTTCCGGCAGTATGGGTTTTGCGAGGAGGATATTGCGTTTGACGAGCGCGGGCGGCTGTTTACCGACCGCGACCCCAAGCTCGTCTGGGCCGAGCGCCACCCCGAAAGGTTCCCGGTAGACGTCAACGCGGCGGATCTGCCGACCCTGTTGAAAGTGCCGGGGATAGGCCCGCTGACCGCCAAGCGCATAGTAAAAATGCGCAAGGGCGGGGCGCGCATCTTCTCGGCGGACGGGCTGCCGCTAAAGGGCAAGCGGCTGGCGCTGGCCGGAAAATATTTAAAATATTGACACGGCTGCCGGCCCTGACGTATATTAATTATCGGATGGCATTACCCGCAAGCCGTCCCTGACGAATGAATATGGTATCTCTTTTAAATCCATAATATAAGGACGCAGCTATGACCGTAAGAACAATCGTATGCAGGAGTATTTTGTTGATTGCAGCCCTCGCCTTATGCGGCGGCTCCGGCCTGTTTGCCCAGAACAGGAATCAGAGCGTAACGCTGCGCCCGGCTCAGCCTACGCACTACCTTTATATGCCCATGGCCCGTGTGAACTCGCCGGGCGATCTGGTTATAGGCTTCCACGAGATTTCGTACGCGCTGCCCGGCCACCTGCAGGTTCAGGCGTCCATCATAGACAACATCGGCCGGACGTGCCTGGCGGCCAAGTACGGGTTCGCGCGCAATATGGCGTTTGGCGGCGGGCTTGCGGCTACGCTTGTAAACATGGGGTACCACGGTATCTGGGGCGGTGATCCACGGCTTGGCCTTTTTTTCACCTATGACCTTGCAGAGAGTAAGAACTTCGGTATGGCCATTACCCCGCACACGCAGATCGGCAACCATTTCTCGCTGGGCATTGACTTCGGCCTGCGTACGACGCCGGTCGACTTCTGGTCGTTCCTGTTCGAGGCGGGCTCGTCGGTAGACGCCACCGACGGGAGGCTTTATCTCTACACGATAGGCGGCTTGCGCATCCATCCGCCCACCGTGCCGTTTTTGTTCATCGATGTAGGCGTGCAGGCTGCGGAGTTTGACGTAGACCCTTTCCGCCCGCGGGCCAGAGCGTATATTGACATTATGATCGCCTTCAAGACCTGACAGGGGAGTGTGGAGTTTGGAGTTTGGGGTGTGGAGTTTTTGGCTTTGATATTGACATTAACTCAACATTCCAAATTTCACACTCCAAACTGAATAATGATGGTACACACGGATAATATTGAATTAGACGAAGACCGCAAAGGTTTGGAGGTGCGCGACCGCGACGGTTTGGGGCCGGCGATGGAGAAAGTGCGGCGCATTGCGATGAAGATCGCGCCGACCTCGTCGACAATTCTGCTTGGCGGTGAGAGCGGTACGGGCAAGGAATTTCTGGCGCGCTTCATCCACGAGTGCTCGCAGTACCGCGTTGGGCGTTTCGTGGCTGTAAATTGCGGCGCGGTTCCGGAGACACTGTTTGAAAACGAGCTGTTCGGGCATAAAAAAGGCGCGTTCACCGGTGCGGACAGGGATAAACCCGGATTGGTGGAAGAAGCGCACGGCGGTACGCTGTTTTTGGACGAGGTGGGCGAGTTGTCGCTATCCGCGCAGGTCAAGCTGCTGCGCTTTCTGCAAGATCGTACGTTTCACAGTATTGGTGATACGGCGCTGAAGGCTGTTGACGTGCGGGTTATAGCGGCGACCAATAAGGATTTGCGGAAGATGATAGAGCAGGACAAGTTCAGGGAAGACCTGTTTTTTCGTCTTGGCGTCTTTCATATAGACCTGCCGCCGTTGCGGGAACGCAAGGAGACCATCCTTACTCTGGTTGATCGGTTTATACACCAGTTTAACCGGTCATTTGACAGGAATGTATCGGGGTACTCCAAGGTTGCCGAGAGTTTGCTGATGGCGTACGATTACCCCGGCAATGTACGGGAGTTGCAAAACATAATCGAATACGCGGTGGTAATGGCCGAGGGCGCCGATATAACGGAGCGCGACCTGCCGGAGTTCATGTTCAGAAACAGGCTGCTGCTGCCCGGTCCCGACGAATGTTCCGAAAAGGGGATGCTGGGAGACAGGGTGGCCACGCTTGCCGAGGTAGAGTGCGAGCACATAAAATTTGTTTTGGGCCTGACGAAACACAACTATACCGAGGCCGCGAAGAAACTGGGGATATCGCGGTCTACGCTGTGGCGCAAGATAAAAGAGTACGATATTAACGAGGGGTAAGGTCCGGTATCCTGAAGGGTGCGCCGATAGACAGAATACCGTTTATATCGCCGGTAACTGGCATCCTGAAGGGATGCATCCTTAAATAGGAGCGTTGTAATGAAGTCAAACGAATTAAAAATCCGTATTTACTATGAGGATACCGACTGCGGCGGCATCGTTTACCACGCCAACTACCTGCGCTACATGGAGCGCGGCCGCACCGAGCTGGCGCGGAGCCTCGGCATCGATCTAGCGGCCTACCACGAACAGGGCCTCGTTTTTGTCGTAGTAGACGTCAACATCAAGTACAAACGCTCGGCGTACTACAACGATGTGCTGACGGTGGTAACCTCCGTCGGGGAGGTGGGTTCTGCGTCTATGGCCTTCTCATACGAAATAAAACGTGAGGACACGCTGCTCGCGACGGGCGAGGTTAAGATCGCCTGCGTAAAATTGTCGAGCGGCGCGCCCACGCGTATGCCCGCCGGCATGGTTGAGGCTTTAAAATTATCGTAAATGAATAAGCTTCATAATATAGAAAAAGTATCAACGCTGGTATTTTTAATCATCTCCGTAGCGCTTGTTGTGGGTTTCGTACCTGTGCGTCTCGGTATGTTTAGCGGCATAGCCGAGAGTACGCTCAAGAACGTGGGGGCCGACAGCGTCTCCGTGGGAGGCGTCTCCGTCTCGCTGTGGAACGGCGTAAGGGTGCACGACTTCAAGGCCTACAAGCGCATAAACGCCGCCGAGGACTACCGCGTCCACGCGCACCGCGTCGATATTTCCATCAATCTGTTCCGCCTCGCCGCGCGGCTCTTATTCCAGCCTAAGAGCGCACACGCCGAAAATAGCCGGGACGTCTTCCACGAGGCCTATGAAGACCCGCTTGAGTTCATAGGGGGCATACGCCTTATCCACACGCTCAAAACAGTGAAACTGCGCGGCGCGGGTGTCAATTTCACCCAAAAGGGCAAGTCGTGGGTCTCCTTAAACGGCGTATCGGCAGATGTCAGCCGTCAGGTCGAGTTCAGAAGGGCGCTTTTGGACAGTTCCTCGGGCATCATCATATTCGGAAGGCTGTTCCGGCAAAGAATAACGCTTGCCGGGGTGCTGAACGTCAGGGAGGCGGCCGTGCCGTCTATCGCGAAGGTTGAACATTTTAACGTAAAACTGCTGGCCGAGGGGGATCGGCTGGACCTCTTTGACGGGAGCGGAAACATCTTTGGCGGGAAGATAAACACCGATATGTCGTTCGGCTTCAGGCGCCACTCGTCGCACGTACTGTACGGCAGCGAATCGCGGATACTGAACGGGCGGGTACACATCAAGGGGCTTGATTTAGACAGGTTCTGCAATGAGACCGGTTTTTCCCCCGGCCGAATGACCGGCAAGGTTAATGCCGACGCCGAGGTAGTGATGGAAACGGTAGCGCACATAGACTCCGTAAAGGCCAAGGGCGCCCTCACCGTTACCCGCCTGACCGCCTCCGACATCGCGCTGCAGCGGGCCCCGGCCGTTTCGCAGGTGTCGGGCGACTTGCGGCAACTCTCGTTCGCTCAGGTCAAGGGGAAGTTCGACGTGGCGAAATCGAGGCTCACCTTCGACGAACTCATAGGCCAGGGCGACATACTCAAATTCAGGTCGGCGGGCTGGATAGGTTTCGACGGCAGGCTCTCACACGACTTTGAGGGCGAGTTCTCCCCTGAGTTCACAGCGGGCTTGGGGCGCCTCGTCAGAAACGGCCTCGAACCGACCGAAGACGGGGGAGGGCGCTTCAAATGCCGCATCACCGGGACCATAGAGCGCCCGCGCGTAGACGTCGACCGGAGCGTGTACAACCGGGCGCTGCGCAACTTGTTCAAATAATTACCACCAGGGGGCCGCCCATAATATATTTTGTACTTCTGTATGATATATCAACATAGCAACCAAAAAGGTAAATATATATGAGTAACCGAAGCGATATTACCCAGAGCGTAGCCCCTGTCTTCTGCAGCAAGGTGGATACCCCGCCGCCCGTCTCAAGCTACTACGGCGTCAACACCTTCAGCGAGGCCGCTATGCAAAAAAAGGTGCCGGCGGAGACTTTCAGGGCGTTCAAAACGTGGCAGGAGGGCGGCGCGGTCATAAGCCCGGCCCAGGCCGACGAGATTGCTGCGGCCATGAAAGACTGGGCCGTAGAGCGCGGCGCGGTAACCTACTCCCACTGGTTCCAGCCCATGACCGGCCTCACCGCCGAAAAACACGAGGGCTTTATATGCGCGGATAAGGATAACGGCGGCGTAATCGAACAATTCACCGGGAACAAGCTCATTCTCGGCGAGCCGGACGCGTCGTCATTCCCCTCCGGCGGAATACGGGCCACGTTCGAGGCGAGGGGGTACACCGCGTGGGACCCGTCGTCCCCGGCGTTCATTACGGAAGTCGCGCTGGGTAAAACGCTCTGCATCCCGTCTATATTCATATCATACACCGGAGACGCGCTGGATAAAAAACTGCCTCTATTGCGCAGCGACGCGGCGATAAGCAAGGCGGCGGTTGATTTGCTCAAAATCTTCGGGCATAAGGCAAAGCACGTCTGCTCAACATGCGGCATCGAGCAGGAGTACTTTCTTATTGATAACAGCTGGTACAAGAAGCGCCCCGACCTGATGCTGGCCGGGCGGACGTTGACAGGCGCGCCGTCGCCCAAGGGGCAGCAGCTTGAAGACCAGTACTACGGATCTATAAAGGAACGCGTGCTGAATTATATGCACGATGTTTGCGGTGAAGCGTTTAAGCTCGGTATCCCCGTAACTACAAGGCACAACGAGGTCGCCCCGAATCAATACGAATTCGCGCCTATATTTGAAAGATCGAATCTCGCGGCTGATAATAATTTGCTGCTGATGGACGTGATGAAGAGGACCGCGTTGCGGCATAACCTTGTCTGCCTGCTCCACGAGAAACCTTTCGCGGGTGTCAACGGCAGCGGCAAGCATGTCAACTGGTCGCTGGCGGATGACAGGGGGAATAATTTGTTGAATCCCGGCGATACTCCCGAAGAAAACTTACTCTTTTTGACGGTACTCGTCTCGGTCGTCCGCGCTATGCATAAACACAGCGGCCTTTTACGCGCCGCTGCTGCGTCGGCCGGCAATGAGAGGCGGCTGGGGGCAAACGAGGCCCCGCCCGCCATTATGAGCGTGTTCCTTGGCGAGCAGTTGACAAAGATCATCAGCATGATAGAGAGCGGGAAGATGGAGAAGGGGAAAAAGCAGGGTTTTGTTGACCTCGGCGTCAGCCTGCTGCCCCAATTCATGCGCGACACTACCGACCGCAACCGCACCTCCCCGTTCGCCTTTACAGGCGCGAAATTCGAGTTCCGCACACTGGGCAGCTCAATGAACGTGTCTACTGCGGTAACGGTAATTAACACTATCGTGGCCGATTCGATGGCGGTGATTGGCGATAAGATCAAAAAAGAGCTCAGTGGCGTTAAAAACGGTAAGAGCGGCAAGGATGGCAGGGATACCAAAGAGGCCGGTGACGATATGATAGCCGCTGTCCTCAAGGTGCTGGGCGCTGTTATCAAAGAATCAAAATCAATTCTCTTTGAAGGCAACAACTATTCGAGTGATTGGGCCGGCGAGGCGAAAAAGCGCGGGCTGCAAAACGCCGCGTTGTCGCCGGCGGCCTTTAAATCCTTTATTGCCGATGATGCGATAGCGCTGTTTGAGCGCCACAAAGTCTACTCAAAAACAGAGCTGCTTTCGCGCTACAACATCTGGCTTGACAAATACGAAAAGACGTTAGACATAGAGGCGCGCACGTTAATTGAAATGGTCAACACGCAGGTACTCCCCAGCGCCTACGCCTACCAGAGCGACATGGCAAGCGGCCTTGAGGTGCTGCGCGTACTCTCGGATGACATGACGATAGACATGGTAGACGGCGCGCTTGAAGACCGCAAGGAGGTTTTTGGGACGCTGACTGCGGATATCTACTACATACGCAAGAACCTCAAAGAGTTGGACGCGCAAATGAAAAAAACCGCCGGCATGGAGCTTGAAGAAAAAGCTGCGTTCTTCTTTACCGTCATCCAGCCCCAAATGGACCACATCCGCCGCCACGTAGACGCGCTTGAGTGCACCATGCCAGACGAATTCTGGCCGCTGCCCAAGTACCGGGAGATGCTGTTTATTTTGTAAATTTCCCGATATTTTGGGGTGAAACGGCTATATCATTATTATTGGTGATGTTTACCGCAGTATCTTTTCGCGGTTACGGAAAAATTTTACAATAGGCGTGACGTATCCGGTATCTGTTGATACGCGGATTTCGTCTACGCCGGTTGTTCGCATCAGTTCATCCAGTTTTTCCCGCCGCCGCCCGATTTCCCGCCTGTAAATAGCCAGCGATTTTTTATCCCTTGTGTCAAACAGGATGGATTCGCCCGTTTCCGCGTCTTCAAGCTCAATTAGTCCAACGCGGGGGATAGACTCTTCTCGCGGGTCTGTTATGGATATCGCCACCAGATCGTGCCGTTTGGCGGCTACGCGCAGCGGGGTTTCAAAATTGGCGGATATGAAGTCGGATACAAGAAAGACGACGCTTGTCTTTGTCTGCACCTGATTAAGGAATTTCAGCGCGTTTCCTATATCGGTCCCCTTGTGCTTAGGCTGGAAGTATAAGAGTTCGCGGATGACGCGGAGGACGTGGTTTTTTCCTTTGCGCGGGGGTATGTAGACCTCTATGTCGGACGTGAAGATTACGAGCCCCACCCTGTCGTTGTTGCGTATGGCTGAGAACGCTAACAGCGAGCATAGTTCTACCGCCATCTCGCCCTTGAACTTGTTGATTGACCCGAAATTGCCGGACGACGACGCGTCGACCACGAGCATCACCGTGAGTTCGCGCTCTTCAATGTACTTTTTTATGTATGGGGAGCCCATGCGCGCGGTAACGTTCCAGTCGATCGTCCGCACGTCGTCGCCGTCCATATACTGCCGCACCTCGGAGAACTCCATGCCGCGCCCTTTGAAGGCGCTGTGGTATTCGCCGGACATCACCGAGTCTACGATCCGGCGCGTGCGGATCTCTATCTGACGGACCTTTTGCAGTACCTCTTTTGGTATCATGGCACTTCCACGCTGTCAAAGATTTTCTGTACGACCTGTTCGGAGGTGATGTTCTCCGCCTCGGCCTCATAGGTGGTTATTACCCTGTGCCGCAGGATATCCATGCCTACCGACTTGATGTCTTCCGGCGATACGTATCCCCGTCCGCGTATAAATGCGTGGGCCTTTGCCGCTCTTGTGAGGAACAGTGTTGCCCGAGGCGACGCCCCGTAGGAGATCAGCTCTTTCATGTCGGTCAGCCCCGCCGCCTCCGGTTCCCTTGTCGCGTAGACGAGGTTGACGATGTAGTCTTCAACCTTGGAGTCCATGTAGATTTCGTTGACCAGCGCCCTCGCGGAGAGCAGCTTGTCGATTTTTATGACCTGGCCGACTTCGGGCGTCTTCCCGGCGGACATCCTCTTAAGTATCTCCTTCTCCTCACTTCTGGACGGGTAGGTTATTTTGAGCTTCAGCATGAACCTGTCGACCTGGGCTTCGGGCAGGGGGTAGGTGCCCTCCTGCTCAATGGGGTTCTGAGTCGCCAGCACTAAAAACGGCTCATCCAGTTTGTAGCTTTCGTCGCCGATAGTTACCTGGCACTCCTGCATGGCTTCGAGCAGGGCGCTCTGTACCTTGGCCGGGGCGCGGTTTATTTCGTCGGCCAGAATGATGTTCGAGAAGATGGGGCCTTTTTTGGCCACGAACTCCCCGCTCTTCTGGTTGTAGGTCATGGTGCCCACTATATCTGCGGGCAGCAGGTCCGGCGTGAACTGGATCCGCTTGAATCCTGTGTCCACCGCCTTGGCCAGCGTTGATATCGCCAGCGTCTTGGCTAACCCCGGCACGCCCTCCAGAAGGATGTGCCCGCGGGTCAGCAGGCCGATCAGCAGCCGGTCGACCATCCTGGATTGCCCCACAATGACCTTGGCCATCTCCGTCTTGAGCAGCGATACGAAACTGCTCTCCTCCTTGACCCTTTCGTTAAGTTCCGAAATGTCAGCGCTCATGCAAGTCCTCCTAACTCGGTATATTTTCAATGTATTACAACGATACCAATTAAATATTTTACGGATAATTTGCTATTTATTATCTTAGCATAATGTATTTTCTATTACAGGAACCGCGCGAAAAGCGCACGCGCCGATTTGCCGCCCATAAGATAAAATAATTTTGTCGGCGGCGTATGTCAAGATTTGCGCAATCGCGCCTGTGGCGCGGGGCCGGATTTTTTTATCAACGAAGTTTAATTCACAGGGAGCAGGTATGGATTTTACGGTTACAGATATTGGCAAGTTCAAGGTGATCAAACCTTCGGGCCGCATCGATTGGGAGAGCGCCCGGCTTCTCGACAAGGAGATCCAGCGTTTGGTGGACGAGAAGCGCTGCCACATAGTTTTCAACCTCGACGAGGTCACGTTCATCTGCAGCGGCGGCATAGGCGCGCTGGTCTACAACCTCAACAAGGTTACCAAGATGGGCGGGGCCATATACATTATAGCTGATAATGAATATATAACCTACATATTCGAGACCCTCAAGTTCGATATGATTTTTGAAGGGTATATGTACCGGACATACGAGGAGTTTTCGGAGGCGGTGCTGCACAAAAAAGAGAAAAAGGCCCGGTAGCCCGCGCCCTGAATAGCCGCTGAATAAAAAAAAGATAGAATGTTTGACTTTCCGCGCAGCCCTTAATTATATATAGATATAAGGGAGAGGCGCTTTTTTTGCCTCAGAAAAAGTTAACTGTATCCGCAACTATATATAATAGTACCGTTAAGGAGGTTTTATATGGTGTTAAGGACTGCGTCCCGCCGTGCCGCGCTTACGGCAGTATTGGTTTCGGCGCTGGTTTTTACCGCATTTGGCGATGAGGCCATGAGCAGGCTTGTAAATGACGGCAAGTTTGCCGAGGCGATAAGGCGCGGCGAGGGCATCGCGGCGGATTCGCGGACGGTGGAGGTTTGGCTGCTTTTGGGTCGCGCCTACGAGAGCCTCAAGAACGTGGACAAGGCCAGGGCCGCCTACGAGGGCGCTTTGAAGACCAATCCGAGCCACCCGGCCGTTTATATGGTTTTTGGCAACTTTGAATTTGCTGCGGGGAATTTCCAGCCGGCCATAGATTACTACCAGCGGAGTTTTCTGTTGCAGGCGAGCGCTGCCGCGGCCGAGGGTATCGCCAAGGCTGCCGTTAAGCTTAACAACAGGGAGCGCGCGCGCGATGCCGCCGAGTCGGCCGTATCCATGAATCCCGACGCGCTTGAGGCCCGCCTCATTCTGGCCGACATACTCTTTGCCGCCAAGTCTTACGCCGCCGCCGCGCCGCATCTGGAGTATGTGGCTTCAAAGAGGGATAAGGATATAGATATCTGGCGGAAACTGGCCGAGTGCTACGAGAACATTAAGGACGCCGACAAACTGGCCGCAGTGGACGTGCAGATCGTCAGGCTTGACTCCAAAGAGGTCAAATCCCGCCAGAGGCTTGCCGACTACGCCATATCCAAGGGCGATACGCAGGCCGCCGCGAGGCTTTACAGGGAGCTGGCCGTGCTTACGCCTAACGACCCAAAGCCGTTCAAGAATCTGTACGAGACCCTTCTCAAGGAGGGTAACAGGAAAGACGGGATGATGTATCTGCGCAACTTCATAGTCCTTGACTCAAGCGACGCCGGGGCCATAAAGCTTTTGGGCGATCTGCTTTATGAGGCCAAAGAATTTGACGCAGCGCTGGCCGAGTACCGCAAGGCTATCCGCCGCAATGCCAACATCACCGGCTTGTACAGGAATTACGCGGCCATACTGTTCGACAAAAAGATTGAGGATGAGGCTTTGCGGGCGGTTCAGCGGGCTATTGTGCTCAAGGAGGCCGATGCCCCGATATATGCCGCCGCCGGCGATATTTACGCGGCACGCAAGGACAACGCCAACGCCATAAGGATGTATCAGGCCGCCCTTAATATAGATAAACAGAATCTGGGCCTTTTGGCCAAACTGGCGGAGGCGCAGGCGGCCTCCGGCGATACGCGCAACGCCATAGTCTCCTACGAGCAGCTTGTCGCGCTGAATCCAAACGCCGCCGCCGAGTTCAAAGTTCTCGGCGATCTTATCACCAGATCGGGCAGGACCAAAGAGGGCATAGACAACTACAAAAAGTATTTGGCCAAGTCGCCCAATGATCAGGAAGTGTTGGCCCGCGTTGGCCTCTACGAGTACAGCAACAAGCAGTACAAGGACGCTCTCGGCTTTTTGTCCAAGATTACCGACCCAAAATTGCAAACTGTTGAGGTGCTCTTTGCGCTGGGCGACTCCTACAACCGTACCGGCGACTGCAAGAACGCGATTACGTTCTTTGAGCGTGTGCGTGCGGCGGTTCCGCCGCCCCCGCCGGCTACGCGTACCACAACCGCAGCGGCTCAAACCGCCGCCGCGAACCGAACGGCCATGCTCTCCAATACCCTGCGCCCGCTGGCTGAGTGCTACGAAAAGAGTGGCGATAAGGTCAAGGCGGCCGATACATACAATGCGTTTATCTCTTTGGCCGGTGTAAGGGATGCCGATGCCTCCTACTTTGGCGCCTACCTGCGTGAGGAGACCGATATGCCCACCGCCGTAAGGCGTTACGAGGCCAACGTCAAGGCGTTTCCGAGGGATCACCGCAACTTCACGCGCCTTGGCCTCCACTACGCCAAGAGTGATGCCACGCTGCAGCAGGCCGCCGCGAACCTGACATCCGCATCGCTGCTGGCCGACACAGTAGCTATTATATGGAAAACGCTGGCCGAGGTTCAGGGCAAGCTGAAGAACACCGACAGGGAACTTGCCGCCTACAATAGGTATTTGGTGCTGGCACCCAACGACATCGCCGCAAACAAGCGCGTCGGCGCGATACAGATAGAGCGCAAGCAGTTCGGCCCCGGTGTGGCGAGCCTCGAAAAGGTTGCCGCCGCAAGCCCCAACGACTACGAAGTGTGTATGCTGCTCGCCACCGGCTACGCGAACACCAACCGCCCAAGGGATGCCGCCGCGCAGTTCAGGCGGGCGAAGGCTTTAAGGCCGGACGATGTGGCCATACGCCTCAGTCTTATAGAATCTCTCGAAAAGGCAAACGATAGCGCGGGGGTGCGGGCCGAGAGGCGCGATTTGGCCGAGCTCGACCGCAAGATTGTTTCCGCCGACAAAAAGAACATCGAATCGCGTCAGCGTCTCGTCGCGCAAGCCGGAGCCGCCAAAGACAACGCCCGCGCGTACATTTATCTGAAGGAACTGGCTGAGCTTACTCCTAAGGATCACATCGTTTTCAAGAGCCTCTTCGACCTCGCTATGGCCGACGGCAAGAAGAAGGAGGCTATAGACCACCTGCGCAAGTATCTCGCCATAAGGCCCAATATCGCGGAGGCGCAGAAGAGCCTTGGCCTGCTGCTCTACGAGGATAAGGATTTTGACGGGGCGCTCGCGGCGTTCAGGGAAGCGCGCAAGTACGATCCGGCCATCAAGGGTATCTACAGGGAGTTCATGGATATTCTCATTCAGCGCAAGCTTGAGGCCGAGATTATCACTGTCGGCAACGCCGCTATCGCCGCTAAAGAGGTTAGCGCTCCCGTATATGTGGCTATGGGCGATATCTACACCAAACAGGGCAAGCACGCCGACGCGGCCCGTATGTACAAGGCAGCCCTCGACATAGACACAAAGAACACCGCGCTCCTCGCCATATTCGCCGAGAGCCAGATGAAGTCCGGCGACCTGCGCGGCGCGTCCATTACCTACGAGCAGGTGCTCATGATGAACCCCAACGCATCCAAAGAGTTTAAGGATTTGGGCGCGATACAGGCGAGGCAGGGGAATCTGGAAGGGGCGATGGGCAACTACAAAAAGTATTTGGAAAAGAATCCGTCCGACGAGGAGATCGCGCTCGCCGTAGGTAACCATGAATACGGCAAGAAGCAGTTTCAGGAGGCTATCAAGTTTTATGAGATGGTAAAGAAGCCGGAACTGCAGAATCAGCAGTATCTTATCAGGCTTGCCGACAGCTATTTTCAGGCGGAGAGCTTCAAGAAGGCCGCAGACGCTTACGACAGGGTGCGCAAGGTCAAAGGCGTTACGCCGGCTGTTCTGCGCGAGATACTCAAACCGCTCGCCGTATCCTACGAGAGGGACAACCAGCCCGTTAAGGCCGCCGAGGCTTATGCGGCGTTTGTCGCGCTGCCCAACGTTTCCGATCAGGAGGCCTCCTTCAAGCGCGCGTTCCTTATTGAGAAGACAAATCAGGCCGATGCTATAAGGTTTTACACCGCAAACACCCGCACGTTCCCGCGCGATGTACGCAACTTCGTGCGTTTGGGCATGATACAGGCCGAGAAGAAGGAGACGTACGGGCAGGCTGTGGATAACCTCACCGCCGCCACCAGGATTGCCGACAGCGACACCGCCGTTTGGCTGGCGCTTGCGAGGGTCAACGGCCAGCTGGGCAGGGTAGACCCTGAGCTTGCCGCCTACAGGAGGTATATAGCGCTCAAGGGCCGGAATCAGGCGGCCCCGCGCCGCATAGGCGAGATACTCCACGGCAAGAAGCAGTGGAACGACGCCATAACTAACCTTGAGATGTTTCTGATGACAAACGACAAGGACGTTAAGGCGATAGTGATGCTTGCCGATGCCTATGAGGCTACGAACAGGCAGCCGAGGGCCGCAGAGCTTCTCGCGCGGGCAAAAATTCTTGATGAGAAGGATGCCGATGTACGCGAGCGTCTCTACAGGATGCACAAGAAGGACGGCAAGAAGGATTTGGCAGAGGCCGAGATAAGGGGCCTGGTAAACCTGACAAAAGACAACAAGCACCGCCTTATGCTGGTAAGCGAGCTGGTTGACGGCGGCAAGCTGGACGAAGCGTTGCGCGTTGCCGAGGAGGTAAGGAAGAGCGAACCCATGAACTTTGACGGCCTGATGGCGGTGGCCTCTATCCAGCGGCTGCAGCGGAAGTTTCCGGACGCGATAGAAACTTACAAACTGGTCGCCATGATCAGCGACAAGCACGCCCCTGCGCACGCGGGCCGCGCGGAGGCGCACTTCGCGCTGGCGCAGTATGACAGGGCCGAGACTTTTTACAAGATGGCGCTTGATATCGACCCGAAAATGGTTTCCGCCGAACTTGGCCTGTCGAGGGTATACAAGGCTATGGGCAAGAGGGACCTGCAGCGGCAGCATTTAGACAGGGCGCGGCTGCTTGATCCCAACAACAGGGCCGTTCAGGAGGAACTGAGGCTGCTTAACGCTCCTGCGGGCGGCGGTCAGCAGCAGAGGCCGGCGGGTCAGAACCCGCAGAATCAGCAAAACCAGAACAGGCAGAATCAGGGCCAGAACAGGCCGGCGGGCAGGTAATGAAACCGATACCCTATCATCTGTGTATACTCGCTATGGCGCTGGCATCTTTCGTCAGCGCCGAAAACCCTGGTGCAGGCCCAATGCGCATCGGTATCCTTGAGGCCGAGATGTATCTGTACAATGTCTCCGCCGGCGGGATATTTGAGTACCGCGACGACTGGAGCGCCAAAGCGTCGAGGCAGGCGTCTATAGCCGCCGCGCTCACGCTCGTGAAGGCTGGGCACAGCCCGATAATCCTTCCCGACATAGACCGCTCGCGCCCACTGTTTCGCCTCAAAACAAGAATGCGCTACCACGGCACCGCGTTCCAGAGCCCATTTTTTTCGGGGATCGGCGAACGCGATACGCTCACTTTTTCCGTGGGTTCGCTTGACTCGCTCTGTGACCGCTTTAATGTCGACGGCTTTTTGTACATCTACGGCTCCGAAGAGAAATTTTCGCCGGAGAGGCGCCAGATACTCATGGCGATGAATGGGGCTGAACCGCAGGAGCGGAGTTTCATGGCGTATATGCTGGCCGACAGGAGCGGGCGCATACTCTGGTATGACCAGATTGTTTCCGAACCGAGCGCTGTTCCCGCCGACACCGCATACGAAAGCGTCCATACCGAAAGCCTGCTGGCGCAGTCTAAGGGTATGGAGCGCAGGTTCAGGAATCAGAACCTCTTTTGGGATGACAGGGACCTTGAGGAGTATCTTGACGAAATTCTCGACAAGTTAGTGAAGCAGGAGGAGCGGGCCAAATACAATTTTCGCGTGCGGATTTTGCGCAGCAGTTCCGTTAACGCGTTCGCCGCGCCCGACGGCGGTATCTACGTATGCATGGGGCTTCTGGCCCGCGTTATAAACGAAGCGCAGGCCGCGGCGATTTTGGCGCATGAGATCGGGCACGTAGTTAAAGATCACACAGCGAGAAATTTAATGATGATGAAAGAGTACGCCCGCACCGAAGCGCTTTCGGCGCTAACGCAGGATGCAAAGGCTAAACCTGCCCGCCGTGGACGGAAGGGGAGAGGCGTACGGCTCTCGACCGACAGTATGTTCGAGACCATGTCAGGCTTTTTGCGGGCGGCGATAGATGGTTATCGGCAGGAACTGGAGGACGAGGCCGACAGTGTAGCGGTAGCCAGAATGGCTGCGGCAGGGTACCCGCCGATAAAGAATTTCAGGCAGTTTGTTGCGAATATGGTAGACATAGACAATTTGGCCCTTGTTCCTGATGACATTATCGAGAGAGGGTACTTTAACATCAAATTCAGGAGCGTCGCGCTCAACGACGCCGTAGAGAACTACTCCGCCGGCAGGCACGGATGGACCGAGCTGCAGTCAGACAGGCTGCTGTCGATTGACGAATGCGATCCATCCGCGCTCATTATACGCGGCGACATGGAGCGGTTCCTCGCCCCAAGAAGCACCGCGTGGGCGGAGTGGTATGAAAGAGCGCTCACATGCGACCAAAATGACCTCGCCGTCTTACGGGCGGCGGGTTTTGCGTACTTCGCGATAGGGGACAAGGCAAAGGCCCGCGAATATTTGAGCAGGTACTGCGAGCTTGCGAAAGACGCACCGGACATTAAAATGGCTAAGGAGATACTGCGCCAATGCGAATAACATTAGTATTGATCACCACGCTCATAATGGCCGGATGCGTTGGCAAGGCCGCCGCGCCGTCATGGCATCGCGTAAAATCCGGGTACCACTACACGGGCAAACTGGGTTTCACCGCCGAACTCCCCGCCAACTGGATGGTGTATGAGGACATATCCGCCCAAACCCTCGTGCTTACGCGCCACAGCGTTCCCATGGACGTCATACAAATCAAGCGCAACCCGGTCTCCAAGCCGCTGCCTAACACCGAACTGACGCTTAACGGCCAGATGCGGACGTACGAACTCGCGGAAATAGTCGTCAACAGCCACCGCGCGGCCTTCGGCGTATTCGATCTCAAGGTAGAGGCGCTGGCGCCGGATGAAATTGACGGGCGCGAAACGTTCCGTTTATTGATGTCGTTCGCCATCGAAAACGGCATGCGCCGCAGATGCCTCGTTTACGGCTTTCTCAGCGGCGATGGCCGGTATTACAACGAGATAGGGCTGTACGCGCTGGAGGAGCACTACTTTGACGCGGTTATCGACGACTTTCTCGCGCTGGTAGGCAGTTTTAAGGTTTCGTATCGATAAAGTCCTGCAAAATCAAACACGCGGCTATCCGGTCAGATAAAGACTTGTCCCGCCGAGCTTTCTTCTTGCGGTGCATCATAAGCGCCGCGGCTTTTTGGGATGTGAAGCTCTCGTCAATAAAGTGTATGGGAAGATTTGATTTATCGGTGATGAGAGACGCGAACTCCCTCACCTCCCTGCTCATTACCGTCTCGCCGTCGTCGCCCCCCAGAGGCAGGCCGAATACCAGCGCTGAAGGCTTGTCATTGTCGATAATCCGTAACAATTCGCCGACGCAATCTGTAGTTTTTTGCCGGTCGATAACGCAAAGCCCGCGCGCGATTAATCCCTCGTCATCGCTTACCGCCACGCCTATCCTTCGGCGGCCGTAGTCAATGCCCATAAATTTAGTACCGGTAGACATGCTTGATATCAATCCCGCGGAGCGGAGCTGCTAACTCCGTTTGGCCTCGTCCTTCTCTTTTGTCCATTCCATCAAAACGGAGAGCGTGGGCAGGTTGAGGTTGGCAACCTTTGGTTGTTTGTTGGTGATGAACCTGAACTTGCCGGCGGGCAGATTCAGTATGGCGTAGACCGCCTCCACGCCCTGATTGTTTGTTGTGGCAGCGTAGATGATCCGCCCGTCTCCAAAGTAAACCAGGCCGAAAGGCTCTTTCGTTGCGACCATGAGGCACCCGGTTTTGCTGCCGATTTCGATGAATTGCAGCACTTCGAGCAGGTTGCCGCCGGCTATTTCGCCCTCAAGCGCGCAACGCTGTACGCTCTTTTGGATATTCTTAGGCGAGTCATCGTCTTCGGAGTGGGCTAAAAGCGGTGTTACCACCTTGAATATGTCGCGGTCGGTAACAGTAATGCCGAGAAAACTGACGTTTTGCAGTACCTTTCCGGCGGAGACGGCAGACGGGTCGGGCACGTTGTAGAATATGAAGTAGGTGCTGCCTGTCTGCTTCATGCGCGAAAAGAGATTCTCTATTTTGGTGAATATGGAGGGCTCGAAGTTCCAGTCTACCAGTATCAGATCGGGCATGTTCTGGCCGATGCTATTGCGCGCGGCTACCGAGTCTTTCTCGGTGTTTACGGTGAACCCGATCTCCGTGAAGCAGTGTTCCATAGCTGCATGGGTGCTGGTGAGCATATAGTTGACCATCTTGCTCTCTTTGGCGAGTATCAGCGCGTTTTTCTTTACGTATACGTTGAGCTTGCGTTCGGCCCGGATGTGGCGGAACGTGATGATACCGAAGAGCAGGAGGACCAGAAGAGCCAGCGCCCCCAGCCCTATGAACAGGCTTTTGGTCTCACTTTTGGCCATATCGCTCTTGCTCGGCTCTTTGTCGTGCACCTCAATGTCTGCGCGCCTTACCCAGCCTGTGTCCGTATCTCTGATTATAACCCTGCACCACGAGTCGCCTATGCTGGCGATGGGGAACACCTCGCCCTTGCGCGCCTTGTGGATGATTGGCGACTGGGGATCCAGGATTTGCCGTATAAGTATGTTGTCTTGCAGTATCTGTGCGAACTGCTGCTGTCTGACTTCCTCGTCGTCACCCTCTATGGGGGCGCCCGGCGGCAGCATGGAGGCGTCTTGTCTGGTGAATATCTCTCCGGCCTGGGCCCGCTGCATGGGCTGGGTCAGTTCTATGGATATCCACCCCTCTACGTTTTTGTGGCGTACCTTGTACCATCCGCCGCGCTCGTCGATTTGGGCTACTATATCGCCTTTTTCCGTGTAGGCGACGACCGAAGCGCCAACACTTGGCTCGGAGCGGATTCTGGCATTGGAGGTTATCTCCAATTGCTGCGCACCGGCGCTGGCGACGCAAAGGAAGAGAACCGTAACGCATACAACTGCCAAAGCCGCCCGCTTCATAACGCCGCCTCCGTTAGTCGTCTTCGTCGGGATCGGGAAGCGAGTCGAGGTCGTCATCCGGGTCGTTGGAAGGGTTAGCCGCCATGCGCTGCTGCTTCCTGATGTAGAACACTACGCCGCACAAACTGCCGGCAAGCACGCATAAAACGAGCAGTAACGTTATAACACGCGAACCTTTATTGTCTCTGACTTTGCCGGCGTTGGCCTCAAGCCATCCCTCCTTGCCGTCGACCTTCACCTTGTACCAGGTTTTGCTCATTCCCTCGGCGATGAGTTCCAAATATTCGCCCTTTTTGGTCTGGCGGATGATGTCGGACTTTGGGTCGAGATTAACGTAAATATTGACAAACGGCTTCTTGACCTCCACATACTGGATATCCTTTTGAGCGGTCCCCTGTTCTGCGGGGTTGGCAAACAACGCGGATACAACTCCCAGTGTAAGGATGACAGTAAGGCTAAATAAGCGGGCAAACTTCATGAAAAAACTCCTCTCTTAATGTTTTATGACACACAGATACAGTTTATTCAAAACAATTCCGGACGCCCCCGCGCCCTACCGGCAAATCCCGTTTATCCTCGACAGCACTGCCTCCCCGGCCTCCGGATCGGCAAAACGCAGCCCGGTTTTGAGGTACCAGACCTCCCGGATATCCGCGAACTCAGGCGACAAAAGCCGCACGGCATCTTTCTCTGTGGTTACTATTCTCTCTAAATATATATTATGCTCAAAAGCAAAATCTTTTCTTTTAAAATTATGATGGTCCCGAAAAACGCGGACCTCGGAAGGGATGACCGAAAGTGAGTTCAGCATCGCCAAAAAACGTTCGGGGCGGGCGATCCCGGTAACCGCCACAGGGTTCCGCAGAGGCGGTCCGGCAGAGGTTTTGCCCGACCTGGCTTCAACCCAAATATGGGGATATTGCAGTAAAACCGCGCAAATCGGCGGTTTTTTGAGGGTTGAGACACTGGCAGCGGCGTTCGTATCATCATCGGGATTATCCTTCTTGACTACACCGCAAGCCCCGTTGTCTTCCCTTGAGCCTGCCGTCACGCCCAACTCCGCGTACACTGCCCCGAATCGCCGCTCCACCGCCTCCGCGGCCTCCCGCAGACGGTCAAGGCGCTCCTCCGCGCCGACTACGAGGACTATGCCCGCGCGGGAGAGCGCCGCATACGGCTCCCGCAAGTAGCCCGCGGGCATCATCCGGTCGCTGAACGTGCCCTCGCTGATACAGACAATGTCAAGGTCGCGGCGGATCCTGCGGTGCTGGAAACCGTCGTCAAGTATGAATACGGTTTTCTCCGGGAGGCGCGGGGATAACTTTTGCGCGACAGCCGCGCGGTCGGGGTTTATGCCGAGCCACGACTCAGGGATGTTGGAGTGCAGCATCCAGGGTTCGTCCCCAACCTCCCGCCAGTCCACCGCCTCGTGGGGGGGGACGATGACCGGACGTTTGGACATCCGCCCGTATCCCCGTGAAAGAAACGCGACGCCATATCCGCAGTTATTGACTATGTGCCGGCCGACAAACTGCGCGGCCGGGGTCTTGCCGGTGCCGCCAGCCCGTATGCCGCCTATGGATATTACCGGGCGGGGGAGTTTTTGGGACAGGGGTGATATAAAATTATAGGCGAAGTTACGGGTGCTGACCGCGGCGGCGTAGGCATGGGACAGCAGGGCAACAGCCGGGTTGGAGCCAAGGCGCCCCGGCAGGGGAGAATCGAACGGAGGTTTTTTGTGTTGATGCTTTTCCATAATCCGCAATCCGCAAAAATCCACGAAAATCAGTAAGAATCAGCTAAAATCCGCCAATTTTTGTGATGATGACGCCGTGACGACCCGGTTATTGCCCGCTAAATCTTTTGTGACGGCGATACCGGCCCACCCATCATCACTGAATATCCCCGGAACGCTTTCGCCCTGATCATATCCAATCTCAAGATAAACACGCCCCCCATCCTTAAGATACATTTTGGCGCAGCCGGAAATCATCCTGTAATAATCAAGCCCGTCGTTCCCCCCCCGCAGCGCCGTATGCGGTTCGTAGCCGGCTACGCTATTGCCGAGCGCCTTCATCTGCGTTGATGATATGTACGGCGGATTGCTTACGATAAAGTCGAACTGCTTTTCCGGCCTGACCGCCGTCAACATATCGCAGCAGACGAGGTGGATATTTTTTGGCGGCGATGATGAATCCTGCCTGTCCATCCGTTCACGTCCGTTCGTAATGCCTGATGATAAAATATTTTTCTTCGCGACCCGCAGCGCCCCGTACGATATATCAACCGCAACGGCGCGCCATTTTGGCCGGTGCGCCGCCAACACCGCCGCGATGATCCCGCTCCCGGTGCCGATATCGGCAAACCGCGCGGGGCAATCCTTTTCGCTGTTGATGACCGCCTCGACAAGCGTCTCCGTATCGGGCCTCGGTATCAACACATTGGCGTCAACAAAAAATTCCCGGTCGTAAAAATACGCCATCCCAAAAATATACTGCAGCGGCTCGCCCTTTAAATGCCGCTGCGTAATCGCGTTTACGCGCGCCAAATCATCATCGCCAATAATTATAGACGTATCCGTATATAATTGAACTCTGGTGATACTCAACGCCGTTCCCACTACAGCCTCGGCGTTCGGCTGCGCGAAATCACCGTATAACGGCGCCAACTGCGTGCGGATATTACGTAATAATTCGCTTGCCGTCATAACGCATCACCACACGCCGCATCCCTCACGGATGCAGTAAAGCCTGTTGTCACGCATTGCTGCACGTCATCACACATCGTTCACGCGTTCGTTCAGGTCTGCGATAGACAGTGCCTCAATCATCTCGTCCATATCGCCGTTTATGAATTTATCCAGATTGTACAGCGTCAAATTTATACGGTGGTCCGTCACCCTGTTCTGCGGGAAATTGTACGTGCGGATCTTCGCGCTCCTGTCGCCCGTGCTGACCATGCTCTTGCGCGCCGCAGATTCCTCGGCTTCTACCTTCGCCAATTCCATTTCGTAGAGGCGCGTCTGGAGGACTTTCATAGCTTTGGCCTTGTTTTTGATCTGCGACCGCTCGTCTTGACAGGTGACAATCAGCCCCGTAGGCACGTGCATTATCCGCACCGCCGAATACGTGGTGTTGACCGACTGCCCCCCCGCGCCGCTTGAGCAGTAGAGGTCAATACGCAGGTCGTTAGGGTTTATCTGCACCTCAAACTCGTCCGCCTCCGGGAACACCGCCACGGAGGCCGCCGATGTATGGACCCGCCCCTGCGCTTCCGTGAGCGGCACGCGCTGCACACGGTGCACGCCCGATTCGTACTTGAGCGCGCCGTACGCGTTGCCGCCGCGCACGTTTATTATTATCTCCTTGACCGCGTTGAGGTCGCCGTAGCTTGATGACAGCACCTCGGACTCCCATCCCCGTTTCTCGAAGTAGTAGGTGAACATACGGTAGAGGTCTGCGGCGAAGATGCCCGCCTCCGTTCCGCCGGTGCCGGCGCGTATCTCCAATATGGCGTTTTTCAGGTCTTTGGGGTCTTGCGGGACCAACAGCATCTTAACCTTTTGCTCGCACTCAGGCAATTCGGCCTCAAGCGCGCCGAGCTCCTCTTTGGCGAGTTCGAGCATCTCTTCGTCGGATTCCGTTTCCTGCACCCTGCGGGCGGAGGCTATGTGGCTGTTCAACTCCAAATACCTCTTGAACGACGGCAGGCTTTTGGTCAGATTGTTGTATTCGCGCCCGATTTTCTCAAGCATGGACGGGTCGGAGGCGACTTCAGGCGAGGCCATTTTTTGCTCCAGCTCAAGGTGCCGCCTCAGTATGGCCTCGACCTTCTCCGATATCACAGCGACGCCTCCAGCGCCTTTACGGCTATTCCGATCTGCATCGCGTCGGGTTTGCGGGTGGTTATCTTTTGCAGCCACAGGCCGGGCTTTATCAAAAAGCCCACTATAGGCCAATGCTGGAACCTGTCGGAGAGCTTAAGGAATTCGTACGACAATCCCGCGATAAAGGGTATCAACGGAATGTGGACGGCGAGGCGGTGGAAGATGTTGATAAAGCCGCCGAAATATTGTATGTACAGCGAATCTATGGTAGAGGATATCAGGATGCTGCATATCGCGACGAGTATCAAAAAGCTCGTGCCGCAGCGCGGGTGTATCGTGCCGTAGGCGTCTATGTTGTCGACGGTCAGGTCCTTGCCGTCTTCGTAGGCGAATATGGTCTTGTGCTCCGCGCCGTGGTACTCGAACACGCGGCGCATATCGCCCCACAGGCTGAACAGCGACATATATATAAGAAACAGGCCGATCTGTATTATCCCCTCTATGAGGTTAAACAGCACCGGCGATTCGTTGATGTTCAGAAAGAGCGATACCGTCCACATGGGCGCGTACTTGAAGAGCGCGAAGGTGAAAGCGAGGGCGGCTATGAAGATAAGTGCGTTGACTACCCAGTCCATGAAAGACTTTTTCTTCTTGCCGCCGGCGGAAGTGTCCTTTCCAGCCGCCTTTTCCTCCTCCTCAATAGCGATATCCGCCGACCGGGAGAGGGCTTTATACCCCCAGTTGAGCGACTCGAACAGGTTTATCACCCCGCGTACGACGGGGATCCCCCATAGCCTGCTTTTCTTGGTTATAGAGACGAACGGGTACGACTCAATGACTGCGTCGCCGTCGGGTTTGCGCACCGCCCAGGCGATGCGCTCCTTTGAACGCATCATGACCCCCTCAATGAGCGCCTGCCCCCCAACCGTGTCTTTCCGGGAGGACGAGAACAGCGCCGCCTGCGCTGCCGGAGCCGCGAACAGCTTGAGTATATGCTTTTTCATAGACATTAAAGGCCTCCCCGCGCAGGATATGCGTATGCAAAAACGGCGGAAAAGGATATTTCCCCTTTCCGCCGGTGAACTCAAAAAACCAAAAAGCTACTTCTCGGCCGGAGCGGCCATCTGGTAGCGCTTGCGGAACCGGTCGACGCGCCCGGCGCTGTCGATCAGCTTCTGCTTGCCGGTGTAGTAGGGGTGGCAGTTGTTGCATATATCTATATGCCCACTGCCTATGGTCGCGCGCGTTTCTATGACGTTGCCGCACGAACACGTGAATGTAGCCGCCTCGTATTTGGGATGGATTTTGTCCCTCATATCACTCCTCGCCCTTCCTTACAGAATCTGTATTGAAAAAATGTCAGTATGAATAATCCATAAAGATAATATATGCGTGGACGAAAGTCAAGGGGTAAATAAAAAAATATGGGAATTGGGGTTTATCATTTATTTCCGCCGATTCATATACCCCTCCACCTCGCCGAGCACCTCCCGCCGCACCGTATGCCCGGATTTCGCTATCTCCCGTAACTCCTGCACCGGCACGTACTTGGGGCTTACGAACCCGCGCAGGAGCGTCATGGGTATCGGGCAGGGGCTGCGCAGCAGGGCGGCGGGTACGCCAGCGTTGGCCGCGCCGGTGTAGAACTCGCGGGACGAGGCTATCCTGGTCAGCACCGCAACCGACCGGGTGGCCCTGACGACGTATTCGACCAACCCCGGACGCCCGTGGACCTTCGGGGTGTCAAGCAGGCGCATGAGGAGCGAGTCGTTGGAGATGGCGCGGCAGACCAAATCGCAGACATCCGGCTCCGGGCGGTTGAGCGGCACTGTAAGCATATCCGGCCCCGTGAGCGCCGCGAACGCCTCTTTCCTGTAATTCCCCCGAACCGAGGTCCCCGCCGCCTGTATAGCCGATCCGGCCAGCAGCTTTTCTATGACGGGCAACTCATCCCCGCAGTCTATAATAAATCCCGAATCCCCGCAGCTGTCAAGCGCCGCCGATATCCAGTCAAGCGGCCCGCTCTCGCGGATATCCCCCAAAAGGCACCGGGTGATGCTGCTTATGCCGACCAGCGCCCCCGTGGGCACCTTTTTCTGCCGCTGGCTCACCAACGCGTCGAAAAACCGCCGCAGCCCCTCCCGCTTCTCGATGCGCTTGAGCCACTTCCCGAAGTCGTCCTCCTTCATAAAATACTCGAACGACAGCACCCGCCTGCCTATCTCCCCGCTGTTTTTGACCGCCTCCGCCAGAAGTTTGTACGACCTCGCCCGCTCTTCGTAGATAGTCACTAACGGGAGGACCCTCGCCATTGCCTTCAAATCGTACGGGTCTATCCTGTCCGAGACATAATTGAGCCGTTCCGTGAGCGCGGCGGCCTCGCACTCTATGAGCAGGGCGGTGAGGCTGCGGTACTGCGGGTGGATGGGCCGCCCCGCGAACAGGGCCGCTATCTGCGCCCGCGCGCCGTCGCACATCTGGTAAAAGTGCGGCATGCTCTGAAGCCCCGCCTCCGCGCGCATTTTGCCCACAATGGTAGTTTCCCGCCCGCTAAGCGAATAGGGCGCCCTGAGCGCGCGCAATAACAGTACGGAGAGCCGCCGCATGGCCATAACCCCAGCCGCAGTGTCGTGGTCGGAGCGGCCCACGTAAAAGAAGCAGAAAAGTGCGTACTCAATGAGCTTGGGGTCCGCGCCGGACGCGAAAAGCCCCTCAAGCACCTCCCCGGCGTCCCAGTGCTCCTCGGTGCGCCGGAAAAAGCCCGACAGGTACTTAGCGCCGGTCTCGAACTCCTCGTCGGGCCTGAGCATTCGGAGCAGGGTGGATACAGCTTCTGCGTTCATAGAGCTATAATATAATTATTTCGCAGTGGAAAACCGCTAAAGTTCAGCGGAAATCCGTCGATAAACATAATAGTATTTAAACCCCGAACAGGGAGAGGCCGTTTATGGACATGATTTCAATGCTCTTAACCGCCCGCAGTACCGAGGCCATGAACCGCGTGATACAGACATCAAGCGCCCAAATGACCGATATGGCGTCCAAAATGCTAAAGACCGGCGTAGAACTCAAACTCAGGGGCGTTGAGATGGGCAAGGGCGAACTGCTTGACGTAGAGGGCTAATTCACTTTTTGCCTGTGCCCAAAGCCTTCATAATTTCCCTCAATCTCCGCCGAAACTGCGGCAGTACCGCAAACGGCCTGATTTTCTCGCTGGTACATCTCCGTCAGCGAATCCTGCAGCACTTTGGAGTAACTGATGTGCCTCTCCTCGGCGAATGTATTTAGCCACGCCGGTATGGTGAGGCTCTTACGCACGGATTTCTTGCTGTACTTTTCGGCGTAGGAGTCCATATCCAATACGAGCATACTGACAAAACCTCCCTCTTCAGGACGGATATCCCCAATAGGAGACGCCCTGGGGGCCGCTTTTCCGTCTTCAAGCTCGTCGAGCACCCAGCCGGAGGCGGCATCTACACCCATAAGGATCGCCTCGGCCAGCGTCTCCCCCCAACTGGTGCACCCGGGCAGGTCGGGAACCTCCACCGTATAACATCCCTCGGACTCGTGGTTGTAAAAAATCGCCGGATACGTCAGCTTCATGCCACCTCCTACTTTAATCCCGCTTGTTTAAGGATACTGTTTATAGCCGGCAGCGCTATGTCCCTGCTGCCATGATAAGATATTGTTACTTTGCCCGGTTTCGACGAGTGGATATAGTGGTGGTGCGAGCCGCTGACACTCTTCAGCCTCCAGCCATCGTCCAAAATTATCCGCTCAATCTCACGAAACGTCATACTGTTAAAATACGTATTATGCGTATTAAAGTCAATACCAACCCGCTTTTTTACAAAAAAATGCCCATCCGGCACCACATTGTATTATATTTTTAGTAATATAACCGGCCCAAAAGCCCAAAAGGGATGCCTATGGAAGAGCGCACAATAGTCTCTTTCGGCTACGCGATAAAGTATCTGTTGCGCGAGAAAGCCAATTTCGGCATTACCAGCGGCTTCCTTAGAGAACTTCTCAAGAGGAAAGTTGAGGTTACGGCTATCCTTGAGAGCGAGAGCAACAAAGATGTCCCGGATAAAAAGACCAACCGCGTAGACATGAAAGCGCAGATAGACGGCGCCGAGATCGCGGTATTTGAAATACAGTTTCTCGAGACGGTAGACTTCTTCGGCAAGGTGCTGTTCGGCGTTAGCAAGGCTGTGGTGGAGCAGGTGTCGGAGGGCGCGCGGTACGATATAAAAAAAATCTATTCCGTCAACATCGCCTACTACAACATAGGCGCACGGCGCGAATACCTGTTTAACGGTAAGTTCGACGGATTTAAGGGCGTTCACTTCAAAGACGAAACGATCCCGTTTACGCAGGCCGGAGACCTCGCGGCCAAGTCAAGCCCCAAAAGAGACATCCACCCCGAGTACTACCTGATCCTGCCGGAGATGTTCGATGGGCAGATGCGGGACAGGTTCGACGAGTGGGTCTATGTCCTGAAAAAATCCGCTGTCCGCAACGACTTCACGGCGGAGGGGATAAAGGAGGCCTTGCAAAAATTGGACAAACTGCAGATGTCGCCGGAGCAGAGAAACGCCTACAACAGGTATCTGGAAGACAGGTACAGCGTCGAAAGCGCGATACGCACGGGGATAATGACGGGGCGGGAGGAGGGCGAGGCAAAAGGCCGGGAGGAAATGGCCGCCGAAATCGCCAAAGAACTCAAGTTCGACGGTATGCCTGTGGAAAAAATAGCCCAAATAACCGGGTTGGCCACGGAGTACATCAAGAAAATATAGGCATAAAAATATGACCTCTTGGGCAGCGTGGGCGGAGGCGGTCTCGACATCAAGACGCGCGGCGAGTTGATGGTTTCTTCGCCCGACTTCCTGAAAAGCGGCCTGAACAGGGGTTCACGGTTGCCGCGCCCCGATGGCCTCGTCTATCTCCGCAACAAAATGTTCCGGCGACTCTATGTGGTACAGGAAGTAGTTGTTGACGATCATTTGGTATATGCCGTGTTTTGAGAATAGCTCGGCGATCTGCTGCCCGGTCAGATTTTTTTTGTTTCTGTAGTATCCTACGGCGAAGATCAGAAATTCGTTTTCCCTGCTCATTGTTCCTCCGGCCATTCCAGGTTTCCGTTTTCCCGTTCTTCCGTGTAGATGCCGGCCAGCGTGGTGGCGCTCAGGTGCCACGCGGCGGTCTCTTCCTGTATGAGTGTGTCGTAGACGGGCGACCGGTAGAATTCGTCTAAGAAGTCGGCCATTTTATCGTCGGGAACCTCAAGCTCCTCCGCTACCATTGGGATTATGCAGGTGCCGAGGAGTGTGGAGAGCTGGTCGTTATTCATCTGTCCTCCGCCTGCTCTCTGTTTGATGTGGTATAAAATCCACTACCGAAATCGAGCGTTTGGGCGCGGTTGACCAGCTTCGGGCGCTTTATTTCCAGGTTGGACGCGTGAAAGAGTTGCATAAGCATTAAAATAACATTGGTTGGGGGGCGGTGTCAAGATTTTTACGATAAAAAGGGCTTTATTTTCCCAAGAGCGCTTTTTTATGGCAAATGAGGCCGTCCGGGAACGGCCGTCCCCTGCATCCGGCTATTACAGGATATATCAGGCAATTTCCAGTACGCCGCTCTTATATGGCACGTTGGAGTGTATATCATCGAAAGCCATCAGGTCGGCGTACAAGGACCTCAGCATCTCTTCCAGTTCCTCCAGCGTCTTTCCCTGAGTATCGTATTCGGGAAAATCAACGAGGTGGCCGACATAGAAATCGTCACTTTTTCTGTAAATATAATTTAGCCGCATATTAAGCCCCTTTTTGTCTAAATATAGTATTTTTTTCGCAAAAAGCCAAATTTTTTACTCATCGCCTTTATTGAGTTCACCATCCCGAAGATATTTTTCCCCGAATTTGCCCCCTCGCGCCCGCCATAAAGTATATTGTAACCCTATGAACGACAAATTCGGCAACGACCTGACCGTGGGCAGCATCCCCCGGCACCTGCTTTCCCTCGCGGTCCCCATGCTGCTGGCCAACCTTATCAGCACTGGGTACAACATCGTGGACGCCATCTGGATAGGCAGGTTCGTCGGGAAAGAGGCGCTTGGGGCGGTGGCGGTCAGCTTTCCGGTGATTTTCATTTTCGTGGGGGTGGCCGCGGGGGCGACTATGGCCACTACGGTGCTCGTCGCTCAGTTCTACGGCGCGCGCAACATGCCCATGGTCACGCGGACGATCAGCACTTCCTTTCTTATATCTTTCGCGATGTCGGTAATCTTTGCGGTTGTCGGGATATTTACCGTAACCGGCATTTTGCGCATTTTGGGGACGCCCGAAACGATTCTGCCGCTGGCGGCGACGTATCTGGTAATCACGTTTTACAGCTTCCCGACCATGTATTTCATGTTCTTAGTGTCGTCGGTTCTGCGCGGGATGGGGGACACCAAGACGCCGCTCTACTTTATGGCGGTGGGGTTCAGCATCAACGCGGTGCTCGACCCGTTCATGATCATCGGCATAGGCCCGTTCCCGGCTATGGGGCTCGACGGGGCGGCGTGGGCGACGCTGATATCGTCCTCGATAGCGCTCGTGTTTGCCATAACTTACTTTTGGCGCAAGGACAGCATCCTGCTCAAGAGCATCAGGTTTTTCAGCCTCGACCCGCAGATCACGAAGCTGATAGTCAAGATCGGCTTCCCGTCTATGATCCAGCAGTCGGCGATAGCAATAGGGATAGGGGCGGTGACATCGATAGTCAACTCCTTCGGCGCGGCGGCGATTGCGGCGTTTGGGGCGGCGGGGCGCGTAGACTCTATAGCGTTTTTGCCCGCGCAGTCGATAGGGATGTCGGTGTCTACCATGACCGGGCAGAACATCGGGGCGGGGCGCTACGACCGGATACCGCTCATTTTCAAGTGGGGGGTGATGATGACGCTCGCGATAACGCTCTTTTTCGCGGTACTGTTCGTGTCGATACCGGGGGTGCTGCTGGCGCCGTTCACGGCCGACCCGGAGGTCATCGCCATAGGCAGCAATTATCTGAGGATCGCGGGCCCGGCGATCACCTTCTTTGCGGTGATGTTTATCTCGAACGGCATAATAAACGGCGCGGGGCACACGCTGACCACGCTGATATTCACGCTGATAGCGGTGTGGGGGATGCGCGTGCCGCTCGCGGCGCTTTTGTCGGCAGGTCCGCTGGGGATAAACGGCGTCTGGGTCTCATACGCGATAGGATTTTTTACAACGATGTGCATAAGCCTCGCCTGGTACCGGTCGGGCCGGTGGAAAAAGGCGGTAATCCGCCCCTCCCGTCCTCCCGGCGCGGACATCGTACCGCCGGGGGACCGGTTGTGATTTGCTGATTTATTCCGCGTACAGGACAATATCACGGCTTTTTATTCTGCATATAGAATAAAATCAACTGTTTTTATTCTACATATAGAATAAAAACTAAGGTATTTTATCTTCTATGTGGATGGATGATGATTGGGCCCGGTCAAAAAAAATTTTTTATTTTGTATACAGAATAAAAATATATTATATTATTCTATATGGAAAATAAAATTAACATTGCCCTCTTACAGAGGATATTGGTAGAGAATCAGGAGGCTGTTCGGAGAATTGAGCTCTCCGAGCGCGAAATCGCCATTGAGGCTAAGGGGAACTACATATTTATCGGGCCGAGGCGCGCCGGTAAGACCTTTGGCCTGTTCCAGATAGCTAAGCGATACGCGGAGGAGTACTCCGAAAAGAAGATACTCTACCTCAACTTTGAGGACGACAGGCTTTTGACCTTCAACGCCACGCATTTTCAACTGATAATTGATGCGTATAAAAATCTGTTCAAAGAGACGCCGGTTCTGTTTTTGGACGAAATACAGAATATCGGCGGTTGGGAAAAGTTTGCCAGAAGGCTTGCCGATTCAGGGGAGTACAGGGTATTCATTACGGGGAGCAACGCCAAAATGCTATCAAGGGAGATGGCGACTACGCTCGGCGGTAGGTATCTGATAAAAAACATCTACCCGTTCTCTTTCTCCGAATACCTGACGGCGAACATGGTAGGCCAGCCGGAGCATTGGCAATTTTCAAGCGAGCGCTACGAAATCCGCAGGCAATTCGACGGATATTTCAAATTCGGAGGTTTCCCGGAGTTGCAGCACTTTAAAGAGAAGCGTATGTGGCTTGAAAACCTCTATCAAAAAGTGTTTTACGGCGATCTGGTGGCGAGATACAAGATAAGGAACGATTTTGCCCTCAGAGTCTTGGTGTCCAAACTGGCGGAAAGCATTCACGACGGGGTCTCTTTTAACAGAATGAAAAATGTAATACAGGCAGCCGGTGTGCCCATAGGCCCTGCTACCGTTATAGAATACGTGAATTTTCTGGAAGATTCCTTCCTGATCTTTAGCGTTAAAAACTATCTGGCCAGAATGACTGAACGGGAAAGTCAGAAAAAATATTATTTTATAGACAACGGCATAATAACCCTCATGCAAGACTCTCCCAAGACTATGCTCCTGGAAAACCTTGTGGCGATAACCCTGAAAAGGCGTTTCGGCAGCGACTTCTATTTCGCGAGAGACGGCGCGGAGGCCGATTTCTACATCCCCAAAACAAAAACGCTGATTCAGGCGGCCTACTCGCTGGCCGGGGAAACGGAACAGCGCGAAGTGGGGAGCATGCTCAAAATTCAAGCGAAAGTAAAAGCCAAAAAGCTGTTAATCATAACATTAGACGAAGAGAAAACCATTGATTTTAACGGTAAAACCATAGAATGCGTCCCGGTTTGGAAGTGGGTGCTGCAAGTATCCCGCAATACTGCCTGACTTACAGTATGCCCCAAGCATATACTTTTACGTGTATTATATATCTCACAAAAACAACTTTAACAAGGAGGAACTATGGGCGTATAATGCGTTCACATGAAGTTTGTGGTATCAAAGTTCGCTGCTGCCATTGCCTTTTTTGTCGGGCGTATATACCCGCTGTTGAATTCTGTCAATATCTTGTGGTATATGTCAACATTTTGTGGTAATTATATATATACATTTTTCAATAAATATCTACTTTTTCTTGCGCGCATAATGTATATTCATTTAATATTATATATGCACCATACGGCGGCTGCACGGCATACGTGATGTTTCCGGACGGCAAATGTATAATATTTAATCGTTGTACATATATAATGTGTGGCTTTGGCTGGATGCTGAAGGCACAGGTGCGTTGGCAGTTGTTTTGACCGGGACGCAGGCAAACTATTTAAATAATATAAACATTAAATGTAGCAGGAGGTCAGTTATGGAAAATGAGGTAGCAGCGGTACAGCCCGGCGGGCCGTTTGGCGGGCCGGCCGGTTCGCAGACAGGTAAGCCGATACCGAAAGATTTGACGGCTATGAAGTTGTTAAATGTGACGAAATCGTTTGTGGTGGTTCGCGCGATAGTTTACGCGGTGGTAACGGCTATTATGTTTATAGGCGGCCTTATTTCCCTTGGGATTTGCGCGTTTATCATCTATACCGCCGCCAAGTCGGACGGCAGCGCCAGCGGCATTGCGTCGATAGTCGTATTTCTTATTGTCCTCAGCACGCTCGGCGCGTTTGCCGGGTTCTTGCGTTTTGCCAAGGGGTACTGTCTGTATATGATCAAGGCGGCGCATATCGCGGCGATTACGGAGTATCTGCGTACGGGCGAGGTTCCGGTAACTGATAAGGGGTACAAGGGGGTTCTCGCGTTCGGCAAGGAGAAGGTCGGCAAGCACTTTGGCGCGGCGAACATTGCCTTTGTGGCCGACAAGTTAGTCGCGGCGGCCACGCGGCAGATCATGCGCTGGGCCAACAAGGCTATGAACCTGCTTTCGTTTATCCCCGGATCCAACAAAATTTTCCCCATCATCAACTTCATCCTCTCTACCGCCATGAACTTCATAGACGAGGCGGTGCTCAGCTATGTGTTCTACCGCGTAGACGAGAAGAGCTCCTTTAAGAAGATGTGCGACGGCCTCGTGTTCTACGCGCAGGCGTGGAAGGGCATGATTATGGGCGCGGCCAAAGTGGCGGTTTTCGTTTGGGTTTTGCGGGCCGTCTGTTTCCTTATAAACTATGGCATAGCATTCGCCGTATTGGCGTTCTTTGCGGGCGGCCTTGGCAGTTTGGGGCTCCTTATGGCCATTGTCATCGCGACAGTTCTCACATACGGGCTGCAGACGGTGATAATAGAGCCTTACGCGACTTGCATGATGATAAAGGACTACCACGCGACGATAGAGGGCCAGACCCTCAAGGCCGATATGTACGGTACGCTTTGCGGCGTGTCCAAGGGCTTCAAGGATCTCTTTGCCAAGTCCAAGGAGGAGCAGGCATCCATTCCAGCCGCCGCGCCTGCTGAGGTTGCGGCTCCTGCGGTTGCCGCCGCGCCGGTGGAAGCTAAGGCTCCGGCGGAAGCCGCAGTATAGCGCGGTGCCGGTTTTTTGCGTTGGTTGACGGATAACGGGCGGCGCGCGGTGCGCCGCCCGTTACTTTTTTGTTTGCGGCCGGATTCGTTTGCGCTGCCCGCTCAAAGCGTTTTTGGGGACGGTTAGTTACAGCGTGATTACCGCAGGTCAACCGTCAGCCTCACCAGCATGGATTCTCCGCCGGCGGTGGTGAGCGTGCCGCGCAGCAGATACCTTCCGGCGGATAACTGCCGCCCGTGCGTGTTCCGCAGGTTCCATACGCCTATGCGTCGCCGCCTGATGTCTCCCGCGCCTGCGTCTTTTATGTCGACGCCGGCTACAAGGCCGCCCGAAGTGTTGTAGATGTGCAGCGTAGTATCTGTAACGTTCTCGCCGTCCCAGTAAATATTTATTCCGGTTGACGGCCTGATTACGGGGTTCGGTATGATTGTGAACTTGCCGTTAAGCGATGGCACCGTGGTGGTAACTACGACTTCCTGCGAATCTATAGACATTACCTCGGTCGCGTTCGCCTGCGGCATTACGGTCAGCGCGGCTGCCGCGGCAATCGCGGCTAAGCATGAAAAACGCCTTTTCATCCAACCATTCTTTCTGTGACGTAATCACAAGTTCTGAATAAATATCCTGTCACTGCGTCCTGCCGGTACAAAAATTATAAGATAAATCCAATCTTAGGTTAAACGTTAAACTTGAAGAACATAAGATCACCGTCTTTGACGATGTAATCGCGTCCCTCGGACTTCATTTTTCCGGCGGCCCTTATAGCGTTTTCCGATTTGTAGTTTTCGAGGTCCGCTAACGTGTAGACATCCGCCCTGATGAACCCCTTTTCAAAATCGCTGTGGATGACGCCAGCGGCCTGCGGGGCGGTGGCGCCGGCGTGGATTGTCCAGGCGCGGTTCTCCTTTTCACCGGCGGTAAAGAAGGTCTCTAACCCCAAAAGTTTGTAGATACCCCGCGCCAGCGTGCTTAACCCCGGTTCCGCCAGCCCAAGGCTGTCAAGGAAATCGGCGCGTTCCTCAACGGGAAGTTCCGATATCTCCGCCTCAACCTTGCCGCAAATCTTAACGTAAGACGCGCCCTCGCTTGCCGCGTGCCCGGCTACGGTCTTGACGTATTTGTTGTCCTCCAGCAAATCATCCTCGCCTACATTGGTAACGTAGAGGACGGGTTTGGACGACAGCAGGTGCATATCCGCGATAATCTCCAATTCCTCCGCGTCAAGCGCTTTACGTGCGGGAACACCTTCGCCGAGCTTCTGGTGGATTTTTTCGTATACGGCGAATTTCGTTTTAGCATCCTTATCCCCGGTCTTGGCTAACTTTGATACGCGCGCCAGCCCTTTTTCCGCGGTCTCGAAATCCTTGTACATAAGCTCGGTGTCGATGGTGGAGATGTCCCGCAAAGGATCAACGGAACCGTCGACGTGCACGACGTCGCCATCCTCAAAGCATCTTACCACGTGTACGACCGCGTCAACGCTTTTGATATGGCCCAGAAATTGGTTCCCCAAACCCTCACCCTTGCTCGCGCCCCTGACCAATCCCGCGATATCTATCAATTCCAAATATGCGGGGACGATTTTTTCGGTGGGTATGAGTTTGGTGATGCGCGTTAAGCGTTCGTCCGGCACCGGTACGATGCCGTGATTAGGGTCAATCGTGCAAAACGGATAATTGGCCGCCTCCGCTTTTCCCGAACCTGAGCAGAGGGCGTTGAATATTGTAGATTTGCCGACGTTGGGCAATCCGATGATACCGGCTGTCAATCCCATAATATGGAAATCCTTCTTGTTTACGTGTTATTTAATCGTGTAATTATAAAGGCACATCCCTTTGGGATGCGCCCAATTCATTTATAATCCGAGCAGACGTTTCGCGTTCTTTTCGAATATCGCTTCCATCTCGGCATCATTCAGGCCGCTGCGCTTGATCCATTCTACAGACGCGCCCTGACCGTACCACGGGCTGTCGCTGCCGAACAGTATCTTCTCGATGCCGTGCTTGCGGCAGATGCGGACGAACTGCTCCGGCTGCAGCATCCGGTAGATTGCGGCTGTGTCGAAGTACATATCTGTCGCCCCTGCCAGCGTCTCTTCAACCTCGTCCCATACCATCCATCCCCCCAAATGCGCGGCGATCATTTTGAGGGTGGGGAAGTCTCTGTGTATCTTTTTCATCGCTGGCGGCAGGGCGTGGTCGTTTGTGAACGGGCCGGGGTCTTTGCCGGAGTGGAAGAGGGCTATTAGCCCGGATGACGCCAATTTTTCGTACAGCGGGTAGGTTTTTTTGTCGTCCACATAGGAGGATTGGTACTCCGGGTGGAACTTTATCCCTTTTATCCCGTTATCGACCAGAAAATCGATCTCCGCCTCGAAGTTTTCAGAGGCGGGGTGGAGGCCGCCGAACTGTATTATGCCCGGATAGCTGTTTTCGGCGCACCCTTTGTTGATGGTGGGCACCTGCGACGCTTTTGTGGCAACGCCGAGCGTTACCGAGATGTCTATGCCGTCCCTCTTCATGCTCTCCATGAGCCCGTCTACCGTCCCGTCGGTGTGGTTTTTCATGGCGATGGTTGGCGCGGCGTTGTCTATGAGCGTTTTTATGGCGCGCTGCGCGAGGTTCGGCGGGAAGAAGTGGGTATGGAAGTCGATTATCGTCATTGTGCCTGCCGCTACTTTTGGCTCGCGTTTTTCAGGAGGCCCGCGATGTGCAGCAGCCCGTCGCTGTGTTCCGTGGCTTTGCTTGCGGCCCTGTTTTCGGCCTGGATGCGTTCGTATATCTCCTCGCGGTTGATGGCAATGTTTTTGGGCGCGGAGATGCCGAGTTTGACCTGGCGGTTGTCGATGTCGATGATTTTTATCGTGATATCGTCGCCAATGCGGATCGTTTCCTCTTTTTTGCGTGTGAGTACTAACATTGGCCGCTCTTTCTGATAATGGGGTCTTGCGTACCGTAGGTGTCTTTGTCGATGAGCACCTGTTTGCCCAATTTGGCGGATTTGTTTATAATGATAGGTCCGGCAAGGTTGGCCGTCGAGTCTACGGGATTGTCGCCTATGGTGACGATAGTGTAGAGCACCAAATCCTCTATATCGCTGATTTTAAGCTCCGTCAGCTGCTCTTTGGAGAAGTTGGGGCTGTAATCGGGAATGAAGATGAGGGGGTTGATAATGGCAAACCGCAGCGCGGAACCGTCTACGCAGGCCAGCCACAAAAACGGCTCGCACTGCGGCACAGCCACCACCACAAACCGCGTATGCTCCTCAAACCCCGGTATTCCCCCCGGAAACGTAATCACATCGTCGGGCGAAAAGACCAAATCCTCAAAAAAATCAGCCATTGACAGTAATCCTTATGTTGGTACCAATCCGATATAAATATCGTTTATGGTACCAACATAAGTCAAATTTTATTAAAATTTACTTGCTAAGCAGCTGGAATATGGATTGCGGCGTCTGGTTCGCCTGCGCCAGCATCGAGTTGCAGTACTGGTGGATGATCTGGTTTTTCGTATGTTCGACCATCTCCGCAGCGAAGTCGGTGTCCCGCAGTTTCGACTCGTAGGCCGTGTTGTCCTCGACCATCTTCTCGGTGTGCCGCCACGCCTCCTCAAGCCGGTTGGCCGTCGCGCCGAGCTTGGACCGCACGTCGTTTACGATGTCGACCGCGTTTTTGACCATATCAATCGCCGCCCCGGCCTCTAACTGGGTGTCTACCGACAGGTCGTCCAAGAACAGGGTCGCGGTGTTGACTGTGTCGATCTTGCGCGGTATATTGTCTATGTGCTCTTTGTTTTCGGTATTCATCTGGATGTACCCGCCCTTGTCGTTGTTCCAGATGCTTTTGCCGCTTAAAAGCTTGTGCCCGTTGTACTGGGTGTTTTCGGAGGTGTAGTTGATCTCCTCCCTGAGCTTGTCGATTTCGAGGGAGATGTACTTGCGGTCCTCGTCGGTCAGGGTCCCGTTTGCGGCCTGGACGGTGAGTTCGCGCATACGGTGGAGGGTATCGTGCACTTCTGTAAGCGCGCCTTCGGCTACGTTTATGAGGGCGATGCCGTCCTGAACATTGCGGGAGGCGGTGTGCAGGCTCCTGATCTTGCCGCGGAGCTGTTCGGAGATCCCGAACGCGTCTACGGCGTCGGCGGCGCGGGTGATGCGCTCGCCGGACGCGATACGCTCCGCAGAGCGCTTCATTTTGCCCTCAAGGAGGTCAAGGCGGTTGACGTTCGTCATGGCCGGCGCGTTGAAGTTGATTCTCGGACCGTAATTCTGGACTGACATATTACACCTCCCATTAAAGGTTATTGTTTACATTTTAAAACATCTCTGCCATATAATAACAGCAACTGCCGTGCCACAAGGCTAAAGCTGTGTTTTTAGGGTGATTTTGGCGCTTAATCACCGCCGGCTGTCAAATTTTTATGGAAAAAAATTCCCTATTGCGCCAAATTTTCATTTGGTGTACACGCTATAGGCATGGGTGCAGGGTGCCGTCCGGCGACATCACGCTGGCCGTGCAGTCGTCGGACGGCACCCTGTGCCCATGCCGCTGATTGTAACAAATTATTATTTATCGCATACCCCCGTTTTACATATAGTTCGCCAGAGACGGCTGCAGCACGCGCATAGCCGCCTGCAGCGACGCGTTGTAGATCGTCTCCGCCAGCATCAGCTTGGATATAACCTCGGCCAGGTCGGCGTCTTCGAGATAGGAGCGCTGCTGCAGGACTTCCACCTGCTGTACGCCGTTCCTCTCCTGCGTCAGCTCCATACGGTATATGGTCGCGCCGGCCTCGCTCTGGGCGTTGAGCACTACGTCGTACATCGAGTTCAGTTCGTCCAGCGCGTTCTGTATGCCGGCGCGGTCGTCTTTCAGGAGCGCCTGGCTGTAGCGCAGGAAGGTGCCTACCATGTCGTTCCCGCTCCGCAGGTCGAGCAGCATCTCGTCGGCGCGCATATTGATGGGTATAGAGATGCCCTCTTCTACCGCCCGCAGGATATCGCCGTAGCTGGCCAGCGGCTCGCCGTAGATGTTTTTGCCGTGCGTGATGTAGTCGAACGTGATCGACAGCTGACCGAGGTTGTACGGGTTGTCGGGCGTGTTCGACAGCCTGTGGTCGTTCTGCACGAGCCACTCCGGGCGCATATCGCGCAGCAGGTCGGGGTTGTAGACGGTTATCTTGCCGGTTTCGTAGTCTACCGAATAGTCGTACGCGTACTTGCCCTCGTGCCATACATCCTTGTCGTCGAAGTAGCCGGCTGTGTACTTGGGCGGTTCGAACCCGGAGCCCTCTACGTATGTAGTTGCGCCCACCTTTATTGTAAACGAGCCGGGGAAAATCTGCGTTATGGCGTGGCCGTGCTTGCCCTCCGAAACCTGAAAGGTATCGGTAAGGCTGAAATTGAAGTCGGGGCCGGCGCCGGTCCCGCTGCTGTGGTTCGCGCTCATCCACATTGCCTGGTTCTTCAGGTTGAGGTTGTCGGTCTTGTTCAGCTCGTCGCGCAGGCTGTCGCTTAATATTATTACCTGGCCGTTCATATAGTCAATGTCGAAATCCTCGCGGATATTGAAAACGTTCCCGTTTATCGTGAGCGTCTCGAATGGCGGCGGGGCCAGTGTGGGGGGCACTGTCGAGTTATCCGGCTGCTGGCTCATTATATTGGTAACGTTCTGGTTCTCAATGTCGGGGTGGTCGACGGCGCTGTCCCACTTGAGCTGCAGCCTGTCGCCTACATCCAAGCTATAAGACGATTTGGCCAGATATATGGTATCGTCCACGGTGTTGTTGTGGAGCAGGGGGTCGGGGTTGGCGGTGCTGCGTATGTTGACCGCCATCTCCTCGCCGTAGGTGGCCATGCTCCTGTCGTAATAGTTGGTAATCTTGCTCTCCGAAGAGGCAATGATGTAGGGCGGGGTCTTGGTGTTGGTCCCGTTGAATATGTAGTTGCCCTTGAACTGCGTATTTACCACAGACATCATCTGCCGGTATATCTGGTCTACCTCCTGCTGTATGTACGTGCGGTCGATGTCCGTATTGGTGTCGTTTGCGGCCTGCACGGCGAGTTCCCGCGCGCGGTGGAGGAGCTCGTTCATGCTTTGCATGGCGCTTGAGGCAACGCCCATAACGGCAAGCCCGTCGTCGATGTTGCGCTTGTACTGCTCAAGCTGCTTCGACTTGGTGCGTAGCCTTATGGCGTTGGCTACGTCTACCGGCGCGTCAGACGGCTTCTGCAGCCGCTTGCCGGTGGCGAGCTGCTCCTGCAGGTTGGCCATAGTGCTGTACTGGCTGCTCAGGTGCTTTTGGACGTTCCGGTTGACGGATGTAAACGTTACTCTCATGACAGGCCTCCTTTTTTTGCCTGTATCACAATAACAGCAAATCCCGTGCCACTGGGGGCGATTGTGGTCAAAAAGGGGTAAAAACGGCGTTTTTTGGGCTTTTGGGGGGATGGTGGTGAGAATTTGCAGGGATGTGCGGCAAAAATTGCCGGGTTATGGCATGGGATAAATTCGGCTTTTTCGGTTTAAAATGGGGGTAGAGCCAAAAAAATTTGACACGCTAAATACCCGTAATATATATTCATATAATATAGGTAATTTGGCGGGGCGCATTTCAACAATTCAAAAGCAACGGAGATTGCAATATGAGTAGGTTACTGTTTTCTATGATAGCTGCCGTGTCGTTCGTATTTTTGTTGTTTACTGCCTGTTCGGACTCCGGTAATAACAACTCTACCGGCGGCCAGTTGTACTGCAAATGGGATGATGGGACGTGCCTTTCGATAACGGCCGATGGAGTGGATGTTTGCAATCAGGGCGGCGGAAGGGTGGTTAGCAGCTGCGGCCACACACACAGTTTTGGAGATTGGACTGTAGTAACGCCGGCAAGTTGCGAAGCGCCCGGCGTGCGGACAAGGATATGCTCGTGCGGTGAGACGCAAAGCGAGGCTGTTGCGCAGTTGAGCGGGGCGCAGTGCAATAGCGAGAATAGTGTTACCTACGAAGGGCAAACTTATCGTACGGTAACGATTGGTACGCAGACGTGGATGGCTGAGAATTTGAATTATAATGCATCTGGCAGTAAATGTTATGGCGAGGATGGTCAAGTCGTTGTTGATTGGGACGAAGAAAATGATGAACCCATTTTTACTACATTGTCAAACGCTGAAGTACAAGCTAATTGCATCAAGTACGGTCGTCTTTATGATTGGGCGGCGGTAATGGGTCTTCCATCGAGCTGTAATGAAGCTGCGTGCGTGTCACAAGTCCAGAGTAAGCACTGCGGGATTTGTCCCGTTGGTTGGCATATACCGAATGATGCGGAGTGGGAGACTCTTGTGAAGTATGTTGATCCTGATGCGTCAGAAAATTGGGATAATAACGCAGGAACGAAATTAAAATCGACAAATGGGTGGAATTGGAATGATTGGGATAATATAAGTGGTAATGGTACCGATGAGTACGGCTTTTCGGCCCTGCCCGGCGGCGACCGTTGGAGCGATGGCGATTTCCGCAATGCCGGCTACTACGGCCGCTGGTGGAGCGCCACGGAGTACGATGCCACGTACGCGAGATACTGGCGCATGCGCTACAACGACGACTACGTGGGCTCGAGTTGGGACTACAAGACGGATATGTTTTCTTTGCGCTGTGTTCGGGACTTTGCGGCCCCGCAATAGCGCAGCAATTGCGAGCCGCCGGCCATAGCGAAGCGTAGCGTAGCGCCGCAAGGCGGCCGAAAAAAATTATGAAAACAGAAGACATACTTGTTATATGATGCCGAGCAGCCTTTTGGCCTCTTCGGGCGGGAAGCCTTTTTGGATCAGGCCATTCCGTGAACATCTCGGAGAGCCGGATTGTCTCCACCGGGGGCATTTTTCACTTCCCGCTGTAGAACCGAATCGCCTCAAATTAAATCTGACCGAAGCATCGCTGTCAGACCGATGTTTCGGCGGGGGGCGGTGCATTACATATTAAGAAGCGTATCCAGCATCCTGTCGACGGTGGTAATCAGGCGCGCCGCCGCTGTGTAGGTGTGCTGGTATTTTATCAGGTTCGCCATCTCTTCGTCTAACGACACGCCGGCGATTGCGTCCTGCTGCGTTTCGTACTGGGCCGCCAGAAAGACGCGCGTTTCGAGGTTCGACATGGCCTGGCTGGAGTTTAGCCCTAAGCGCCCTACTACCGAGCTGAAGTATTCGGTGAAGGTGGCGGTGGGGTTGCCGAGGCCGTCGGGGGTCATGGTCATGGCGTTGCGCAGTTCGGCGATGGCCAGCGCGTTCTTGTTGCCGCCGGGGCCTTCGAATCCGCCGCGGAAGTAGTTGAACTGTATGTCGAACTCTTCGTTGTCGTAGCCGTCGTGCAGCATCTGGAACGTGCCCAGCGTGTAGTCTATTACGTAGTCTTTGCCCTCTTCGAGTACGAGGGGTATGCTGCCGGGTATCGCTATGCCGTCTTTGGTTTTGACGGTTATTACCACCGAGTCTGTGATGACGTTGTACGCCCTCATATCCGGGTTGAGCGGCGCCTGCATCAGCTGTATGGGCGCGTCTCCGTAGGCGTAGCCGGTGACGGGCGGGGTTGCGGTTGGGTTGGGGACCGCTATAGTGTTTCTGCCGTCGGTTACCGCCTGCAGGGCTGTTGCCGCCGCTATGTTATGAACGTTGCTCTTGACCGCGGCTGAGAGCGCGATGGTCGAGGCCGTGACTTTGCCGGGGTTTTTGAGGTCGATGGGGTCGAAGAAGTGGAAGCCGCTGACCCCTTGCAGGTTGTAGCCTTCCACGTGTATATCGTTGACCGCCTTTACGATGGCCGCCGCGAGTTCGTCGAGCTTTTTCTGGTATTCGGGGACGTAGACGTCGCGGTTGTCGAACATACCGCGCAGCTGCCCGCCGGTGGGGATGAAGTCGATCCTTGAGTCGGAGAAGCGCAGGCCGATGTCGTGTACGACGGTGCCGTCTTCCAGCTCACGCTTGATGGTATTGACCTCGATGTTCTGCTTGTACGACGGCGCGATGAGGACGTGTCCGGCGGTAGTTACCGTCACCATGCCCATGTCGTTCTCGATCACGTTTATGTCTATGTACTGCGACAGCTCCTTGAGCAGCACCTCGCGTCTGTCGCGGCTGTCGTTGGCGTGCTGGTTGCCTATTTCGACGGCGGCGACTTCCTGGTTCAGGTTCATTATCTGGGCGGTGATCTGGTTGATCCTGTCCACGTGCATCGGCATCTGTTCGTTCTGCTGTTCGCGCAGGTTCGAGAGCTCTAAGGCCGTTTTGCGGAACGTGTCGATCATGATCTGTGCGTTGGTCCGCACCAATGTGCGCGCCGCCACGTCTTCCGGATTGTTCGAGAGGTTCTGCCACGAGTTGAAGAACTCGTCCATATAGTACATGACCCCGAGGTCACCGGGTTCGTGCAGGATTGATTCCATCCTGTCGAACGCGGAGCTTACCGCGGCGAAGTAGCCTATCTCCGAGTTTTGCTTGCGAATCTGCTCGTCTAAGAACGTGTTGCGCAGGCGCTCTACGTTGACCACCCTCGCGCCCAGACCCATCTGCCCGTACGTTGAGTCGTAGGCGTACATGGAGGTCTGGTTGACGCGCTTGCGGGAGTATCCCTCCACACCGGCGTTGCTTATGTTCTGGCCGGTGACGTCAATCCCCATCTGGGAGGCTTGCAGCGCGCGGTTTCCGACGCTCAATACCGACATTAGGCTCATGGGGCGGCTCCTTTACGCGACTTCGTTGAAGAGTGAGAGTGCGCAGCTGCTGTTCGGCTTGAAATCGCCCTTGTGACGGTACGCGGTCTTGGGGGTGGTCGACACCTTAAACATATTTATGGACGCGCTGATCCCGCTGAGCGCTTCCCTGAACATCACGATATTCGAAGTGTTGAGCGCCTTGAGCTTCTGCACGCGCTCCATAAGCGCCGCGCGCAGTTCTTTGAGCTTGCCGCGCTGCTGCGGCTCGCTCTGCTCGATAAGTGAGGCCATGCGTCCCGACGGCGCGGCGCCGCTCAGCATAGACTGTAGCCGCCCGCATATGTCCGCGCGCCGCTCCTGCGCCTTTTCAAGCCCGCAGACGTGGTCGTCGAACAGCGCCGATTTGCGTTTGAGGCCGTCCATATCGTTGCCGCGCGCGCAGTTGTTCATGTCCTGCGCCGTATCTATAAGGTGTTGGTGAATCTCGTTCTCCTGCGTAAGCAGGCCCGCAAGTTCGTTGAAAAGCATCTCTTTTTCCATAATTATATAGCCTCACCGTTTATGCCGCTTGCGGCGTTATTTTTTTCTGCGTTATCTGTGCCGTTACGCGCGGCGTTCATCTCGGCGGCCTTGGCGCGAAGGCCCTGCACCGCCCTTACGTACTCCTGCGTCTCCTTGTAGGGTGGTATGCCGTTAAACTTTTTAACAGCGCCTGGGCCCGCGTTATAGGAGGCAAGCGCCAGCTTCTCATTGCCGTCGTGCAGGTCAAGCATCCTTTTGAGATACTTAACGCCGCCCGTTATGTTTTCGGCAGGGGAGAAAGAGTAGCTGACGCCCATCTCACGTGCGGTACCGTCCATAAGCTGCATAAGCCCCTTGGCCCCCTTGGGTGATATAGCCCTTGGGTTGCCGGAAGACTCGCGTGCGATAACGGCTGTAACCAAATTCGCGTCTACGCCGAACCGCTCGCTGATATTCGTTATAAGATCACCCCACTGGGTGTTGATTTTGCCGATTAACGCGGTATTGTCGGAACCGCCGTAGCTGTAAGAACGCCGCCCGGCTCCGGTCCCGCCGCCGCGCTCTAACGCCCACAGGGGGACATTGCTATCTAATGAATTGGTATTTATGCCCTCGCACCGCTCAATCTCTTTAAGTATAAGCGCGGCAAGCCCCAAAGAGCCGCTCTCGGCGCTCATCTTTGCGTACTCACCGTCGAGCATCTCGGTAAAAATGTCTTCGCCCATGCTCTTGGGTATGAGGGGGTTGTCCTCAATCGACCCGCGCATGGCCTTGAACATCATGGAGGTAAACATCGCCTCGAAGTCCCTGGCAGTCTGCGCGGCCCGCGAAAGCTGCCGCCCGTCCGTAGATGTCGTACCCGTACCGCTATTGCCGATGACCATGTGCCGGTCCTCCCTCGCCCAATTAAAACAGCAAGCCGTGTGCCACAGGCCGAAAACGTGCAATATTAATGTATATATGGGGGGATGGTGGGGGAGAGGTAGGCAAAAATTGCCTGTACAATGAAAAAATTGTCGCCATCCGCCCGCTGTCAGCGTCAATATTACGCCCAACGAACTTATATATGATGACAGGCTCATCATGGCCCAATGCGGCGGGGCGCTGCGGCGATTGGACAAAACGCCTTAACGCCTGATTTGACAACTATCGCGCCAAAAAATTTGTTTTAACAACACGTTATTTTACAGCGGGCGCGAAATATATTTATTATTATATTATTATTTGGTATCACTAACGTAAAATGTACCTCAAAGCCCAGTTTGCATTATGATTTTAAGGAGAACTTATGAAACGTGTCCGCAATACCGGTAAAATTTTTCTGTTGTCGGCAATCGCGCTCGGTATCGCCGCCGCCCCGCTTGCGGCCAATCCCATTATCAGCCACAAGTACACCGCCGACCCTAACCCGGTCGTATGGGGCGACAGGGTTTATGTCTACGCCTCTCAAGACGATTTCAACCCTGCTTCAAGCGGCTACGACATTACAGCCTATACCCTCATCTCTTCGGACGATATGGTGAACTGGACCGATCACGGCGAGGTGTTTAAGGTGAAAAGGGATATGCCGTGGGCTAACCAGTGCTACGCGCCCGGAGCCGCCGTGCGCAACAACAAGGTTTACCTCTATATTCCCGACGGCGGAAACAGTATTGGCGTGGCGGTTGCCGACAAGCCCGAAGGCCCGTTTACCGATCCGCTTAAAAAGGCGCTGATCACAAAAAATGCGGCCCTTAATACCAACGTCCCGTGGCTTTTTGACCCCGCCGCGTTCGTTGATGACGACGGCCAGGCATACCTCTACTTCGGCGGCGGCGACGGCGAATCGGCGGGCACAAACCTGCGCGCGATAAAACTCAACAGCGACATGATCTCCGTTTCCGGCACCGCGGTAACCATCAACTCCCCATGCTCCTTTGAAGCGGCCTATGTGCACAAGCGGAACAACACATACTACTTCTCCTACTCCACCAATTTCGCCTCCTGTTCACCAAAAGGAGGCAGCGCTTTTATCGATTACCTCACAAGCAGCGACCCCATGAACAATTTTACATACAGGGGGACGCTTCTGGCGAACCCCACCCTCAACGGGCAAAATATAAACAATTACGGCAACAACCATCAGGGCATAGTGGAATACAAGGGCAGGTGGTACGCTTTTTATCACGACCGCCGCGTGAAAATCGCCAATAACATAAGTTCCGGCGAATACAGAAGCGTCAGCGTAGATACGCTGGGGTACAACACCGACGGCACGATAAAACAGGTTGCCGTAACCGCCGACGGCGCGCCGCAAATCAAATCCTTCAATCCGTACAATGCCATAAAAGCCACAACTATGAACAGGCAATCGGGAATCAAAACCGACTCGGTCAGCGCGGAAGGCATGATACTCACATCTGTTTCCGACGGTGACTGGATTCGTCTTAAAGGTGTGGACTTCGGAACCGGCGCGGCGAGGTTTACGGTGCGCGCGGCGAGCGCGTCATCTTCCGGCGGGAGAATTGAGTTGAGGACAGGAAGCCAGACAGGAACGCTTGTGGGGACCTGCGAGATCGCCTCAACCGGGGGATGGACCGCGTGGCGGAATTTTGAGGCCGATGTTTCGAATCTCTCCGGCTTAAAAGACTATCTCTACCTTGTCTTCAGGGGAACAGGCGAACCCTTCCGCCTGAGCTCGTATCAGTTCCATCAGGGCTCAATAGAACCGGACGAGAAAGGGTACCTCTTCCATGATACATTCGAAGGCGATGTATTCGGCTGGGAGCCCAGAGCGTCCAATACCGTGAGTACGAGCGGGCGTGTTCCTTACAAGGATGATGAAGCGCTTGGTGTTTATGACCGCACCGCCGGATGGCAGGGCGCGGTGAAGCCGATAAGCGCCTCAACTTTTGTTCCGGGACAGAGCTACAGTTTCAGCGTCTGCGCGTATTACGATGAGGAGACGGCGGAGGCGACGGAGACATTCCTCTTCAAGCTGATCTACACAACCGCGCAGGCCGAGGGGGACCAGTACGCGACCATCGCTCAGGCCACAGCGCAAAAGGGGAGTTACGTACAGCTCGCCAACCAAAACTTCGCGATACCCGCCGGCGCGTCAAACCTGCGCCTGCACGTAGAGACATCCGAGGGCACGTCTTTTATATTCTACATTGATGAGGCCATTGGCGCGGTTGCCGGAACAAAGATAGACGGGCCGTCCGGCAATACAGGCGTTCGCGGAAACAGAAACGCGGCCAGCGGATATCCATTATTAGCGTTTGTCAAGGGAAAAACGCTCACCGTCAATGGATCATCCGATACCAAAGTACGCATAAGGGTAATGAACCTGAACGGCAGGACGGCGGCAAAATTCAACACTAACGGCGGGGCAAGCGTATCACTGCGGGAACTCCCCGCCGGGAAGTACATAGTGGAGGCAACGCGCGTTAAGGATGGCGTGAGGGTGACGTCTTCCGTTATGTTGAGGTAGTTCGGTCAAAATGACTTCATACAAAGTCTAAATGAACTTGTCAATGTCAAATTGACAGTCATTTTGACGTTTGCAATATTATAAAAAACCTCTTGATTTTTGTAAAATTTTGGTGTATATTATATGACATGAAGTTTTTCTCTGCACGACAGGGCGGGTAACGCCAAAAGGAGGCCGCTATGGTTACGAGAGTTACGCAGGAGAAGGCCGGGCCAAAGAGGCTGTCGAAAGCCGGCGAGTGGGCCAGAGCGCAGGATTTGCTGCCGCAGATCGGGGTGAGCTACATTTCCGACGAGCAGGCGCACTTTGGCGAGGGAGGATTAATCACGAAAATTAACGGCCAAAAGTGCGTTGTCGTCCCGCCGGAGGAGTGGGAACCGATAGACGAGGATACAAAGTTTGATATGCTGATGCGGCTGCGCGCTTGGTACGAAGTACACCAAGACGACGAAAATGCCACCGTAGCTGAAATGCGGGCGGTGATGGAATGAATCGGTATATCGCAGACGCAAACATCGTCCGTTTCTACGCTTTCGAGCGCGGTGAACTCACCGCTGAGGTTCTGAGTATCCTTGAAGACTACGGTAATCAGATATACGTACCATCAAAATGCGTAGAGGAGTTGATGCACCTGTGGCAACGCGGCAAAGATGCCGTAAAACGATGGAAATCTGCCGAGATGATAATTGACTTCATCATAGACTCCGGTTTCGGGATCAAATACGTAGCCGAGGAACACCTGCGCACACTGGCGAACCTGCCGTTATTCCAAGACCATAAGGATATAACCGACCGGGTCATTATCGCCCAAGCCATAACCGAAAGAATCCCGGTCATCAGCTGCGATAGAAAATTCCACTACTACGAAAACTGCGGACTCAACCTCGTGTTTAACGAAAGATAACGGGCAGTCCCGACAACGACCGCACAACCACTTGGACCATCGGAATACGGGGCGTCGGGCAAAGGGATTGAAAAAATTGGGAATTATATACTTAATTATGCACTGTAAAATCGTACCGGCAAAAAATTACCGATGTGGGCAGTGGGGGTCGGTATAAAATGATATTACGGGATTTTGACGGCAAAAACGCGGTTTTTGGGGGTGTTTGCATAATTAACTACATAATTCCCAAAAATGTGAAAAAGCTCTTGACATGGGCATTGGCATAAAATATTTTCAGTGTAGTTTTTGGGTAACGGGATTGTAACTGCGCTGCCGCTTGTCCGGCGGTCTGGGGTTTGGGCGGATAGGTAGGATAGGTAGGCCACCCACAGTTTGCCAGCCCTGGTCTTGCTACGCAAGCCCTTATTCGGGCTGGCAAAACGTCAGTTACCTAGAACGTTATGTGCAAGTTTGCCTAATTTTTGGAATAATTAGAATAAAATATTAGGAATGTATTGACAAAAATATAAATATTATATGGAATCATCGTATGAATATGAAATACAAAAATGTGATTATTATATTATTTTTGCTTATTTTTTCAATTTTACTATTTTCATGTAATAAGTATAAAGAAATATTGAAAGATGCTGAATTGATAAAGATCACAGTATAT
>Ga0209755_10000083_pt1 | contig 167913 bp, 181 predicted proteins | sample TergutCo191P1_FD_187301 | JGI IMG/M metagenome (GOLD analysis project Ga0209755, IMG submission 187301) | Cornitermes sp. P1 segment gut microbial communities from Petit-Saut dam, French Guiana - Co191P1 (SPAdes) (version 2) | ecosystem: Host-associated > Arthropoda: Insects > Digestive... | reverse complement strand
ATGGTATCAAGAATTTGATCCAGGACATCCTTTTCTTTCTCCTTCCTTTTTCGTGCCATGACCATGTTTTCTCCTCTGGTATTTCTATCATCTTAATGGTCATTTACACATTTTTTAAGACAGGCTCACTAAGTCATTCATATCGATTTTAAATTCTATTGCTTTTAATTCTTTAGCAACATCAAGTTGCCAACGCTGCTTTTCATCAATTTCAAAATATGTATATCCATCTAAATCAGATGGTATTTTTAATCCTTTTTCCAGAAGAATAATAGTACATTCCCTGCCCAGTTTACCAATGAAGTAACCTGCTTCAAATATTACGTTTTGGCGTGCTCTTATTTCTAATTCAGTGTCATCTTTAAATCTACCAACGTCATCATTTGTAAATAACACAATTGCAGCTTTAACATCAGAATGTTTTTCAATTTTTTCTATGATTGTTTGCCCTTTATTTGCTTGTTCGTGTAAAATAATAGGCTTAATACCGAATCGTAATAGGAAATTTGAAACTTGGGCTTTGATTCCATCATTACGACCATGAACTATAAAAATATTCTCATGATTGTTTGATTTTTTTACATCGCTCTTCATATCCTCTTTTATTATCATACATGAATCGTCCGACTTGTAATTTTCCAAAAATAAAATTGCTGTTTTTAGACCCTTCTGATATAACGCATTTACTTTTTCCTTATTTTCATGCCAATCACCATTATAAACATCAACAGCGCCATAAAAATTATAATATTCAATTTTATTAAACGATGTTGCTTCATGTGAATCATTTCCATATACTTTTTTAAGGAACCTGATAACATCATCCTTCCATGCTTTAAATTCTGGTTGATCCATACCAGAATTTTGTAATTTTTTTGCCCTTTCGATTAATTCAGCTATTTTTGAAGCCATAATATCTTCCTTCTAATTAAAGATGTATAATAATTTTACGATTTTGTCTATAGTCCCTTTCAGTTATATTTTTACATGAATCACTACGTAAGCAATAGCGAAGTATTTCGCCTAACGTTTTAAGTAACTGATGGTTGTGGCAGGTAAAAGGGTAATGCGAAGCATTGACCCATGCCCCAACTTTGGCAGAACAAAACTCTGCGGAGGGTTGAAAGCCCAAACACGGTTTTGTGGAGCCTAGCCGCAGATGGTAGCTGCTACCTTTTTTGCTACTAACCACGCTAACTGCGCGGACTTGGGAGATGGTGGAGAAGATGGTAGCTGCTACCTTTTTTTTGCGCGAACTACGCTGATCGCGCGGGCTTGGGAGATGGTAGAGAAGATGGTAGCTGCTACCGTTTCTGGACGCGGACTACGCTGACTGCGCGGACTTGGGAGATGGTGGAGAAGATGGTAGCTGCTACCTTTTTTGCGCGGACTACGCTAACCACACTAACTTGATGTACTTGTTTTTATCTGACCTACTTGATTATTTTTAATTCACTGATTTTATTATTGTACCATTTTCTTTTATTGTTCGTGTTGGTTCGTGTGGTTCGCGGTTGAATTCTTCTTGTTCGTGATGGTTCGTACTCCAAAGTAAACTATATCCGTTGTTTTATTTCATCAAGAGAAAGACCTTGATTCAGCAGTTCCATAATCCGCGTACGTTCTTCCTCTCTGCCTTCGAGCTTGCCTTCAGCTTTACCCTTAATTTCGCCGCGCTCTTCAGCGATTAGAAGATCGGAGATTAAATCTGTTTCATACATCCTCCGGCTCCGCGCAATAGCACGTTCCCGCTTGTCATTGCTTATCTCCCGTAATAATGACGCCGCCATGCCTATCTCCTCTCTATCTTTGATTATATCATTAATTAAAGGTCTGTGCACGGGATCAGGAGCGTATTTCAGGAATATTGACCATTTCTCGAAAACGGTTAAATGTACTATAGGTTTTTTAATTATTTGGTTTAACTTGTTCAGCTCAACAATAATAATATTTATTTGATCTGTCAAATGCTTCCCGTCTTCTTCGCGTAGTGAAAACATGCTTGTAAAATACTGCCGGCGAGGCAATACATTTTCAGTACAAAATGTCACCTGATATGTCCGTATTAAATACTTATATTTTACTCCTTTTGATTTCTGCGATGAATGAAGGTCAGTCAGATAGTAGACGTATTTGTTGATAAAACTGATTCGTTTTACCCCTATTTCCTGTCTCTCCGAACAGTGCATCTCGACATCGACCTGATCGCCGTTTTCGACCGTGCAGTTTACGTCGAACCTCTCGAATTTTTCTTCAATGTCCATCGCCGGAAGCTCGTTGTTCCGCACTTGGGCTATAAGAACCTTGCGTCCGATCACTGTTGAAATAATATCGACAAGAACCTGCCCGGCGTCCGGGTGCGTCAGCAGGGTTTTAAAAATACGGTCGTCTGAAGGCGGCAGCAGATCCGCGTCCATCGGAATAAAATTCATAAGCATGCTCCTTTTTGCATTAATCACGCAGCGTGAAAAAGCAGTTTAAGATTTAAGTTTTTAATAAAAAAAACTTCTACCTATTAATGGCGCGGGGATGCCGCCCTGCTTGCGGATAATTTTTTTTCTTTTTTTTTACGAGGTTGGTACTTTTACGGTTAATTCTTTCAGTTCGTGTTGTTTCGTGTGGTTCGCGGCTGAATTCTTCAAATGTAGCCGCCTGCCAATTTGCACTCACTATGAATAATATTATTTCATTTGAAAGTAATTTATTTACGAAACACAACATGAATACAGTAAATTTATTAATTAAATTGACAATTTTTAGATCATATGGATAAAATATATAAAATTAATGTTAGATGATAATGGAGTTATTATGAAGAAAGTATGCATAGGAGTAATGATTATTTCGTCCGTAATTATTTTTACTAGTAGTTGCGATATTTTCCAAGAAAAATGGAGCGAAATAACAGTATACAATGTTCCTGATGATGGAGTTTATCACTTTTGTGTAATTTCAAAGAATAGAGCACCCGAGTTAATAGAAACTAATTTTAATAAAGGGTGGGAATATATTGCTTTATATACTGGAGATCCGCCAATAAGATTATACTGGTATGATGGTGTTAAAGCAGGTGAATATTTTTTTGTTATTCACTCATATGCTTCTGGAAAATTAAGAGCAGAAATTGTTTATTTTAATTCTAATGGCGAGATAGTGATAGACTGGAATGAAATGACGCAGTATAAGCCATAATGTAAATCACTATTTGGAGAGCCTGTCAGAAAATTTGTGTAAATGACAGAATATCATAAGAACGGAACCCGTTCTTTTCCAAACTCAATGGCGAGTTGATTTAACGCTCGCCCCCAATCTCTTATCGGCATCGTCCATTTTTCAGAAACGTTTCTGATCGCCAGATAGAGTATCTTGAATATAGCATCATCTGTCGGAAAAGACGAGCGGTTTTTAGTAACTTTTCGCAATTGATAATTCAAAGATTCAACCGCGTTAGTTGTATAAATCACCTTGCGTATTTCAGGAGAGTATTTGAAAAATTCGCTCAAGTTATCCCAGCGGTCATTCCATGATTTGTAGATCATCGGATATTTGTCATCCCACTTTTTACCGAAATCTTCGAGAGCGTCTTTCGCCGCAGCCTCTGTGTTAGCTGAATAGACAGCCTTTAAATCGGCGCATACTTTTTTTAGATCTTTGTACGAAACAAACTTTGTTGAGTTGCGCACCATGTGAACGATGCACAGTTGAACACGGGCGTCAGGATAAACGGAGCGTACCGCTTCCGGGAATCCTGTAAGACCGTCCATACAAGCAAAAAGTATATCCTGAACGCCGCGATTTTTAAGCTCATTTAACACGCCCATCCAAAATTTCGCGCCTTCATTCTGCGCTATCCAAAGCCCTAAAACTTCTTTCTTTCCGTCAAAATTGACCCCCAGAGCCGCGTAAACGCTTTTCATGCAGCTTTTTCCGTCTTCACGTCCTCTGACACGCAACGCGTCCAGATACACAATTGCGTATGATTTTTCCAATGATCGGTTCTGCCACTCTCTTACTTCCTCTAAAACTTCGTTTGTTACACGGCTTATAAGATCGGGCGATACGTCCACATTGTATATCTTTTCCAAATGCGCCTTAATGTCCCTGTCAGTCATTCCGAAGGAGTACATCGAAATTATTTGATCGTTGAATATCGGTACTCTTTTTTCATGTTTTGGGATTATTACAGGTTCAAAGGTGCTGTTCCTGTCCCGTGGTATTTCAATTACCGCTTCTTGATTTTCCATCAGGACAGTCTTTTCTGTATGCCCGTTCCTTGAATTTCCGCTGTTGTCTCCGGCGTTGGAATTCTTTTCATACCCCAGATGCTCTGTCATCTCGGCTTCAAGAGCTCTTTGTAGAATTCTTCCTGTAAGCTGTTTTATCAGCCCGTCTTGTCCGACAACTTCATCTTGAGTTAAACCTTTGAAATTAATGGTATCAAGAATCTGATCCAGGACATCCTTTTCTTTCTCTTTCTTTTTTCGTGCCATGACCATGTTTTCTCCTCTGGTATCTCTACCATTTTAATGGTCATTTACACATTTTTTAAGACAGGCTCTATTTGGATTCTTTTTTCCACGAACAACCAAGACTAAAAAGGCAGCTACTACCAGTTATCTTCCTTAGTGTGCCTTTGGTGCCTTCTCGACCAAATTCATCCCGTTCGTGTTGGTTCGTGTGGTTCGCGGCTAAATACTTCTTGTTCGTGGTTGATTAATCTCCGCTTCCTCTGTGAACTCCACGCTCTCGATGACGAGGAATAGATTCAGATACTCCTGTTTCTTTATTTTTATACCAATCATGCTTGCCGCCATGCCTTATAAGTACAGCGCCATTTTTCTCTATAATTTGTATTAATTCTTGACGTTTCATACTACTATGGCGAGTTGACCTGTATGCTCCGGAACAGCAGATTGAATATCATCAAATTGAATTATATCGTCATAAAGCGATGAGAGCATACTTTCCAGCTCTTCAATACTATCCCCTTGAGTCCAATAATCGGGAAATTGGTTGATAAAACCAATATATCCGCCTTCTTTTGCATTCCAATAGGTATATGTTAAGTTCATTCTTTTCCTCTCTCCTGTTCCCAATATAATATATTTTTCAATTGTAGTAAAGATAAAGGTTTGAAAATATTTAAGCGGTTAATTATGCAATTGGCAGCTGCTGCCTTTTTAACCGCTAACCACACTAACTTGATGTATCTGTTTTTATCTGACCTACTTGATCATTTTTGATTCGAGGATTTTATTATTGTACCGCTTTCAATATTGTTCGTGTTGGTTCGTGTGGTTCGCGGTTGAAAAAATCTCCGTGTTCTCCGCGAACTCCGAGCCTCTGTGTGGAATTCTTAAAACTAGTAGTGCTGCCTTTTTTGGAGCCTAGCTACCCTCCGGCGGTAAGCAGTTACTGTTTGTTATGTGCAGTACGGACAACTATAATTTTTATATTAAATTGCCCCAACAACCTTATGCGGTAAATATAATTCTTCAAGATATTTTATATCATCTTCAGTTAAAACAACATCTAAAGACTCAATACCATCCTCTACATAACTTATCTTTGTTCCGCCAATCACAGGTGCAGCTACATAAGATTTTGATAATAACCAAGCTAACGCTATATGCGGCATTTTTTTTTCATATTTAAATGCAATTTCAATTAGCCGTTCTACAATTGGTTTGTCTATATCTGAACTAGATAAATATTTTGCTTTATATACAGGATCAGTTTCACTTCTTTGACTTCCAATAGACCAATCACGTGAAAGGCGGCCGGAAGCTAATGGTGAATAAGGAGTACAAGATACTTTTTGATCTGTACAAAACGGTATCATTTCACGTTCTTCTTCACGGTATATCAAGTTGTAGTGGTTCTGCATTGAAATAAATTTTGTTAAATTATACTTTTCCGCAGTATATTGTGCTTTTTGAAATTGCCAAGCGTACATAGCGGAAGCGCCAATATAACGTACTTTTCCACTTTTTATTAAATCATGCAGAGCAGACATTGTTTCTTCTATAGGCGTATTATAATCCCAACGATGTATAATATAAAGATCTATATAATCTAAGCCCAAACGTTTTAAACTCTGTTCAGCTTCATATATTATCTCTTTTCGTGAAAGACCACCGCCATTAGGAGCTGTTTTTTTATTATTTAAATCACCTATTGTTCTCATTGGAATATATACTTTTGTTGCAATAATAATTTCTTCGCGAGGAAATGCTTTAATTGCTTCTCCTAAAAACACTTCACTTGTTCCTCCAGAATAACAGTTTGCGGTATCAAAAAAATTAATGCCCAAATCATATGCTTTATGTATTACTTTTATACTTTCTTCTTTACCAATAACCCAGTTATGAAAACCTGTAGTTACATCACCAAAACCCATACACCCCAAACATATTTTTGACACATCAAGCCCAGAATTACCAAGTTTTACATATTTCATAATTTTCTCCCATAAAATATTATATAACAATATATAATAATTATTTATTATTCTTTGTCAATATATATTATTATTTCTCCGTGTTGCACATAACTGTCTTTATCTGATCTACTTGATTATTTTTGATTCGAAGGTTTTATTATTGTACCGCTTTCAATATTGTTCGCGTGGTTCGCGGCTAAATTCTTCCTGTATAGAAAATCATAGGAAACAGAATATTATAGAAAATTATACGCCCGCAAATATTTTTGCAGGCGTATAAATCATTTAATTAAAACGCGCGTACAGGGCGAACGTAATATTCTTCATACTTACCATATTGAGGAAACCCAGGACCAGGAGGTGAGGTATTTGGTATATAATAACCTTTATATGCTTGAGTGTTGCCACTCTGCGTCGAAGTCCAATAATGACGATCACCAAGACTTGAAAGTAAACCTGCTTCCGAGTAAAACATTCGAGCTAATTCTCTTACATTTGGAAGAAACCAGTCGTTTGCGCCGGTTGTATAACTATTGGCGGCCTTCGCGGCATTGTTGTTAGGGATGTTTAAGGTTCTGTCTACAAAAAGAATCATGGCAGTGTTTCTTCTGCCTGTTCCTATATTCATTTCTGCTAAAACTTCGGTTGCAGTCATTATAACATTTTGGTATTCTAATATTTGTATAGGGGTAGTTTGAAAATCATCTGATGCCCAGGCAACAGGTGAGGACAGAGTGACAGGGGCGGCTTCAAGATAGTAGGCAGTATATGATTTAAAAAACAAAGAGCGTAAACCTCCATATCCATCAACCTCAAAACCTTCTACTGTAAAAGGTGATTCTGCGTTAGGAGCAGCATATACAATTATTCCGCCTGCGGGTCCCGTATCGCCTACATTGTAAACATGATCGCAGCCAGTCCTAGTACAGACATAACTTCCATTACCCGGTTTAAGAATTTCATCAACTATTGAATTAGAAAACCGGTGATTATGATCCGTCAATGGCAGCTCTTTTCTCACTGTTTCGCCGCATTTTTTGCAACTACTATCAGTATAACCTTGTTCTACGCAAGTAGACTGTTTAGTATAAGTAGGGGGATTTAAATCTGTATGCGGACATGATAATAAATCGCAGGAAGCCAAAGAAAACCCGATTATTACAACAAAGGCAATAATCCCGAACCATTTGATTGTGTTTTTCATAGAAAAATCTCCTTATTATATTTTATTTTATATGGAAGTAATATATAACATTTTGTTTTATTTTTCAAGAGGTTTTTCTATTTTTTTCATATATTTTTATTATATATTTCTGTATTGAATATCATCAAATTGTATTATATCGTCATAAAGCGATGAGAGCATACTTTCCAGCTCTTCAATACTATCCCCTATTAAAATTCCTTTTACTCGTGCTGGGAGGTGTTGATCAATTAATCAATCATCGTCCATATCTTCTAAGTAATTTTAATGACTAAAGAATTTTACAATACCTGTGTGTTTTCTGATTGAATCGGGATGGTTTCCGGATTTTATTTGATAATGCTGTTGTTTGTCTCATTTCTTTGATTACATGCAGTAAAACTAATAATAATGAAAAATAATAAAATTTTTAATGCCATTTTTTCACTCCATTTAAATATTCAATCACTTTTAATCCATCAACAGCGCCTGACACAGGAACACGCGCCGGGTCTTTAACGCATGAAACAGCGTCGCGCAGCATATTCGCGAAATATCCTGTGGGACCTGAAAATGTTTCTCCTATATTTTTTAATGAGCGGAATTTTTCGGCGTAAGGGCTTGGGATGCTTTCCCAGATTTCAAAAACGCCGTTGCCGATTCTTAATCGTCCTTTTTCGCACGAAAACTCAATTTCAAAAACTAAATGATCTCTTCCCGCGCCGATTTCAAATATGACGGGGATCGGGGACTGGTGATTTGAGATGGGATTTTTTTTTGCGTTATGTTCTTTACTATTTTTAATTGTTTTAATTAAATCCCCTTCAAGCCATGCGGTTCCGTTACGTGATTTTAAATCCGCGCCCCATTTCCTGCGGTGTTTGATTGTACAGCCTGTTAAAAACATTACCGCGTCCGCAAGATGAGTTCCGTCATGCCAGAACTGGTTTACAAGCGGGTTTGTTTTTCCCATGTACAAAACGGCGCGTACAGCTATCAGATTTCCAAGTTTACCTTCATTAAGAATTGATTTAGCTTTGATGTAATCTTGCGAGTAACGCCTCTCATGATTTGTAATAATAATTGTGCCGCTGTTTTCTGTAAGACGCGCGATTTTCCGCGCTGTGCTTATTTTATCAGAAAGAGGTTTCTCGCAGATAACGACAGGGATTTTCATAACGGACGCGAGGCGGCAATAATGATAATGGCTGTCAGGGTGTGTCGCTATAACCAAAATTTGCGGTTTTTGCTCTTCAATCATCCGCGCCGCGTCATCGTAAACAGAAACCTTATTGTCATTTGTACTCCATCTTTCGGCGAAAAGGCGGCGGCGCTCTTCGTCAATATCGCAGCCCGCGGCAAGAACGCAGTCTTTGTTAGCTGAAATAGCCCCCGCGTGAGTGCATGGTTTCTCGCGGAGAGCATCATCCTCAAGCAAAGAAGCAATCCGCCCAAGCCCGGCAATAGCTGCGCGTATTTTATTATCATTATCACTCATAAAAAAATCAAACTCCAAATAAGAAATTAAACATTAGCTGCCATCTAAACCCTATCCCCTAACACCCAATCATTCATTCGTTATTTTTACAATCTTCTTACTTCGCCATGAGTTCAAAACTGAATACATAATCGGAGTTATAAAAATAGTCATAAATGTACTAACGATAAGACCGCCTACAAATGTTTTTCCGATCGGCTGAATTGTGTCCGCACCGACTCCGGGGAAGAAAGCGATGGGCGCCATTCCCAGAATTGTTGTAAGGCTTGTCATCAATATCGGGCGAAGACGCCTTTTTCCGGCTTCAAGACAGGCTTCCCGCAATTCCATTCCGCGCGCGCGCAGAGTGTTGGTGTAATCGACCAGCACAATTCCGTTGTTTACAACAATTCCGACGCACGCGATTATCCCCACAATGGAAAACATTGTCATTGCCTGATCGGTAAATTTGTATATCCATATAACGCCTATAAATAAAAGCGGTATCGAGAAAAAGATGATAAGCGGATCGACAAATGATTCGAACTGGCTTGCGAGAACTCCGAAAACCAAAAAGATTGCCGTTACGATAATTAAAATGTAACTGGATGTGTATGATTGAATTTCCGCGGCTTCGCCGAGATAGCGGACATTCACCCCTTCACGCGGGACAAGACGTTCGCTGATTGTCTGTTCAAGGCGGCGCTGCATGTCTGTCGCGGCGATACCGGGTTCAAGACCTCCCGTTATGCGGAGAACGCGCTCCTGCATTTCACGTCTGATAGAAGACGGCGCTCTTCCTTCTGAAATTCGCGCTACATTGGAAAGCGAAATGCGGCTGCCGTTCCGGCTTAAAATGGAAATCGCGTCCAGATTCGGAAGCCCCTGCCTGTCGTCATCCTTCAATCTTACTTGAATATTTATAAGCCTGTTTCCGCGGCTCATGGTCGCCGCCGTATCGCCGTCCATCGCCATGCGTATTTCCGAAGCGATGGAAGAAAGCGGCAGACCGAAACTTGACGCTCTTTCGCGGTCAATCTCAATTTGCAGTTGAGGAGAGCCTTCGTCAAGATTGATAACGGGGTTTTCAATCTCGGGCAGGTAATTCAGCATAATCTGCTGAATCTCTTCGGATGCCGCGATCAGCGCTTCGTAATTTCTGGAACTGACCGCGATGACAATCGGAGTCGTGTTTCCCATTCCGCGTCCCGCTCTGAAACTTGCGCGTATATCGGGTATTGTGTTCAGGTAGGGAGTGAGCTTTCGGATGATCGTATCGGGAGTGTCTATTTGCTGCGCGGGAGGGGGCAGTGTAATTTGAATCGATCCCTGATTGTTGCCGCTGCGCGATGCCGTAAGCACAATGTTGATATAACCTTGCACATCACGTTTTACGACTTCTTCTATATCGAATAGAATTTTTTCCGTTACATCAATTGCCGTTCCGCGCGGAAGAGCGACGTTAAGCGTCACATTATCGTCGGTTCGCATGCGGACATACATATTAAGACCGATGCCGCTGAACTGTAAAAGTGAAAATGCCAGAATTAACACTACCAGTAAAATGATGATAAACCTGTGAGAAAGGCAATAGCCAAGCGCGGATTTATAAATATTTTCAAGAAAATGTATGGAAGATTCAATAGCGTTATCTATCAACCTTATAACCGGGTTTTTAAGCGGTTTTTGTTTTCTTGTGTTGAGTTTCAGAATCGAGCCTGAAAGCCCTGGGACAAGGGTAACCGCCACGACAAGCGAGATGCTGAGCGAGATTACAACCGTAAAAATTAAATCGTTAAAAAGAAGCCCCATCTCTTTAAGATCGTTTTTGTAAATTATCATCGGAATAAAAACGCATAACGTCGAAATTGTAGCGGCAGTAATAGCGCGTAACATTTCGCGGCTTCCAAGAATCGCGGCGATTTCCGGTTTAGTGCCGCGTTCGCGGTAGTTATGAACATTTTCAAGGATTACAATGGACGCGTCAAGCGTCATGCACATTCCCATGATTAAACCTGTCAATGTCATAAGATTCAGCGTAAAGCCGAAAACTGACATGGACATCAGCGTAAGCAGAATTGAAATCGGTATTGAAAGCCCGATAATAAGCGTTGCTTTAATGTTGCGAAGGAAAAGTAAAAGGATGAACATGGCAAGAGCCGCGCCCTGAATCGCGTTTGAATAAACTTGAGCGAGTGTGGCGCGGATCATCGTTGTGTTATCTGAAAGAATTTGCAGCGTGATTCCCTGCGGAAGCAAAGAGTTTATGTCTTCAAGAGCCGCCTGAACCCTGTCCGACACATTAATTTGATTGCTGCCGCTCTCGCACGTTATCTGAATATAGACGCCGCTTTGTCCGTTGACATTAACCCTTGAAGCGTTATCGTTATAACCCATTGATACATCGGCGACATCTTCAAGGCGTATTACCTGATAGCGCGTTCCTTGCCCCGATGCCGCCGTGTTTATTGTTTTTACAACAAGGCGTTTTATCTGCTCGATGCTGACAAGTTCTTCCTGTGTCATTATCTGATATTCTCTCGTTCCGCGTCTTAAGTTTCCGCCTGATGATAAAACATTCTGTCCTTTAAGCGAGTTTGAAATGTCGCTTAACGAAAGATTAAACGCCGACAGCCTGTTAAGCGAAACGCCGACCTTTACAATCTGGGTAGTGCCGCCTGTGACCTCCGCCGAAGCGACGCCCTCGATGCGTTCAATGTTTGGCTGGATTTCATCTTCCGCGAAAATTCGCAGTTGATCAGGCGGATAATTTCCCCTGACGACAAGACGCATGATAGGCATTGAACTCATGTCAAAACGGCGCACGACCGGGGTTTGAACGCCGTCCGGCAGCGAATTGACAAGCCTGTTTAAAAGAATTTGCGCGTCATTAACCGCTTTGTCCATGTTCGTTCCATAGGCGAACTCAAGATTGATATTGCTTGTTTCAAACTGCGAGTTACTCGTCATGTTTACAAGGCCGCGCGAGGATGAAAGAGAGCGTTCAAGGCGCTCGGTTACATTGCGTTCAACGTCAGCGGGACCCGCTCCGGGAAAACGCGTGTAAACCGAAAAGACCGGCCTGTCCACGGACGGATAAAGATCCATAGCGAGGTTTGAAAGAAGCGTCAATGAAATGCCGATAACAAGCGCGAAAAGTATAACTATTGTGACAGGATGCTTAACAGAATATTCAGTTATATTCATATGGTTCCTTTATTCAATTACGCGGACGCGATCGCCGTCGGATAAGAAGCTGGCTCCCGCGCTTACGACATTCTCTCCAAGATTTACGCCGCTTAGAATTTCCATGTATTCTTCATTATCTATTCCCAATACAACTTCCCGTCTTCTTGCGATATTATTTTCGTCAACGACAAAAACAATCCATGAACCATATGTGTTAATGCTAGAAGTTCTTTGAATGACAGGTACATTGATCCTTCTTGATGTTACAAGGCTTATAGTCGCGTACATTCCCGCTCTGATCCTCGGATCAGGCGTTAAAAACCTGAGGCGTATTCTCAATGTGCGGCTTGAAGGATCAAGCACGGGATTTATCTCGAATACTTCGGCGTTAAATGTTTCTCCGCCGATCGCTTCAAACCATAAAACCGCGCGCATTCCCGGCGTAACGGAAGCGACAAAACGTTCGGGAACATGAGTCTCGACAAGAAGCGATGAAAGATCTCCTATAACGTATATTCCGGATTGAGTTGTAACCATATCTCCGATGTTTAAAGGCACATTTAATACAGTGCCTGAGACCGTGCTTGTTACAGGATTATGCGCGTATACATCGCCCGGTCTTGAAGGATCAACAACAGCCACTACATCGCCTGAGTTTACCCTGTTTCCGATACGGTAGCGAAGCTCAACAATCCTTCCCGCTGTTGTCGGATAAATTGTCACCTGGTTACGCGCAAGAATTTCGCCGTTTATAATTACGCTTCTTTCTATGGTGCCCAAAGAGACAGGCGTTACGCGGACAACAGACGCGCTGCGCGAAGATGAACCCTGCTGCGTTTGCGCGGTCTCTTTCTGCGGACCGAAAAAGTTAAGCGCGATAAAACCCGCGAAGAGCAGTATCAGGGCAATGATTACGATTGTGACGGTAATTGATATAATTTTACCTGTTTTCACGTAACGCCTCCGTAGTATTTGTTATCCCAAATGTCCTCATAAAATCCCTCCAGTCAATATTAAGAGCCGCGGACAGATCAAGAATCATGTAAAAATAGGAAAGCTCCGCCGTTTGAAGCCTGCGCCTCGCGGCCGCAAGATCGTTATGCGCATCTTCAAGCGCGGTTGTTTCGGTTCTTCCGCTTAAAAATCTTTCTTCTGTTAGCTGATATGTACGCTGCGCGGCATCAAGAGCGAGCCTTGCTATCAATATGCTGTCCCATGAATTGGAAAGCAGCGCCGTTAACGAACGTATCTGCGTTCTTGCGGCGTTCTGCGTCATCGTAAGATCGAGCCTCGCCCTCTCAATATTTTCCCGCGCTCTTGTCACATTTTGCCCCCTTGTAGTTCCCGGTATCCATGAATCAACCGGAATTGTCAGGTTCGCGTTTGCGCTGAGTAAATCCGAGAAGGGGTCAAAATTGGAACTGCTCCAGTTTAAAGACAGACTGACAGACGGAGCGCGGTTTTGAAACAGAACCTGTGACTGAACGTTTTCTAGCCTTTCAATTTCCTGAGCGGCTCTTACAATATCGGGACGTCCCGGAAGATGCGCGGCGATAAGGGAATCTGCGTCAGCCTCAATACGCGCGATGTCAATCTCACCTGACAATGCGACATTGGTTCCGTAATCCATGCCGAGCATCGCGAGAAATTCCGTCATGTTATTCGAATATGTTATTCTCGCGGTTGACAGATTATACCTCGCGTTTTCTACCGCCATCCTGCTTGATACAAGCGACAGTTCGCCCGCAAGACCGTTACGGAAAGCCGTTTCGCTTCTTGCGTAACGTATCTGCGCGACATTCAGAATCTCTTCAAGAAGCGCGAGATTATTAAACTCGGCAATACGCGCGTAAAATAATTTTGTTATCTGAATTGATAGCTGGTTGCGGGCGTCTTCAAACTTTAGAATATTGCCCTGATGAGCCAGCTTGATATTGTTCATGACATAGGGAATCCCGGCATTAAGGGAAAGATTTAATCCAAAACCGATGCTGTAATTAATTCCGGGATTTTGAATGGACTCGCTGAATAGCGGGCTGCGGTACCCAACGCCCGCCGTCGCGTTTACCGTTGGAAAAATCTCCATCCAGATATTTCTTTCCGAATAACCGCTGGATGCCAAATCAATCCTCTGTCTTTGCAGGCTTAAATTGCTTTCGATGGCGTATCTTACGGCATCATCAAGGTTAAGCGTCAAAGCGTCCTGCGCGAAAACGCGGAAACCGGGAAAAAATAAAAATAAGCAAAGAAATAAGTGGGAAAAAACCGGTTTCAGACGCTGCCTCTTTACCGAATTATATTATAAAGGAAAAATAAATATAAGACAGCTAAAGTTACATCTCTAACCCCAAACCCCTAATTCCTATCCCCTAACAACCCCTAATTCATTTCCGGCAGGTGTTTCCAGTAGCGTTTGGGCATTAATTGGCGTTGTAAATCGGGGTTTTGGCGGTCTTCGTTGTTGATTGTCCTGTGATAATGTTTCCATAATTCCTCCCACTCGTCGTTTTTTATGGGTTTTGGGGAATCACTTGAAAAAACCAGTTTTGCCTTTTCACCGGGAAGGCGGCGCAGGGTTAATCCGCGTGTATCGTCAATGATAGACCATGCGGTTTCTCCAAAGCGGGAAGTAAAATATTCGCCGAGACAGGGAAGTATAAAACGATCAGGTTCGCATCTTGCCATAAATCCGCCGTCTTCATCTGGCAGAAAACGCAGTAAACCCATCATTTTGTGGACTTCGCTGCTTACTTTGTAAGCCGCGTTCATTACGGAAATAGTTCCCGGGTCGCTCCGATCTTCGGCGGCCATTTTCGCCGCCGCCTGTTTCTCATTTGTATTTTTAAAACCATGAGCGCAGGAAATGATCTTTTTTCCAAAGGTGATTATTTCCTTTTCCACAGGCAGTTCGCTCATCCACGCGTGCAGAAATGAGTCAAACGCGTTAAACGACAGATCGAAAAGAACTCCCGAGGCTCCCTTAAGCAAGGATATGTTAAAACCTTTCGAGAAGTACGCGCAGGTAAAATCTATATCCTCTTGCACATAACGGCGGGCAGGGCAGGGCGTTTCACCAGAAAAATCAAAATGCGCTTTCGTGTCTTTATATGCGTCATTTTCAAGAAGCATGAACATTTCATTTAACGTATAACTCATTTTTCCGCCATATAAAAAATTATCATTTCTTTCATATTAAAATATAAACGCCTTAAAAATCAAATAGAGGCAATTGCAGTCCCGCGCCGTCCTGATCGGATAAAAGCCGCCTGATGCGCTCAGGATTGTCAGGCCGCTCAATGAAGCGTCCGCCTGCCGTAAGAAAGTAACGGGCGCGTTTTAAGGAGGCGCCTATTCGATGCAAATTCTCGATAGTCAGATTTCTTGACCGTCGTGTTTCGATTATCCGCCGCGCGGATTTCGCGCCGATACCGGGGATGCGTAAAAGCGTCTCATAATCCGCTTTATTTATATCGATTGGATAAAAATCAAGGTTATTAAGAGCCCAAACTGTTTTCGGATCGAGGTGCGCGTCAAGGAACGGCTGCTCCTCGCTTAAAATCTCGCCCGCGTTAAAATGGTAAAAACGAAGGAGCCAGTCCGCCTGATACAAGCGGTGCTCCCTTACCAGCGGCGGGCCGATTGAATCAGGAAGGCGCGGGTCCGTTAAACGCAATGTGCCGCTCATAGCCTGATTTTCTGTTTTCGCGTAACTTCCTGGATGGATAAATGCCGAGTAGTAAACGCGCTTTAATGAAAATTTGTTATAAAGCGAACTTGTAAGGTTTATAATCTGTCTGTCATCCTCTCCTGTCGCTCCTACTATTAGCTGAGTGCTTTGCCCTGCGGGAGCGAAAAATGAGGTATGAGTTTTCCCCTGAGGGAGGAATCTGCTTTTTTGCTTCGCTTCTTCCGTTTCGCAGCTTATATCGGAAAAATCATTCATCGCGCCGATTATATCTTTTTTAGATTTTTCAGGCGCAAGGCACACAAGGCTTTTCTCCGTAGGCAGTTCTATATTGACGCTTAATCTGTCCGCCCACTTGCCGGCTTCCCGGATCATTTTTTCTCCGGTGCCGGGAATTAATTTTAAATGAATATAACCGCCGAAACCCATTTCCGTGCGCAGCGTTTTTGCTGTCTCTGTCAGTTTTTCCATTACGATATCGGGGTCAGCGAATATTCCGGAAGAAAGGAAAAGACCTTCGATATAGTTGCGCCTGTAGAACTCGCAAGTTAGTTCTGCAAGCTCTTTTACTGTAAAAGAAGATCTTTTAATATCGGCGGACGCGCGGTTAACGCAGTACGCGCAATCATACCTGCATACATTTGAATAGAGCACTTTTAAAAGGCTTACACATCTTCCATCCTGCGTCCAACTATGGCAAACCCCCATGGGCATTGACGCGCCGAATTTTTTCCCGCCTTGTCCCTGAAAGCCTGAACTCCCGGAAGTAGCGCAAGAAGCGTCGTATTTTGCCGCGCCCGAGAGAACAGATATTTTGTCCTGTAAATCGGCGAATCCCATATAATAACTATACAGATGTTTAGGTTTTGTGTCAAGGGGAATTATGTTATATTGAACATCTGTATGACGGTACATCTTGCGGATTGGAGAGACACATGGAAATTACTATTGAAATTAACCTCTCTGCATATGATCACGGCATAACTGAAGCCTCTATTCGGCAAGCTATAATGAATCCTGTATATAATGATGTTTTGGATGAATTTGTTGATAAATATCTGCTTTTGGGATTTGACAACAGTGGAAAATTACTAGAAATAATATATAATAATATTGATGAGCAAAGTATAAATGTATTCCACGCCATGAGGTGTAGGAAATGTTATTACCACCTGCTTTCAGGTAATTGAGAGGATATTAATGCCAAAAATGAATGATGAAGAAGCCCAGACGCTTGCTGATGAGTTTGCAAAAAATCCGCCGAAAGTAACGGGTAATGGCAAAAATGGTTTTTTTATGAAGCATAAAGGGAATGTAATTATCATAGATGATGTAGCCGCAACATGGCTTCGCGCGGCATCTGAGTCTGCTCATAAAACGCCGTCTGATCTTGTCAGCGAAATGATACGAGAGAGAATGGCTTTGGCTCTTTAATAGCTTCAGAAATTCCTGTCATCTCAAACTATTTTTTTTACTGTATTCATCGTTCATTGCAATTTCCTTAAACTTGCAGGTATCCGCGCCTTTTAAAAAGGTACCCGCCGGGAGTACGAGGGATATTAAAGCAAAAGTTCGTGAGGTTAGTGTGGTTCGCGGCTAAAAAAGTTCGTATTGTTAACGGTAAATTCTCTTAATCAATACCTGTATAAAATAAAAATGTATACCGAGAATATCAGCAGCATTAGAGCGCCTTCCCAGCGGTTGATGCGGCCTTTTGACAACGGAAGCATGACGAGTAACAGCACGATTGTAATGCCGAAAAGCCAAACCATATCCGATAAAAAAAGCGATTGATTCGTGATTATAACAGGGCGCACAGTTGTTGTAACGCCGAGGACTCCCGCAATATTGAAAAAATTTGATCCGATAATATTCCCGATGGAAAGATCGGCTTCTTTTCTGAATGCCGCTATCAATGATGATATTAATTCAGGCGTGCTGGTTCCGACAGCGACAATGGAAACCGCGATGACCCTTTCGCTTACTCCCCACTGAAGCGCAATCTCTTTCGCTCCTTTTACAAACCATCCTGAACTGAAATACAATCCGGCGACAGCCGCTAAAATTAAAAGCACTGCGAAAAAAGGCTTTAATGTGGCCGCTTCCATGTTCGCGGGATCATCGCTCTTTCCCGATTTAACAACGGAGTAAACCGTGTAAACAATCAAAATAATGATAAATGTAATGCCCTCGAATGTGCCGATTACGCCGTTTAAACCGAATACAAAAAGGAGAAGCGTTACAAAAAACATAACAAGATAATCAAAACCGATTTTCCTGTTGCGGATTGGAATGGGAGAAATTATTACAACAAGCGCGAGAATACATCCGATATTTGCGATGTTTGATCCGATAACATTACCAAGCGCGATATCATGCGCGTTATCAATGGCGGCTCCGATGCTGATAAACATTTCAGGCGCGGATGTAACGTAGGCGACAATCGTAAGCCCGACGACAAGCGTGCTTATTTTATAATGACGCGCAATCTGAACGCTGCCTGTCACAAGCCAGTTGCCGCATGTTATTAACACCCCAAGCCCGGATGCGAGATAAAGATACGGAATAACAGCAGTGAAACCGGGACTTGATAGCAAACCGCTCATTCATTTTTTATAACATATCATTTTGAAATTGTCAAACTTGTTTCATACCGGTGCCTAACGCATCAATATCAATTAAATATTTTTCGCATAACGCAGGAACCGTAACCGTTTTCAATCTTGATTTTTCTCCTTTGATTATTGATACATCACGTTTAGCGCAGTCAAGAAAATCCGACAGAAAGGCGCATAGTTTCGCGTTTGCTTTACCGTCTTCAGGAGACGCTGCCACGCGGACGCAAAGGCGGTTATCTTTTACTCCCGCGATCTCGTTTTTTGATGAGTCCGGCGTAACCTTTAAATCAATACGGAGAAGATTATCTGTTATTCGGTAATAGCCGCTCATTCTTACCGTTAACTACACATCCTTAGGCCGCTTATCCTGTACCCTGACAGCTTTGCCTTCGGAAATCGGAAGGCTGCCGCTTTCGTGCAGTTCTACTTTCGGGCTTATTGATATTGATGCTTGTAATGTCTCTTTGATTTTTTCTTTGAGAGCGTTTAACGGTCTTGTATCGTCCATGAAAATTTCTGCGCTTACTTCAGTTTTTACAGTCAGCCTGTCAAGAGCGCCGTCTTTTTCAACTACAATTAGATAGTTGTTGCCGACTTCTTTCATACCCATGATCACTTCTTCGATCTGGCTCGGGAAAACATTTACGCCGTTTATAATCAGCATATCGTCGCTGCGGCCTGTTATGCGGCGGAGTCTGCGGTGAGTTCTGCCGCATTCGCACGGCTCTGTGTAAAATGATGTTAGATCTCTTGTACGGTAACGTAAAATCGGCGTCGCGTCGCGGCAGAGGATTGTAAGGATTAGTTCGCCTGTTTCTCCTTCCTTTACAGGTTCAAGCGTGTCGGGATTTACGATTTCGGCGATGTAGCCGTCTTCCCAGATATGAAGGCCGCTTTTACATTGGCACTCGAATGCGACACCGGGGCCGTTCATTTCGGATAATCCGTATGAATTGTAAACATCAATATTTAACAGTGCCTCAATGCGTTTTCTGGTGTCTTCGGAATACGGCTCGGCTCCCGCGAACGCGCGTTTTATAAAAAGACTATCCCTCGCGACTCCGGCTTCTTTCATTTTCGTTTCAAGGTGTAAAAGAAAACTCGGCGTTGCGTGTAACACGGTCGTCCCGTAATCCTGCATCATTCTGAACTGACGCGCGGTGTTTCCGGCTCCTGCGGGGATTACAAGCATTCCCACTTCTTCGCCGCCTTGATGGAGGCCGAGGCCGCCTGTGAAAAGGCCGTAGGTTATCATGTTTTGGAATACGTCATTTTTTGTGCAGCCTGTTCCGTAGATGCACCTTGCCATGTAATCCGCCCATCTTTTGATGTCATCGCGGCTGAAATAAATTGTCGTCGGGATTCCCGTTGTTCCGCTTGACGCGTGCAGCCTTACAACATCATCCTTTGGGATCGCGAGAAAGCCGTATGGAAAGCCGTCGCGCAGATCATTCTTTGTCGTAAAAGGAATTTTTTTTAGATCGTCTAACGATTTAATATCGCCGCCGCTTTTAATTCCGATTTTTGACAGACGCTCTTTGTAAAAAGAGGCGCGTAACGCAATGTCAACTTCCGCTTTCAGCTTCTGAAGCTGCAGCGCTTCAAGTTCCGCTCTGGGCATTTTTTCTATCTGAGGATTCCAATACTGGAAATTTATATTATTCTTCATGATTGACCGCCGGCTATTGCTTTCGCGTTTACAGCGGATTGCCCAAGTTTAAACGCTTTTGTATTAGCGACAGCCGCGCTTGCATCTTTTTTTGAAAAAGCATCCATGATTATTTTCTCAAGGATTTCTTCTTTTATTGGAAGGAAACACGAAGCCGCGCCCACCATCACAGTATTGGCGGCTTTGGAAAGTCCGGCTTCCTTCGCAAGAGACGCTGAATCGACAATCTGCCATTTCGGCAGACGCTTAATCGTATTATAAATTTCATCTAAATCGGGATAATCATTAATATTTTTAAACGGCTCGGCGGCGGTAATCAGGATGCCGTCCGGTTTTAAATAAGAAACATAACGAAGGCTTTCAAGGGGTTCCATGGATAAGACAAGATCCGCGCTTCCCTTTGGGACAAGGTCTCCAGGTATCTTTTTATCCGATATGCGCAAATGAGCCAGAACCGCGCCGCCTCTTTGCGCCATGCCGTGAACCTCGCTCTGGCGTACCTCAAGTCCACCACTCATCGCCGCATGAGCGATAATGGAAGCGACGGAAAGCACTCCCTGTCCGCCGACTCCCGCCAAAATTACGTCATATTTCATGCTAACCTCTATTTTACGCGGTCAAAAAGCCGCATCCTCAACATGGATTATATTATTAAAACAGTATTGCCTGTATCGAAAAAATATTCAATATAATCTCTTAAAACATGCTTATATTTAATTTATCATTATTGTAATAATGTATAATGATGATACAATTTGAATACAAAAAAACAGGAGAATCTTCATGAAAAAATTTGTTTTATTTTTGATGGTCATCACGGCAAGTATTTTAATGGTAACAGCCTGCGCAGGAACTCCCGAACCGGCTCTTATTGAAGAACCGCAGCCTCCCGCGCCTCCTCCTCCCGCGCCTCCTTCACCTCCTCCTGCGCCTGAGGAAGCCGCCGTATTAATGCACGCTCCCTTGTACACCCGGCATCAGAGCGGTGTTATTCTTGACGAAGCCTCGCATTATACTGTCCGGTACAGAGATACGCTCGCGAGTATCGCAAGGCGTTTTTACCGGGACGGATCATTGTATCCCCTCATATATATGGTAACAGACGAGGTATCGGATCCTGATTTAATTTTGCCGGGAATGATACTCACTCTTCCTGTTGTTGATGTTAACATGGAAGATCAAACCGCGCGGGAGAGCATTAACCGCTCTTTTATTGATTCCGCAGTATTTGAAGAGCGGCGGGGCCGCGGAAGAACCGCAGCATTAATTCGATCCCATGTGCATTAGTTAAATATTACGATTTCGATTTTTTGGGTTTCGGCGCGTCCTGATTTGCTTTTTTAATAATTTCAGGCGGAAAGAGTTTTTCAAACACGTCCGCCGCGGTCTCTGAGAATTGCGCTTCTATTGATGTTTTTATTTCTTTATCAAGCTCGTTCCAGTCGTCTTCATTGTCTTTGGGAAGCAGCACCTTTGTCATTCCGTTTCTGATTGCCGCTAACAGTTTTTCTTTTAATCCTCCGATGGGAAGAACGCGGCCTGTAAGCGTGAGTTCTCCTGTCATTGCGACAGACGGAAGAGGCGGCGTTTTACAAAGAGTCGAAAGCAGCGATGAAGCCAGTGTTATGCCGGCCGAGGGGCCGTCTTTTGGGATTGCGCCTTCGGGGACGTGGATATGAAAATCGGATTTCGCGAGCGCTTTAACATCAAAATTATATTTGTCTCCGGCGCTTCGAAGGTACGAAAGAGCGATACGTGCGCTTTCCTTCATTACATCGCCGAGGTTTCCCGTTATCAGAAGATCGCCTCCTCCTTCATAACGGATTGTTTCGACAGGCATTATGGTTCCGCCGTATTCAGTCCACGCAAGCCCGTAGGTGACGCCTATGCGGGCTTCTCTGTAAACCAAATCGCGTTTATGTTTTTTCTTGCCTAAAAGTTTTTCAAGATTCGCAGGCTTTATTGTTTTTTCAAATTCTCTTACAGGCTTTTCCTGGCCGTAACCTTTATTTACCGCGTCACGCGCAATCCGCCTTATGCACCTGGCGGTTTCCCTCTCAAGATTTCTCACTCCCGATTCCATTGTCCAGTAGCGTATAATGTCCTTTATTGTATCATCCCTGAAAATAATCTGCGCTTCCGACAAGCCGTTTTCGCGTAACTCCTTAGGAACCAAAAACTGTTTCGCGATGTTGAGTTTTTCGTTTTCTCCGTAGCCGGGAACCTCGATTATTTCCATACGGTCAAGAAGCGGGTAGGGGATGGAGTGAAGCGAGTTTGCTGTTGTTAAAAACATGACTTTAGAAAGATCGTACTGGACTTCAAGATAATGATCGACAAAAGTTGAGTTCTGCTCCGGGTCAAGCACTTCAAGAAGAGCCGATGCCGGATCCCCGCGGAAGTCGCTCGATAATTTGTCAATTTCGTCTAACAGAAAAACAGGGTTTACAGTTTCCGCCTTACGCATAGACTGGATTATTTTTCCGGGAAGCGCACCCACGTAAGTTTTACGATGCCCGCGTATTTCCGCCTCATCACGAACGCCGCCGAGAGATATACGCACAAACTTGCGCCCCAAAGCACGAGCGACAGATTTCCCTAAACTCGTTTTCCCCGTACCGGGAGGCCCGACAAAACAAAGAATAGGCCCCTTAATAGAATGCGGGGATTGAGGACTGGGGACTGGGGACTGGGGATCGTTATTCGAACTATTCTCCCTAACCCCTAACCCCTGACCTCTAGTCTCTAGTCCCTGATCCTCAGTCCCCTTAAGAAGCTGTCTTACCGCTATAAACTCAATAATGCGGTCTTTGGCTTTTTGCATTCCAAAGTGATCTTCGTTGAGAATTTTTTCAGCCTCGGCGAGGCTCCCTGAGTCGGCGGAAAAGCTGCTCCATGGAAGGTCTGCTATCCATTCAAGGTATGTGCGAAGGACGCCGGCTTCGGGGGAGAGCGGCTGGAGTTTTCTTAGGCGTTTTATTTCTTTGGAGGTTTTATCTAATACTTCTTCAGGCGGATTTTTTTCTTTTATGCGGTCTTCAAGTACGGCGAACTCGTCTTCCAGTTTATCCTTACCAAGCTCTTTATTAATTTCGCGTAACTGTTCGTTAAGGATGTATTCGCGGTGGCGTTTGTCCATCCGGCTTTTTACTTTGCCTGATATATTATTTTGAATGCCGTATATCTGGTTCTCGCGTTCAAGAGCTTCAAGGATCGCGTAAAGTCTTTCCCTTGTGTCAACATACCGTAAAAGCTCAAGTTTCTTTTCCGTTTTCAGATATAACGAGTTGCACACAAGGTTAGCGAGACGCTCAGGGCTTTCTGTTTTTTCAACGGCGGAAATTGTGTCACCGCTGATCTTTCTTGAGTAATCGGCGTATTGAGTAAAAGATTTTTGTATACTTCTCATCAGCGCGAGATCGTCCGTGCTTAAAGGTTCGTAGAGACCTGTTGTTTTTAACGGCTCCACTTTTACAAGAGAAAAATTGCTGTGCGGATTAATCGAAAGAATCGTTCCGCGGTATTCGCATTGAAGCAGCACGCGGTATGTATTGTCGGGGAGTTTTATGCGGTTTACTATTCTTACAACCGATCCTGTCTCGCATGGATCATTCGCGTAACCGTTTTCGTCTTTTAAAAGGCAGGATGCGAACATACGGTTTTCACGCGTTCTTGCTTCGTCAACCGCGGCGATATCGGATTTTAGTTTGATAAAAAGAGAAATAACAGTATCGGGGAAGAGAACCAGCTCGCGGAGGCCTAAAAGCGGAAAATTTTCCGTTGATAATTCTTTTTCGCTGTAATCGAAATTTTCTAAAAAATTTTCTTTATAAAAAAACTTGCTGAAAATATTTTCAAGAATATTTTTTTTGCCGCTGCCGTTATTCCCCATCAGGTAAACCTTTAAACCGGCCGCTCCCGGCGATTAATTAAATTTTAAAAGCGGTATTGGACTGATATTGTTACGCGCTTTTCTGCTCCGCCTGCGGGTAGAGAATCTGCGGCGGTTCCGATTTTTCTACGGTATCCTGGCTTATAATAATATGCTTCTGCCCATTAATCGACGGAATGTCAAACATGATATCTGTCATCAATCTTTCTACAATCGCCCGTAATCCCCTCGCGCCTGTTTTTTGTTTGATCGCCCTGTCCGCGATTGCGTCAATCGCCTTTTCGGTAAACTCAAGTTTTACATCGTCATAGGCAAGAGAAGCCTGATACTGGCGCACAATCGCGTTGCGCGGCTCTGTAATGATGCGCTTTAAATCATCGCGTTTTAGTTCTTCAAGACCGACTGTTATGGGAAGACGCCCGATAAACTCAGGTATCATGCCAAACTGGATTAAATCATCAGGGTGCATGGAATCGTATAATTCTTTCAAGGATTTCTCCCCGCTTCCCGTTTCCGCTCCGAAACCCAGAGGATGTTGAACAACGCGCCGCGCGATTAGTTTATCAAGACCGACAAACGCGCCGCCGCAAATAAAAAGGATATTAGTAGTATCGATCCTTATCATCTCCTGATTGGGATGCTTTCTTCCTCCCTGCGGCGGGACTGAAGCGACCGTTCCCTCGATAATTTTTAAAAGGGCCTGTTGAACGCCTTCGCCTGAAACATCGCGTGTAATGGAAATGTTCTCACCCTTACGCGCGATTTTATCAATTTCGTCGATGTAGACAATGCCTCTTTCCGCGGCCGCGATATTTCCGCCCGCGCTTTGAATCAGTTTTAAAAGAATATTTTCCACATCTTCGCCGACATATCCGGCTTCGGTGAGCGTGGTCGCGTCTACTATCGCAAAAGGTACTTTCAATTTTTTTGCGAGGATTTTCGCAAGAAGAGTTTTTCCCGTTCCCGTGGGGCCTATTAAAAGAACATTTGATTTTTCTATTTCGACTTCTTCGTTTTTAGCCGCCGATGCCGCGGACGGGTTCGCTATTCGTTTGTAGTGATTGTAAACCGCGACCGAAAGCGCTTTTTTCGCGTTGTCCTGCCCGATTACAAACAGGTCAAGGTAATTTTTAATTTCACGCGGAGTAGGGATGGCGCCTGTAAACTGGGATGTAAGATCGTGTTCTTCTTCGTTGAGGATCTTCTGGCAGACTTCAATACATTCATCGCAGATGAAGACATCGTTGGGACCGGCAATAAGGCGGCGCGCTATGTCCGCGCTCTTTCCGCAGAAAGAGCAGACTCTTTCAAAAATTTCCGGTCCATTACGGAGTCTTGCCATTTTTTTCCCTCTTTAAAATAGTATCGGCAATGCCGTAATCTACCGCGTCCTGCGCTGACATATAAAAATCCCTTTCCATATCGGAAGCAATTTGCGCGTCTGTTTTACCAGTATGGTGCGCGAAATAATTAATCGTCATTTTTTTTAAGCGGATTATTTCCCGCGATTGAATGCCGATATCTCTCGCCTGTCCCTGCGCGCCGCCCCACGGCTGATGGATCAGAACCCGCGCCGAAGGGAGGATCATTCTCTTGCCGGCGGTTCCGGCTGTTAAAATAAGAGCCGCCATACTCGCCGCCTGCCCCATGCAGATCGTCTGCACATCGGACTTAACGTGTTGAATTGTATCGTAGATTGCAAGACCCGCTGTAACGGATCCGCCGGGGGAATTTATATAAAGATTGATATCTTTTTCCGTGTCCTGCCCGTCTAAAAAGAGGAGCTGGGCTACTACTAAATCCGCGTTTACATCATGGATATCTCCATCAAGAAACACGATTCTATCTTTAAGAAGCCGGGAATAGATATCGTAGGAACGTTCCCCCATCCCTGTCTGTTCAACTACGATTGGAACCAAATTGCTCATTTGTTCGTTCATAAATAAAATCTAACCATTATCTGACATAAAATCCAGATAATTCTCCTTTTTTCCGGGTTTTAAGTTGTTTTCCGAGAGCAAAAGGTCTGTTATTTTCTTTTCTCTGATATCTTCCCTCAGACTGAAAACCGCCTGCTCGTCGTAATGCTTTTTCACTTCTTCAACTTCCGCGCCGTTAGCCGCCGCAATCGATTCAAACTCTTTTTCCACATCCTCGTCGGTAACTTCGATTTTCTGTTCTTCCATCAAAGTCTCGATTATAAGGCGCGAATGAAGAGCTTTTTCCGCTGATTCCCGCCATTCCTTTTCTCTTTCGTCTGTCATCATCTTCATCATCAATTCAGCGTCCGTGTCGTAGTAACGCGCGAGTCTGCGGATGCGGCCGGCGACTTCCGTTTTAACCATTGATTCGGGAATGATTACAGGGGTGTTTCCCATGATCGCCTTAAGGAGGCTGTCCATCTTTTTATCTTTAATACGATAATCAAGATTTTTACTAAGCCTCTCTTTGATGCTGTTTTTAAGATCGTCTAACGTACTGTACTTTTCATCGACATCCTGCGCGAGGTCGTCGTCAAGATCGGGGAGTTTTTTCTCTTTAAGCCCCGTAAGCGTAATTTTTACTTTTCTGTTTTTTCCGGCGAGAGAATGATCAAAAAAATCACCGCCAAATGTATTCACAAACTCTTTGGTACCGCCCTTTTTCATACCGGTGATTTGATCATCAAATTTAAAAACATTTTTTCCGTCAATGGTGAATGTCATATCATTTCTTGATATTTGAAGGGGTGTAACGCCGTCTTCATCCATTATCTGATAATCGATAGTTACCACATTGCCCTTTACAGCGGCCTCCCCGTCATCGCGATCCATTACTATGGCATTGCGGTCGCGGATCTCATCAAGCTCTCTGTCGATTTCTTCTTTGCCTATTTCCGCGTACGGATATTCAACGCTTAAGCCCTTCCATTGGCCGATTTTCACATCCGGCAGAACATCATAGATTACGGTAAAACTCAAATCCTTTTCAAAATCGAGTTTAAGATCCTCTTCCTGAAGCTGCGGAGCCGAGTAGGGCAGGGGTTTTTCGTTCCGCGGGATATTTTCATCCTTAAAAATCTCCTCCACGGAGGATTCGATGATACGCCCGACCGCTTCGCTCCTGAGAGATTCGCCGAATTTACGTTCCAGCACTTCCTGCGGGACTTTTCCCTTGCGGAATCCCGGAATTTGAAGACTTTTAGTGTATTCCTTCAGCATATTGTTGTATTGCGCGCGGACATCTTCCTTGGGGACGGTGACGCAAAGGCTTACATTTGATTTCTCAAGACGCTTTATTTCTTTATTTACAGCCACAATTTTCCTCTTTTCTATAATTTTTACTTTTGAACCGCGCAAGGATCGAACTTGCGACCCGCAGATTAAGAGTCTGCTGCTCTACCGGCTGAGCTAGCGGTCCTTTTTACACTTGTCAGCTACACCCCTCTAAAGCCTTCCTTACTATAGTAACAGGAGGTTTTAGTGTCAAGTAGACGGCGATGCGCTGTTTAAGGCGTATTTTAGATGATAAATGCGTATTTTAATCCCTCAAGCAGCCGATTGGAATAATATATACCTCGTCTTCTCTTCTGTAGCCGAATTCAGTGCCTGTCAGTACCATCAGGAAAGACGGCTCTTTCATCTTTTCAAGATTGATTCTATCACGGAGTTTTTTTAAATTTTCGGCTGCCAGCTCGATCTCTTTTGCGCCCATCTTCACTTCGACAGCGCCCCATCGTCCGTCTTTTAAATGAACAATAGCGTCCGCTTCAAGCCCGTTTTTATCGCGGTAATGAAATACGTCTCCGTCGATACTTTGCGAGTAAACACGTAGATCGCGTATACAAAGCGACTCAAACAATAGCCCAAACGTGTTAAAATCCCCGAGGAGGCTGTCCGGTGTTGCGCGTAACACAGCCGCCGCAATGGACGGATCAACAAAATGCCGTTTGGAAGAAGTTCTTATCGCGGTTCTGGAACGCATAGCCGGGTTCCACGCGGGAAGGTCTTCTACGACAAATATCCGGCGTAACGCATTCAGATACGCCGAAATAGTTTTATCAGAAATTGTTTCATCATTTGCGGCAATATCATCTTTAATTGTTATAATACCGGCTGTTGTTGATATATTTCTTGCCAATGCTCGCATTAAAGCGCGAACCCTCGCGGGATTTTTTTCGATTTCATCGACTCGTGATACATCGATATTAATCACCGCGTCAACATAATCATAAACCTGTTTCAGAGCTATTGATTTTTTTTTACCGATAGACGCAGGCCAGCCGCCGCGGCATAAAGCAAAAGACAGAGCCTCAATCGTTAATGATGAGAAACTTTCCGCGTCAATACGCCCGTCAAAAAGACCTTTGAGCGAAATTGTCCCATTCGATTCCAGCGATTCAAACAAAGACATAGGACGCATTACCATACGGGAAAAACGCCCTGTTCCCGTGTGCTGCACAACATTGTCAGAAGGAACTGCAGAACCAGTTAGGATAAACTGACCCGTTTCTCCGCGGCTGTCTACCGCAAAACGAACCGCGTCCCAGAGAACGGGAGCCATCTGCCATTCGTCAATAAGGCGCGGTGTATTTCCATTCAGCAATAGAGATGGTTTTGTATCAGCAGCCTTTAAATAAGAATCTGTATAATCCGGATCCTGCATATATAGACAGCTTGCGGCCTTTTCCTCTGCTGTTCTTGTTTTTCCGCACCATTTTGGACCCTCTATAACAACTGCTCCGGAAGTTTCCAGCGCTGTGTCAAGTATTTTATCTGATATTCGTTCTAAATAGCGTTGTTTCATACGATTATAGTCAAATTTTAGTCAGAATTTCTTGATTTGTCAATGTTTTACTTCCGTATTTGGCATTAATTTACTTCCGTACTTGGCACTAGTTTACTTCTGTAATTGGCGTTGTTTTACTTCCGTATTTGGCTATAATATTTATGTTTATTTGAACCGAGGAAGATCATCCCGGCAAAAACCCAAGAAATGGTCAATTGACAGATACCTCAAAAAACTGATAAATTTTTACTGTAATAGCGAGAGTGGTGGAATTGGCAGACACGCCAGACTTAGGATCTGGTGCCATTGGCATGAGGGTTCAAGTCCCTCCCCTCGCAGAAATTAATGGTAAAAAGATTTAATTTAAATTTTTTTACTGATTGTCTACAACTGGGACTTGAAACGGAGCCGCGGCGCTTCGGACGCGAAAGCGTCTGAAGCGTAAACCGGCAGGAAGCCGGTTTAGCGGCGCAGGCGGCCTGTAAGGAGCAAACAGGAGGTTTGCGACTGGAAGGCAAGTCCCTCCCCTCGCAGGATAATAGTCAAATACCACCCGTATACGAAACGCTATTCATATGATATTATGAAATTTCGGGACATTTAATTATGAATATAAGCCTCGTTGTAAGCGCGATCTGCGATGCAGGCTGCATTAAGCTTAAGAACGAAGACATGATACTCCTTAATAATGTGATTTTCCGCAACGGGAAACGGCAGGCAGTGTTCAGCGCAGATGAGCGCGTGATACTGGCTGTCGCCGACGGCGTAGGCGGACTTCCAAGCGGTGAGGTAGCAAGCGAACAAGTATTGAAATTTCTGTGCGATATGCTCGCCAATATTCCCGATGATTTAAATGTTGAAAAGTTACGCGAATTATTTAACGCGTATTCAGCCCAGGCGAATGTGATTTTAAGCGATGAAATGGGCAGTACGCTTGCCGCTTTATTTTTTTATAACGGCAGGCTTTTCCGCTGCCACGCCGGCGATACCCGCATTTACCGTTTACGCGAAGGAGAGCTTGAACGCCTTACAATCGATCATTCACTGAGGGAATCAGGCGGGCAGAGCTACGCAAGAATCAATATTATGACAAACGCAATCGGCGGCGGAGCTTCCGACTATATTGAATTTGAGGAAATTGATTCTCCTTTTCACATAAATGACGTTTATCTTTTATCATCCGATGGAATGCACTCGCTTCTCTCGCAGAAGGAGATTTCTGAAATTCTCGGAAGACCTGATGCCGCCGCTAAGTTAAACGCGCTGGCTAAAAAATACGGCGGAAATGATAATATCTCTGTTGTCGTCATCAACATTATGGAAAATTTAAATGGATATTTATAAATGCTCTTCCTGTAAATTCGAGTTTAACACAGGATTTTTGCATTTAACGTACTGCCCGAAATGTTTCGGTTCTTTCCGACAGACGCTCGGTATTCTAAAAGTATTAGCATATTTTATTATCCCGATTATAGTTATAATGGTAATTTTAAAATTCGCGCTGCCTTCGGCTTATCAGCATATCATGGGTGTAATACTTTCCGTATTGGATATATCAACGCTTTTCGCGGGTTCCAAAGACGCGTATCTTGACAGCGTTTTGTCAGGCGGCCGCAGATGAGCGGCGGTACGTTAGACGAAAATAAAAAGACAGAAAAAGATGCTTCCAGCCAAACTGTGACGGGAAGGCGGAGTATCACTCTCGGCTCCAAAACGTACAATCATCCCCAGGAAGCCGCTGATGAGAAAGATCCATCACAGATAGAACTTATTAAAGAAGCGTTACTTGAAAAAGATACGCCCTTTAATGTCTGGATGTCGGATCATTACGGCTCATATTTTAAATCTGCTGAAGGCTTGAATAAACTGGATTCATCAGATTTATTTTTTCTGCTTGGAAAGTTTTCATTTCTTTCATATAAAGAGTTAACGCCAAACTGGCAGGAACATGCGGTTGACGATTTAATTTCTCTTATAAGGTTCAATCCGGAAAGAATCGATCTTTTTCAAAGCTATGTCAGCCAGTCTCTGCCGTTAAAAGGCCGATCCCCTTCCATTGATACTAATCCGACCGCAATTAACTATCTTGTAAAATTTTTTAATGATATTACAGACAGCGGCGCGGGCTGCGATCTTTTACGCTTCCTGTGTAAAAACGGCGCGGATGTAAACGAAAGAAGCGGCGATAATTCTCTTCCGCTTATTAACGCCGTTCATAACAGAAATATTCCGGCTGTGAAAACCCTCCTTGAACTCGGCGCGGATCCCAACCTTGCAGAAGAATACGCTCCAATCTTCTGGGCGTTATCTGAAAATAATGATATTGACAAGGAAAATTCCGCCGTAGAAATTGTAAAACTGCTTGTAAAACACAATGCAAAGGTAAATATTACGCGTAACGGACAGACACCGCTTCTAATCGCGGCGCAGATGTCAAGCCCGAAAAAGATTGAGTTGATTTCCTGTCTTGTAAAGCACGGCGCAAAAAAAGATTACGCTGACAGTAACGGCGAAACAGCCTATGTGTACGCAAGAAAAAAGAAAAATGACGAAGCCGCTGTTATTTTAAATCCAAACGCCGAGTTGTCAGCGAAATCATTTTTGCTTTTTATAGAAAAAACAGCGTTATCATTTTTAACCGCACTCTGGATATTTCTTTCTGTCGATATTCTTGCGAAAGCTGTATCATCATTTAATTTTGAAAAGACAGCTCAAATCATTATTTCGATAATCCTCGCTCATTTATTAACAGCTTATATCGGTATAATTATTTTGGGTGTAAAAAAATACCTTTTAAAACTCAAAGGTACATTCAATTTTGTTTCATCCGCAATGTTCTATGTTGTATGTGTTCCGTTTTTATTTACGTTTTTAACAGCTCTGGTGCAGGCGCTTTTTAAAATGTTACCGTCCGCCGCAAGAGCTTTTATTACGGCTCCTGTGAATGTAATGATGATTCCGTCTTCAGGCGCGGTTTTACTGCTTTTGTACATTCTGTCTCTTGCGTTAATAACTGCTTGTTCATTTCTTTTACACAGGACGATTACGAAGCATGAAAAAATCATGGAAATTCACAGGGAGTATTCTTGAATTTAAACCGATTGACATTTTTTTCATTTTAGAATATATTCCAGTGTATTGCCGTCTTAGCTCAGCTGGCAGAGCACTTGACTTGTAATCATGAGGTCTTCGGTTCGATTCCGAAAGACGGCTTATTCGTATGAAAATAAACGCCGCTAAAACACTGTTAATTATCGTCGATGTGCAGAATGATTTCTGCCCGGGAGGCGCTTTAGCGGTGAATGACGGCGGCGCAGTCACGGCTCCCATTAATGCGTTATCGAGCGCTTTATCGCAAAAAGGCGGACGCGCCGCGGCTACGCAGGATTGGCATCCCGGGGATCATGTCTCTTTCGCTTCCCGGCACAGCGGTAAAAAAAGCGGCGATATTATTGACACTCCCTTTGTAAAAGGGCAGGTTCTCTGGCCGGATCATTGCGTGCAGGGGACGAACGGCGCCGGTTTTCATCCTGAACTCGACACAACACCCGTTTCGGTTGTTATACGAAAAGGTTTTAACAAGGATATTGATTCCTATTCCGCTTTTTTTGAGAATGACAGGCAGACAAAGACAGGACTTGAAGGTTATCTTCGCTCTCTTTCCATCGAGACTGTAATTCTTGGCGGTATAGCGACAGATTATTGCGTTTTTTTCAGCGCCATGGATTGCAAAAAATTGGGCTTTGAAACAATCATCGCAAGCGACGCCGTCCGCGGAGTAGGTTTCCCGGAAGGTTCTGTAGAAAAAGCCATCGCAGAAATGAAATCCGCAGGGATAGAATTTTATACAACAAGCGAAATCCTTGAAGCGTTGTATTAATTTAGCTACGAACCAGACAAATAAAATATATAATTACCGGTTCGTGTGGTTAGCGTTTAAAAAGGAGCACGTATGGAAAATAATTCAGCTTTATTTACAGATTTTTATTCGTTGACTATGGCTCACGGTTATTGGAAGAACAACCGGAAAGAGCGGGTAGTGTTCGAAATGTTTTTCAGGCAGCAGCCTTTCGGCGGAGGTTATTCAATATTCGCCGGGCTTGGAACATTGCTGGAAAAAATAAACGGCTTTACTTTTTCAGCGGATGATGTTGAGTATCTTGGAAGTCTCGGTATTTTTGACGGCAAGTTTCTTGATTACCTTAAAACATTTTGTTTTAAAGGTGTTCTGTGGGCGATGGATGAAGGAACTGTCGTGTTCCCCCACGAGCCGTTGATCAGGGTGGAAGGCGATCTTGTTGAATGTCAGATAATAGAAGGGTTGATTCTTAACATAGTTAATTTTCAAAGTTTAATCGCAACAAAAACATGCAGGATCTGGCTTGCCGCAAAGAAGGGACAGTTGATGGAGTTCGGTCTTCGCCGTGCTCAAGGACCAAACGGAGCGTTATCTGCATCAAGAGCCGCTTATATTGGCGGAGCATCAGGAACAAGCAATACCCTTGCAGGGAAGATTTTCGGTATTCCGGTTATGGGAACAATGGCGCACTCGTGGATTATGTCTTTTAATAATGAGGAAGAAGCCTTTGACGCGTACGGCACGATTTATCCTGACAGGGCAATATTTTTAATCGACACTTACGATACCTTAAAAAGCGGAATAATCAGCGCAGTAAAATCAGGGAAAAAACTTGCAGCTAACGGTAAAAATTTCGGCGTGCGTCTTGATTCAGGCGATATTCAATATCTTTCAACGGAAGTGCGCCGTATTCTCGATAGCGCTGGATTAACAAAAGCATTTATAACAGTTTCAAACGATCTTGACGAGTTCATTATCGAGACGCTCGTTAAAGACGGCGCGCCTGTAGACAGTTGGGGAGTGGGAACGCGTCTTGTGACAGGCGCTCAGGCTTCGGCATTCACGGGCGTTTACAAGTTAGCTGCTATTTTCGGCGACAAAGGCGTTACATCGGTCATGAAGTTATCTGATAATCTTGAGAAAACAACCAACCCCGGCGTAAAACAAGTATGGCGGATCAGGGATAAAGCGGGAAGCGCGGTAGCCGATGTTTTAAGCATTGATGACGGCAGCGATAATATTGAAGAAGGCCGCAATTATTGTTTCTGGCACCCGTCCGCCGACTACCGCCATTTTAACCACACAATCGAAAGCCGCGCACAGCCCATGTTAAAAAAACGGATGGAAAACGGCGCCGCAGTATCACAGCAGCCGTCGTTAGGTGAAATCAAAGCCCATGCAATCAGCGATCTTGAAAGTTTTGACTCAACATACAAAAGACTTTTAAATCCGCATATCTATAAAGTCTCAATCACAGAAAAACTTCGCACGCTCAAACTGGAACTGATACAGAAACATCTGGGGAAAAGGTATTAGGAGAAGATTCCGCCGGGGGAGTGTGAAGAGATTCATTGCGAGTGATGCGGAATTTTTTTTAACCACGAACCACACGAACTTATTTGCCGCGGACAGCGCGAACTACTCGAACTTGTTGGTTTGTCGCGGCGCGGAGGGGTGGAATGAAAGTAATAAGTGATATTTTATTTAATAAATTGAAATAATCTATTTTACGTCTTGTTTTTTCGATTAGAAAGCTATATATTACCTTAAACAGCCGTTAAAGGAGATTTTTCCATGAAACGCTTTATTTCTGCATTGATTTTTTCCACCATGATTATATTACTGGCAATGAGCCAGTTTAGCTGCGGTTCTTCACCCTCCGGCAGACAGAGGGAAAGCCTTTCGCTCTTTCCATTTACAGGAAGCAGCACGAGAGACGGAGAGGCGATTATTGCAAGTCTTGCGCGTCAAACGGATTTGCGGAGAGCTTTTACCTCCGTTACACCGTTAACTCAGGCGGCAAGGGAGTCTATTAATTATGAACGCCGCATCCAGAGAGACTCAAATCTAACAGACCCTGATACGATTTTTGAAATAGGGCGTGAGATTAACGCGGCATTTGTTCTTGCCGGGTTTATTACAAGTCTCGGTGACAGGAATATCGTAATAGTAAGTATTCTCGATGTAGAAAGCCTCCAGCAGGTTGCCGGTGATTATAGAGTGTACAGATCGATAGAAGAAATAGACAGATTGATACCTGATATGGCAAGAAAACTGGCGGACTCGGCAATGCGCGATACAAGCAGGCTTCCAGGATTATCAGTACCGCCTTTCAGCGTCTCAAGTGAAATAAGCCAAAGCGACGCTCAGGTTTTATCGCAGATACTTGCATGCGAGTTAGCCAACGCTAATAAATACGCGGTGCTTCCGCGTACTGACAACCTTGATACTATAATGGAGGAACATCAAAGACAAAGAGCAGATAACGAGGAAGAACTTGATAGGGTAAGAAGACTCGGCAGAGGCCGCAATGCCCGGTATGTCCTTTCTGGCTCGGTGCAAAGTCTTGGAAATCTTAATAAAATCGCGGCGGATATATTCAATATAGAAAACGGCAGTATGCACGACGGATACGAAGAAAATTACTCAGGCGTCTCGCAGGGTATTGAACATATGCAAAGGCTGGCTGCAAGGTTAAATGGAGTAAGATATGTTTCATCAGCGGCAAATACACAAAGTCAAACAGATTCACCGGCTCAAATAGCAGTTATTCCTAATGAGCCGCTAAATCCCAACATTAGGTGGGATAACGATAGCTCAGGAGATTTGACAATACGTAATGGAGCCAATGATAATCTTGTTTTATTCGCAGGCCGGGTCAGTGATAATAATCTATTAGGCGGCGTCCGAAGAATGTCAACACGCCGGGTGGATTTTTATAATAAAGTAACCGCTGATAATGGTCAGTTTCTATTACGCGCCGTTAAAGCCTCTGTTTACGACAGCAAAGGGAGTGATTTAAATAATGAAGATGTTGTTTTCGCGTATTTAGTAATTTATAATAAAAACGCTCCCAGCCGGCAATTAATTAATATTCCCCATCATGTAAGCGGTTCTGCTGGAGTAACATTATCAAATGAAACTAATACCGCAGTACAAATCCGCGTAAACAGACCTAACGGTCCCGTGCTTACCACTCTTGGGCCTCATGAAATTGGTAAAAGAGTGAATATGGAATATAACTCCATAGGTTATATATTATTCCCTGTATATCAGTTTAAAAACCGCGATTCAAATGTTGTTCGTAGTGTTACGACACAATCATTATCTGATATCTCTGTTATTATACCTGCGGTTGATGATTATTCTTCCCGTGTAAATTTTAGTCGATTGCCGCCTGAAGCGATATCGCCTTTTGCTACGCTGATTATTAATAATCAAACTAATCTTGTTCTGTCTCTTGTTAGAGGGGGCGGGAGGATGACATCTAAAAATGGTAATCAATTATTTAATCCTGGAAGTGAGACTTATGAATTAAATTTATCAGGACAACAATCACTCACGATTGGTAGTTTGAGTGTTGATCTAGGGTTAGGGCAAGCTAACATTATGAGAATTCCTGATTATACTTATGAAGCTGAGAATACATACCAAATTATTGTAAGGCAAGGACAGCCATTAAATATAACAAGAATAGATAGATCAGATAATAGTAACTTTCGCATTGAATTATTTAATGAATAAACCAGTAATATAAATTATGGAGTATCAATGAAACGTATTATATCTTCTTCATTTTCATTTATTTTTATTCTTTCATTAACATTATCTCTTTATAGCTGCGGTTCCGCAAGTCAGAGAGATAGTTATCCGTCAACGTTCACTGATACTATTAACATCAGATGGAATAATGATGCTTCAGGGTTTTTATCAATCAATAATGATACGGATGATGATCTGATTCTATACGCCGGTAGTATTTATAATCCTGAAAATATCCTGGGCGGAGTGCGGAGAAAATCTGAACGCCGTATTGATTTTTATGATAATTTATCCGCCGATCGCGGGCAGTTTATGTTACGCGCTGTTAAGGACTCTGTGTACCGTGGCAAAGCCGGATGGCTTGTATGCGATGATGTAATTTTTTCTATTCTGGTTACTTATGATAAGATAAACAACAGACAAATATTTGTTACTGTTCCTGAGCATACAGGCGGTCAGGCAGAGGCATTAATTTCAAATAGTACAAATTTTATTGTTCAATTTCGTGTAGGCAGGCCGGATGGAGAAGTTTTAACTACACTGCTGCCTTTGGAAATGAATAAGAAAATATACATGAATTATAGCTCTCAAGGTTATTTATTATTTCCAGTATATCAATATTATGATCTTGCGTCTAATGTTCGTGCTAATGCGGCACAATCTATACAAGATGGTATTGTTATAATGCCGCAGCTTAGCGGCGGTTCACCTGTTATTCAATTTGATCGTTTAATATCAATATTCCAGCCATTTTCAAGATTAATTGTTTCAAATGAAAATAACCGCAGTGCTTACCTTGTTAGAGGTGATAGCTACATGACAAATCAAAATGGTACTCAATTTATTAATCCTGGAAGTGAGATTTATGAGATAAATTTGAATGGACAGCAATCATTAGATATTAATAATTTTTATATTGATTTTAGATTAGGAGCGGCTAACATTATACAAATCCCTGAGTATACCTATGAAGCCGGGTATACTTATCAGATACGTGTAGAACTAGGTCGAGTTCCGATTATCACAAGACTAAGCAGGGACAGGGACACAAGTATTCCCCGCATTGAACTACAAAACGAATAGCGTAGATCAAAGAAAAGTAATCGAACTACAAGTTCGTGTTGGTTCGTGTGGTTCGCGGCAAATTACTCATCTCTAACCCCGCATACACCCAAAAATCATAAAAATTTAAAAACACATTCCAATAAAGCCGTCACTTCTTCGGAATATAACCGCTCGCGATCTTCCGGCAAAGGCGCTTCGATTACAAAATCAAGGAACTCAAGTTTCCATGCGTGCAGGAAAAATCCGCCTATTACGCCGGAAAATCCGCCGCCGTATTTTACATCGCCTGCAAGCGGGTGTCCGTGAGAAGCGGACTGGGCGCGGATCTGGTGGGTTCTGCCTGTTGAGATTTCCGCTTTTATCAAAGTGAGGTTCCCGCGATGCTTTAACGGCGTTACTTTAGTCACAGCGTTTTTCCCGGATTGCCCGCCGGATATAAAAGTTTTCTTTTTTTCACTGTCCCGGATAAGAATATCTTCCCAAATCCTCTCATCTTCCAAATTACCTTTGACAACCGCAAGGTATGTTTTGCGTATTTTTTGTTCCCGCAGTAACGCGCTGAAAAGTCGTGCGCCATCAAGACTTGATGAAAATACAACGACTCCGCTTGACGGTTTATCAAGACGGTGGAGAGGGCCGGGTTTGAATGACAGGGATTCCGGCAGTTTATCCTTCAAATAATTGCGAATAATTGATTCAAGGCTGTCAGTGCCGTGAACCGCAAGGCCGGGCGGTTTGTTGACAGCCAGCAGCCCTTGTCCCTGCCAAAGTATTTCAAAAGATGGAAGGACAGTTTCCGTCAATCGTTCTTTTTTCGGTTTTGTGTAATGGCTGCCGGGCAGTGAAGGTATGCATATCTTCATTCCGCTGTCGAGGCGGTCGTCTGCTTTGGCGGCTTTGCCGTTTACCAGCACTTTCTTTTGACGTAGAAGCCGGTGTATAAAAGGCAGGGGATGATCGGCAAGCGCCTTGCGGAGAATCCTGTCCAGCCTCCGCCCTTTATCGTTTTCGCCGGTAATTAATTCCATTGGATTAGTAATTTTACCCCGGTTTGAGATTAGGGGATAGAGGTTAGGAGTTAGGGGATAGCTCCATTACTTGACAAAAAACAGGTTTTTTAGGAGTATAATAAAATGTCAGCGGCGGCGGCCATCAGTTCCCTTTTTGAGAATAAAATTTTCCTTTCCACTGTCTCCAGTCTGATTGTCGCGCAGATTCTAAAAATGGCTTTCTACCTTGTCATGAGTAAAAATAAAAAAAAGTGGGACGCGGTCGAGACTATGATCTGGCGCACGGGAGGGATGCCGTCAAGCCATTCGGCGGTTGTCTGTGCGCTTGCAACGGCGGCGGGGATTTATGAAGGTGTCTCGTCAACTTATTTTATAATATCGCTTATTTTCGCGATGGTGGTTCTTCGTGATTCAGTCGGCGTCAGGAGAGCCGCGGGGTTGCAGGCCAGAGCGATCAACAATATTGGAAGACAATCCGCAAAGCAAATCGGCATTGATTTTCATTCGGTAAAGGAAGTCCAGGGGCATACTCCGCTGGAAGTATTTGTGGGTTCCTTTCTTGGCATTCTGATCGCGGTTATATTCTATTTGGTTTAGGCAATTATGTCTTTTCTCCGCGCTGCGTTTCCCGCAAGTTTTGTTTCACTCTTGGCGGCCGCGTTCCTTTTCATTCCCTGCCTTAAAATGGGGCATGAAGTATACCGCGGCGGTTACGCGGTTTTAACTTCCGATGTTTCCGCGGATGACAAGCTGATTCATTCGCTTCTTGATAATCAGGAATTTTTAAATGGTTCTCCTGTCAGTGAATCATCGCAATGGGTAATGCTCGATGTTTTTGACAGGCTGCAGACGGTTCCCCTCGATGAATATTTTTCAAGGATTTTTACTTTCGATCCGCGTTACGACAATTACGCCGAAAAATTAAAAAATATTTTCATTAAAGATGATAAGCGCTTTGTTTATCTTCCTTTGCTTGAAAATAACTGGAATCCCGCGGCTCTTGATAAACAGATAGGATCGCTTCTTGGTAATATTCCGTTTTCCGTCAATTATTACGGGATAGGCCGTCCATTGGATCTTTTCTTTTTAACATTCGCGGTCTCTTCATTTATTTTTTTTGTTATCTGCATAATTTTAAATAAATCCCGCCAAGGTTTTTTAAAAATATTTTTTCTTGTTCCTGTGCTTTCCTCTCTTGTTTTTTTCGGGGCTTGCGGGATCGCCTGCGCGGCTTTGATTCTCGCGTTTTTTATTTTGTTAAGAGAGCCGTTAACTGAAATTTTAACTCTGTCAAGATCGCCTACGGACAGAAACGTTTCGCTGTTTACGCTGATTGTAAAAAGAGCGGTTTTACCGTACAGGCTTTCGTGGTTTTTATCGCTTGCGTTTTTTCCGGCAGCCGCCGTTATTGTTTATTTTTCCCATATTAATATTTTATTTTTATTGGCCGCTTTTTTTGCCGCGGCGGCGGTTTTTATCATTACAATTAAACTTTTTTCCTATTCGGGCTGGAAACGAAAACGTTTTGTGCCTGTGATGATTATGCGCAAATCTTTTACGGATTTTTCTTTTTCTGTCTGCATAATGCCTTTTACCGCAGCCGCCTTTTTTACATTATTTTTCGCGCCGGCGCTGCCTGATTTTTATACATCAACCGACAGGTTTGAATCTGTTATAAACGAAAATGAATATTACGATCATCTAATAACGCAAGCCGCGTTTTCAACGCAGAAAATAGGCACCGCAAGAGACGGTATTCCATCAGGCGTCTTTCCAGATTTCTCAACCGGTGAAGACGGCCTTCCTGTGATGAACACATTATACGCGTCGCAGAAATATAATATTGACGAGTTTCCGCCGTTTCCGCTTAAGGATTTAATGGAATTTTTTCATGATATTAATTCAAGGCAGGTAACGAATCCGGGATCAGGCGGCACAGGAAATCCCGCGGAAAAATTTTCATTATTAGTTTTATTACCTTTCCTGTTAATGATATTTTTTATTAAAAGAAAAAATGATGAATCAGTTAAGTATGATTTTTCAAGTTTTAAAAGAATTTCCGGGAAAATGCGTTTTAAAGGCATTAACTTGAATAAGCCTATATCGTATAATGCAGAAAACACGCCGCGCCTGCGAAAGGACGCATAAATTATGAAAATATATTCTTTTCCAAGAGGAGGGCTTCCCTTCGAAGACAGCACGGCTCCTGAAAAAACAGAGGCTGTTAACGCGTTCTTACCGGCGCTTTCTGTAATCCCCCTTGGCAGCAGCATAAACAGGGTCTATCCCGTTGTCTCGGTGGGTGATTTAGTCCGCGAGGGAATGTTAATCGCAAGAGCTTCAGGAGAAGGAGCTGTCAATGTTCACGCCACGGTCCCGGGAAGGATCGCGAAAAAAGTTTCATGGAAAGACGAGAACGGCAATAACAATGACGCTTTTGTAATTAGAATGGAAGGCGCTTTTGAAAAGCTCGGTAAAAAGGAAGAGGTATTTCAATGGACAGGACTCAGCGGATATGATATACAAAGGGTCATTTCCGAATGGGGAATTGTCGAAATGGAAAACAACGAAAAACCGTTATCTGATCTTATTTCTGCCGCTAGAAAAACGGAAAAAATGACGCTTGTTGTCCGATGCGTGTTTGACGATCCCTGGCTGGCAGCCGATTACGCGCTTTGCAGCACAAGGATTAATGCGGTTATCGAGGGAGCGGCGATTGTCGCGAAAGCCTGCATGAAGGTTTCCAATATTATTTTCGCGGTTTCCGGCCGCGAGAAAGCTCTGGGAGAAAAATTTTTACAGAACGCCGGCAATATCGGCTTTACCGCGTCGCTTGTTTTAACAGGCTCGCGTTATCCGCAGCGCAACCACAGGGAACTTGAACTTGCTCTAAGAGCATACGAAAAAAAAGAAGGGCTTTCTCTCGGATCATTTTTAATTCTCGGGCCTGCCGTTCTCGCCGCCGCTTTCGACGCGGTTGTGCATAAAAAACCGATTTTAGATCGATTTGTAGCCGTCGGGGGTTCCGCGTTAAGGAAGCCGCAGATTATGAAAATAAGAATCGGCACGCGGATCATGGAAGTGATGGAGCAGTGCGGCGGTTTCAGCTCAAGGCCGGAACGAATTGTAACAGGGTCTCCGCTTTCGGGAAGGGAAGTGCTTCATCTTGACGAGCCTGTCGGAAAAAACTGTTACGCGATTGCGGCGATGACAAAATCACAGACTGCTTCGCACGCGCAGATGAACTGCATTAACTGCGGCGAATGCAGGGCAGTGTGCCCTGTAGGGCTTGACCCTCAAAATATTTATAAGCGCGTCAGATTGAATGAACTAAAAAATGAAGTAACAACAGGATGCCAGGGGTGCGGGTGCTGCAAGATTGTATGTCCGTCGGCTCTGCCGTTACTCGAAACTATTTTAGATAAAAAACAGGGGGGATAAATTGGCGGATCGCAATTTAAATTTTTTACATAAACCTCAAATTAATATCTCCTGTTCAAGTACGGGGCGGATGTGGCTTGTAAGCCTGTGCGCGTTCTTGTGTATTCTTCAGTCAGCCTTAAGCGATTCAGGAAAATCCCTGATTATCGCAGCAGCCGCGGTTTTTTCCGCTTTACTTGTTGAGTTTCTGCTTACCGTGCATAAACACCGCGCAGGAAAAATTAAAGACGGCAGCGCCGCCGCGACTGCTCTAATCCTTTCAATGATGCTTCCGAATCAGATTCATCCTGTGTACGCGGCTCTAGGCGCGGCTTTTGCGATAGTTGTCGTTAAACACAGCTTCGGCGGGCTTGGTTCCAACTGGCTCAATCCCGCTCTCGGCGGCTGGCTTTTTATCCGTTTTTCGTGGGCTTCGGCATACGCGGACGCTTTTGAGTCGCCGCCTCCGCCGATTTCCCACATGGCTTTAACCAATGTAAGCGCTCTTGATAATTCGGTTTCGGATTTTTTGAACAGTAATATTTTTTCCATTTTTTCCGTTAATATGCCGTCGGGATATATCGATCTTCTTTCAAGCGGCGATCCTGGCATCATCACAGACAGAGGGATCTTCATCCTTTTAATAGGCACTGTAGTTATAACAGCAGTTGGAATTAATCGCGGATGGATTCCTCTTGTGTTTCTTGCAGTCTATTGTTTTCTAATACGGTTCGCCGGTGATTTACATTCCGGTTTATGGGACGGAGATATTTTATACGGAATTTTTTCAGGCGGTACAATTGCCGCGGCTTTCATTCTTGCGGCAGAACCTTCCAGCAGCGCGAAATTCAAACCCGGTATTATTTTCGCGGTTGTACTAAGCGCCGTTCTCTCATGGTTTTTTAGATACGTATGCATGGATTTTTCAGGCTGTTTTACCGCTTTAGCGCTTACTAACTGCGTAACGCCGCTAATAAGGCTCGGTGAAGAAAAAATATTTTTATCAAAAAATAAAGGCATCGGTATTCAGGAGAATCTGTTATGATAAAGATTCAATGGCAGGTTCGCGATATAAGGGATAAAGCAATTTTATTCGGCTGGATAACTGGGCTTCTGCTTTTGGTATGCCTGTTATGGGGGCTGACCACGCCGCTTCAGACACATTATCTTTTACGTTCTGTTAATAGTGTTTTTAATAGTAACGGCGATCCGCGAAGGCTTACTTCGCATCTTCATCAAAGCGCTCCAAAGGCAAGTCTTTTGGGACACTGGTTCGCGATGCAAAACTCAGCGGACCAGATGTATGTGTTCGCGTTTTTTCAGGATGGAATATTGCTGCCCCTTGGAGCGGTAGTTTCACCTGACAGCATCGTACTGGACGTTGTTCCGTTAAGCGCTCATGCCGTAAGAATCTATAACAAAATACCTGACAGTGTTATAAAGATGTACGTAAACAGGATAGAAGCTTCTGCCGCCGCTATCAGGAGGGGAAGAGAATAATGAGTTACAATATTAATCAACATTCATTTTGGGGTTCTCTTTCTCCGCTGGGCGGATTAACAGGCGCAGGTATTTTGATAATGGCTTCCGCGCGGCTGTCGTGGGCTGTTACAGCGGCCGGATGCCTGTTTTGGGTATACGGACTTACGGCTATCGCGTATTCATTTTTGTTATCTGCAAATAAATACAATATCCTTCCTGTGCAGGGAAGAAGCGCGGTATTTACATGCATTGCCGTTTTTTTCGGCAGTATATACGCTCTGCTTTTCTGGCTGCTATGCCCGTTCGCGGCCTTTGAGGTTTTTCTTATTTTAATGCTTGTTCCTCTGTTTTGCGCAAACTCGTGCGCTCATATCCATTCAACAGCCGGAAACTCACATTCGGATATTTACGAACGTCTGATGGACGCTGTTTCTATGGCAGGTACTCTCGCGGGGCTGCTTGCGGCTTTTTCCATTTTAAGAGAACCTCTCGCGTTTTGTTCCCTGTCGTTCCCCGGAACATATCAGGGGATGATTACGATTATGTATTTCAGTTCGGGATCTTTTTTTCCGATCGGTATTTTCGCTTCATCCTGCGGCGCACTGCTGCTGCTCGGTTACTTCGTGTGTTTATATCAGTACGGAAGAAATAAATTATACCCGGGAGAATATAAATGAGCGGAAACTATCTGCTGCTTTTAATTTACTCATGCTTCACAATCAATCTTTTGCTTCAATGCGCTCTTGGCATTCAGGGAGCAGCAGGATCTCAAGGCCGGATAAAAACCACAGAATTAATTAAAACGGCTTTAATTTTTCTTACCGGAATGTTGCTATGGATATTTTTCTCGAATGTGGTTATGGGATTTATGGCCAACATAGTAATGTATATTTTAATTTTTCCGCTCAGTTCGATTTTTTATGACGCTTTTGAATATCTTGTATTCAAATTCATTATAAAAAAAGAAATTGATAATAATTCTTTTATCAGTTTTCCCGGCGGCATCACGGCTGTAATTGTGTTTATTTGCGTCAATATCGCGGGCAGTTTTCTGGAAGCGGCGGTTTTAATGATCGGTTTTTCAAGCGGCATTCTGCTTGTTAATTTTATTATCAGGGAAGTGCGCCGCCGCGCCGCGCTTGAAGCCGTTCCCGCGTCATTACGCGGCAAACCGATTGTTCTTGTTACTATGGGGTTGTTGTCTCTTGTTTTTACCACAGTGTCTTTGCTGCTGTTCAGAATGATAGGAGTTCAGTGAAAGAAGATAAAATCCTGCTTGTTCTTGGTTCTCACGATCATGTTCCCTCAGGAGCGCCTGAAGAAGAATTTGAGTACGCGTATGAAAACAGGATGCGCCCTTTTGTTTCCAATCTTTACCGTTACTCGAATGTACAGGCTGTTTTGCATTATTCGGGGACTCTTCTTTACTGGGTTGAAAGAACTCACCCTGAATTTTTTATGCTTATAGAAGACATGGCCGCGCGGAAGCAGGTGGAGATTCTCGGGGGCGGTTTTTACGAGCCTTTGTTTCCCTTGATTCCGCTGCAGGACAGAATCGGGCAGATTGAGCTTTTAACGACATACCTGCGTAAGCATTTTGGGAAAAGGGCGCTTGGCTGCTGGATACCCAATATGGCATGGGAACAGCACATGGTATACCCGCTTTGTTCAAGCGATATGAATTACACTTTTCTTTCTCAGGATCAGTTTGTCATGGCAGGAATGTCAGGTAACGAACTTTATTATCCGTGTATCAGTGAAGATCAGGGAAAACTTATTACGATATTTCCCGTCGCGTTATCTGTGGAAGAGGAACTGGCGCATAACAGTTTTTCGCAAGTATTTACCGAATTAAAAAATAAATTTTTATCCTCAGGCGGGAAAGGCGTAAAGGTGGTAAGCGTGTTTCCGCGCCGCATTTCCTGTTGTGAAGAAGAAGCGCCGGATACGGCATGGAACCGTTTTTTTGAAGAGATCTCGCTGTCGGAGAATATTGTGGAAACATCCCTTCCCGCTAAAATTTTAAAAAATCACAAAGCGTACAGAAGAGCGAGCTTTCCAAACTCATCGTCAATAAAGAACGATTACTCGCCAAGACGCTTTCTTATCGAACATGATGAAGCGAATGGTATCTATTCCAAAATGATATTTACCAATGTTCTTATCAACCAGTTAAAAGGGGATAAGTACAGAAAATTAAACGCAAGGGAAGAACTTTGGAAGGCGCAGGATTCATTTCTTTTTTCACCGGGTGACGGCCGCCTTCGAAGTGAACTTCGAAAATCGGCTTACAGTTCTCTTTTACGCGCAGAAGGATTATCAAGGGAAAAGGGAAAAATTGTCAGCTCTCTTATTCAGCATGATTTTGATTTAGACGGCGTAAAGGAATATCTTTTTCAGGATAATACAATTAATTGTTACATTCAGCCGAAAGGCGCAAGCGTGTTTGAACTTGACTATACTCCGAAAGAGTGGAACTATCTTGATTGCGGATCAACATTATTTTATAACAGTGATACTCCAAGAAGACGCGCCGCTTTCGCCGATATTCTTCTACCAGCGGATTTTAATATAAATCAAATTGATGTGTTACTCGCAAATGATTCGCGCCATTGTTACAACGAGCAGTATGAAAGCGCAGATCAGGATAAAAAGGGAAAATTCTGTTTTATGCTTCCCGCTGTTACCTCGGATATTCCTTTTGCGTGTATAGAAATCCAGAAATGTTATTTAATTAAAAAAAGCAGTTTATCTGTTTCGTACGCGTTAAAAAACACAGGCAAGGAAACGCAAAAATTTATTTTTACGCCGGAAATCGATCTGTCCTTCGCGGGTGTAACCGATGATTATGTCCGTTTCTATTCTGTTGATAATTCCGGTAAAGATGTTCCTGTAGAACGTGATCTTGATACTGGTAATTTAAAAATCCTTGATATAACAAATGAAGTACAGATACTCATTGCATCATCCTCGTCATTCGGCGGCTGTCTTATTCAAGCGTCAAACGAAAATATATATCAAGCAACGCGCATTATCCCCGCTTTTCCTGTAACCCTGGAAAGCGGAGAAATCTGGAAAAATGATCTTAACCTGAAGTTCTCTCATTAATTTTATAAAAATAACTTCGGACAATATAGTCAGCGGCAGATAATTCAACCACGGTATTGAAAGAACAGGAAATTATCTGTATCATCTTTAATATGAAAAGAAGATTGATCACATCGGCATTACCTTATGTCAACAATGAACCCCATCTTGGAAACCTTATTCAGGTGCTTTCCGCCGACTCGTTCGCGCGTTTTTGCAGGCTTTACGGTTACGAAACCTTGTATGTATGCGGCACAGACGAATACGGGACAGCGACCGAAAGCAAGGCCGCAGAAGAAGGCGTATCTCCGAAAGAGTTATGCGGCAGGTATCACGCGGTTCACGCGGATATTTACCGCTGGTTCAATATTGCTTTTGATAAATTCGGGCGTACATCATGTCCTGTGCAGACAGAAGTGACACAGGATATTTTTCTGAAACTGGAAAAAGCGGGTTACATCTGCGAAAAAACAATTGAACAATTTTTCTGTTCAAAATGCGAAAGATTTCTTGCCGACCGCTATATACGCGGCATATGTCCTGCCTGCGGCGGCGCGGAAGCGAGAGGAGATCAGTGCGAGACTTGCGGAAAACTGCTTGACCCCACCGATTTAAAAGAGCCTCAATGTTCATCATGCGGCAGCACTCCCTCTTTACAGAAAACAAATCATCTATATATTGATCTTCCCGCAATCAAGGAAAAACTTGAAGCATGGATAAAAACCGCTTCCGTTAAAGGCTTTTGGGCTAATAACGCAGTGCAGATGACTCAGGCGTGGATTCGAGACGGCCTTAAGGAAAGGGCGATTACAAGGGATCTTAAGTGGGGAATACCTGTTCCTAAGAAGGGTTACGAAAACAAGGTTTTTTATGTGTGGTTTGACGCGCCGATTGGGTATATATCGATAACAGGCGCGTTAGGTGAAGAGACAGCCGGCAGGCCGATTAACGGAAAAACTTTTAACTCATGGCGCGAGTATGTCAATTACTGGTGGAAACGCCCTTTGGATGTGGAGCTTTTTCAGTTTATCGGTAAGGATAACATTCCGTTTCATACCGTAATATTTCCATCGAGCCTTTTGGGAAGCGCCGATCCTGATAACGGCGATAACTGGACAATGCTTCACCATATGTCAAGCACAGAATATTTGAATTATGAAAACGGCAAATTTTCCAAATCAAGGGGAGTCGGGGTTTTTGGAACAGACGCGATGGAAACAGGAATCCCCGCCGATGTCTGGCGTTTTTACATTTTTTACAATAGGCCTGAAAAATCCGATGCTATGTTTACATGGAGCGATTTCAGGGAGAAGGTAAACGGAGAGCTTATCGGCAATCTTGGAAACCTTGTTAACCGCACGCTAGCGTTTGTTACGCGCTACTTTGACGGTAAAATCCCCGAAGGAAAAAGCGATGACGCTTTTTGGGCGCAGGCCGTTAAACATGAAACATCCATCGCGGAAAAACTTGACAGGGCAGAGCTGCGCGACGCTTTCAGGGAAATATTTGAGTTATCCTCATTCGCAAATAAATATTTTCAGGATAACGAACCTTGGAGGCTTAGAAACGACAACCCGGAAAAAGCGAAAGAAGTTATCCGCGATCTTTCTTACATAGTGCGCGATCTGTCTGTGTTAATCGAGCCTTATATGCCTTCCTCCGCGGCGAAGATCGCCTCTTTCTTCGGTTTAAAACACGGAGAATCTCTTTCATGGAAGAGCATCGGCAAGCCAGAAGGCATAGGAGATGTGATAATAAAAAGCGAAGTGTTATTCGCAAAACTGGAAGAAGAACAAATCGATATCCTTAAAGAGCGTTATTCAGGAACGCAGAAAGAAAGACAGGAAGCAAAACAATTTTCTTCGGTCGTGGATTTACGAGTTGCAAAAATTGAAAAAATAGAAAGACACCCGAAGGCTGACAAGCTCTATGTGATCAATCTTGAGATTGGGGAGGGCGTTACGGGAGTACGCGAAGAGAGGCAGATTGTTTCGGGACTAGTTCAGTTTTACAGGGAAGAAGAGCTGCTTGGGAAAAAAATAATCGTTGCGTACAATCTAAAGCCCGCAAAACTGCGAGGCATTGAGTCTAAAGGGATGCTTCTGGCTGCAGGCGATAAAAACGGTCCTGACGGCGCTGAACGCTGCGAAGTGCTTGACGCAGGATGCGCTCCAACAGGAACAAGATTTTTGCCGGAAGGTGAAAAGCCATCCGCTGCCGCGCCTGCAGAAATAGACATAGATACATTTTTTTCCATGCCTGTTAATGTAAAAGATTTTGTTGTAATATCAGGCGGTAAAAAGATGTGCTTGGAAGGAAACGAAGTGCGCACCTCGATTATCTCAGATGGAAAAGTTGGTTAATATTATTCAGCAAGATACGATTTATATACAGGATATTACTGAAGCAAGTCTTGACGTATGCGAGGGCGCGGATTCATTTTTACAATCATCAATGTGGGGAGAGTTTAAATCGCGTTTTGGATGGACTGCAAAAGCGTTTTTGATTGAATGGCAGAAAGACAATGCGCGGCAAAAACTGCCTCTTTTAACGCTTTTAAGGCGTCTTGCTCCGGGTTTTTCATTCGTTTATGTTCCATGGGGTCCTGTTTTACCGCAAGCGTTTTCATCTGATGACAGAGTAAAGGCTCTTTCGGAACTTGCCGCAAAACTTAAACCTTTTTTTGCGCGTAACTGCGCGTTTTTACGTTTTGACCCGCCGTGGTTTACAGAGGAAAACGGCGGCCGGCAGGAAATTGCGCGTAACGAATCGGAAATGCTTCGCGCGGCCGGTTTTAAACGCGCAGCTGTAGTTCAGCCGCCTGATACCGTAATCATCGATCTTTTAAAAACGCGTGAAGAGATCCTTTCTTCAATGAAACCAAAGTGGCGTTATAATATATCGCTTGCGGGTAAAAAGAGCGTAAATGTAAACACATCGGATGTGCGGGATATCGAAGTTTTTTACAATTTGTTAAAAGAGACGGCGCAAAGAGACGGCATTGCTGTACATGGCATAAATTATTATAAAACGCTTTTTGAGATATGCGGTAGGCGTAAAGCGGATGATCTTCAATTACGTTTATACACCGCCTCCCATGAAGGCGAAACGCTGGCGGCGATTGTTGTTTTGTTCCGGGGAAAGGAGGCTGTATACCTTTACGGCGCGTCTTCCAATAATAAACGCAACTTGATGGCGCCGTATGCGCTTCAGTGGAAAGCGATGACGGACGCGAAGGAATCAGGATGCCGTTATTACGATCTTTTCGGCATACCTCCCAATGATGATCCGAATCATCCGATGGCGGGGTTGTATCGTTTTAAAACCGGATTTGGAGGAAGAATCATTCATCGTCCGGGAAGTTTAGATTACGCTTACAATGGATTTATATATAATCTATTTAATTTCGCTGAAACGTTCAGAAAAAGACTGATGAATTTAAAAAAGAAAAAAAATCACACTTGAATCAAATTATTTAAAACGGTATAGTGAATCAGGGAGTAAATTATGGCCTTTGCGTTAAATACATATCCGGTTACATACCGCGCGAAATTCTCTGACGGGATCTGGAGCGATGAGTATTTGGAAAAACCGCACAAAACACCTCAGGAAGAAGCGGAAATGAACGATGATGAGCGCTCGGCGCTTGAAAATTCCCGTAATTATTACGCAGATATGCCGCTTGTAAATTACACGAGCCAGTACGGGCTTGCGTGCTTTGAAGGGCTAAAAGCTCTTCCGCAGAAAAACGGAGGCCTTGCTATTTTCAGGCCTGATAAAAACGCCGCGCGTTTTGCCCGTTCCATGTCAGGGCTTTGCATGCCGCCTTTCCCGGAAGATAAATTTGTAAGCGCGTGCGTCGAAACCGTAAAACGAAACGCTTCACTTGGATTCTTAACTCAATATAAAAACGAGTGGGAAAAAGATTCCTATATGACGGCGGACTCGATTTATATAAGGCCTTTTACAGTTTCCGAAGGCGGTATCGGCGTTAATCTCTCGCGTGAGCCGTATGTGATGGTGATTAACACTCCAGTAAGCGCGTATTTCTCCGGCGGTTCTTCGGATGCTGTTATCACAGACAGAATCCGCGCGACGCCTAACGGCACAGGCTGGATAAAAGCGTGTTCAAATTACGTTATATCGGCACTCGCGAAATCGGAAGCGCTTAAAGATGGTTACATGGAATGTGTGTTCCTAGACGCCGTACACCGGAGATATATTGAAGAAGGCTCTTCGTGTAACATATTCTTCTATTTAAAATCCGGGGAACTTGTTACGCCTGAATTAAGTGATACGATCCTGCCCGGCATTACCCGCGAGAGTATAATTGAGCTTGCCCTTGATATGGGAGTTAGAGTATCAGAGCGGAACATTTCCATAGATGAAGTGCTTGGAGAAACAAAAGAATGTTTTGTCAGCGGAACAGCGGCCGGAGCCGCGCCGATTATGTCGCTTACATATAAATGGAAGAAGGTAAAGTTTAACGACAGCAAGGTGGGCGATTTTACCGCATGCATCCGTGATACAATAAAAGGTATTCAGTACGGTACGCTGCCTGACACAAAAAATTGGATGGTACCTGTTTTATAATTGCGCGGAACGCCGGTTAACTAACGATAAGAAAATATTTTTATTTTTGATCAGCCTTAATTATTTCATCTCATTATTTTTCCACGTTGTCTTGATCCGCAAATATCCCATCAATGTCATAAGGGTCATGTAAACAGGCATGAAAACGTATGTTAAAAAATATCCTGCCATGAAAAATATTCCGCCTTTTGGAAGTTTGGATCGGAACAATCCGAAAGCTCCGATGGTGTTTTCGATCATAACGACATAGACGGCGGCGGTCACAGGCCAGAGTTTCGGAATGAAGGGAAGGAATGGTATGGCGAGAATGCTGGCGCTGATCAAAAGCATTAAAATATTATAATTAATGCAGGTGACTATTTCCGGGCTGAAAAGTCCGCCGTTATTCCAGCGCAGAGTTTGGTTAATGAAGGAACCCCATTTTTTTTCAGATTCCGTTTCTACCGCCGCTTTTGTGGATGTGATGGCGCGTACGCCGAGACCGCTTGCACGTATTAGAGAGATAAGCGCGGCATCTTCGGTTGGAGACGGAGGAACCGCGTCATAACCGCCGACTTTATCAAGCGCTTTCCTGTCGATTATCAGATTATTACCAAAACCGCCTCCCGCGGCGCCAAGACCGATTGCTCCGGCGAGGTAATTGTAGCGCACCGCGTGATCATAACACTGGTAAAGCTGAAAAAATCCTCTGTCTTGTTTCTTCTTAAAAACAGGACCGATAGCTGCGCCGGTTTTCCCGTTCATGCGGCTTGCCATCTCGTTAATCCAATCGGGCGGCACTTCGCAATCGCCGTCTGTAAAAAGTAAAAAATCCCCGTCCGCGGCATCTATCCCGCGGGCGATCGCAAACTGCTTGCGGTTTAATCCTGGGTTTTCTGTCAATGTAATAATCCGGCAGTCAACACCGAGTTCCGCCGCATCCATCGAAAATTTTTCGAGCATGGCAGGACTCTCGTCGGCGCTTCGATCATCAATAAAAATTATCTGGGCTTTGCAGGATTGATGCAGCAGCGTTTCCAAAAGCCTCTCCATTCTGGCGCTCTCGTTATGAATGGGAATAATCACCGAAACCTTCGCGCCGCACGGGAATTTGCTTTTTTTATCCCTAAGCCACTCAAGAAAAACCCCCGCCATCAGCGCGGTTTGAAGCGCGGTAAAAAAAATAAAATGCCCGTAACGGTAAATATCTAATAAATCCATGAAAACCTTTATTGATATTATACAATAAACCCCTTGACCAAACACCCTTTTTATTGCTAAATAATAAAATTAGCGGGGATATAGCTCAGTTGGTAGAGCGGTTGGTTCGCAATCAATAGGTCGGGAGTTCGAATCTCCCTATCTCCAAAAATAATTCCTTGTATAGCAAGGACTTACAGAATGGCAATTTTTAATTTTCCCAAAATTAGGGGCATCGTGCACGAATCGTGCAAGAATCTTTTTTTCATAAAAAGAAGGAGATGCTACCATGGGCAGAATTGCCGAACCATTTACAATCGCCAAACGCGCTGATTCAGATACATATCATATTACGTTAAACCCTTCATGCGGTTTACCCGTCCGGGTGTGCAATGAGTGGCGCCGTAAGAGTTTCAAATACTTTCCTGATGAACTCGCAGATTTCCGTTTTCCCAAATCAATAAAAGCCGCAAAGCCCGGGGCATGGGCTTTGATAGCTTACCTGAAAAAGAAACTGGAAGAGGAAGGAAGCGCGCGGCGCGTTCCTGTTATTGATGTTACAGTCGGGGAATGGATAAAAAAATTTATTGAACTTGAAACAAGCCCCAGAACTGGAATTAACGCCGGTGAAAACAGACCGTATTCGTTAAATACTCTTGATTCATATAAATCATATTTTAATTGTCATATAAAAGATGATCCGATATGCCAATTAAAAATGACAGAGGTTGAAGAGGAAGATGTACTGGAATATATTTCAAGGCTTTCTATAAAAAAGTTTTCAAGAAAAAACGGAACATTGGGCGGTTCAAGAACATTTTCCGCAGTTATTGTTTTTATGCGATTGGCATTTAATGAATATCAGCGGAAAGTTAAACGCTGGTATAATCCATTCCAATTTAAAAAAGCGCCGAAATGTAACAGGCAGTCATGGGATGCGCTCACAGAGGATGAAGTAGTAAAATTATTTCAGCCAGGCGTTTTATTGGACATTCTTGATTTATGCCTTTGCGCTTCAATGTTTCTTTCAGGACTGCGCCGCGGAGAAATACCAGCCCTGCGCCCGGAGTTTCTTGATTGGCATACACCCAAAATCAGGGTAAGTAACGCATGGCAGAGGCTTGATAAAAAAGACAAAGTTCTCGGTCCCCCGAAAGGAAAGAAAACGAGAGATGCGCCGTTCGATCCGATTTTGCAAGATGCGATAAGAAAGTTATGGGCGGAAAATGGACAGCATGAATATGTGTTTATTATAAAGCGGAAAAACGGAACATTAAAAACTGTCGGTCCCGCATTGGTACAAAAGCGTTTCAAAAAATGGCTGGCGCGCGCCGGCATTGAATTAAAAGGCAGACGGATCGTTCCGCACAGTTCTCGGCATTCTCTTGCTTCTATGCTGGAAGCCCGGGGCGTTTCGCTGCGGTATATTCAGGATTTACTCGGACATTCAAATATGAAAACTACTAAAATATATTTGCACAGTACAGAAAAAACAATTAGGGAAATCGGACATAAAATAACGGAAGCGATAGAAGCGAAACCTGAGAAACCACAGGAACAGAAACCGAAAGAAAATAAAATATTGAAGTTCAAGGCTTCTTAGGTTTTCGCCCGGGTGTTGCCTCTTTTATTTTCTCGAAAGTATCAAGCGGATAAATTGAACCAGTAAATAACGCGGTTATATTATTTCGTTCTATTCTTTTTTGAACAGTGTTCTTTGTTTCGCCTGATTTATCCGCAAGCTCCTCTAAAGTCCAGCCTTCTATTTTCATATTAAATTTTCGGAATAAAATACAGTTGACATAAATGTCGTATTATACGACAATAAAACAGGGTTAGAAGTAACCCTCTACCGTCCGGGTGTTCAATGAGTCTCCCTCAGAGTTTCATTGTTTTTCGGGCGGTTTTTTTATTTTCCGCTGAGGATTAAATCTAATTCGTGTTCAATTCGTTTTTCTAATGTGTCCCAAATAACATCTTGAACCAGTGTATTAGCCCTTTCATTTGCTTTGAATAATCCAGTTACGGATGGTCCGGGTAGCTGGCTTATGGGTAAGGCATTTTCGCCGTCTCTCTCGTATATACCAATATGACCAGTAGGCATTTTTTGAACAAATGCGCCTTTACTTAATTTTGCTTTTTTCCCTTTGTAAATCTCAATTATCGGTGTGGTTTTGGGTGTAGGTTTTTTCGGAGTAAATTCAAAATCAGATAACGGTCTGGCTGTATCACTTATAATTAAACCGATTGCCGCACTTAAAGAGCTGCCGTGAACATATCTCTTTGCGCTCTTTGCAATTTGCGCAGGTTTCAATGTTGTGTCAGCAGCAATTTCTCTTTTAGTCGCAGTTACTCCGGCATCAGCAGCACGTTTAGCGGAACGATCAATTATTTTTCTGACGGTTGTTTTATCAATCATTCCATCGAGTACTTTAATTATTTTTTTATAATTACTGGGATTCCAATTAACTGTTACAATACTATCAGAATTTCTGCTATGAACCTTTCCATCACCCGCAAAAAGTTTCTGCATATTACTCGCTGATGCCATATTATTCTCCTTAATCTTTTTTATATTTCTCAAACAAAAAAGATTCAATATCTTCTATCACGTTATCATTAAATCTGTTTTTCATTGTAAGTATTCGGTCTATCCTGAATGTTCTGTTATCACCGCATAAAAAACAGTAAGCATCGACATATAAGTATTTTCCTTTTTTGTAAACTTTGTCAATTTCAATAGTTCGTTCTGAAATCGCGCCTTTCTGATCTTCGTAAGAAATAATTAAAGAATTATCACTTTCCGCGACAGGCTCATGTTTAATTTTTCTGATTTGAAAGGTACTAATCCCCAGCCATAAAGAAAATCCGGTAATGACAAAAAATATTATTCCCGCAGCGATACCAGTATCAGGGTCGGCAAATGAAGAAATACCCATTATGAAACAAACCAAAGCAACCAGAAACAAAACGATTGAAAAAAATGTTTTAACCGCTCTCATATAAATCTCCTTTATAAAATAATACCCTGAAATAAACCGCATTTACAGCCTAAATTTCGGGTATTCGGGAGGTGTAATAATTTGGCTGGAAACCTACCTGTAGGTAGATTTAAGACACGCAAAGCCTGAAAATGGTATTCTACACAGAAACGGAAAAAAGCAGCGCTCCACAGCCCGTTATTTTGAAAATTAAAGAACTGGAAATTCAACAGCAATATATATTTTAATTTAGTTTAGTTTACTTTACTTTACTTTAGGGATTATTGTCGATTATTTTTAACAATAACTTAATTATTGTATACAATTATATAGTTTATGTATACATAAAATTGGTTATTGTTGACATATTGCAAAATTCCGATAATTAAAACAATAGAATTACATTAGTTTGAAGGGTACTATTTTTCTAAAACCCGGTCTTTGGTCGTATTCTGTATTATTTATTAACTCGCTTTTTCCTGATTTGATTGTATCGCTTCCCCCCCTTGAGGAACCGGAAGCATTGAATCTATTAAAAGTCTCACGCTGTTTTTATTACTGTCAGAAAGTATTTTATATTTTTCGATAACCGTTCTTTCCTCTCTTGAAAACTCCCCTATATCCTTCCCTGTTATTAAAAACTCTACAGTGGTATTTAATGCCCTTGCAATTTGAAAAATCTCGACCGCATCAGGAAGCCTATCATGATGAATCTGCTGTTGTAAATTTTCATAGGAAATCCCTTCAAGATGGGTTACAAGCTTCTTTTGAGTGGTTTTATTCCTCTTTATTTCAGCCCTTACATTCTTCCAAATTGCCTTTGCTTCCATATTGTATTATCGGTTACTAACAAAAAAAAGTGTAAAAATCTTATTAAAAAATAATTTTTTCTGTTGACAAACTTATTAAAAGATAATATATTGCCTGTAGAAACTTATGAAAAGATAAGTTTTTTCCTGACGGTTCTTATGAATACATCGGGAAAAAAGAAGCCTTGAGTAAGCAGGGCGAAAGAGCGGCAGGATTTTGATGGTTGGACAGGTGGCTTACTCCACTTGTCATTTAAGCCGGATAAATCATGCCGCTTTTTTTTTTGGAGGAAGTCAGATGGGTACAGCCAAAACAGCGGAACAGCAAAGACCAGTCCGCGGGAAACTCGTTGGCATGAAAGAAGCAAGTGAAAGAATTTTCATGGGTAAGACATGGATTTACGACCACATGAGGGACGGCACGCTGCCGTTCCCTTGGTTCAATCTTGCGACTGGAAAGCGTGCTTTCGATACAGCCGACCTTGATGATTTTCTCCTGAAAAGAAAAGTTCCTGCGGCGAAGCTCGCTCAGGAAAAGGAGGATGCGTCATGAAAAAGTAGTGTATTTGAATTTGCCATTCTGGCGGTGGGTTTGGCTGATGCCTCTAATTTCCCACCGCAACAAAAAACAAACATGGGAGGGATTTATGGATTTTTCAGTAATGAAAGGGATCATCGGTTCTTATCGCAGGCGAACAATCACAAGGGAAATGTTCGTCAGATTGTGGACTGAGTGGCAGGAGCAACAGAAATAGCATGACAGAGTTTTATAACATATTTGTCAACGGTATACCGAAAGCACAACCGCGCCCGCGAATGGCGCGTAACGGTCATGTATACAATCCGCATTCCGCTGACGAATGGAAAAATGAAATAAAAATAGCATTCAAGAGTATTCGTAAAGAAACGATTACAAAGCCTGTTATATTAAAAATTTTGTTTTTCTTTCCTGCACCGAAAGCAATGAAGATAACTGATGATGTTCCGCATGATAAAAAGCCCGACAAGGACAATCTGGAAAAAGCCGTTATGGATGCGATGACATCTGTCGGCGTTTGGAAAGATGATGCGCTGGTTTATGATTCGCATTCAATTAAATATTACACGCGAAATAAAACCGGAGCGCAAATAGTCGTAGAAACAAATTAAGGAGGTGTAAATGTCTGTATCTGAAAAAGTTAAAAAAGAAAGAAAGATTAGGCGCAAATTAAAAAATATGAAAACGCCAATGCACAAGGGAAGAACGCGCGTAGAAAATCCAAAAAAAACCAGAAGTGCAAGGCGACCGCGTCGCGTTATTTGGAATAGCGACAGAAAAAAACAAGGAGCAATGAATGAGTAGCGTAAAAAACAAAACTCCGGTGCTGGAAGATGTCCAGCCCGTAATTGATGAAAAAATCGTTGAAACAGTAAACGAGATTTTTCAGGAAGTAGTCAACCTTAACGCATTGAAAGACTGCTTTTCGGATTTAGCCGCGCGGATCATCGAGGATCTCCGCGCTAATGATTTTATGGACCAGAAGCTTGAACTTAACGATGATCAGAAAAATCGGCTTCGCGGAATTATTCAGCAGAAAGGTAATGAGACAGTTCAAAATTACCTTGCGAATATCAATAGCGATTCACGTACCAAAAGCGTGTACGGAATTGTCAAAAAGAAAACAGCTTCAATTGCCGACACTGTCCTCTCTTCAATCGGCGCGGAAATTAATCGCGGCGCGATTATTAACGCTGAGGCGGTTCAGGCGAATTCCAAAAATCCAAAATACGATGAAATCCTTTTGAGAAAAACAAAAACATCAGGAGACATCACCGTACCCACAAGCTGCATTTTAATTTCGACAAACTGCGTGGAGCTGATTAAATCGGCTTGCCATGAAGATACCGCTGCGGAAGATGACGAAAGCGAAACTGACGGCGAAGAAAAAGCGAAAACAAAAAGGGGTAAGAAGTGAAAAAGAAAACAAAAACCCCGGGCGATATGTTACTCGAACAAATTGAGAAAAACAAAACAAACATAACTGCCGCGTCAAAAGAAATGGGAATAAGCCAGACGGCGGTACGATTGGTTTCTCTTAACGAATCCAGAATAACAACATCCCTTGCCGTAAAGTTCTCGGAATATTTCAAAGTTCCTGTCAGGAATTGGTTAACAGCGCAGATGGAATACGATCTGTCTTTTTATGATTTATAAAAAATTTCCGGCAGTGATATGCCGGACATGGGGAAGTGGTCTAGCGGTAGGGCATGGCGGGTTTCCAGAACCTCCTTTTCCCGCCATACGAAGGTTCGATTCCTTCTTTCCCCGGTCACTAATTTTATAGGGGGTTGTTATGAATAACAAATTATTAACGAGCGCAATCTCGGCATTAGATAGTGTCGGGTTTGATGTCAAACTGTTTTGTTACAGTACAGATGTAGATTTGGACTGTTTCGGTGTTAAGCACACAGGGAAATCAATTCTCGATGAGAACTGCAAAAAAGAATCTGATGTTCGGTCAAGGCGCATAAGTAATGTGCGGTTCCCTGGAGAGTCTTATGACATTTGCCGCATAACGGGCGCGGTAGATTGGCGCGAAGCTCTCTCCCATGCCAGCAGTCTGCTTCAAGAGGACAGGGCAAATGAGATTCATGTCAGGGATTTTCTGTATGTTTCCTTTGATGTTCCCGCGGCAGATTATGACGGCGTTCATTTTAATGAGCTGAAAGTAGAACGCGCGAAGATTGTTGTTGTCGAAAGAAAAGCGGATAAAATCATTTTCAATTTTGATGATGTTATTTTCAGATCCGCCATTAACGCAAGAGATTCAAATGAAAAAGGGTTTTCTCAAAGCGCATTGGCGAAATACCTTAACGGCGTTTTCCTCGATGCAATGGGAATAGAAGATTATCTGCTGTTGAATGAGGACGGCGTAACGCACATCACATTACCGACAGCGTATGAACTGTTCGGTGAAGCGGAATATTGGAATGAAGAAAATAATTTCACTGAAACCGCTTATCAGTTTGAATACTACAAAAACGAAAAAAATCGCGTTCGCGCTTTAGAGAATGAAACAGCATGGTACTGGACATCATCGGCGCGGGCTTCCTCCTCTGCTGGCTTCTGTTCTGTCGGCAGCGGTGGTTATAGTAGCAACTACAACGCGAGTTCTGTCGGCGGTGTTGCCCCCGCTTTCTGTGTCGCGTAGCGACACTTCTCTTTTATCACGTCCCCCTTGTGGGGCGGGTATCTAAATTCTTGGGGGAGATTCATGGCTTATATACCAGAGGACAAAGAAGAAAAATTATCCTCTATGAGTGCGGCAGTAAAAATTGTTATAGACGCTTATCCTATCGGACATGAATTTTACGGCAACCAATTACATGATGATGTTACGAGAATATATCCGGGTGCAGTGAATATGTACCCGGACACTATTTTGAAAATGGCGCGCCGACATAGGCGCGATTCTTATATCTGTATAGACCGAAACAACAGCCTTTATAAAAGAGTTAAATCTAAAATTGAAATTGAACAGGAAAAAATCGAGCGGGAACGCGCTGAGGAATTAGCGAGAATTGAGAGAGCAAATCAGACGAGAAAACCAGAACAGATTACTCTCTTTACTCAAGGTTTTTTCGCTTTCTTTTTTTTGGTTGTTTTAGGTGCTGTTTTCGCTTTGGATTTTTTCAGAGGACGTCCCATTTTGGAATCTTTAATAGCCAGCCAATCCGCTTCTGTATATATACGAGTGATGCCTATGGACATAAAAGGCTCTCTGCCGGCGCGTGCCAGACGTTTTCTGATTGTCCATTCTGGGAGTTTTGTACCCTTTGTATCTATAGGGCGTTCTGACATGATTTTAACGGTCAATGGCGGTTTATTCATACCCTTATTATATCGGCAGACTATATATATAAATCAAGTAAAAAATACTAAAATGTCCAACTATTTGGACACTTTTCTACACAGACGTATAGTAAAAAATCAAATATTTTCAAAAATTTGTGAAAATTCTTTCCAGAAGCTTGACAGGGCATATGGCAGGGGCTATTCTTTAAATATGGAAAGTGTCCAACTACTTGGACACTTTACGAAACCAGCGCCGGGGAAACCGGAAGCTGTAATGGCTTTTATAGCCAAAGGAGATTTTTATGAGAGATTATCAGAGTTTAGCGGAATGGCTTGAAGCCAAAGGAAACCCTAAGCACGGTATCGCCGATGGCGATAATGGAAACAAAGTTCTTGCTGTAGAAAGCGAATACGGCATGACGCTTTTCAGTTTCAAGGAAACGACACTTCCGAACGATACAAAATATTTCTGGATTAGTAACGGCTGGGGTGTCAATAAAGAATTCTTCCCTGCAATCAAAAAATTTCTTAATACCCCGAAATCGTTTTATACAACACCTGAAATGAGCATAACAGAATTTGATAAGCCGATGGAAATTGATTGTAGCGACGAAGATGATGAAGATTTCGGATGGATTCGCAAGGCTGATAAATTAGAAAAAAACGACACTATTGATCCTTGCGATTGCGAAGATACATTTTACGCTGGCGGTTCTGTAATCGTAAGCGATGAATTATTCAAGGACATTCTGAATAACATATCTGGTCCCGAATATCATTTTATAAAACTTCTCAAAGAAAAAAACATCACAAAGTTTTTTGTCAAATCAAATAATTCTGATTGTGTTCTTCTCTGTAGAACAGAAGGTTATACATATCTCCGCTATGTGCAGTTAGTTGACATTGATTGTTTGCCGGGAGAGGGGGAATAAAAAATGACAAGAGAAAATATTTTACAGAAAAGTTTGGAAATGGCAAAGCATAACCTCTACTGTTATTCAGCAGATTATTTAAGCAGTAGACCGAAAGCCGGTTATGAAAAAGAATACGCTCAAACCAAAGAGGAAATAAATGTTCTTGAATCATGGTTAAAAGAAATCCAAAACAAAAATGATTCCTCTGACTTAATAAAGTTTAACATCGTCATTTGGTTTGTAGATGAGGATGGCGAAGGTGAAGCGGAAATCGGTTATCTGAATGCTGTTTCTGAATATCATGCCGCGGCTCTTTTAAGAGAACGTGTCCGCAATGGCAGATACCCGAAAGATGCCTGGCTTGATTATGTAAAGAATGGAAAAAAAATCTCTATAGATATAAACGGGAGAAAAATATGAGTGATAACTATTCTTTTGAAGAGGTTTTGAAAAAAAGAAATGATGCGAAGAGCCGACATCATCAGTTTGTAAGAAATGATGAAACGCCTGTCGGTTTACTCAATGCGGAATATGATTGGGGCTTTTGGGATGCTGTTGTGACCATTATGCGAAATCTCAGCATGAATGAAATAAGTAAAAAGGCGGTGCTGTAATGGAAAAAAGAAGTGTAATCAACTATACAAACGCTGACGGTGTAGAAAAAATTATCGGGAAATTTGGACATAGCACTCAGCAAGAATTTGATGAGGCTATCGAAAGCCTACCGAAGTTAATCGCAATGGCGAGAAATGGAAATGAGAAATGCGGTTATGAAGCGAACGCCTTACTCTGGCATTTAGCGAATGAATCTACAAATACCAAAGAGCATAAAGGATTAGAAACTCATCACACATTCGGGAGGAAAGCATGAGCGAAACAAAAAAGATTATTGATTCTGTTCTCTACTTTGCGAAGGACACAGAAGATCCGAAAGCCGGCGCAGTGTTTGAGAAAACAGTGGAAATTGATTTTCCCAATTTCTGCGCATTCGTTCTTACGCAATGGGACAGCGTAACAATGGAAAGCACTGTCGAGGACGGTGTAACCATTTATCTATTTTATAACGGAGCGAAAGCGACAGATCATGTCGCTTCATATATCTGCGGTAAAAAACCGCATGGTTGTTTCGGCGGTTCTCGTGTCGGTTCTGGTAACGACTGGAATGAGTCAGGAGTAAGTTATGTGAAAAACGCCTTTGTCGCAAGGGCGAATAAATAAGTAAGGAGATTTAAATGAAAACTGGAAAATCATTACAGGAATTGGCAATCGAAATCGAACGCCAGAACGAAGTCAAGCGTGACTATATCGCAAATACAAGTCAAATGGAAATGCGCATAACATCTGTTGTGGACGGCGAAAAAGAAAAACACGTTCCGATACTTGCAATCGCAGGCAAGCCCGATTTTGAAATCAATGGCGTTGCTCATGATCAAATCGGCGATAAACTCGGAATCCCTGCCAGATATTACGACCGCATGATGGAAGAACAACCGCATCTGTTAGCGGAAAACGTAAACACATGGTTTCAGCATAAACCGCAACCGCGCATGGTCAGAACACTTGACGGAACAGCGCGGGCGTTCCTCTCTGACCGTTACCGCAGAATTGACAATTATGAAATCGCGCAGGCTGTTCTTCCCATGATTGCCAAAATGGAAGGTGCAAAGGTTGAATCCTGCGAGCTTACGGAAAGGCGAATGTATCTGAAAGTAGTCAATGACCGTATCACAACCGAAGTAGCGAAAGGTGATGTGGTTCAAAGCGGAATTTTAATTACCAATAGCGAAACCGGACAGGGTTCTGTAACCGTAATGCCTCTTGTATACCGCCTTGTTTGCAAGAACGGAATGATCGCCGCAGATTCCGGCAAGAAAAAATATCACAGCGGAAGAACAAACGAAGGTGATGAAGGGTACGAGATTTACAGGAACGAAACAATTATTCAGGAAGATAAGGCGTTCATCATGAAGTTACAGGATATTGTACGCGCGACCGCCGATTCAGTCCAGTTTGAACGCATCGTATCTCAAATGAAAATCGCAACCGAAGCGAAAATCACGCACAGCGATATTCCCGCAGTAGTGGAATTGGCATCAAAGAATTATGACTTGTACGAAAGCGAAGGCAGGGGCGTTCTTGAACATCTTATCCGCGGGAATGATTTGTCTCTTTACGGATTGGCAAACGCTGTTACAAGGCACGCGCAGGATGTCCACAGTTACGACCGTTCAACAGAACTGGAAATGACAGCATGGCGGATGCTGAGCATGACGCGTAACGAATGGCATAAACTCAATGCCGCATAATCGCCCTGACGATGGGGAGCTGGCAACTCCCCGAAACACCCTTTGGGGTGTCGGCGAAAGCCCCCGCGCATAGCGCAGGAAATACCAAACCATGTAGAAGGAGATTTTATCATGGCAACAGCAACAAAGACTGAGAAGAAAGAAAAGAAAGCAAAGGAATTCAACAGTGATCGTACAGCACGGCTTGTAAAGAAAGCTCTCAAAGATGTTTTCCCGAAGGAAAATTTCATCGTCAGCACTTACGTGGATCGTGTTGAAGTGATGTATGAGAACACTGCGTGTTCTGTAACAGAACTTAATACATTCAAAGCGATTTTCTGTAATTTCGGAAAAGTGAAAAGCGAACAGTTACAGTTTACCAAAATAACCAGAGCAACAACCGCGCCTGCGAAGTAATTTAAATTAAAAACCCGCCTTAGAAGTCTAGGGCGGGTATTCCTATTTGTATGAGGTATGAAAATGGCATCAGCAACAGCACAGAAATTACAGTTACTGCGTTCCGGCAATGAGGATTATGAGTGGTATCCTACGACAGCGGAAATCATGGAAGCAATGAAAAAAGACATCTGGGATTATCTCAGGTCACATAATTTAAGTTACAGAGAAGATAGAGACAGCGGAATTAGAATAGATACTTCTCGTGATGAATGGGATGAAAAAAAGAAAAAATATAAAGAGATAACTACACTTTCTATAGATTCATTCCTCGATGTCGGTGCTGGCGATGGGCGTGTTCTTGATTGTCTCAACGAAGATCAGGGCGGTAGGTTGTGTAAAAAATATGGAATAGAAATTGCAAGAGCGCAAGCCGATGATTTAATTCGCCGCGGCGTTTTTATTATCGGCAGAAACTTTTGGGATGTTACTCTAATTGATCAGCATTATGCGCTTATATACAGCAATCCTCCATTCTCTCAATTTGAACACTGGGCTTGCAAAATACTTTATGAAGGTAGTTTCAACATATTATATCTGGTTATGCCGAAACGCTGGATTGACAGCAAGCTGATACATAAGGAATTAAAAGACAGATACGAATATAAAATTATAGGTGATTTTAATTTTTCAGAAGCGGATCGGGAAGCCCGCGGTACAGTAAATCTTGTAAGAATAAATGCGGAATGGCGAAACCAAACAGAAAGCGGTACTACTCGCAATGGGAAAAGCTGGAAAGAAACATATCATTATCAAAATAAAATTGAAGATGCATTTGCTCGATTTGTCCGCGAAAACATTGCGGATTTTAAGGAAACCCCTGAAAGTGAATGGAATGAAGAAGAAATAACTGCTGTCGCCTTAAAACAAACGCCAATAGAACAATTGATTTCAGATTATGAAATTGAAAAGAAAACGCTCGGCGATGCTTTTATCGCAATCGGAAAACTTGATGCGGAAATAATAAAATTACTCGGGCAAGATAAAAAGTCAATGCTCGAAATTATCCGTAAGACATTTAAAAGATTAAGATCAAAATACTGGCGCGCGGCATTTGAAAAACTTGAACCTGTTAAAGACAGAATGATACGGAAAACGAGAGAGAATATTTTTAATAACATAAAAGAATTTAAAACGCTTGATTTTAACGCAGATAATATTTACTCAATTATTATCTGGATTATAAACAACTGTAACATCGGCATACTTGATCAAATCGGGGAAGTATTCGATGCGCTTACTGATAAGGATTTTATTACAGAATATAAATCAAATCGGCACTGGACTAAAGGCACATGGCGACATACGCAGAGCGATTATAAATATAAAGAGCTTCCGGCACGTTGGAAACTTGGTTTGGATTATAGAATTGTTGTCAGCACATATGGCTATAGAAGTTACGGAACACGCTACACAATAGTTGATGACTTCATAATTATCTGTTCAAACCTTGGCTTTCCGATTGATCCTTGTGATACGCCAGATTATGAGGAACATCAGACAGAACAAAAATTCCACACAGTTGACGGCGAATTAGCGTTCACAATGCGTTACTACACAGGAAATAAAAACGCGCATTTGAAAATAAATAAAAGATTACTCATGAAGTTTAACATCGAGGTTGCGAAAATCCGTAAATGGATGTCCGATCCCGATGACGTTGTAGAAGAATTTGATATTCCAAAAGATGAAGCCACAAGATTATGGAATAGCGGATTGGTTCTAATCGGTAACAGTGATGTGAAAATGCTTGAACATAAACCAGTGAAAAAACCGCGTTGCGGTTCAAATATAGCATAGAAAGAGGAGTTTCATTATGAGTGATGAAAACAAAAGAATTGTGGAGATTAACGGTGTAAAACTGGAAGTCGATCTCCGCACAGCCAAAGTTATCGACCATTATAAGGTCGGTGATCCTGTCAGGGTACTACACCCAAAAACATCGTACAACGGTGCTGAAATTAGGGCAGGTGTAATCGTAGGGTTCTGTAATTTTGAGAAAAGCCCTGTTATTGAAATCTTGGAAATTGACCAGTCATATTCCGGGGTTAATTTCAAGACCGTAACAATCGGCAGTGGCATCAATGAAGATGTCCAGATTGCGCCCTATTCAAAGTATGAAGGGTTGATCTCTCAGGCAGATATTGTTACGCGGTTTGACAGGGAGATTCAAAAACAGGAACTCGTTCTGTCGGATCTGAAATTAAAGAAGCAGTATTTTATTAACGATTTTGCCAAAGCATTTTCGGAAATCATTCCTACTACGGCGGATTAAACTATGGTAATTACAAACAAAATGAATCTGCCTGAAGCATTGGTTAAGGCAGTCAGCATTCGGCGCCACAATGATCCCGGGCGGTTATCAGCGACAACACTTCTTAACGGAACAAAGCAAATCCTTTTGACAGATCGCCATTGGGATAATCTGGAAGATGATGTCGCAAACCGCTTCTGGGCAATCATTGGAACTGTCGCGCACAAAGCCCTTGAGCATGAGGGTGAACATGAATTCGCTGAGGAGTTTGTCTCTTATGAGATAGACGGCATTACAGTTACCGGGCGCATTGATCTTTACAACATGAAAGATGAAATCATCACCGATTACAAAACTAATTCTGTATACAAGATCAAGTTCCGGGACTTCGGAGATTGGGAGCTGCAGGGCATGATGTACGCTTGGCTCCTGATTAAAAACGGATTTAAGGTGAAAACTTGCCGGTTCGTCAGCCTTATTAAAGACCATTCTAAGCGGGATGCCAAGCGTGATCCATTTTACCCTCAACAGCCCATGTACGTCTATGAATTTGATGTTACGCAGGAACGCCTCGAACGGATTGAAAAGTTCATCAAGGATAAAATCGCGGATTACAAAGCGAATCGTGAAAAATCTGATGATGAAATAACGCCATGCACACCGAAAGAACGCTGGGATAAGCCGACAAAATACGCTGTCAAGAAAGAAGGCAGAAAATCGGCATTGACCGGGGGCGTTAAAGATTCATTGGAAGATGCGGAACAAATGGTCAAGGATTTGGGCAAAGGTCATTACATCGAAACCCGTCCCGGCGAATCTGTCCGCTGTCAGGATTATTGCAGTTGTTGCGAATTTTGCAACTACTACCGCGAGAATGTCGCAACGGCTGAGGATGAAGCCGCGGCATAGTTTGTCAGGGGTTCTGGTATGAATGATGATCAAATTTTTAATCTAACCAGAATCCCTGATGTACCACAATTTTGGAAGAACCAAATAAATTTTTTAATGGAGAGTAAAATGGTATTTACCAAAGCAGTAAAAACAAAGCAATGGTTACGGCTTGCCATTGACGGTATATCGGGGAGCGGTAAAACATACACCGCCCTTGCAACCGCCGCGGGCATCGCTGAGGCATTGAGCAAACTGGATAATGTATCGTGCAAAATTGCGCTAATAGATTCAGAACACGGCTCTGCTTCTTTGTATGCCGACAGGTTTAATTTCGACACGCTTGATCTTATGAGTTTTCAAATCGAGGACTACATAGGCGCGCTGAATGCGGCCGCGGAAGCCGGCTATAAAGTTGTCATTATTGACAGCACATCACACGCTTGGGATGCTCTTGTAGAACGTGTCGAGCGCATAGCGCAAACGAAATACAGAGGCAATACTTTCAGCGCATGGTCTGAGGGAACTCCGCTTCAAAAGAAATTGATAGAAGCGATGCTGACATTCCCCGGTCATGTCATTGTTACCTGCCGTTCAAAGACTGAGTATTCAGTAGACAAAGATGACAAAGGAAAAACAACAATCAGCAAAGTAGGAACAGCGGCGGTTCAACGGCAGGGCTTCGAGTATGAATTCACAATGGCGATGACAATGGACAAAAATCATGTCGGTTTCTTTTCAAAGGATCGCACAGGAAAGTATCAAGACAAGTACATCGAAAAGCCCGGGAAGGATTTTGGCAAACAGCTTATTGCCTGGCTTAATGAGGGCGAAATAGCACCGCCGAAAGCGCCAGCACCCGCGCCCGAAAGAACACAGCAAGAAGTTTACAACGACACGATGAAAGAAATTGGGAATATTCTTCAAAGCAAAGATGAAATGGGAATTTCTATCTTCACAGAAAAGGAACAGAACGACATCAGGGTGAAAGTTAAAACCGATTTATCGAAACTGAAAACGCCCGAAGAAAAATTAGCGTATGTCGAGAAGGTTCTGGATGATCTGAAAATTGCTTTTCATAAAAAACTGGAAGCTCCCACAAATATCGCTGAGGAAGTAACGTCTGAGGCTGTCGAAAACGCAGAGGTCAAAACAGAACTTGCCAAAGCCGCGAATGATGATGGTTTCGAGGATGATATTCCCGATGAAACACCGCCTAAAAAGCCCGGTAAAAAGGGTTCAAAGCCTGCCGATGGCGAGCTTGATATTTATTAGGAGAGCATAATGGCAGACTTAAATCATGTAACAGTGGTCGGTCGCTTAACACGCGATGCCAGTCTCAAATTCACAACAAACGGAAAGGCGGTTTCCAAATTTACGTTAGCTGTAAATGAGAAACGTAAGGATGGCGATCACTGGAAAGATAGCGCGGATTTCTTTGATTTTGTTATATGGGGACAGCTTGCGGAATCTCTCCAGATGTACCTCAAGAAAGGAAAGCAAATCGGCGTTATCGGAAAATTGTCACAGGAACGCTGGACAGCAGAGGACGGACAGAACAGATCCAAAACTGTAGTAACAGTTCAATATGTCCAATTATTCGGCGGGGGCAATACCAATTCAGATAACGGAAATAAGTCCGAACAGGAATCATTCACAACAAATGATGACGGGTTCTCAGATGAAATTCCGTTGTAGGGAATAGTTATGCTCAGAAAATTATTATGCTGGCTAGGCTGTCATAAATACGGAAAGCCAATCAAAGCATTAATTGGCGGTGTTATCCGCCACTGCACAAATTGTAGCAGACAAGAATGGAGGAAAAAGTAAATGGAAACAATTAAAGTCCCGATTGGGAAAATAATATCAAGCATAGACCGCAAATACGGAGGCGAAGGAAATATCGAAACTCTTGCCCAAAGTATCAGCGAACATGGTCTTATACACCCGCTGTCGGTTAAAGAATGTGCTGATAAAAAAGGTTATTACAAAGTAATTGCCGGACGACGCAGATTCGCGGCAGTTCAATCTTTGGGCTGGAAATCTGTTCCTGTTCATGTGCATGATGAAAACACGAACGATGAATACATCGCTCTTGCCGAAAACGTGAACCGCGAAGATATGCACCCCCTTGATGAAGCGGAAGCGTTTAAGCGCAGACAGGATCAGGGAATGGACATCGAGGAAATCGCAAAGTATTACTCCCGAAGTACAAAAGGAATATTACAGCGCATCAGGCTTACAAGTCTCATTGACGGAATAAAGACAATGTTCCGGGATGGGAAACTTAATATTTCAGCCGCTGCGCTGATTGCGAGTTTGCCTGTAGAGGATCAGGAAAAGTTCCTTAAAAAATACAGCGATAAAACTGTCGATAAATGGGAAATCGGAAACTTCATGCGCTCTGTCCAGAAGCATACGATAAAACACATTGCGGATAAAAAATGCGCGAAGTGTAAGGAAAGAACATACAACACAACTCCCGGGCTTTTCGATGGTGAATTCAGCAGTCTTGAGGATATTTGTTTCAACGGCGAATGTTACGCGAAAAAATGGCAAGCCTTAATCGGAAAAATGATCGCAGAACAAACAGGCGAAACGGAAAATAATATAATCCTCAACAGAGGACTGCCGGAGTTCCTGTCGAAAAAAGAAAAAACATTAACAATCGGGGAAATCGAATACACCCTGCTTCCGAATAACGCACACAATTGGAAGGTAACAACCAAAAAAGGAAAATCAAAAACGGCATGGCTTGTGTCTTTGGATTGGTGCATGAACAGCGGAGCCGACAAAATCAAAGTAGAACGTGTTACGTTCGAGAAACAGGAACGGCAGGCTTCTTATACTTCCAGTTACCAGTCAAGATCGGAAGATCCAATTAAAGATTTCATGCTTGATCATATTTCCGGTATAAATGAAGAGGACAGAAAATACATTGCCGAACAATTAAAGAAAAAATATCACAGTTCATGGTCATTGCGGAATGAAGTAAAATCTTCGATTCTTAACAGCCTGATTATCGAACGGCTTAAAGAAGAACCGAATGAAGAAAGCCCCAATGATTCATCATTCTTTCATTTATTCTTTTTAAATGAAATATCCGGCGATGATGACAATGGGAATTATCAAGAAATTGATCCCGATTATCAGGAATACTTTACTGCCGCATTCGGCGAAAATGTGAAACCCACTGATATTCATGTCGGTCCCACTGTTGAAAAAGTGTTCAAGTTTATACTAGCAACTAACCTGCAAACAAACGAAATGCCTGACTTGAATGACAGCGAAGATGAATGGCAAAGAGCGGAAGCCTCCATGTTCTGGAAGTTTATGCAGATGTCGCGGGAGTTCTACACAGAACTTTATAAAACAACTCTTGATGTGATTGTATCAAAAGTAATTCAAGCAACACCTGAAAGCGAAACATCCGAAACGTTAGACGAAAACGACAGCGAAGATGATACTGACATCGCGGATGATTTCAGTGATGAGGATCATGGGGATGAATAAAACTTGTCAGGAAATCAAATGTAAAGATTACCTGACCGATGACGGAGAGCCGGCTTGGTGTGACTGGGCTGGCTGTCCCGCCATTGTAGCGGTTAAAAAATGCCCGAAGGTTATCATGCCAAAACCAGAACAGAAGGGGAATAAAAATGAAACTGACTGATGTAATCGGCAAAGAACAATTTATCTTTGATGATAAGACATATACCGATGATGATTTTCAGAAAATGAACGCGGAAGAATTGGCAACATTGAAAGCGAGAATAACAAATAAAATAACAAACATTTCAGACATCATTGCAGATAACAAAGAAACCGAATCAAAAGACTGGTTAAAGCGCAGAAAATTTGTTATGTCGCTGTACAACAAAATTATTCCGTATATAAACAGCCACTTGAAAAAATTTGAAAGAAACATCGGCGATTGTTTTATGAATCAAGCAAGAATAATTCTCCCTGCTGATGAATACGAAATGATTTTAAGCAATGCCGGCAGGGAGTTCAGGCAAGGTCGGGAGGGGAAAAATGCAAATTTGTAGAAAAAACAGGGGGGCAAACCCTTGAAAAATTTACCAAAAAACCTACCTGTAGGTAGCGGAGCAAAGCGTAAAATCAAAAAAGGTAATTCTACCCAAATTGAAAAAAAGACACGCTCCACAGCCCGTTATTACGAAGTCAAAATTCGCCTTTCTACTGAGGATTATGCCCGGGGGCTGCCTTATTTTGACGAGCTAAAATATCTCCCGAAGTTCCTGCTTGATGCGTATTCGGAAAAAGTAAACCGCGCGGAAGCGAATAACAAATCGGCGCGGTTGCGTATGCTCATGGGGAATATTGAACTACTTGAATCTGTTTTGCAGGAAATGGCGAGGCTGGGCAAGCTGTCGTTTCTTTTAAAACAGGAAGGGGGAAACAGTGGGCAGACCAGAGAGGCATGATGTGGACTATTTTCCATTTTTCGCAAAGCGAGGAAGAACATTAAATATCCTTGAAAGTAAATTCGGGCTTGAAGGGATCGGTTTCTTTACAAACCTGTTGCGGTTTTTAGCCCTCACACCTGATCACTATTACTGTATAAAAGAGGAAGATGACAGGCTTAATTTTTTTGCAGAAATAGGAATGAGTGATGAGAACAGGGGTATTGAAATAATTGAAACAATGATTAAAACAGGGAAACTTGACAAAGCGTTATGGGAAAATCATAAGGTGCTGGCAAGTAAGGCGTTTCTCGAATCATTAAAAGAAGCATACAAAAGGCGGAGCAATGATATATTAACAATCGAGGCGATAACAGCCATGTATGAAAGCGGAAACATAAACCCTGTTTCTGATGACAAAAATCCTGATAATGCAGACACAAATCCGCAAAGTAAAGAAAAGAAAAGTAAAGCAAAGAAAAGTAAATCTGAAAGCGAAACAGAAACACCCAAACAAAAAAGAAAGCCGCTTCGGGAACGTGAACCATTGAACGATATGGAGCGTGTAGAAAAAAAATATCTTATGAATTGGGATGTTCTCTACAATCAGCGCAAAGTACAAACGGCTGATCCTGTTGTGAGCTGGAATCAAACAAGGGCGCTTCTTAAAACACATCTTGATAAACTCAGCGCGGAACAGATTATTCAGGCAATCGACAACGGCATGGATGATGATTTCGTTATGAACGCTGCTTATTCATTAAGCATCATGTTATCCGCTTCGGTGTTAAATCGCTTAATTAACGCAAGAAAAGCACCGCCGAAATTGACAGGGAAAGAATCGCTGTCTGATTTGACAACAGTATTTTAATAAGGAGTTTATATGTCGGAAATAAAAGCGAAAACGGTAGGCGAAATAATAGGACACCCGATACAGGAAGAAAAAGAATATACCTGCGAAGAGCATGGCGTATACAGAGCAATACCGACAGTTTTATTTGGGAGAGAATTTGATGCGAATTGCCCTGAGTGTATGCGAATAGCGGAAGAGGAAAAAGAGGAAGAGGATGCAAAGCGAGAAGAAACACTGAGAAAATCCAGAGAGGAAGAAAAGCGCCGCGAGTATGAAGAATACTTGACAGAAATGAATATCGGTAAAAAGTTCTGGAATGAATCATTTGAAACATTCGATGCTTATACTCCTACATTAAAAAGGTTCAAAGATGTTTGTTTAGCGTTCGCTAACGACCCGCAGGGGCGAATGTTGCTTATGATAGGCAAGAACGGAAATGGAAAAAATCACTTGGCAACTTCTATTCTGAAAAAAACAGGAGGGAATATTTATTCTGTATTTGAAATTGAATTGATGCTGAAAGAATGTTATTCCGGGAAAACTGGAGAGCCTGAGCTGTACCGCAGACTTTGCACAATACCAGTATTGATAATAAATGAAATCGGCAGACACAAGGTCGGCGAATGGGAAACAAACTTCTTGTCATACATCGTAAATAAGCGATACGAAAATCTAATGCCTACGGTACTTATCACAAACGCACACTTAAAAGATTCGTGTCCGAATAAAGAGAAAGGATGCCCTGATTGTTTTCAAAATCTTATGGGGAATGATGTTTTAAGTCGCATTGTAGAGAACGGCGAAATAATGCTTTTCAATGAACCTGATTACAGATACAAGAAAAGAGAAATGAGGCAGAAAAAATGAAGAAAAAATACAACATAGTTGATATGTTCTGCGGTGCTGGCGGGGAAAGCACAGGGATTATGCAGGCAGCATTTGAGAAAGATATGAATGTCAATTTATTTGCGATAAACCATTGGGAACGTGCGATAGAAACCCATGCCGCTAATCACCCCGGAGCAAATCATTTATGCGAATCGGTAGAACATATTGATCCTACAAAAATAATCCGTAAGGGAAAACTTGATCTTTTATGGGCATCGCCTGAATGCACACATCACAGTAACGCCCGCGGCGGTAGACCGCGAAGCGAACAGAGCCGCGCATCAGCATGGGTGATAATAGACTGGCTGACAAAAATAAATGTAGAGCGCGTCATCATCGAGAACGTGAAAGAGTTTATAACATGGGGACCGTTAAATCAGGAAGGGAAACCAATAAAGAAATTTAAAGGTCAGTATTTCCGCGCTTTTATTTCAGCAATGGAAGCATTGAATTATACAGTTGATTGGCAAATACTCAATTGCGCTGATTACGGAGATCCCACTACACGCCGCAGATTATTTATTCAGGCTGTTAAGGGAAAGAAGTTAATTGTATGGCCTGAAATTACACACATGAATGGCGCAGGCAATGAATTCATAAAACCATGGATACCAGCCAGGGATATTATCGACTGGAATATCGCGGGAAGGTCAATCTTTGATCGCAGTAAGCCACTTGCTGAGGCAACATTAAAACGTATAGCTTCCGGCATTGAAAAATATTGGGGAGAATATGCAAAACCATTTTTAGCAATTCTTCATGGTACAAGTACAGTTAAAAGCATAGATGAACCTTTATCTGCGATATTAAGCGGAGGCGGACATCACGCGCTTATCGAGCCTGTTCCTTTAATAATGGGACATCAAACAGGAGCAAAACCGCGCCCTATAAATATGCCTACTCATGCCATATTAGCGCAGGGAAGAATAAATTTAATTCAGCCGTTTATATCATGTTATCACGGCGGTACTGATTCAAATAACAGGAACAATTCGATTGAAGAGCCGCTGCCGACACAGGACACATCAAATCGTTATGCGGTAGTAGAGCCTTTTATTTTACCGAATGAAGGTTACTTCCGGGGAAACAAAGCGCGTTCGTTAGATGATCCTCTGAATACAGTAACTTCCCGCGGAGCTGGTGCGATAATTGAACCGCTGTTAGTTGACTATCACGGAACAGGAAAGGCAGAGCCGACAGATAAACCGATTAAAACAATTGAAACAAGAGACAGATTCGGGTTGTTGTCGCCTTTCGTTTTCAATATCGGGCAAAACTCGGCGAAGGACAGAGCAAAATCAATAGATGAACCATTAACGACTATTGTAACCAAAGCGGAGCATTGCCTTGTACAGCCCGGTATGTATTTGGACATTAGATTCAGAATGTTGAAAAATGATGAATTAAAAAAGGCGCAAGGGTTTCCAGAAAGTTACAAAATTACAGGTAACACAACCGAACAAACAAAACAAATCGGCAACGCTGTTCCTGTCAATACTGCGAAAGCATTAACAAAGGCGGTATTAAGCGCATGAAAGTAAATTTTCTTAAACCGAAGTTTCAGCTTCCGCGGTATTTGAAACATGATATTTGCGATTGTATATATCATAACCGCATCGGACATCTGGGAATTGGTTTTTATGTGCATTTTGATGTTATGCGAAAAGATAAGGGCTTCTATGCTGGGTACGTTGATACTTGGATAGGCAGTCAGACGAAAAGATTAAACACTCGGCGGAAACATTATATAGCGCGGGTAGTATAGGAGTAATATTATGGCAAGAGTCGGTTATAACGTATGTGATAAGTGCGGTAAAAAACTTAATGTAAATACTTTATGGTTAGCAACAAAACCATATAGGATACGGATGGCGTTCAAAACTATATTTGGTTTTACTGATCGTGAATATGATTTTGAACTGTGCGATGAATGTGGAATCGAAGTAAAGAATTATATCAAAGCATGGCCAAAGAAGGTACAAAATGAACAAAACAAAAATTGATTGGGCTGATAGAACATGGAATCCTGTCACTGGTTGTAAGTTTGGCTGTCCTTATTGTTACGCGAAAAAACACGCGCAACGATTCGCTGGCGGTGGTTACGGAAAAAGGAATGCAATGTTCATTGACAAATATAAAGATGATGCTTTTCTACCGCCTTATGTATTAGATGAACCGCAATTAGCAAAAACAAAAATAGGATGGTATCGTGAAGCTCCTTATCCGTTCGGATTTGAACCCACATTACACCGTTACCGCTTAAAAGAACCGGCACAAGAAAAAAAACCTCAGAATATATTTGTATGCTCTATGGCGGATTTGTTTGGGGATTGGGTTCCTGATGAATGGATTAAAAAAGTTTTAAAAGTATGTGAAAAAGCGCCTCAACACAGATATTTATTTCTTACAAAGAACCCCAAAAAATATAAAGAAATTATAGAAAAATGGAAATATACAATGCCGGATAATTTTTGGTTTGGATCATCTGTTTCAAACAGAAAAATGCCTGCTTTATGGACAAACCGTTTTAATACTTTTTTAAGTATAGAACCATTACAAGACAGTTGGGAGTGTAATAGTTATGACTACCCCCAATTTGAACCATTACGCTGGGTTATTATCGGTGCAGAAACAGGCAACCGCAAAGAAAAGATAATACCCAAAAGAGAATGGATAGAAAAGATAGTGTTTCAATGTCACAAAATATCAATACCAGTCTTTATGAAAAATAACTTACAGAAAATTTGGGGAGAACCGCTTATACAAGAATATCCATGGGGGAATAAATGAAACCATTTGCAGAAAGATTATATGCAGAAATAAGCAGGCAAGAATTGACGATAGATAAACTTGCAAAAAAATCAGGCGTATCTACATGGACAATATTGTCATGGATGAAAGATGGGAAAACGCCTAGGGTAGACAACGCTGTCGCGGTCGCAATGGTTTTAAATACTACTTGTGAATATTTAGTTACAGGGGAAGATTCAAAATTATGAAAACTGAAAATCAAATAATAACTTACAAATGTCCGTGGTGTACTGCGGTTAATACCAAAGAAAGATGCGCTGTTTGCGGTCGTAATAACAGTATCGAATATAAGAAACAGTGTGATGAATTGTTAAATAAACAAATGGAGGAAGCCAAATTGAAAAACAAAGAAGTTACAAGAGTTGAATGGGAACAGAAAAACACCTTTGACGTGCCGCGCTGCTGTAATAATTGCAGGTTCTATCATCATAAAGATGATGAATTGGTAGAAGCTGATGACGTAACCGATAATGAAAAAACATTTTGCCGCGCCATGCGCGATGATGATGTGAAAAATTATTATCTGGAAGATGATGAAGAATTCAATAAGGTCTGCGAAAAATGGATGACCGAAGGTTTAAGATAATGGACATTGAGAAATTAACTCATGATGACCTTATAAATATTGGCAGAAACTGGTTATTGAAATCATTTTGTAATGGTTCAAAGGAATATGGTCATTCTCCATGTTCTGTTGTTTTAACAGAATTGTATGCAAATACAAAATACGGTGAACAGCCTGATATTTTAGGATTTAACAGTAATTGTAGAAGTAGATCAATTCTAATCGAATGTAAAGTATCAAGATCAGATTTTTATGCAGATCAAAAAAAGCCTTTTAGACATGAAGTATTAACCGAAGGTATAGGATCGCAGAGATGGTATCTTGCTCCTGAAGGTATTATTCCAAAAGACAAGGTTCCAGAGAAATGGGGATTGTTAGAAGTTACACAAAATAAAAAAGTAAAGGTTATAAAATATCCAATAATACAGAAACGAGATTATGAAAGCGAAATAAATATGATTATTTCAACAGTAAGGCGACTTAACATATTGCCTGATGATCACATTGCTATAAGCAAATATATACCGTTGACTGAAAACTCAAAAAAGAAAGCGACTTTTTATATCGAGGAGGAAAATTAAATGTTGTGTCCCTACGCGGAATTTATAATGGACGGCAATTATGTTTGCCGGCTTGACGGCAGCCCGTGTTGGGATGAATACGGCGAAGATTGCGAACAAAACTTTGAGGAGGGGGAAGATTATGAGGAAGATTAAAAAGAAAATTAGGATGGATCTGATTTACAAAATAAACGAAGTGATCAGAAACGACAACGGATTTATAAAAATCATTGCGTGTATGTTCGGCGCTTCCTTATTTTGTATTTTACTTATTTTTATTTTCGGGGGATGAATATGAATGAAACAATTAAAGAATTATTAAAACCGCCTTTTGTAAGATCAAGAGGAAAAACGGACGGCGTTGATGTTTGTATGAAAAAATCACATAAGCACAGAGGAAACAGGAAAGTTCCTGTTAGGTTATTTAACATCGTCAGGGATAATCTATGCTGGTTATTTTGGGATAATGACGGAGCGAAAATCTATAATGAAATAATCGACTGGGTTGTAAATGCGCTGAATGAAAAATATATCCGTGATTTTGGTGTTATAGAGAAACATGAATGTGATAATTGCGAGTATTGGGATGCTGAAAAATTATCATGTAATGATAAATACACTAATCCATGTCCGACAACAGTAACCAAAAGATGGCAAGGAAACGGATCAGAAACGATGGGTTATTACATTACTTGCCCTAAGTGTAATGAAGAACCGCCCGGAAATTGGGACAGAGAAGAATTCTCTGATGATGATTTTCCGAATTACTGCCCGAATTGCGGAACAAAGTTATTGCCTCCAGAGGAGAAATAAGATGAGAGTATTTTATGAAGATGTGATGAGTTCATTGGGATTACGCAGATGTATAACGCCGTGTCCATTTGACAATAGTCTTATGCCGAATATGGTTGGTTCTTATGTATGTCATACAAAGTGTTTTTATTTCAGAAATCAGGATAATGAACTTAAAATTGTTGAATGTAGCAGAGATATACCGGAAGGGATTATCAAAATTGATACGACTGCTGCTAAAATACTCGGCTTCACATCTGATGCGTTTAATCCTGCTTCTTATTTATGGCGAGTAAAAAACATAATCGTAATTAGCATGATGATTTCAAATAAGAAAGGAGAGTTTTGTAAACTTATGCAGAGAATACAGGAATGTGGATTTGATTTTCAGATACCGACACCTAGCGCAAGAATGAAACAGATAGGAGAAAAACAGGGCTGGCATTTTTATCAAATTGAAAGTAAAGAGTTTGGCGGTATTGATGTATTAACAAACATCGAGGAGAAAAAATATGTCAAATTATGAAAGGATTAAGCAAATGAGCATTGAAGAAATGCACGAGTTTCTGATTGAGCTAAACTACAGAAGAACGATAGGAAAAATGCCTATTCCTTTACCAGAAAGAGAGGGCTTGTCATATAACGATGAAATATTACTTTGGCTTAAACAAGAACAATGACGGTACAGGACATCATTCATATATCAGCAGGGAAATTCAATGCTGTTCACAAATCGGTAGGCGTGTTATTACATGACACCGGATTTATGCGATATAAGAAACTTACCGCTGATAATTATGACTATTGGTATTACGAAGTAAGCGACATTAAAAAAGATAAACCGAATAAAAATAATTTTACATACGATTGGACAGATATGGAATTGACGCGGAAGTTTGATTTTCTTTTATCGCTTACGAAATACCACAGCGAAGAGACAAACATTCATAAAATAATAAATAACGCATTGAATATTTTGGCTGCTGGAAATGACGGAAGGAACATGATCACAGGAAGATTATGTTATGACGAAGTGTTTGATATGTATTACGGAAAACACAAGCCGAAAGTCTCTCAGCTTGAATTATTTGGGGGTATAAATTGCTGATAATCTGTACCGGTCCCGGAACATTCAAAGGGGATAAATTAAAAACAGGCTTTCAGTATGAAGTTTTAGAATACGAAACGCCTACAGAAAAACAAAACAGATTGTTTCATTCTTTGCTTCAAGAATATTGGGCGAGCGGCGCACACAGTTACAACGCAAAGAACTTTCCGCAATTTAAGAAGCTGATAAAAAGAGATTTGGGAACTTATAAAAATAAATCATGGGCAAAATATTCAAAGAAGGAACGGCAAGAAACTATTTACAGATTGATAAGTACAATGTTACAAAGCGAAATATACTGTAAGAGAGAACTGTACAGTAGGAAATTTGATGAAATATTAAAAAGTTTGTCCGATCGGTCGGACAAAAAAGCACATAACGGAATATAAACAATCACATCGGAAACTACGGAAAATAGATTTTATTTGACAAATAATATTCACGTCTTTATACTCCCAAATTGAGGGAGACTTTTATGAACACTAATCTCACAAACAGGCACGGGGAGAACCCCGCTGCCGCAAACGGACAGCAGAGAAAATTTAATGAACCTGCTGTAATCACACGCCTGAAAAACCATTTCAAAGACAGACCTTCTTGGTACTACTCCATGTCTATCGCCGCGACATGGGCGGGAGTAGGATCATTAATGGTCGGTATTCAAATGGCGCAGAACTTCGGAATCATTCCGTTTCTGATATGGGCTTTCGGGAACACTATGGCATGTATAGTGTTCGGAATATTCGCGCCGATGATTCCAAAAGTACGCGAGGTTTTCAGAAGCAAACCTATGCAATACGTTGTCGGTTTAATGTGCGTGTTTCAAGTGTGGCTGAACTTAAACGGCATACACATGATATTCAAAGACACGCCGATGACCGGAACATTCGGGCTTGCGCTTGCCTATTTAACAGCAGCGTTCTTCATATTCCTGTTGTTTAAAAACGGAATGATACGAAGCATCTTTACTGATAACGCGAGCTGGGCTGTTGTATACGGTGTCGCCTTACTGCTGACAATCGGCGCGATTATTCATTCGCAAGGCAACATGAATGTTTTATCATTTGGAATGGAGCCTGCCAGTATAAAAAACGGACTGCGCTTGTGCATCCTACTCATACCCGGACCGTTCCTCTATCCGTATTTCTTCAAAATCTTAGACTACAATGACAATAACGACATGGGCGCAAAGAAAATAAATATCCGCAGAGCATTCATAATCGGCGGTTTATTATTCGGCGCGTATTTGACATTTACATTTCTTCTTGCCTGGACAAACTTCAATCCTGTATTAAACATAATTAAAGCGTTCCTGATTTTTATAATCGCGACATCGACAGTATCGTCATTCCTATACAGCATTTACATTACGTTCGGGCGCAAACTCGGGCTTTTCGTGAACATCACCCTTGTAGGATTATGGCAGCTTTTAATTCCGATGGGCGTTCTCGGCGTGTGGACTTTAATGGCTTCTATCCGAATATACATCGTTATCGGCGCAATTCTTTTCGCAATCGCATGGCATTTAATTTCTAAGCGAAAGAAAAAAGGAGCTGCAGATGCGTAAAGAGAAAAAAGAAGTATCAATCGCGGTATTAAAAACGCCAGAGAAAAACACAAGAATACATCCTGAAAAGCAAATCATGGAAATGCGCCGCTCCTTAAAGAAATGGGGGCAGTATAAAAACATCGTCATTGACGAAAACAATCTTGTTTTAGCTGGAAACGGATTAGTAGAGGCGATGCGCGCGGAAGGAATGAAGAAAGCATACGCATTTATTCTTTATGATTTATCGGAAAACGAAAAGAAAAAGCTGATGATGGCTGACAACAAAACGGCAGGCTTGGGAATTGACAACTTAAATAACATTCAGGAAATCATCGGGGAACTTGACGGCGATTTCGATATACCCGGATTTGATGATGACGTTTTGAAATCAATAAATGCCGCGTCAGACCAAATATCGGCAGCATTAGATGATTACGGGAAAGCCTCAGATAATAACATCGCGGAAATTGATTCTCATGTCGATGTAAACGCCGAAACATCGGAGAATGAAACAGACGGCGTGGATCTTCCTGTAACGGATAATGAAACATTCGAGGGGAAAGCCCCTTACACCTGCCCGAAATGCGGTGCTGAAATATGGTTGTAAAGCGCGAAGGTTCAAGAACTGTTTTAGAAGCTGCCCGGAAAAGAATATTAAACGCATTTTCAAACGGAAAGAAAGTTTATGTTTCATTTTCGGGCGGAAAAGATTCGTTATGCCTCTTGGATTTGACATTAAGCCTTGCGCAAGAAGGGAAAATAGATCCAAAACAAATGATTGTCGAGTTCATTGACGAGGAAGCGATATTCGATTGCATAGAAGATTCAGTAATGCGCTGGCGAAAAAAGGTATTGTTAATGGGAGCGCAATTCAACTGGTTCTGTTTGGAAGTCAGGCATTTTTCATGTTTCAATTTACTCGAACAGGATGAAAACTTCATTTGCTGGGACAGCACGAGAAAAGAAACATGGGTAAGGAAGCCCCCGCCGTTCGCAATAACAAAACACCCCTGCATGAAGGACAGGACAAACACGTATCAGGATTTCTTAATGAAGCATAATTCAGACGGAATATGCATCACTGGCGTTCGCATGGCTGAATCGTTACAACGCTCAAAATACATGGCATATTCATTCTCGGCGAATACAGGATTAGCGCGCGGAAATATGGTTTGGGCAATTTACGATTGGAAAGATACTGATGTATGGCGGTATTTGCACGAAAAACAAATAACAATCCCGGATATATACCTTTTTTTATACCAATCGGGAAGCTCATTGAAAAATCTGCGCGTGTCTCAATTCTTTTCAGTGGACACCGCAAAATCCCTTGTAAAGATGAACGAATATTACCCGGCGCTTATGGACAGAATAATCAAAAGAGAACCGAACGCGTATCTTGCGGCATTATATTGGGACAGCGAAATGTTCCGCCATTCTTCTAAAAAGCGCAGGGAACTTGAGGATAAAAAAGACTACAAGGCTGCCGTATACAAATTATTAAGCGATCCGATAAAAAACTTCCAAACAAAAGGCGGATTAACGAACGCACAGCGGATAATTCAAATGCTAATTAAATACGGACCGATTATTCAGGAAAGGGTGTATAAAACGGTTTACGATTGTCTTGTAGGGGGAGATCCAAAACAAAGAACCTTACGGGCTATTATATCGACAATAAATATGCACTATTCGCAGGAAAACAATAATACCACAAGAGGAAAAAAGCATGGAAAATAAAATAACAGCACCGCTTTCAACGCTCCAATGGGTAGATAGAGACAAATTAAAACCGAATGATTATAACCCGAATAAGGTTTCAAGGGAAAACTTGGATTTATTAACGCGCTCTATTTTATCGAACGGCTGGACATTGCCAATAGTAGTAAGACCAGACTTCACAATTATTGACGGCTTTCATCGCTGGACTGTTGCGGGGGAAGAACCCTTAAAAAAGATGTTGAAAAATAAAGTCCCTATCGTAATAGTAAGGCATGAAAACCAATCAGGCGATATTTACGGAACTGTAACCCACAACAGAGCAAGAGGAACGCATCTTTTAGAGCCGATGAAAAACATCGTAAAAAGACTACTCGAACAGGGAAAAACCATAAAAGAGATTGGTAAGGAATTGGGTATGAGACCAGAAGAGATTTTCCGCCTCTCTGATATATCGAAGGAACAGTTCCTACAGCTCATGGCTTCACGTTCTGACGGTTATTCCAAAGAACTTTACATGCGCAGGGTTTGATGATATTATGAAACCCTACTGGCAGTCAGGAAAGTAGAGACATGGTGCAACAATACCGGGAGTTTATCTCTGCGGCGGTAACTGCCCTTAAGGATACTGACTGCTGATTTCTTTTCTTGCATATATGCGTTATATCTGTATATACTCAAATAAATAATTCTATCGCAGCGAAAAAATTCGTAGGTACTTTCAGGCGTGAAATAGTGTGGGTGGCTTTTGACCCCAAAGCATTTCTAGCCATGAAATAAAATTTGGGCTGTTGCACAGGTAGTGGAATTACATGGGAATAAAGAAAGAACCGCAGAAAACCACAAAAAAAACCACACAAAAAAAATCTCCTGCGAAAAAATCCCCTGTTAAAAAAGAACCTGCGAAAACTGAATGCGCAGCGCCAAAACTTTCTGGAAATCTTGTGACGATTGCCGAATTGTCAAAGCGTACAGGCGTGGGAATTAGGATGCTGAGACATCATCAACAGCAGGGAATAATTGAGCCGGAAGTAGTAAGCAAGGGAAAGGAAAGCCTTTATAATTTTGCGAATTGCCTTGCAAAACTTTTCGCGCATTACAGGGATTTAGTAAATAATAAATCCAGCGGTTCAAGAGAATTGAACGATGAAAAGCTCAGACAGATTACAGCAAAAAGAACTTTGGAAGAAATTAAAGTTCAAAGAATACGCGGAGAGTTACATCACACAGAAGATATACAAAGAATAATAGGGGCAATGTTCAGCAGAACGCGCTCAGGTTTTGATTCATTGCCATTGGGCATTGCGCCGTCATTGGTTAATATGTCGGATGCTGTAAAGATTGCAGAGAAGATTAGGATTAGGAAAGATAAGATACTGCATGAAATTACAACATTTGATTTTGATACTTTTATGAAAACAGAAGCAAGTTATGTATCGCAGTTAATAACAGAGGATGAGGAAGATGCTGAACAGGATTGATGAATTGAAAAATACTTATCAGCTCCTCTCTACTCTATTTCAATTGATGAAGCCGCCGCCTGATATAAAAGTATGGGAATGGGCAGAACAGAAAAGAGTTTTATCATTAGAGGAATCATCATCACCGGGACCTTGGGAAAATGAACAAACTCCTTATCTTGTGGAAATCATGGATGATATGACAAACCCTGATATTCACGAGATTGTTTTTTTAGCGGCGCGGCAAATGGGTAAGTCAACAGTGTTTTTAAATTACTTGGGATTTCTAATTGATGTAAGTCCCAGACCAATTATTGTTGTGCAACCAACAGGAGACTTAGCAGAAAAATTTAGTCAGACGCGCGTATCAAATATGTTTAGAGATACGCCGTGCTTAAAACAATTAGTACCAGATGACAAGTCGCGGGATTCATCAAATAAAATATTATACAAAGAAGGTAACGGCTGGTTCTTAATCCTGACGGGAGCGAATAGTACGGCTGGAATTATATCAATGCCGATACCAGTAATTTATTTTGACGAAATAGATCAATACCCGAAAGACTTATCGCGGCAGGGCGATGTTATTTCTATTGCAAAGAAAATGCAAACAAACTTTCCGAATTGGTTAAGCGTATACACATCGACACCGACAATCGAGGGCGCAAGTAGAATACAGGATTTATTAGACAAGTCACAGAATAAAAGATATTCGCACAAATGCCCTTCATGTAGTAAATGGAGCCAATTCGGTTTAAGAGGGGAAGAAAACCCTGATTATAATAAAAGAGTATGGCAAACCAAACTTGACTTTGAAACATTAAAAATGATTTGTCCGCATTGTCTTAAAGCATTTACAAAAGAAGAATGGCTGGAAGGGGGCGGGAAATATATTGCGCAAAATCCTGAAAGCAAAGTCGCGGGCTATCATGTAAATGTATTTGATCACCGGACTAGAACATGGGAAGATATTAGAGATGAATTCATCGAAGCGAATAACGCGGCAAAGAGAGGCGATTATACTCTACTTATAACATTTGTTAATTCGTGCCTTGCAGAAACATGGCAAGAACGCGGTGAGGTTATAGAATCCCATGCGTTTGAAGGTCGGCGCGAAGTTTATAATGCGCAGTTACCTGACGGCGTGTGCGTTCTAACAATGGGTTTAGATGTGCAGGATAATAGATTCGCTTATGAGATTATCGGCTGGGGTGTCGGTTACGAATCATGGGGTATAGAATACGGAGAAATATTCGGCGATACAAGATTGGCAGAGCCGTGGAATCGCATTGATGATTTACTTGTGCGCACATGGTCGTATGGAAATGGAAAGCGTATAAAAATAAGCCGTGTTGCTGTCGATACTGGCGGACATTCGACAACACAGGCATATAATTATTGCAGGGCAAGGCAGTCGCGCGGTGTATATCCGATTAAAGGTCAAGGCGGTAGTAAGATTCCGCTGACACGACCAGCGAAGAGCGCGAAAGAAAAAGGTTTATTTATTCTCGGTGTTGACAGCATTAAAACAGAAATCATGACATGGTTAAAAGTAATAGAGCCCGGAAACGGATACTGCCACTTTCCAAAAGACAAAGATGACATTTCAATAAATGGGTATGATGCTATATACTTTGATATGTTGACAGCAGAAAAAAGAATACTGGTGAGAGATAAGAAAAAAGGTTATACACATTACGAATGGCATTTGATAAAAGGGAAACGGAACGAAAGTTTTGACTGCCGCGTATACGCAAGGGCAGCGTTAAGGATAATGTCTGCGAAAGATGATATAATGCTGATGAGAATACATAAGACTGAGCCTTGGCTTATTACATCGCCGGCAGTATCGAACGGTAAACTTGAGAACATTGTAATTAGAGAGGGAACGAGTAAAACTAAAACAAGCAAAAACAAACGCGCCCGGGAACAGGGCGTAAACTTATAGGCGCATTTGGGAGGATGCATGGAATTATCTGATGAGGAATTGGAAGAAATCAGAATAGCGGCAAGGGGTGTAGAATTCGGCAGTGTAACTATAAATATTTCGGCAACATCAGACAGCTTTGAGCTTAACGTACAGCATAGGATAAGGCGTGTGCGAATACCCGAAGTTAAAAGAATCCCGAAAAAAGTAAAAGTCAGAAAAAAGGCTTGACATTAATGGGTAAAATTATAATATAATCAGAATAACAATATATTCGGCCTACCGAACATGCGGAAGCCCGTAGCGACAGTTAGAGAATTATTCTCTGCCTGTCTCTGCGGGCTTTTTTTATTTGTCCGAAAAACATGGAGAGGGGAATGTCCAGAAAGGATAGGTTAAATAGTGCCAAAGCCGAACTCGAACAGATCAATAAGGCAATAAATACAATTCTCGGCGGTGCGCAATCTTACACAATGGGCAGTCGCAGTTTAACAAGAGCAAATTTGGAAACGCTGTATAAGCGTAAAGATAAACTCGAGGATTTAATCGCCGCTCTTTCCGGGGGCAGCGGAAGATTTAGACGAGTAGTACCAATTTAGGGGAAGGTGTGAATACAGTAATTCTTGATCAATACGGTAAACCAATCTCAAGGATAAATAACAGACACCTTGCATCTGGTTATTCACACTCCGCTGCTTCATTGACAAAACCTGTTTATAAAGGCTGGGATTGGCAAGGCGGATCTCCCGATGATGATATTGTCGCTAACCTTCCCATTATCCGACAGCGCTCAAGACAGTTAACAATGGATGCGCCAGTTATTAAAGGTTTGTATAGAACTTTGGCAACCAATGTTGTAGGCGATGGTTTACGCCCTGAGCCGACACCCGATGCTGAATTCTTGGGAATGGATTTAGAAGCTGTAAAAAAATTCAAAGCAAATGTTATTCGATTGTGGGAAGCGTTCGCAGAATCTAAATCATGTGATGTAAGGCACAGAGATAATTTTTATGAACTTACAAGACTTGCATTTCGTTCACAGCAAGAATCAGGCGATGTATTTGTAACTATGCCGCGCATTGAAAGGCGTAATTCCATGTTCGCTCTTAATATACAAATTATCGAAGCGGATTGTTGCGCTGATCCTGACAATTATGATCGCAAGGGACATGAGGACAATGATATTTTCGGCGGTGTGGAAGTGTCGCCTTGGGGAAATGTTTTAGGTTATTGGTTCTATACTGGACATCCGCTTGCGAAAAGAAAAACGCGCACATACAGACATAACGGTAATGTATATCCGCGCTGGATGTTTATTCCCGCTTACGGCGAAGAAACAGGACTGCCGAATGTTTTACATATCATGGAATCGGAACGCCCGGGGCAGCGCCGCGGTATTCCGCTGGTTGCTCCTATTGTCGAATTAGCATTAACGCTTGACCGTTATATTAAAGCTGAGGCAATCGCCGCGCAGATACAGGCGATGTTCACTTTAGTAATTACTTCTGAAAATCCCGAAGGCATGGCTGGCGAAATGGAAGCGATGACAGGTGATGAAGGTCGGCGCGTAACAGATGATGACGACAGCTTGCTTGCTCTCGGAAATGGAATAGTACAGTATGCACGCCCGGGGGAAGAACCAAAAGCGATTCAGGCAACACGACCGACAACATCATTTGAACCTTTTATAAAAGCAAATCTGGAAATGTTAGGTCCCGCAGTAGGCGTACCTTACGAATTGTTATTACAGAGTTACAAAAGTTCTTTCAGCGCAAGTCAGGCAGCCATGAATAACGCCCGCAGTAATTTCAAAGTAGTACGCGCTGGTTTGGTTGGTGATTTTTGTCATCCTATCTGGCAGACGTTCATGGATGAATGTGTTATTCGCGGATGGATTGATGCGCCGGGATATTTTGACAATACCATTATGCGAAACGCATACACAAGAGCGAAATGGAATGGTCCGGGTATGCCTCAAATAGATTTAGGAAAGAGCGCGGGGAATTACGAAAAACTTGTATCTTTAGGATTTGCGACAGCGAGCGAAGCCACAAGCGAACTTACTGGCGGAAATTATTACGAGAATATTCAGGAAAGAGGAAGAGAGATCGCCGCTGCGAAAGATGCCGGCTTACCAGTAGCGGCAGCACAATCAATGACAAGTACAGCCGGAGCGATTGCCGGCGCGGAAACGACAAATCAAAGTACAGGGGGAACAGTTTAAATGGCAAAGGCAGTAAAAAAGTTTTACACGATAAAAAATATTCGTGCGGAAAACGGAACATCTATAGGTCGCTTAGATATTTATGGTGAAATTGCACCTATGGAATTTTGGGGTGATGAAGTTACACCCAAAGGACTTGTAGATGATTTGAATAAGCTCGGAAATATCAGCGAAATAGAATGTCATATTTTTTCTTATGGCGGTGATATGTTTGCAGGATTAGCAATTTATAACATACTTTACAGCCGGCCTGAAACTGTATCTATATACATCGAAGGTGTTGCCGCATCAGCCGCGGCGATTATCGCTTGCTCTGGCGACAAAGTATACATGAGAAAGTCAGATATGATTTATTACCACAATATGCTGTCTGATCCGGGCATGATCAATGAGCATGAAGCGCGTGATCTTGTGGAAGAATTTGAGAAACTCAAAGAAGCATATGTCGTTCCTTTTATGAACAAAAGCGGAAAAACTTGCGAAGAAATTATTGCGCTTCTTGATGGTAAAAATAAAAAAGGCACATGGCTTACAGCGGATGAAGCTATTGCTTTCGGATTATGTGACGCATATACACCTATAAACAAAATTCCATCACAGATGGCAGCTTGTATCAGCCCAGGAGTATTTAATTATCGCGGATATAAAATAGATTTTTCTGGTTATGACAAGGCAGCAGAGAAAACTGCCGGAATAATAAATTCGAGTGGAGGTAATCTTATGGCTTTTCCAAATCCTTTCAAAAAGAAAAATGGAAAACCGGCTGCCAAAAAAACAAATGTAAAGCCAAAAGCAGAAATTACATTTGTCGAAACGGTATGCCCGAGCTGCTCTGGCGCTGTAAATCTTAATCCCAATACAGGGGAAGTATTTGCAGGCGGCGCACAGCAGGTAGAATCAGGAACCGATCAGCAGAACGGTGACGCGCAGGGAGATACAACGCAGACAGTATTGGCAAGGCGAATGCCTGGCAATATAAAAACTGCACTGTTTTCAATTTGCTGTCCTCATTGTGGCGAAGATTATGTCTGGGACACAGATGTCAATGCTGACGGCGAAAGCGGAACGACAGCAAGCCCGTCAGTACCCATTGGCGGTAATCAACAGCCGGCACAGAAACCCGCAGAACAGCAGACCGAACCTGCTGCGGAAGCGGCGCAGGCTGCTTGCCCGAATTGCGGAGCGCAGGTCGATTACGACACTGAAACCGCAGAGACAGGTGTCGATGAAGCGACAGGCGCGGAAGGTTATCTGCTGACTTGTACGGGTTGCAATACGCAATTCATCGAGCCGAAAGAAGCGGCAGATCCAAACTCTGTTCCTGTCGGTGCATCTGCGAAAGAACAGAACGCTTACAAAGCAGGTGTTATGGCAGAACGCAATCGTCAGTCAGCGTTAGACGAAATGGCGCAGGCAGCGCCGGCATTATCAGCAATGATAACAGCGGCGAAAAAATCAGGAACATCAGCCGAAACCATGAGCCGTAATGTCATACGCGCAATGGCGCAGGGCAAGGGTGGAGTGGCGAACATCGGAACCGCGAAGTTTGCCGCGGCAATAGCAAGAGACGTGCAGGCAAGCGGAGTTAACACAATGAGAAAACCGAACCATGCCGCAGCGCCTCAGAGTGTAGGAGATGCGGCTTATGAAAGATTTGCCGCTGAATATAACAAAGGTAGAGGGGGAAAACAAGATGTCAAAGCGTAATTTATTTAATCCGCTTATAGCGCAATCGGAAACAGATGATCTTTATAACGGAACACTGATTTTCCGCAAAACACGGCCTGTTGATGTTAGCGCAAGCGGCACTACTGGAATTATTAAGCGCGGCAGTCCGCTGTACAGTTCTGACGGAAAGAATTACACCGTATGGCAACCCGGCAATGTTATTGTCGGTATTCTGTTATTCGACATTGATCTGTCAGAAACAGAGGAAGCGGAAAACGCGACCATGGGGCTTACTGGCGAATTCAACCAGAACAAAATCGAGGAAGCGCTTGGATCAGCACTTGATCCGGCTGCTATTCAAACCGCTTGGGGTAGGCAGATTCATATTGAACCTAGCTATGGATACCCTGATGCAGAAACATTCCCGTTGGGTAAATAAGGAGGAGCGAAATGGGAACACAGGGTACAAATACAACTACCAGTAACGGAGCGCAGAGAACGCAAATCGCACCTATCGAAACGATTCTTCCGAAATCACGTTTTTTCAGTTCATATTTTATGGGCGGTGTTAGCGAGCATCTTCCTTCCGCGGAAGTCGAATGGGATTATTTTACAAAAGCAAGTCCCTTGGCGCATTTTGTCGGTGACGGTTTAACCGTTCCCGCAACAGAACGCGGCACATTTAAAACAGCAAAGATCGAAACCCCGCGCTATCAGCATAGAAAAGTTCTCGGTCTTAAAGACATGAAAAACCGCTTGCCCGGCGAGCCGCACGGTTCAATGCCGGCTTCAATGTTTAAAACATTAGAAGAAAGAGCTGCGCGCCTGCGGTTTGAGGATGATGTCGAATGCGTGGAAGCTGTCGCAGATATGCGCGAGCTTGTTACTGCCAAATTTATAACCGAAGGTGTTGTGCAGGTTAAAGGTTACGGCGTTGATCGGGAAATTGACTACAATCTTCCGAACAGAATAGTTCTGCTTGGTTCTGATCAGGCAGCATTCGCCGCTGATCCTTTCACATTCCTTCGCACATGGATAAGCGCATTGAAACGTCTGGGATTCAGACCGACAGAAGCAATCATGTCACCGGAAATCTGGCGCTTCTTTGAAGCAAATGAAAAGTGGATTGCCCAGCTTAACAATCTCAGGATTGAAAAAGGTTCGATTGATCCTCTTGAAGAAATTGAGTATGGCGCACCCGCTTACATGGGACAGGCGCGTGATCCATTCTTGAAATTCTACACACAGGAAAGCGAGTATTACGACATCGAAACCAAAACGATGAAAAGGCATTTGCCCGAAGGTTCGTTAATACTCACGACACCCGAAGCAAGGCGCAATCGCTTTGTTTACGGATCGATTGATTATATGGAGAACGGTCAATTCAGATCAGTTTCTGGCGAGTTCATCAGAGAAGAATGGCACGATGACAGAGCGGCAACCAGTGAAATATTGGTTACATCAAGAGCCGTGCCGATTCCCGCAAATACAAATTCATGGCTTGTAGCCACTGTCATGTAAGGAGGCAATCAATGGCAGCGAAATATATGACGCGTTGTGTTGTTATGCGCAACGGAAAGCAGTATAAAAAAGGCACTTTCATCGAGGACTTGTCTGAAAAAGAAATCAAACAGGGGCTTGCTCAGAACTGGCTTACTCCTGTCGGCGAAGTCGATGACGAGGACGGCGAAGGTACAGAAACAGCGAAAGCCGTTAAAGCGAAAGCCAAAGGCGGGAAAAACAATCCGAAAAAGGACGATGACAAAACAAATACTACACCCGCAACAGATGTTACTCCCACAAGGGAAGAACTGATGGTAGAAGCGGCCGCGCTTGAAATTGCCGATTTAATTACAGATGAAATGCCTGTTGAAGAAATTCAGCAGATGATCGAAGAGGCGAAAGCGAAGTAATGGATTTTAGGGAAGCGCTTGCTAATGATATTGACAATGTATTTTTTAACACAGAGGAATTTGCAGAAACAGTTGATATTGACGGCAAGCCTGTCCCTATTATACTCGACAACGATGCGCTTCTTAAAATGCCGGAGTTATTTGCAATGGGATTAGTAGAGGGCGAACAATTCATTTTCATAAAAGAAAAAGATATGTACCGCCCTCCGCAGCCCGGCGATCAGATAACGAAAAATGATGAAGCTTGGTACGTCAGACACACCGTCAGCAATGAGGGTGTGTTTGCTATTAGGATCGGAAGGAGTCAAACATAATGGAACTGATTGACCGTTCGCCGCAGGGACTTATAGATGCCCTTTGCAAACGAATTGAAAAATTATTAACTCCTTCATTCTGGTATCCTGATGAGCGTAATGAAAATGAATATCGTACACCCACTGTTTACGCGCAGCTCTTACCTGTATCGCTTACATCATCACCTGAGAGGGATAAATCAAAAGACTATCCTATAGTTCAAGTTGCTTGCACTTCCGGCATTATTTCCGATTTTTCCGAAGTGTCTAACGGTTCAAATATAACAATTCAAATACATTTTGGCGGACATAGTAAAGACACTGACAATCAAGGCTGGCGCATACCGATGGCGATGCTATGGCGCACTTTACAAGATTTATTATCAAACACAATTTGCAATGGTTATCAGCTTGATACGCCTATTAAATGGTCTCCGTTAGGTAAAAACGAACCGCCTTATTATCACGCATTTATTGAAACGGTCTGGACGGGTTGCCCTCCGGCCTTGGAATTTCCCATTGAAGATAAGGTTCTTCATGGGATAGAAAATCAAAACTAATTTTATGGAGGTGCTATAATGGCATATTTTCATGGAGTACGGATCACAGAATCACCCACACCTTTGCAAGTTCCTGCAAGTGTAGATTCTGCGCTGCCTGTCGCGATTGGTGTCGCTCCGGTACATAGACTGGAAAATCCCGCGATTGCAGTTAACAATCCTACATTATTATTCAATTTCCCCGAAGGTGTAGCGGACATGGGTTATATGGACCCGCAACACTGGAAAAAATTCCCGTTGTCGATGATGATGTATTCGCAATTCCGAATTCATCTTGTTTCGCCGTTGGTTTTAATCAATGTGTGGAACCCGCTTAAAGATGCGCAAGATGTCGCTATACCTGAACTTGCTGTAATAAATGGCATTGCGACCATTGACGATCCTATGGCGATGATCTCCGCAGTAATCGTACACAGCGCGGCAGTCGGACAGCCTGATTACATAAGGGATAACGATTACAGTCTGCGTTATGACGGCGATAAGCTTCTCATTGTGATAAAACCGGAAGGCGCAATTCCTCCCGGCACGATAAAGTTAAGCGTAACATACAAACAGGCGACTGTTGACAATGTAACGAAAAATGACATTATCGGGGGCGTTGATCCTACGACAAACCAAAGAACAGGTATTGAACTTGTAGATGAAGTTTTCGCGGTTATGCGCAAAATACCCAGCTTCTTGCTTACACCGGGCTGGAGTCATATTCCCGAAGTCGCCTCTGTTCTTAGCGGTAAAGCGGAACATCTTGAAGGTCAATTCTCTTGTATCGCATTGGTAGATATGCCGACAAAAGGACAATATTCAAACTACCGCAATATTCCCAAATTTAAAAACGACAACAGTTATGTAAGTCCTTTTATGTTTGCGGATTGGCCGTGCGTAAAAATTGGCGATCAGGTTTTCTTGCCTTCTGTAAGATTGGCAGGTATGTATGGCGAAGTTGACGCGAAAAACGGCGGACTGCCTTATGAACAGGCTTCAAATAAAAATCTGTCGATGACCGATCTGTGTGATGAGGATGGAAATGTAATCCCAATGATGTCCATAACTCAGGCAAATTATTTGAACGAAAACGGCATCGGAACATTCATCAATATGGACGGCTGGCGCGCATGGGGAACTGAAACAACAGCATTCCCGGGCAATACCGACATAAAAGATTTTGAACGCGGTGTTCGTCGTATGTTCTCATTCACTCAGAATGTGGTCAACAGGACAATGTGGCAAAATGTTGATAAACCGATCCGCAAGCTGTTAATCGACACAGTTCTTTTAACAGGAAATGCGTATATCAATACTCTTGTATCACGTCAGGCAGTTATTGGCGGTCGTGTTGAATTCTTGCGGGAAGATAATCCAAATCAGGCGCTTATGGGTGGAACAATGCTGTTCCGCGTTTTCCTTACACCGCCGAACGCTGCGAAGGAACTCTGGTTTGATTTCAGCTATGACCCCAATTACCTTAACAGGTTATTCGGATAGGAGGGAAAAAATATGGGTATAGCAACAAAAAACAATGTTTTCAAATTGTATAACAGCGATACGCAGAACGCTCTTGACGGAGTTGTTACTGTTACATTGCCTAGCTTTGAATTGGCATCTGATGCGTTCAAAGGCGCGGGACTCGCTGGCGAAATCAATGTACCAGCTCCGGGTGTCATGAACGCAATGACAGCAGAAATTAGCTGCCCGAAAATTTACAGCGAAATTAAAAAGTTTCTTGAATTGGGCGGAACAAAGACACTTGATTTGCGCAATGAAATTGTAGTCCAAAATCCTGACACTCATTCGCAAGAAAAAAAGCCGGATCGTTGGGTTATTAAAGGTCCCGTAAGCGCGGCAAATCCCGGTTCTGTTGAACAGGCAGCGGCTGGCGATGCTGGATTTACAATGCAGGTTTATTATGTGCATCACTGGCTGGACGGCGAGGAAGTTCTTGAATGGGATCCGTTCAAGTACATATACAAAGTCAACGGCATAGATATGCTGGCTGAAACAAGACAGAATCTGCTTGTTTAATTCTGGAGGTATTAAATGTTCACAGGAACTGTAACAGTAAAATTATCTACACCCGCAAAATGGGAAGGTGAAGAAATTTCCTCACTGGTTTTAGATTTCGGGAAAGTTAACGGCGCGATGATTAACACTTGCGAACGGGAAACTTTTGGAGGCGGGAATATTTCAGGTATAAACCGCCCTACGTCGTCAGAATATTGCGCGCGCCTTGCCGCGGCTATTTCAGGAAAGCCTTTTAGACTTATCGAAAAAATGCCGTTCGGCGATTATGAAACGATTTGGCAAACCGTGTCAGCGTTCATAATGCACAGAAACCCGCAAGAATTTTATAACCAGTTTACAGAAGGTGACGAAGAAAAAAAGGATTTTACGAGTCCGGCAGCGACAGCAAAGCCGGAAGCGGAAAAACCCAAAGCGGAACCGAAGTAAATATATTTACTGATGTTGAAAATCCCTCTAAGTATCTTAGGGGGATTGCTATAGGGCTTTCGATGGTGCTTAACACTCCGATACCGTATTGGTTTGAAATACCGTTATCGGAGTTGTTTGCATATAACGATGATGTTGAAAAGGTTTTGAAGGAAGCGAATAAACCAAAACCGGGGAAATAAAATGGCAGGTGCAAAAAAAACTGTATGGGACTTGGCTCTCGAAATAACAGGACAGGATAAAGGCGCGAAGGCTGCGCTTGCCTCTATAAAAACGAACATTAAAGATGTTCAAAATGCCGGTAAACAACTCAGCAAAGATTTCAGCGCATTTACAACTAACGCATCAAAGTTAGCCCTTGGCGTTGTCGCTGGTGTCGCTGCCGCGGGCGCGGGTGTTATTACTATGGCGAATTCATTTGCCTCTGCCGGGGATCAGATTGCGAAAACTGCTGATTCCCTTGGCATGGCAATCGAAGGGTATCAGAAATTAAAATACGCCATGACTGACAGCGGACTGGAAGCCGCAGAATTTGACAGCGCAATTCAAAAAATGACGAACACGATAAATCAAGGCGCTGCTGGAAACGAAGCGGCACAGAAACAATTAGAAAATATAGGGCTTAGCGCATCGAAGCTGGCATCCATGCGCCCGGAAGAGGCGTTCGAGAGAATCGCCGATTATATGCAAACGCTGCCTGATGACGCATCAAGAGCGAATGCGGCAATTGTACTTTTTGGAAAAACAGCGGGACCGCGTATGGCAGCGGCAATGAAAAAAGGAAGCGCCGGCATACAGGCATTAGGAGCTGAGGCTGAAAGTCTTGGCATTATTTTTTCTGAAAGCCAGGCAAGAGCGGCTGAGGAATATGGAAATCAAATGAACCGCTTAAAATCCTCAGTGACTGGAATGAAAAATCAATTTATAGGCGGTGCAATAGGACCGTTAACGCAGGCTTTCGCAACACTCCGCGGAGCGATACAGGAACAGATGCCTGTTATACAGGAATTAGGCGCGAAGTTTGGTCAATGGTTAGGTGACATGATTGCACGATTGCCGGAAGTAATCGCAAAAATAAAAGAAGTCGCAACAAATGTTTGGGATAATATAACGAAGGTCAAGGATTTTGTAGGCGGTTGGAAAAATCTTGCTGTTATAATCGGTGTGCTGTTGTCATTAAAGACAATTCTATCGGGTGTTAAAGTTGTAATATCCGCGGTAACGTATGCGCAAACAGCATACAACGCCGCAGTAAATATATCAAAGAGCGCAATAGTTGCGTATAAAGCGGCACAGACAGCAGCCGCAGCCGCAGGGAAAGGTTTAACTGTCGCACAGTGGGCATTGAACGCGGCTATGGCGGCAAATCCAATCGGTCTTATTATCGCCGCTGTCGCTGCCCTGATTGCAATAATTGTTTTAGTTGTAAAAAATTGGGACACAATTAAAGAGGCAATGGGGAAGGTTTGGGAAAAAGCCAAAGAAGTATTCGGAAAAATTAAAGATTTTATATTAGAAATATTCACGAAAATAAAAGAATTTATTGCTGGCGTATTTGAAGGTATAAAAAATATTGTCAGCGGTGTAGGTGAATTTTTCGGCGGTGTTTTTAATAAAATAAAAGATGGTGCAACTAAAGCATGGAGTGGTATTAAAGATACTGCTGGCAAAGCATGGGACGGTATAAAAGGAGCCGCAAGTAAAGCTGGCGGTTTTCTTAAAGATAATTGGAAAAGCGTTGCTATTGGTATGGTAAACCCTGTTGCTGGCGGATTAACAGCACTTTATAAAAACCATGAGGGCTTCCGAAATTTAGTTGACGGCGTTTGGGGAAAAATTACAGATGTCGGGGCGAAAGCATTAGCAAAGATTGAAGATAAGTTTCCCGGTCTTGTAGGTGTCGGTCGTGATGTGTTCGGTGCGATAAAACAAGCTGCCAAAGGTGATTTTAGTGGTATAAAAGATTTAGGTAACAGAGCAATTGAAGGATTGAAAAACGGTTTTGCCAATTTTAAAGATTCAGCCTGCGAAAAACTGTCTGCTGTCGGCGACTTCTTTGGCAATGTGGGTGAAGGTATAAAAAACATAGCCGGAAATGTCGGCAATTTTTTCAAAGTTGTTTGGGAAAATGCTGTCGGCTTTGTTAAAGTTATAATTGACGGATTTAAGTCATTTTTCAGTTCTGTATTCTACACAATTAAAACGGTTATCGGTTTATTCTCAGATTTTTTCAAGAATGTATTTACTGATCCTGTTGGAGCTGTAAAAAATCTGTTTTTTGGAATTGTCGATGTTATTAAGGGAATATTCGACAGCATAAAAGAGAAAGTTCAATCTTTCGTTAATTTCTTTACAGAAAAATTTAAATTCATCGGTGATATTATCGGCGGTGTTAAAGATTTTCTCGGCGGTGTCGGAAACGCTGTATCAGGCGCAGTAAGCGGAGTTAAAAACTTCGTAGGCGGTTTGTTTGGTCATGCTGACGGCGGTATTTTCACTACTCGGCATATTGCAGAGATTTGCGAAAAGGGACCGGAAGCAGTTGTGCCGTTAAACAACAGTAAAAACGGTTTTGATATTTGGAAAGAAGCCGGCATGATAGGCGGTTATATGAAAAAAGCCGCAGCGGACAGCCAAAGCACAGGTAAATCAGAAACACCGCCTGTTATGAAAGCTGCGGCAAGTCAAGTTTCAAATAACAACGGCATTACTCTTAATGTCGATTTCAATATGACAAATAATTTCTCTGGTTCTCCTGAAAAAGCAGTTACACAAATAGAAGCAGCCGGGCAAATCGCCGCAGATGATTTTGTTTCAAGAGTGAGAGACGCACTCGACAGCATAATGCGTGATCAGCGCAGGGCAAGTTTCGCATGAGGCAAGTATTGGTAGCGCAAGGCGATGTTTGGGACTATCTCAGTTTCAAATTATACGGTGATGAAGGGTTTGGTCATGTTCTTTTAGAAGCAAATCCGAAATTGAGACAAATCGTAAAGTTTGAAACATCGGAAATAATAAATGTTCCCGATAGACCGCAGACAAGGGTGCAATCATCGGCAAGCTTACCGCCGTGGAAGCAGGTGTAATATGGCTGGATCAAGACGTGCATATATAAAAATCGAATATGCTGGACAGGATATAACAGAAGCACTCTCTAACTCCGTAACAATATTACAGTATGTCGATAAAGCAAGCGGTTCCGCGGATGAATTAACAATTACCTGTCATGATCGCGAAGGACATTGGCACAATGACTGGTATCCGAAAATCGCCTATGCTCCGCCTCAGCCTCCAGAACCGCCTTACGATTATACAGAAATGGCACAAGCATTACAGAACGGTACAACCGCGGCAAATCTGCAGAGGCTTATTGATGAATCAGATTTAACGCCCGAACAGGGAAGAACATTACAGCGCGTAACACCGACAGCGACATGGCGCGATTTCACATCACGCAATCCACAGTATAGAGGTTTCGAGGGCAAACTGTTACTCATACAAGATATTAAAAGGGGGATTATAAGATAATGTCAGACTTTAGCGACATCACAGCAGATCCTAGACCGACAGCGCCTCCCCCTGCCCCTGCCGCTCCTGAAATAAAAGAAGGAACGGAAATAGTGAATAACGCAGTATCCGGCGCAATTCTCAGCGTTAAAATATGTGTTGAAAATTGGAATGCTGACGGCGAATATGACGAATTAGACTGCGGGAAATTTGAAATTGATACCGTAGATTTTTCGGGACCGCCTGATATGGTTTCAATTAAAGCAGTATCTACTCCGATTTCCACAGGTATGCGCAGAGAAGAAAAGACAAGGGCATGGGAAGATACAACGCTTCAAAAAATAGCGCAAGATGTTGCGGACGGTGCAAATCTTGAATTGATGTATGAAGTAGAGGGAGAAATTGAACTTGATCGTGTAGACCAAATAGAAAAATCCGACATGGCTTTTCTGCATGAACTTTGCAAAGAATACGGCATATCGTTAAAAGTATCGAGTGAAATTTTAGTTTTATTTGAGGAATCAGCTTATGAAGCGAAAGATGTAATTGATACTTTCGACAGAAGTGAAGTCAGAAGTGAAACAAATAAAAGCGGAAGGATTTTAAGTTACCAATTTTCGCAGAATACTGGTGATACAGTATGCAAAGTTTTATTAAGTTACAAAGATCCAAAAAGCGGGCAGTTAGTACAGGCAGAATTTACGCCAGAGAAACCGCCTGAAACTGGACAGACAGGATTGGTTAATTCAAGACCGGGAGATTTACGCGATGATAACTTCCGGGAAGGAAACGACACATCATCTGATGCTTCGGGCGGAACATTTGATACAGGATTTAATGCATTCAATGATACCGCTGATGACTTTGAAAATATACGCTCTGACAGAACAGATAACGCTATGAGAAAAGCGAAAGCAATAGCAAGGGAGAAAAATAAAAACGAATGGACGTGTACCTTGAGATTGGTAGGTAACGTAAAAATGGCTGGTAGTGTAAATATTCAGCTAACAAATTTCGGCGTATACAGTGGCAAATACAGTGTCGATGAAGCCACGCATGGAATAGGCGGCGGGTATACGACAACAGTTAAAGCTCACAAGGTTCTTATAGGGTACTGATATGATGCAACAGGGACAGACATCAGAACGTGATGTAAACAGCGCAACCGCAAGAGTCGCAATGGATGATTTAGGCGGATATGTAAGCGGAAAGATGCAGGTTTTATTTCCAGCCATTGGAGGCTGGAATTGCTTTTGGACACCGAAAGAAGGGGATCATGTTGTAATATCTCGGCTGTCGAATAGTAAATCAGAGGGTTATGTAACAGGCAAAGTTTACACAGGAAATAAAATGCCTCAAGGCGGTGCGCCGAATATAATATTGCTTGTCAGTGATGATGGAAAAAATGTTATAAGATTTGATGCTGACAATGGCACATTAGATTTAATTGTTGATCAAGATGCTTCTGTAAAATGTAAAAACATAAATATAGAAGTCAGCGAAACGGCAATTATAAATACAAAAAACGCTGAGGTAACTGTTGAAGAAAATGCAACAGTTGAAGTCAAAAAAGAAGCGAATATCACAGTGGAAACGGCAAACATCGAGGCAACAAAAGAGGCAAATATAAATTCTCCGAAAGTAATTATTGATTCAGCAGATGTTGAAATAACAGGCGGTAATTTTTCAATGAAAGGCACTGTATCGCCAGCAACGGGACCGCTATGCGCTATACCGAATTGCCTTTTCACTGGTGCGCCTCATGGCGGTAATAAGGTAGCGGGGACTTAGTATGAGTATGAACGCAGCGGATATGAAAAAAGCGATTATCTCTGAAATAAATAAAGAAGCCAATAGCGCAGCGAACGCAAATAAGAAATTCGGCGATGCTATTCTTAAATATATCGTTGACAATATGGAAATTACTTATAGCTGGTCAGCTACTAATCCGACATCAGGCGCAAGTGATCCGCAGACTTCTTTCAAGGCTTCCCTTTCTGGTTCTGGTACGTTAGGCGTATCAGGTTCATTCGCAATCTTTCTTGTAACACTTGCTGCTTTTATTAAAAGCAGTATAAAAATTTCTCCTGCGGCTGGTTTTACTTTGGCTCCGCTTTCATTTAATCCCGCTGGTGTAATAACAGCAACGCAGGGAAAAGAAGATGATCCCGATAAGGCAATGGAAAACTTCTGTTCTCAAATTATTTCAAGCCTTAAAATAAGTTTTCCAAACCCTGCGCCGTCAGCCGGTAGTCATGCCGCATTTACAGGCGCGACAACCAAAATGGTGATCGCATGATAGGAGGAATATTTTAATGCTTTTAGGTTCATGGGGACCGTTGGTCTTCGATGTTTCGGGTATCGGCGCATTAACATTTTCAGAACTTACTCAGGATGTTTCCGGGCGGTGGGCTGTTCACGAAGTTGTGAACACCGCGCCGATTACTGAGTTTTTAGGTCCCGGTCAAGATGAGGCAGAAATGAGGATTATCCTTTCAAAGATGTTAGGTGTAAATCCAGAAGCAGAATATGAGTTATTAAGGCAAATGGTACGCACAGGTCAAAACTTTCCTGTTATTCTGCGGGGCTTTCCTCTATCTGGAAACAATTGGTATCTCGATTCAATTAGTGGAGCTTCCTCAAAGTTTGCCGCGGGAACAGGCGAAGTATTGTGGATGGAATTGACTGTTAATTTTAAGGAGTATAACTGATGGCTGAATTTTCAACAACAGATACACTTCCTGCGGGTATTGTTTTCGGCGCAAAGGATTTACAGGAAGTTATGCAAAACGTAAGAACGATAATTACAACACCGAAAGGCACATTACCGCTGGATCGTAATTTTGGTATCTCTTTTAATTTTGTAGATAGTCCAATTCACAAAGCACAAGCAATGGCAGAGCAAGAAATATTTATGCAGTTAAGGAAGTATGAGCCGCGGGCAATACTCAAACAAATAACTTGGCGTGCTGATCCGTTAAGCGGAAGTTTTAAGCCAAATGTTACCGTACAAGTGAGGTTATAATATGGGATTTGATACTTTACAATTTTCGCAAGATGACGCGCGCGTTATTGCCGACAGATTACAGGAATTGTTCGAGACAATAAAAAGAGCGAACGGCGAAGCGGGTTTCAGATTATCGCTGGCAGCTCCTGAAAAACTGATACAGTTAACCGAAGCGGCAATTCTTGCACAGGTAAATCATGACATTGACAAAACTGGAAAGGGAAATCTTTTATATTTCGCAGATGATTCTACTGTAGAACACATCGGTTATTTATATGGAGAGCGCGGCAACCGCATGGCTGCTTCTTACGCTCTTACAACATTAAGGTATAAGCTGGCAATTCCGCGAAATGTGACTACTGTAATTGCGAAAGGTTATCGGTCAACATCAGATAATAAAATATTTTTTGCAACATTAAAGCAGTCAGAAATTCCCGCAGGCGAATTATATGTCGATGTTGAAGCGCAAAGTTTAACTTCCGGCGCAATCGGTGACGGTATCAAAATAGGCGATATAAAAAATATGGTTGATCTTGTGCCGTTTGTTGTTTCGGTAGAAAACATTACGGTAACGAACGGCGGTGCTGAAAAGGAAGAACTGGAAACTTACAAACAAAGACTGCGGTTACTGCCGGAGTCTTTTTCTGTTGCTGGTCCCGATGGCGCTTATGAGTTTTGGGCAAGGTCGGCAAATCCCGGCATAGTTGATGCAAGGGTGTGGATGCCAGAATTAGATATGACAAAGTTTGCGGCGTTCTTACAGCCATGGGGTATTTCAGATGCGGCAGCATTCTATGAAGCATTGGGAAATTATTACAGAGAAAGCGGAACAGGACCGGGAAATGTTGACGTAACGGTGCTTATGAAAAATGGAGAGTTACCTTCTGAGGAAGTATTAAGCCAGGTATCGGAAACACTATCGCCGAAAACGCGCCGTCCGCTGACAGATTACGTTCATGTTGTTATGCCTGAATCAGTCGAGTTTAATATTGATTTTCAATACTGGATTGAAATAGAAAGAGCGACAGAAGCAGCCTCAATTATTGATGCTGTTGACGCTGCGGTAGAACAATATATCGAGTGGCAAAAATCCAGACTTGGTTTAGATATAAACCCTGATACTCTGCATAAACTTGTAATGAATTGCGGAGTGAAACGTGTTGTTATAACAGAGCCGGTATATACAGAGCTGAAAATATATGAAGCCGCGCAATTCGGCGGTAACAAATCAGTAAATTATCAAGGATTAGAGGAAGCATAATGGAATTAAGTAATGTTTCTATTTTAAATTTACTTCCTCCCAATATCGCAAACGACAACAATGTCAAAATGATGGCTGAGGCGTTTAATAAAACGTTACACGACATAATAAATAAAATACCCGACTTGGCTATAATACCCAATTTGATGTTAGATAAAATCGTTAATGAAACGCTGGTAGATTTACTTGCTTGGCAGTTTCATGTTGACTTTTATCAGCCTGATTTACCATTAAATGTAAAAATAGAACTGGTTAAAAAATCGCTTGACTGGCACACGAGAAAAGGAACGCCGTCTACAATTGAGGAAATAGTAACGGAGATATTTGCTGAGGCAAAAATTGAGGAATGGTATGAATACAAAGGATTGCCACATCATTTCCGCGTAACGGTCGGTGACTTCCTTCCTGACAGCGCGACAATTGCGAAAATTACAAGGGCGATAAACTCTGTAAAGAATACGCGCAGTTTCTTGGACATTATGACATCTATAATTATTTTCCATGACGAATTACCAATGGAAGAAAGCAATACAATGGTCGGTACATTACACACTACACCCGACACGTTATCACAGAAAGTAAAAAGAAATGGGCGCGTTCTGAGAAACGGAAAAACCGTATTTGATACGGAATTAACTCATTTATTCCGCAATGGTAACGTTAAACGAAACGGAATTGAAAGAAGAAACGGAACGCAAAGAGTTCTAGCAACGGGCGCGGTTTTCCAGCCTGTTAAGAGAAGTTCCGGAATACAAGATACTTTCCTGTTGGGTATTGGTAACGACCACACAGACGAATGGAAGTCTATCATATACCGTAAAGGCTCGATACAGAGAAACGGAACTATTAAAAGAAACAGCCTTAAAAGTTCAATATTAGACAGTCCCAGCGTTATTCAGGTTAATGTATTCCACACTGACAAAATGACAATAACCGATCTTCTCGATGTGGCTGTTGAAAATAACGCATTAGAAACAATAAACAGGAATATTAAAAGAGACGGCAGCCAAAAGAGAAACGGAATTTTAGCGCGTTCATCAAATGGCATTGTCGATCCGTTTGTAATTGATGTTTCCGGCGATATAAAGGAAACAGAAAATATAAAAGTTGCTGATAGTTTTTCTATCAGCATGATTCATCATTACTTCCGTGACGGTACAAGAAGAATGAACGGAAGTTTTAAGCGAAACAGTATGATTTTAATTCCGTTGGAATAATCAGATAAATTTTCAGGAGGAAAAGCATGATTAAGTTTGTTGAGGATTTAGAAGAACAGGGACACGCTCTGAAAGGCATCCTCACGATTAAAGTTTTTAAGAAAGGTGTTCTCATTCAGGAGATCGTCGATAAAAACTTGATCGTTGACGGTGCGCGTAATCAGGTCGCGCGGCTTATTGCGGGTAACGTAATGGGGCGCAGCGTAAACAGAATAGCATTTGGCACAAACGGAGACGAACCGACTGTTGCTGATACCGCTATTACAAATGCGTTCATAAGGAACGTAAAGGGTTTCAGTTACCCGGCAACAGGACAGGTTCAAATTGACTGGGAGCTGCCTGTTATGGAAAACAACGGAATGGCAATTATGGAATTTGGCTTGCTTACGGCGGATGATACGCTGTTCGCAAGGAGAATAAGAAACGATCCAATTCACAAAGAAGCTGACATCAGCCTTGTGGGAAATTGGACAATTATTTTATAAGGAGTAAAACATGGCATTTATACCAGAAAGCCCGGTATGGGAAGAGGGCGTTCGCCGATTTGAGATTGACGATTATTTGCAGGGCGCAACAGGAAACGATCTCGGAGTAGATAATATTCCGTTACAGCAGCTTGCTAACAGAACTGTTTTTCTTAATAGGCAAGTAGCGATGTTAAAAGGCAGAGGCGGTTATCTGTCGGCGCATGATTTCGGTACATTAACACCGACACAGCAGATGTTGACAAATTATGCGTTAGCGGAAATTGGTATTACAGATCAGTTGATGATTTTCAATAATACCCGCGTAAAGAATTTGTTTGACGGTTATGTTTGGGTTTTGAATAACACACCCGACAGCGATCCCCCTGTTTTCGAGTGGGTTAATGACGGTCCCGATATTGTTAATCCTGATTTATCAATGCTTCATTCGGCATCAGTCGAAGGTTACGGCAGAAACTTACTTGATATTCTTGGCGTTACCACAATTCAGGAAGCGTCGATTGAATTACAGCGCAGATGTAATAACAGCGGTCAAATTGACAACAGCGGTATTCCTGATTTCAGCGATCTTATGATCGGCGATTATATTGACGGTTTGGATTTAAGCGGAATCGCGGCACCGACTGGGGGTGATGCTCCGCAGGCATGGAATGAAAATTACAAGAATAACAGAATTGTTATTGCAGGTTTTAACACATACAAAAGGGCTGGCGATACAGTTAATGCGAAAAATCATATCTTGTTTTCATTTAGGCATAATATTGCAAGAAGCCCGATGAATCCGACAAATGATAATACTGGCGGTTATCAGGCAAGCGCATTAAGGGTTTGGCTTGAAGGTGCGACAGGTGACGGAAGCGGTATTTTCGCAACAGCATTAAAACAAAAACTTGGTGATGTACTTTATACCATAAGAAAAGCGCACAGTAAAAAAAGCGATTACGCATGGGGAAATTACACTGTGTTTATTCCCTCAGAAATTGAAATGTTCGGCGTTCCGTATTACGGCGATGAAGGTGTTTATATGGCAGCACTTACATCGCCTGTTGTTGCTCAGCGCGTTGGGTATACGACAAACGTGCAGTTTCCGCTATTTCAAGACAGCACTATTTTCAGGGTTGCGGATTGGAATGGCGCGAGAACTTGGCGCTGGCTTTCTACTCCCTCGGCTTCCTCCTCTGCTCACTTCTGTGGTGTCGGCAACTATGGTCATAGTAGCAGCTACTACGCGAGTTCTGTCGGCGGTGTTGCCCCCGCTTTCTGTGTGGCGTAAAAATAAAGCAAGATGTGGGCGCATTGCAAAGTGTAGCCACACTCATCCTGTTCTCTCACCCCCTTGTGGGGTGAGAGTTGTCTGTGATATGATACTTCCAGTGGGCTGCTTTGCAGCCCACCCTTAATTTTATCTGTCGCGTAAGCGACCGGAAAAAAATTTGAATTTTGCGGGTCTTGCCGGGAGGGGGGCATTGTCTGTTATAAAAAGGAAGCGAGGCATATCTCGGCTTGAATTTTACAATAATGCCCGCGAATTGAGAGCGGAATTAACAGCCTACCTATTAAGAAACTTCGGAATAAGACCAAAAAAACAAATCGAACAGCCAAAAGAAATCCCTGCCGATGAAGAGGTTGCTCTACCCGGAGAAATACCTGACTGGATGATAGATAATTTCAGGACACGCATAATGGATTTATGCCGAAACCTGATGATGAATATTACTGCCGGAAATTCGATATACCCTTCGCCGATGGTTGATCCGAAAACTCCCGATGTTCAAAAAATGCCGATTGAATATGTGCGCCGTGTCCAGTCTGATGAATTGGCAGACAGGCGCAGATACCAAACAGCCGCGATTGCAAATTGTTATCAGCTCATTCAAGAATTACAATATTTCAAAGATGTGTTTTCCCTTCGTTTTGATAACTTTACTATAGACGTTAAAAAACTAATTCCCTATGTTCAGAAAATAGAAAAAGAAATTCAATTACTGAAAGGCTGGCGAAAATCAACTAACGATCTGGCAAAGAAAATTATTAAGGGAGAAAATTAAAATCGTGAATAAGGGTACGGTCTGTTATCGGCTTCCTCCTCTGCTAACTTCTGTAATGTCAACAACAATGGTAATAGTAACAACAACAACGCGAGTTCTGTCGGCGGTGTTGCCCCCGATTCAGTGGAGGCATATTAACAGTAGGTTGTTTACAACCGATTTGCCTCTCCACAGAAGGAGACTGTATCCTTCCGCTTTGCGGAGAATAATAACCCTGATGTGCCTAGGTGAACGCTTCTTGCATGGCGGAATGATGTGCGTTTCATCCGTTTCATACCTATTGGCACTATGTAACATGACAAGCGCACGCCTCCGGGCTTCATTGCTATTAAGCCCGAACGCCCGGAGGATGTTATACAGGGCAACAGCATGACGAGTAACGAAAGAAAATCAGCGCGTTATCAGAGAAGAAAAGAAAAGAGAGATAAAAAACGCGAGGATATAATCACGCCTCTTGACGATTTTACAATCCTGACAGATCCAAATGTTTTATATTCCGCTTTCCGTTCATGTAGAAAAGGCGTGTCATGGAAAGAATCTACCCAGCGTTATGAAATGAGTTTATTTAATAATATTTCCGATACCATAGAGAGGCTTGAAAACGGAAAGGAAATACATCACGGTTTTGTAGAATTTGATTTGAATGAGCGCGGAAAGAAACGGCATATAAAATCTATTCATATTTCAGAACGTGTTGTACAGAAAGCGTTATGCGACCAGATACTTGTGCCTATACTCTGCCGTACTCTTATTTACGATAACGGCGCATCGGTTAAAAATAAAGGAATACATTTTGCGATAAAACGGCTTATTACTCATCTTGCAAAATACTACAGACAAAATAATTATTCAAATGAAGGTTACGCGCTGACAATAGATTTCAGGAAATATTTTGACAGCATTAAGCATGATATTTTAATGGAGCGTGTAAGAAAATATATAAAAGATGAAAGGATAATTGATCTTATTTGGCAATTTATAAAGCCATTCGGCGATAATGTTTCTTTGGGATTAGGCAGTCAGGTTTCGCAGGTGTTCGCGATTTTCCATTGCAATGAACTTGACCATGCAATAAAAGAGAAAATGAGGATTAAGTATTACGGCCGCTATATGGATGATCTGTATCTTATTCATAAGGATAAAAAGTTTCTTGAGGAATGCCTTGAAAAAATAAAAGTGATATGTGAAACCTTGGGCATAACAGTCAACGAAAGGAAAACGCGGATATTCCCATTAAGCGATGGGCTTTTATTTCTAAAAGGAAAATACTTTCTACAGGCGAACGGAAAGATATATAAAAAGCCGACAAAAGAATCTGCGAAAAGAATGCGCCGGAAACTTAAATGTTTTAAATCCCTTGTTACTGAGGGCAGAATGGATTATCAGGACATAAGGGTAGCATTCCAGTCATGGCGCGGTAACTTTACAAGGCGTTTTCATGCCTACAAAAAAGTAAAATTCATGGACAATTTTTATGATAATTTATTTATACATGAACACCCAAAAAATACTTGACTATATATTTATGAAGTAGTAAACTCGTAATATAATTTATTCGGCCTACCGAATTCGCGGAAGCCCGTAGTGACAGATTGAGAATTATTCTCTGCCTGTCTCTGCGGGCTTTTTTTATTGCCCAAAAAAGGGAAAGGAGTATTTGATGAACATTTATCTGGCAAAGAAAAACGGTAAAGTTATTTACCACACGGATCTTGCTGCCATGGCGCAGCTCGATGGAATTTCAAAAGCTGATAAAACGGTAACAATCGAGGAATGGGAAGCAGCCGGAAGCACCGCATATATCGACAGCACCGGAAAAATCAAATTAGGCGAAGAACCCACAGCGAAAGCGAACAGAGAAGAAATCGAAAGTCTTGAAAAAGAAGAAATAACTTTCCAGAGAGAATTGGATGGGAAGGATTATAAAGTCATCAAGGCATCGGAATTTGGGCAGGTACTTTCGCAGACTGATCCTGTTCTTCATGAGCGCCGCGAATTTTGCAGAAACCGCATAAATGAAATCCGCACAAGGCTTGTGGAATTGGGCGTAAGAACTGCTGAATAAATAACGCAGAGAGGGGAAAGCGTGATAGAACAAAAGGAACTAATTGAAAAACTTCGTACTGTAAGAGAGGACATCAGCCTCATTATCGGTATGTATAACAAACTTGACACCTACAGAAAAAATATCTTTGAAGCGAAGGACATCATCGACAAAACCCTCTTTGAATTAACTGGGGACGAATTCTATATAAAGGATAATTATAATGGAAATTAGTTTACAGGAAATCCGCCTTGTAGAAATTGTAATAGCAATAGGCGTTGGTTATTTAATTGTTTCTGGAATATTTAAAAGTGTTGTATCACGCATGAAACATTTGAAAACGCCGGCAGGCTTAGAATTAGATTTAGGCGGGATTGATGAGCAAACAGCGGCTGTAATAAAAACTATATGGAAACGTTTTGATGAACTTCATAGTACGTTATTAGAAAGTAAATCGCAATACAAAGAAATTGTAAAATCCAATGAAGAAATATTAGTAAAACTTCGTGAAGAAAATAAGGTCATCATCGGAAAACAAAATGATATGCAAATTGACCTTTATAAAGTTATTTTTTCAATGGAAGATATGAACGATGAAGAACGCTTAGTTGCTGGATTAAAATATATCTATGAAGGATATAATCATCAGTTAAAAAAAGATGTCATAGATTTTGCATCTAAAAATGTTCCTGAATACAGAATGGCTATGAAGCTTGCGCCGCATCTGAAAATAGATGCGATTGAAGATAAGATTCAAAAAAATGCGGAAGCTGCTGTGAATAAATCGGAGAATATATGATTCCTCACGACAACGCTGCCGCGTTAGAAAAACACGTTTGTCCTAATTGTGGTTTTGAACATACGCATAAATTCAAATGGGATTGGGGAAAGTTCTGGATGTCCAAAGCACAAAATGTTTTCATCGCATGGATTGTATACATGATTTTGCAAACAATCGCTCTATTTACTCCATTGGTAGGGAAAGAATATACAGGGCAGATATTATGGATTTCGGCAGGTGTAACTTTAATATTTATGATGCCGCTAGCCATTGGTAAAGCTATAGAAAACGCGAAAATAGAAATCGCGTTAAAAAATAAATAATTTAAGGAGTATCAAATGATCACACACAAACAGTGGGTAAATAAATATTTGCACATCATTATTGATGTGGATAAGGCTTACGGCGGGCAGTGTGTAGACGCTGCCCGTTCGCACATGAGCGAAGTTGACGGCTATAGCGACATCGAAGGTGTCCGCGGCGCGGTTGACTTCTTTACGAAGTATGATGATATGCCAAAATTAAAAGCGGCATATTTCAAAATTGCATATCAGCCAGGCATGATACCGCCTGACGGCGCGAAGGTTGTTTGGGGTACTACACCGAATAATTCTTTCGGACATATTGCGGTATCAGATGAATCAGGGCAAATACGCTTGGGCATTATGGAACAGGATGGTTTCGATAATCCGGCGCGTGATGTGAATAAGGGAACGAGCAAAGGACTTGTCAAGCGCGAAACAGGGTATGGAAATGTACTCGGCTGGTTAGTACCGCGTGAAAAACCTGTCGAAATCAAAGTCAGCGGAAATGTTCCGCCAGCCGGCTCGACAATTGCGGAATCGGACAGAACAGCGCAAATCGGTTTTTATTGGTTAAATAAAACATCAGATCCGAAAAATCCGCGCTGGATGTTACTGACGGCAGCAGGCTGGAAGTTTATTTAAGGAGTGTATATGTATGCGAAAAGTAAAATTTTTATTTTTCTTGTTTGTATTATCGGTTTTGCTATTCACATCACAGGATGCAAGTCAGTTACGGCAAATGGAATTGAATCTTTGGTCGAAAGTAGACTCATCAATGAGCGCGACAGAATCAGAGCTGAATTCGCTTCGGAACTTAGTCAGTGGATTATTGCGGACATCGGAAGGATTGCAGAATCAGTTAACGCAATCGGAGACGGACAAGCAGCTCTTAGACACGCACTTGAAGAATACCGTAGATTCGTTCTTGAGCTTATCGACAGATTACAGCGAGTTGAAAGTCAAATACCAGAAAGTGTTGAAATGGCTGATAGCATTCACAGCTTACGCGGTGTTTTGCTTGTTATCGAATATTATTACGACAATATTCTTGATCAAAATCAGACAGGCAACATTGAAAAATCTGTTGCTGACATGGTTGTAATGGCAAATTAACTGTTCGCAGTTAATAATAAATCACAGGAGGGTATCATGAAGAAAGTAATTTTTCTGATACTTATGGCGTTCGCCATGGTCGGGCTTGTCTCGGCTCTTGACGACACCGCGCATCCGCCCGGGGGAATAACCCTTGATGTGGAAAAAATAGCCTGTTTCGGCGCAGCGTTTGGCTGTCCGGTATATCAGGTTACGGTTCTGGCAGATTATCAGGAAGCAGTATTTCTACTGCCTGCCGGATTTACAGCCCTATTAACGGCAACGATAGAAAATCCTGTCAATTCATGGGAACAGGCCGCGGGGGTGATATTAAGAACCGACTGGAAACAAATTGATACTGGTCAGGAAATAAATTATTTCCTACGGCTTTGAAAACAGCAGCATAAAAACCTGTAGCGCATGACTGTCGCGGTTCATGCGCTTTTTTTTTGCCCTGAGTTACCGATAATAAAAACATGGAATTTATTTATTTTTCAATATTAATTGATGCTGTATTAAATTATGGGCGTGAACATTACCCGGAAGAATATGAGCTTGCGGAAATGGAAATAGAACTGGATGATATTGAATCAGAACTGGATGATTTAGGCGCGGAGCTTGACGCTGCCGGTGTTTAATTTTTCCTTTTCTTTGGTTTATAACCTACCCGCATTTCTTTTTTTAATCTGTCGGCGCCGCGTTCAAAGCGTTTCAGCTCCTCAGAATCATATAATCTTGTAACGAATAAAACTTCCCCTGCTTCGAGCGCCTCCCCTGCCTGAACATTTATTTTCGTAAGGTATGACAAAGTTTTAGGATCAAGAGCATCGGAGAAAGTTACAGCCTGTTTCTTCCCGATAAAAAGACTGTTTCCTACAACCCTGATTACTGAGGGTTTCCCGGGGGCTTTCTTCCCCGCGGCATATTCCTTAAATGCTCGGAGACTTAAATCTTTGACATTCTTAAAAACTTCCCGCTTCTCATGAACTTCTAATGCCCTGCCCACATAAGGCAGCTTTGTAGGACCGTCTGCTTCGGTAAACTCGACACGTTCAAGGTCGCGGCGGTATTTGACGAACGCTTCCCCGATGTAAAGCCAATTATGGGCGGTGCTTCTTTCTATTTGCATTTCCTCGCAGAGATTTTCAAGGTACTCATTCATGGAATCAAAATTAAGATCAAGGAATAATTCTTTGGCTTTTAGTTTTGCTAATCCTATACCAATGGCTAGGATAGAAAGCCGAACGCCTTTTATGGTATCGCGGATGCCGGCATTTATTTCGGCAGCATTATCAGAATTGACATAATCCAGACTGACGGAAGCATCGCCTTTTAGTTTTTTCGCGGGCGGTAGTGGACCGTCATATTCATTTTTTATTGTTTTCATGGGTTCTCCAATCGTGTAAAAATCGTGCAAGAATCGTGCAGTTATTAACCCTATATTGACACGAAACGGAAAAAACGGCAATAATGGAAATGTCTCTAAATATAGGCAGGATAAGTAATTACATATCCTGTATGGAATTGCCGGGGGGCGGGGCTGTGAGTTCGCAATCAACAGGCCTGGGGTTCGAATCCCCATATCTCCATATTGACAATTTCTGTCTTTTTTGGCATATTTATAATGGCTTTTCGCGGTGTTTGCAATTAGCCACCTTAGCTCAGTTGGTAGAGCAGCAGACTGAAAATCTGCGTGTCTGGAGTTCAATTCTCCGAGGTGGCAATCGTATAAGTCTATATCCTGTATAGACTTAGCGTAACAACTTCCCAATGAAAGGGTGTTGTAACTTACTCGTTTTTTAAAGTGGCAGATAAACTTGTGCCGCTTCGCTGCCTTTCCTTTTGGGGTTTGTTATAGTACAGCCTTTCTTTGTTTTACTTCGTGGTGATCGTCTATTTTATTATTAAAATAGCTTAAAAATGAATTACATTCAGGACAGATAGTTTTAAGCATTAATCCTCTAGGTGAAAATTTTGTGCTTCCATAAAAGAAATCTTCAATTTTTACATCAATATTACCGCATGCTTTTGGCGGAATATGGTTGAAAGATAATGTTTTATATTCATTACATATCGAACAATAACTAGTTTTGTGATTATCAAAGCGTTTAAAGAAAATATTCTTTTTATTGAAAAATATCCTTCCTCATACTGATAGTCTTTCTATTTTTATTATACAATTCAGCGTTTGGAATAAAACCGTTTTTCTGATAAAACGCTAAAACACCTTCGTCATGTTCAATATCAGCGTCAACGGTCAGGAAGCGAGCAGAGCAATAATTTTCATTATATGACCATGCAAGCCTTTCAATACTGTCAATCAAGATGGGAACCTTCACCAATTTGCAATTGGCTCGGTTGAGGTTCATAAATGTTCCAATGCCTTTGAATAGTTTTGAGAAACCTGTGTCTACTGTCAGTTTAGCGATTTTCATTGAAGGTATAGTTTTAAACGGATAATTTAAATTATGCAATTCTTTTTCGGTAAAGGATAATTTTATTGAGTCCATAATTAGAGACATATATGCGACAATTTTATCGGTTGTTCTTTCTGTAAGAAGCCATGTTAATGTAATGTGATCATTTTGCGAGCGTATAGTGTCATTAAAAAGATAATCGTTATATTCAAGTATTCCGCAATCAAAATGTTTATTATTTGCTGTTGATGTTTAAAGTTGTAATTTGTATACGTTCAAACGCCCGCTTTTTTCATATTCCTGTCGGGCTGGCATTACTTGAAAATTTATCTATGTATTCGGCTCTCTTTTTCTGCTTCCGATAAACCGAGGCGGGTATGGGTTTTCGGATTTGCAAAATGACTTCGAGAGCGATTTTTTTGTCTTTAATCTCCGTCGGTTGAACGGGCTTTACTTTGACTGTTACTATCAGTTTTCTCCTACATATAAATATAGCACTTTGAGACTTATTTTAATAATAGGTTAGATTACAATGGCGTAGTATTTTAATCCTTATATCTAAAATATGAGAAATATTTTTTTATTGTGTGCCTTATCAATAACTAGTTCCATTTTTGTATATATAACCTCATCAACGAAACCAAAGAAAAGGCAATTTTTCTGCTTTTTCGATTTGTTCAAAGTCAGAATGATCGGCAGTTACAAATGTGCCGCCAATTTTTATTGCGGTTGCAAGCCCGATTGAGTCGCCTAATGGAATTGCATATTGCACTTTAAGACGAGAAGTTTCTGAGAATATTTTATTATCAATAGTATTAATAAAATTTATAGGTAATGTGTATATTTTATCTAAAATAAGATTAGCTTTGTTTTTTCCTGCTGATCTGATAAAAAGATAATACACTTCAATTAAATTAATGATATTCATATAAATATCACATTGTCTTGATTCAGCTTCGATAATTAAAGCATCTATCTTATCTGCTCCTTTTTCCCTTTTGAACAGAGCCATAAGAGCGCAAGCGTCAAAGACATATATCAACTAACAGCCTCATAATCTGATATAAATTTTTGGTATCGCTTTTCTTCGAGTTCATTGTCTTTACGGCGTTCTTCACGAATGCTGTCTGTAGAATACGGAATGTCTTTACAAAGTTCTTGTATCTCTTTTATAGTTGTTTCTACGTTTTTTGTTTCATTTTTTACAGGAAACCAAATTAGCTCAAAATGGGCTGTTGTTCCTGTCGGTATCTCTCGTGGTAAATTAAAAGTTATTCGGCGGTCGGCTGGTATCTCTACGGTTTGTGTTATTGTCATAGATTAAATATATCACAGAATTAAACATCAAACAAGCTGAAATTTTCCCAGTTCACGACAAGCTGGCATTACTTAAAGAACTTGTCTATGTATTCGGCTCTTTTCTTTTGCTTCCGATAAATAAAATAAAGGAAAATTCAACAAGGGAGCAGTAAACTCAAAAAACGTTTGAAAACGGATGGAGTAGTACTGCTCACATTATTAATCGTAGTTCATCATAAGACCGTGATTGCAATTCGCCTTTAATCTTAACTATTTCGATTTCTTCACGATAACAATCTTTTTTTATCTATCAATCCAATACGCAACAGTATAACCATAAGAGCCGGAATAAATTTCGATTACGTTTGACGTTTTAGTATAGCCTGCATCAAGATCATCATAATCACAAGAGAGGATAAAAAATGGAATAAATCAAATCAATGCCCGCTTAATTGTGATTGTAATCACTTCTAATCATCAGGCACTGATTTTGTCATATTTTTCTTTCCCATTAAGTATGATTTTGTAATAAATTCTTCAATGATGTTTTTTACATCATCATTGCTTTTATCAAAAACCTTTCCCGATAACATTATTAATTCTTCCACAACATCGGCAGAACCGATTCTTTCTTTTAATTTTTCAAAATTCATATTCTCCCCCCCAATCAATACTATACGGACGCAATTGCCAACTCTTGACCTTTTGCCTGACTCCCGCCGCTCATGTTTTCAGGCAAGTCACCGCCTTAAATGCATTTCGGCCGTTCACGGTAAACACCCATTTTATGAGAATAATTGCATTATAAACAGAATTCAACGGTTACGCAAGAGTCTTTTTTGCTAATTTATACGTCAAAAACAACAAAAATTGCCGTTTTTTCGGATTATCTATGGTTTATCGATTTTCACTTTTTTACTTTTTTTCATTTATGCTGAGGGGTCTAATACCTTATGAGAACAACTCTAATTTTTGAATTAAAAATTCCGCGTTACTCTGTGAACTCTGTGGTTCATTATTCTTCTTAGGCATCTGCTGTTAATTACTCAATTTTAATTATTATTTATATAATCAAAAATGATAAAAAACATTTCTATTCATTTATAATGCCTGGCGGCAGGCGGAAATAATTAAAAAGTTGACTTTTTGTTGAAAATATGGCAAAATGTGTGTAAACTATGTATGTTATCCATGCCGACAACAGCCGGTTTTTTCAAAAGGTGATAAAGGTATTTTTATCGGAGCTGGATATTGAGTCGGACAGTTTCGACAGCGGCGAGGAAGTATTAGACGCGGTTGGAACCCGCAAAGTATCTTGCGTTATCACCGGCCTTGAACTCTCCGATATGAAAGGCGAAGAATTGATAAGACAATTGCAGTTCTCCGGCCATTTAATGACAATTATTGCGGTAACAAGCAGCACGAGCGATATAAGAATCAAAGGTCTTGAAGAAATGGGCGTTAAAGCGACAATTCAAAAAGGCGGTAACTGGAAAGAAAAGCTGCGCGAGTATTTTTAACTTTTAAATCGATGACAAATTTAAAAGACTGTCCGAAGCCGGGCAGTCTTTTAATCGCGTTTTATTTATGTCAGTATTTTCCGCCGCTTCCGCCGTGGCTTCTTCCAGACGAACCTGTATGACTTCTGCCGCCGCCTCCCGCACCGGCTGCGACAGCTTGATCCTGACGTACTGTCTTTGTCACTGTGTTGTATAAAAACGTATCTTTCTGTACGTTGAATGAAAGGCTTCCCGGAACAATATAAGCCGCCGCCTGGCCTTTCGCAAGAGCGGTGTTCATTCCGCTTTTCCATGATGTAACGACGATGATTCCAATTAAAAACGCCAGCGCCCAGCCGATTAAAGTAAGAATAACCTGATACTCATAAATGGCGTTGTAATGTCCGCCTTTCGCGTCAATAGCGAGAAATTTTTCCCAGTTATCAAGAAAACAATTATAGGCTCCGTAATTATTTCCCGCCGCCAGATATTTAACTACTTCAGTTTCAAGTTTCTTTTGAGCGGCGGCATTATAAATTTTTATGCCTCTTCCCGACGTGCTGAACCAGTAATCCCTGCTCTCTGTTACCTGAAGAAAGAGGCATCCGTCTTTGTCCGCGCCTGATCCGTAACCGTTGTAATCAAAAAAATCATCCGCGTAAACCATTGGGCTTGCAATGCCGCCGCTTCTTGCCGTTATATTTTTTTCGGTTACAATGACTAAATCAAATCCGTATTTGGAAGATATGGAATCAACGCGTCCGCCGAGAGCCGCTTTCTGGCCGGAACTTAAAAGATCGGCGTTATCGACAATTCTTTGCTGTGTAAACGCCGGTAAAGCTGTACAAAATATGATCATTAACAGAAAAAGTTTTAAAGTAATCCTTTTCATAAAAACTCCTACAGGAATAACTTGAGTGCTTGAATTATCAGCGTAAACACCGCGCCTGAAATGCCGGTAATTAAAAAAGCGGATTTCCAAAACTTACCTGAATCGATCGGCAGCTTTCCGACAAGGCGGCCTGTCTGACCGTTCATTAAAAACATATAATTTTCTTTTTTATACTTTGTATTGAGAATCCACGCCGGTAATAAACCGTATGAGATCTTGCCGTTTTCCACATTAACCGAGGAACTCTCGATCGAGACAGATTGATATCCTTTGATAGAAGAAGCGAACTCGTTTTCAAGTGATTTTTTTATGCGTTTCGCAGCTCTATCCTTGCTGCCGTCGGCATCCACATCGTATTTTTCCGCGATATAGCCGGAAAGAAAAGCTGTTTCAAAATCCTTTAGATCAACATAATTGAAAGGCTCGATAGCGTCCATGTAGTTATCGTCCATTTTCTCCGAGCCGTCTACAGGTACTTTTTCAAATTTTAAACTCCCTTCCCGCGCAATGGAATAATGATCCGTTTTTGTATAATTATATTTAGCATCCCGCCATGCATTCGTTTTAACAGCCTTGTAACGGATATTCCCCGCCGCGTTAGCGTCAAAAAGCCAGAACGGAAGATATACACCCTGTATGCTGTTTACGCGGTTCTCGCTGTTAAACGAATTCGGAAGGAGGCGTTTTCCTTTATAGAAATTTTTAAGCGCTTCCACCGCCGCTTTTTTATCCAGCTTGAACGGGATGACATAGTCCGGCTTTAAAAGTCCTGTTAAGCGGCGCAGTACAATCTGAGTATTGCCGCAGTTCGGGCAGATCATCGCCGCTGTGTTTTTATCACCTAATAATTCGGAGCCGCAGGAAGGGCAGGAACCTTGTGTAAGCTCGTTTAACTCCTGCGAATCCCATTCTTTAAGATCGGTTCTTCCGTCCCATCCGAATTTATCGCTTTCCTGAACGGCGACGCTTTTTTGGTATTCTTCCAGAGCGGCAATTTCAAATTGCGCGTCACAGTATGGACACTTCATGTTCTGCGTCGAACTGTCAAACTTAACCGTCCCGCTGCAGTTGGGGCATTTATATTCTTTTATTTCCATTAGTACAGTCCTAAGTGTTAATGTTTATGGTCTCGGCTTTCCGCAGTTGGCGCAGAATTTTCCTGTGTTACCGCCGTGTCCGCAAGAACACGCCCAATCGCCGCTCGGCGCAGGTTTCCCGCAGTTAGCGCAGAATTTTCCTGTATTTTCGCTGTGGCCGCATGAACATGCCCAGCCCTGAGCCGGAGCGGGCTGCCCGCAGTTAGCGCAAAACTTTCCCGTGTTACCGGCGTGTCCGCACGGGCAAGCCCATCCGCCTGCCGCCGCTGCTTGCGGCGCCGGCTGTGCTGCTGCCTGCTGGGCTCCCATTTGGAACAGAGCCTGCGGATTCATTCCTCCGGCGGCGCCTGCCATACCCATACCCATAAAGCCTGTCATCGCTCCGCCTGTATTTCCGGCGGCGGTGCGCATCGCATCCCCCTGCGCGCTGACCAAAGACGCGGCCGCCATTGTCGGATCGCGCATAACAGCGGCAGCCTGAAGCTCCTTGATTTTTTTCTCGTCATCAGGCGAAGCCGTGCAGGTAATTCCAAAGTTAACAATTTCTATGCCGCGGGTATCTTTCCATTTATTGCTGAGAGCTTCGTTAAGCAGTTCCGCGAGTCTTTCGGTCTGGAAGGAAATCTCGTGGTATTCCATTCCGGTGCCGAGTTTCCCAAGAGAGGGACCAAGAACTGTAATCAGTTCGCTTTTTAACTGGCTTTCGATTTTATCTCTTGTGTAATTTTCTTCCACATTGCCGCATACATTCGAATAGAATAAAATCGGGTTTGTCATTCTGAAAGAGTATTCGCCGTTTGCCCTGAGGCTGATGGTAAGACGCAGGTTGATGTTGGGATCGACAATTAAATAGGGAATCGGATTCGGAGTGCCGTATTTATTACCCATTATTTCTTTGGTGTTAAAATAGTAAATTCGCTGATCTTTTCCGGGAGTTCCGCCGTATTTAACGCGTTCTCCTATACTTTTAAAAATTCCGATAATACTCTTATCAAGACCGCCGTAAAAAATGCTGGATTCGCTTCCCTGATCGTAAGTGTATTTGCCTTCCTCGGCGCAGAATTCCATTACGCGTCCGTTATCGACAATAATCGCGGCCTGACCCTTGTTTACAACAATGCCGGAACCGTTGGAAATGACATTATCTTCTCCCTTTGTATTGCTGCTTCTTTTACTTGACTTTTTCTGTCCCTTCGCGGCAAGCACGTCCGCTTCAAGACTTTCGCAGGTAAAGAACTCAAGCCACTGATCCGCAAACGTACCCCCTACGGAATCGACCAACGCTTTTATTAAACCCATATAATCCCCCTTATTATTCGTATTATAAGTTTTTATGTTATCATGCCATTGTTGCATGATATTTATACATTGTCAATTTAAAGCTCAGGATTTATGGATATTTTATCAAGTTTATGTCACAATTAAGAGATCTGTCATATCTACAGGAGGAAATATGATTCATTTGAATCAGACGGGCTTTGACATAAATATGCCTAAAAAAGCGATCATCACCGGAAAGGGGGAATGTTGCTATATAATGTCATCTGATAACGAAGCGGTTTTTGTACCGGCGTTGACAGAACCGTTTTTTGACGCCGCTTCCGGGGATACCGTCCGCGTTGTTGATTTTTCGGAAATTACAAAGAGCGGAACATATTTCCTTTTAGCAGATGGATTGAAAAAAAAGTTTTATATAACAGAACGTCCTTACCGCGCTTTAAAAAACGCGCTTGTAAAAGGAATGTATTACCAGAGATGCGGCTGCGCGCTTGAAGAAAAACACGCCGGGCTTTACCGGCACGGCGCGTGCCATTTGGGCAAAGCGTCTCTTGTGCATGATGAAAGCGTATCAGTTGACGTGTCAGGCGGATGGCATGATGCCGGTGATTACGGAAGATACATTGTCCCCGCCGCGGTAACAGTAGGGCATATGCTTTACGCTTATGAATTATTCCCTGCGGCGTTTACAGACGAATTGAATATCCCCGAAAGCGGGAACGGCATACCTGATATATTAAATGAATGTAGATACGAATTGCAGTGGATGATGAAAATGCAGCGTGAAGACGGCGGGGTGTATCATAAAACGGCGACGCGTTACTTCGCGCCTTTTGTGATGCCCGAGGATGACCGCGAAAACCTGCTTTTGTTTCGCGTAACGCATACGGCGGCGGCGGATTTCGCGGCTTCTCTCGCGCTGGCGTACCGTGTATATAAAAAATTTGACAAGCCCTTCGCGGATAAAATGCTCGCGGCATCCGTGCGCGCGTGGGACTGGCTTTCAGATAATCCCGATTTTGAGCCGTTTGTAAATCCGCCCGATACAAGGTCGGGCGGTTACGGCGACGATAACTGCGAAGATGAAATTTTTTGGGCGGCCTGCGAATTGTTCGCCGCGACAGGCGATAATCGTTATATTGAAACAATGCGCCTGTTATCAGAAAAAACTGATATATCCAGATTAGGCTGGCGCGATGTCGGCGGTTTGGGAGCGTTATGCTGTCTTTTTTCATTAAAAAAAATAATTGATAGTGATTTTTATAATAATCTCAGGGAAAGATTTTTGCTCTCCGCCGGGAGCATCATAGAAAAATTCAAACGCAGCGGCTACGGCACGGCGATCAACGAAAACGTATATGTATGGGGTTCGATAATGCCGATTATGAACAGCGCAGTTATTTTAATTTGCGCTGAGCTGCTTTCTGACGGGGATTCACAGTTTGATTTCCAAAACGCCGCGCAGGCGCAGCTTGATTATCTTCTTGGAATGAACGCCACAGGTTACAGCTTTGTAACGGGTTTTGGTGAAAACGCTTTTAGATATCCGCATCACAGGCCGTCTTACGCCGACAATATTGACGATCCTGTGCCGGGTCTTGTATCAGGCGGCCCTAATAAAAAATTCCCTGATTTGGTTTGTAAAAAATTAATTCCGGAGGAAACACCGCCCGCTAAATTCTATATTGATTACACATGGACAGCGTCGGCGAATGAGAACGCGATTTACTGGAACAGCCCGGCGATCTTCGTCGCGGCGTATTTTGATTCAATTTCAATTAAATAGAGGGAAAAATGAAAACGGCAAAGATCGTACTTGTGATAATATCGGTATTAACGGTATTATCATTTATAAATTGCGATACAAAGGGGGATACAATGCTTTTATATCAGGGACACGCGAGCTTCAGGCTTACCGCGAAAAACGGAACAGTGATTTATATCGATCCGTATGCCGGTGAAGGGTATGATTTACCCGCCGATATAATACTTGTCACTCATCAGCATGGCGATCATAACCAGATCAAACTTGTTACGCAAAAAGAAGGCTGTGTGGTCATTTCAAACGCGGAAGCGGTTACCGGCGGGCAGCATAAAACATTTAACGTTAAAGGGATAAAAATTGAAGCTGTACAGGCCGCCAACGCGAATCATGATCCTAATGTATGCGTAGGTTTTATTATTACAATTGACGGCATAAAACTGTATCATGCCGGGGACACATCAAGAACATCCCAAATGGGTACATTCGCGGCTTTAAAACTCGATTACGCGCTACTGCCAATCGACGGCATCTACAACATGAACGCGCAGGAAGCCGTTGAATGCGCCGCGGTAATCGGAGCCAAACACAATATCCCAATGCATACAAAACCCGGAACGTTATTCGACATGGAGACGGCGCAAACATTTAACGTTCCAAACAGGCTGATAATCGAGGCGGGTAGCGAGATTGCGTTAAGCAGGTAGGGTATAAGATTTATTTACAACAGACGGCAGGAGAGGAGCGTGCCGGCAAAGCCTTTGCTAAGAATTCGCTTCGGAGCCCTGACCGCTTTTATCATGTAAATTTATTTTTTCTTTGTTAACATATTTAAGTGGTCAGGTCTCCTGCGCGAGGAACCGCAAAAATGGCTTTCCCGGCACGCTCCTCTCCTGCCGTCTGAGGTGAGTAAGTCTGATGACAGCTTGTATAAATTATTTTTTTCTAAAAATAAATTCTCCCATCTTTTAGGAAATAAATTGCGATACAAAATGACCGCCGAAACACAAAGCGGGGAAATTACCAGAAATCGTTTTGCTGTCATATTCAGCATGGAAGAAAGTCTATCATAAAAAATAATATCTTCATATAATAGTGATACGGAAGCAGGACATTACGCGGCAGGGGTGTATGTTATATTGATATCTGCGCTTGTATTTTTAATCGCTCTTACATTTATTTTAGTTTATTATCTCAGCAGGGAACTCAACCGCTCATTGCGAAGGGTAAAAGAAAGCTATAATTTTACATGAGCCGTACTTTTGGCGCAGGAGAAGGAAAGATCAAGACTCAGCCGTGAACTGCGCGATACAGTAGCGCAGGATTTACGTTATCTTTCTTTAGATCAGAATCGGAGAATTTTCTTCGCTTCTTTTTAATTACTTTCCAAGTATTTCGCCAATACAGGCGATCATGTAAAGCGGCACCGAAAAAAGACCGTCTATTTCGCCGTAATTTCTTAATGTAGTACGAATGGCTCTTTTTGGGTTATACATCTGCCTGTATACATCAAGGCTTTTGGATTTTTTTCGAAAACCGGATTTTACTTCAACCGGAACAATCTCATTTCGCCATTGAATTAAAAAGTCTACTTCCGCTTCGCCTTTTTCTCTGCCCCAGTAATGCGGCTTATAACCTGCGGTGACAAGTTCCTGCAAGACAAATTGCTCGGCGATTGCTCCGTTAAAAAAGCTTAGGAGTTCATTGTTATGTTCAAAAAAAACTGTAATATCAATTTCGGCTTTGGCGCAAAAAAGACCGCAGTCGAGCATATACAACTTGAACGCTCTGTCGTCTGCAAAACTTGCAAGCGGTAATTTGTTTTCTTCTGTACGGGAAACTTTATAGACAAGACGCGTATTAAAAAGCCAATTCATCGCATCCTCGTATGAATACGCTCTTGCGTTTTCTGAAAGTTCTTTATATATAAATTTCTTTTTTTCTTTAGACAAATGACGCGGAATAGTATTCCAAATCATTTCTACTTTTGGCGTATTTAACGGTGTAATATGTTTGGAAAAATCATCCTTATAATCCTCTAGAATATTATTCTGTATTGCGCGAACTTTTCTTAAATCTTCACGCTCGGCAAAGGTACTGACCGCTTTAGGCATACCTCCTACAAGAAAATAAGTTTTTAACAGTTTTTCATAATCGCCTGATGCGGAGCTGATTAACTCAAAATCAAGATTTTTTATTGTTTGCGCATAACGTTCTTTACCTATCCCTTCCAGAAACTCATAAAATGAAAGCGGATAAAGCGTTAATCTGTCAACTTTACCGACAGGGAAACTACCGTGCAGCGCTACGCCTAAAAAACTTCCGGCAGCGATAACATGATACTGCGGCGCATCCTCGCAGAAATATTTTAAAGAGTTTAAAGCGCGCTGTGATTCTTGAATTTCGTCCATAATAATCAAGGTGTTTTCCATGTATATATTAACTGCAAAACGCTGTTCCAAACTGCGGATTATATTTACAGGGCTTACATTGCCGTCAAAATAAATTGAAATGTCCGGTTGTTTTTCAAAATTAAGTGAAATTACGCTTTTATACTCATTTTTTCCGAATTCTTCCATGAGCCATGTTTTGCCTGTTTGGCGAGCTCCTTGCAGTAGTAAAGGTTTTCGGTCAGGCGAGATCTTCCATGATAATAAGTCGTTATAAATTGTCCGTCTCATATATAAAATTTTAGCCTATTTAGCTACATTTTTCAATGGTAAAATGTAGAGCAAACTACATTTTTCGGGGGAAAATAGTAGAGTAAGCGGTATTTTAGAGGGAAATAGGTAGAAAAGGATATGTAAATCAAATATTGAATTAAAAGAAATAAGGATTAGGGAGAAGGAACTATTCTTCAAATAGAAAAAACATTAGATAAAGATATAGATGTATATACCGGATGATATACTAATTAATAGAAAATTTTCCATTAAAACGATATATTATAAATATCTCAACAAGAAAAATGCCGTAGGGCTTTTAATAAAAGAAGGGGGTTTTCAAAATGAAAGACAATAAAAGGGCTTCTGCCTGTAAAATGGGGATTATCGTTTTAACGGCGGTAATCGGGATTTCAATTGTTTCCTGCGCTATGCTTGATACGTTGGCGTTAGTGTCGGAAGCGATGGCAGTGCAGGATGAAGGGCTGTCGGAAGAACAACGGCTGCTTGTCGGCGCGTGGAGAAGTGATACAGGGCATCTTTATACACTCAATGAAGACAGAACAGGCACCATAAGGCTGAGCGGCGGTAATGCGGATCAGAACATGAGATGGAATACTTTCGGTAATACTTTAACTATGACGATAGTTGACAGCATGTCACGCATGGATGCTGCATATACCTTAAGCGGCGACCAGCTTTCATGGGTACAGATTGGAACAAATAACCAAATAAGAGCAACCCGCGACATCCCCGGACTTGCCTTTACGCATACGGGCGCAAACAACTGCGTCGTTTCAATTGGTACGGAAACCGCCGCAGAAATAGAAATCCCCGCCGCCTGCCCACAAGGGCACAATGTGACCGGGACAGCGGCTGCTGTATGGAGTGACAGCGCGGGCAGTTATGTGGGCGGCTTTGCTGGAACATCCATTACAAGCGTTATAATCCCCGGCAGCGTTACTTCTATCGGTAATTTTTCATTTTATGAATCCAATGTCATAACCGTAATAATTGGCAACGGCGTTACTACTATCGGCGAAGGCGCGTTCCAGTCGTGTTACGGCGGTCTTTCCAGTATAATAATTCCTGACAGCGTTACTTCTATCGGCAGAAGCGCGTTTAGCCGCTGCGGTCTATCCAGTATAACAATCGGCAGGGGCGTTACTTCTATCGGCCAGGCCGCGTTTAGTAACAACAGCCTTACAAGTGTCACTTTTTTGGGAACAATACCAGCCGGCGGGTTTGATGCCAACGCAATGGGATGGAGCGGCGCGGAAGGCTATATGGGTGATTTACGCGCGAAGTACCTTGCCGGCGGACCGGGAACATATACAAGATCCGGCGAAGTGTGGACGAGGCAGCGGTAAAAGGCATAGCCGGTTTTTAACTATCATCCTCAAGATAATCTAGCTGCGATGCGTCTGTGCCGTCTGTCAGTTCTCTCATGTAGTTTTTGGGGCTTCTTCCTGTTACCTGTTTGAAAAGGGTGGAGAAGTAAAGCGGATCTTCTATACCTACGGCGAGGGCAATCTCTTTTACCGAGCCTTTTCTTTTTTCAAGGAGGTGTATTGCCTGTCTAATCCTGAATTCCGTCAGGTATTGCTGAGGCGATACGAAGATCTGCTGCATGAAAACGCGGTACAGGCGGCTGCGGCTTAAGTTCGCGTGGTTCGCCACATCTATTACGCTTATCGGTTTTGAATAATTTCCGGCTATGTAGTCAAGCGCGTTTTGAAAATGAACCGCTCCTGTCCAGCCGGGGGGCATGGCGGTTTGATCCCACGAGGCTGTTCTGACAAGCGCGGATAAAAGAGCGTAAATCAGGGCAGTGGACTGGATTGTACTGTAAATTTCTTGCCCCCTCCATGTGTATATGCCGTCAATTACCTTAGATATTTGCATAGCTATATGGTGTTCAAGGGTGCGTACGGGGTTTTTGGGTTCAAAACCGGCCGCGTTTAATAGAAGACGGGCATCAACGCCGTCAAAACTTAATCCAAACAATTTAAACGGATCTGTCTTATCCGCTGTGCAGCGTATCGGTGTGTTGGGGTACATGGCGAAAATATCATATTCCCTGACAGCGAACTCTTTACCGCCCAGGGTGTATATGCCTTTTCCGCCGTCAACGAGGTAAAGAGCATAAGCGTCGGGGTGATCAATCGGCAGAACATAGGATTCAGGGCAGCTAAAATAGGCCGCTTCATGCAGAGAAAGCGACGCTAAGGGCCGGAATTGATTCTTGAAATAATAATGATAATCTGGTTCCATTTTCACGCTCCTTCCCTTAATTTATCACAACCAATGCAGGAAACAAGCATTTTTTTAAAAGACGCAACAATAGTCCATGTTTTGGCACTTTTTCTCGATATAAATTGACGCACAATGGAGGGATAATGTAGGTAATCTGTATGGAAAGCCGCAGGTTGGATTGATTTATATAAGGATGTTATAATGAAATCATCTAATTTTCACTTTAGGAGGTTTGTTTATGAAGAAGTTATTATTAAGCGTAATTCCGTTAATTTTGCTGTTGTCAGGATGCGCGGTGTTAGATCGTATAATTCCGCAGCCGGGGCTTGTGAACGGAACGTATACTTTTTACCCGAGAATTCGGGTGAATCAAGCAGGTGTAGAGAAAAATTTATATGTTGACAGAATTGTCGTACAGGGCGAGTTTTTTACAATTTTTATAACAGGCGGACCGACAGGGCGTACCGGTGACGGCGATTACGGAAATTTTTGGCACCGCCACGAGACAATTTTGCTTCAAAACCTTAACAATCCGGGAGTGCCGTTTAATCCGATTGGGCAGGGTGAAGATGACGATGCCGCCGGTACCGGAGGTTTTTATTTAATGTTCAGGAATGTAACAGGCACACGGTTCAGCCTTACATCCACAAGAGTAACTCCTCCGTGGGTTTTTGACGAGATCGATTTAAATAGATCGCTTGAGTTAAGCATAAGACAGCCTGACTCCCCGGCAGCCGGTTCACCTGCGGGTCTGAAAAACGGGACATATACAATGCCTTCCAGAATACGCGTTAATCAGGCGGGAATCCCGATGAATCTTTATATCGACAGGGTAATCGTACGCGGCGAATATTTTACGATCTTCCTTACAGGCGGACCGACAGGACGCGCGGGAGACGGCGATTACGGCAATTTCTGGCATCGTCATGAAACGATCCTGCTCCAAAATCTGGACAGATCAGGAAGACCTTTTCACCCGATCAATCAGGGTGAAGATGAAGTCACAGGAGGTTTTTATCTGATGTTCCAGAATGTTACGGGAAACCGTTTTTCTCTTACAGCTACGCGGGTGACTCCTCCGTGGGTGTTTGACGAATTTATTTTAGGCGAACCGGATTGATAAACAAAGGAATAAGCAGTGAAATTTGACGATTTTGACAAACAGATGCGGGTCTATGAAACAACGAACGACACGAAAGTTCTGCCCGGCATCTGGATCGTCTCACGGCTTGACGGGCGTAATTTTACGCGTCTTTGCAGGGAAACTGTCCGCTTTAACGCGCCTTTTGATGAACGCTTCCGCGATTTAATGACATCAACAACAGCGCATTTAATGGACTGCGGTTTTAAAGTAGTTTACGGCTATACCCAGAGCGATGAGATTTCGCTTTTGTTTGATTTTAATATTGATGTCTTCGGCAGAAAGGCGCGTAAGTACATTTCGATTCTGGCGGCGGAGGCTTCGGCGAAATTCAGTTTGATGTTAAATGAAATTTCACCCGGTGTATGCGCCGTCTTTGACTGCCGCCTGTGTCAGCTCCCGGGAAAAGAAACGGCAGCGGATTATTTCCGCTGGAGAGCGGAAGACGCTCACCGCAACGCGCTTAACTCGCACTGCTACTGGCTCTTACGCAAAGAAAACATGGATGCGCAGGATGTTACGCGCTATCTGGAGGGGAAAACAGTTGCCGAAAAAAATGAGCTTTTATTTTCGCGCGGAATTAATTATAACGATCTTCCCGCGTGGCAAAAAAGAGGTATTGGTCTTTACCGGACGGACGGAAAAATAAAGATTGATTACGAACTGCCCTTCGCCGGTGCGTACGGCGATTTTCTCATGAACACGGCGCTTGCCGATACTCAGCCGGAAAAGGCGGGATCAGCATGATTAAACCGGATTTTAACGGCAAAGACATCCTTAAAAAGATAAAGGATGAACCCGGTACGGCTTATCTTTTTACTGAGTACCTTGACGACATCGACTATTCTGATTTGAACCTTAACGGATTAAGTCTTGAAGAGATCAATAAACTTGGAATGGATTACGAGTACGGAGAAAACGGCAAGGAAGCCGATTCTTTAACGGCAAAAAAATATTATACCGCGGCGGCGGAAATGGGTTTTATCAATTCGCAGTTGAATCTTGCCGGAATCCATAGACAGGACAGCCTTCCTAATTACACAAAAGCGATGTACTGGCATAAAAAAGCGGCTGACGCCGGAGATGCCCAGGCGAAATACCTAGTGGGCGCAATGTACCACGAAGGCGAGGGAGTGAAGCGGGACTACAATGAGGCGTTAAAATGGTATAAACAGGCTGTTGACGGCGGGTATATGTACGCGTGGTATGTAATAGGACTTGTTTATAACAACGATTACGATGAAGGCGCGCCTACAGATCATGTAAAAGCCGTTGAGTGTTTTAAGAAAGCGGTGAAGGCCGGTATTGACGAAGGCTATTATTTTCTCGGCATCGCGCATCTTGACGGAAAATATGTGCCGCTTGATCTCCACGAAGCCTTTTCATGTTTTGAAAAAGCGTGTAACACCGGAATACCGTACGCGCTTAAAGAAATTGATGAAATGTTTGAAAACGGCGATGTAAAGAACAGCAAATACAAATCCGTTTCACAATGGTACGCGGATTTAAATGACGGCGGAAAACTTGCGCGTAACTACGCGCATATAATCCGCGAAGAAGATGAAGAAGACGTATCGTTATTTGAAAAATCAGCTTTTTGGTATGAACAGGCCGTGAAAAAAGGCGACAAAAACGCGTTTTATCAGCTTGTGTTAATTTATAATTTTTATAAAGAAAACAATGAAAATAAAGGACCCGGCCGTAAAAAAATGGCGGAGTACGCGAAAAAGTTTTACCCCAGAGAAAAAAAAGCATCGCATAACAATAAAGAAAAAGATGAATGTGAAAAACTAATTCGTGAAATAACAAAGATTTCCGTTTATGAGAAAAAGAACAGTATTTTCGGCATAAACAGCATTATTAACGATGATATGAACGATTTATTAAAAATCGGTCTTTCTCTTGTTTCGGACGCAATTGATCATGAAATTTCAGTCTCAATTTTAGATTTAATCTCGGATGAAAATAAACTAAGCGAAAAAATTATAATAGAAGGAGTTGACTGTCTGCAAAAGGGAGTGTACCCGTCCAATGTAAAAGATGTGTTATGTGAAATTTACGGAGAGGAGATAGAAGTAAATATTCCCCTGTAATTGCGGTATGGAAACGTATAAGTTTAAAAGGAGAAAACGGAGAATGGATAAGGAAGACCTTGTACCAATGGACATACCGCACAAAATTCCTATAAACCTCCGCTTTACTTTTGATCAATATAAAAAAATATTAGGCGGACTTAATCCCCAAATGATGGAAGACAAATGGTTTATTATTACCGAAGACGATGTTATTCACTGCCACCGTTCATGGACAGGTTATGAAACGTGGAGAGCGGAACTTATAAAAAGCGGTGACAGCGGACATGACGGTTATGTTATAAAAGAAATTCTCGCGGAAAGAAACGCCGCGAAATACACAAACACGGATGATGAAAGAGATAAGATGCAATTCACGAAAATAATCGCTTGGTTTATTTTGGAAGTAAAAGAAGAAGATATAAGGAGTGACTAATGGATGAATTTAAAAAATGTCCAAAGGGGCATGTGTATAATTGCGAGCTTGATGAATGTCCGTATTGCGGCGGAAAAAAAATTGAAGATGATCTTATTAATATACCGGGGAAACCTGATATCGATATAAAAATATTGGACGATATAGCGGATTGTTATATGCAAATCTCAGGCGATATTGACGGAGACGACAATGAGTGGTGAGTTTAAAAAATGTTCTAAAGGGCATCCGTACGATTCAGAACTGGAAGAATGTCCATACTGCAACGGTAAAGAACTGGACGATGATCTTGAAAATCTGCCGGATAAACCGGTTGTAAATAAGGATATATTAAAAAATATCGCGAGTTGTTATCTGATAGGTTCAAGGGATCTTTGAATGAAGAAGGAGATGAAAATATTTAAAAAATGTCCCGTTGGGCATGTATACAGCATGAAGTCAAAAGAGTGCCCGTACTGTAAAGGAAGAAAACTGGATGATGAACTTGAAAAATTACCGGAGAATGAAGTAAAGGAATTACCGCCTGTTGCTTTATGTTACGCGCCAAAACCTTTTGATGATGATGAATATTAAAACGGAGTAAAAATTGAGGAGGCAGTTATGAGCGGTGAATTTAAAAAATGCCCTGAGGGACATGTATACGACTCCAAACTGGAAGAGTGTCCGTATTGCAACGGAGAAGATCTTGAAGATGAACTTGATAAATTACCGCCTGATGACGAGAGAGAACCGCCTGAAACGGCAATGTGTTATGACATGGGATTGAGCAGGTTTCACGAACCTGACGACGAGTGGTAGAAATGAATAATAAGCCTAAACTTCCAATAACAGGGGTTCTCGAATTAACATACAAGTGCAATCATAAATGTTTGTTCTGCTCCTGTCCGTGGGAAAATGATACAGAAGGCTGTTCCAAATTTGAAAAAGGAAATGAACTTGATCTTGCGGGAATAAAAAAAACTCTTGATATTCTTGAAGAACACGGCGTAAAAAATATCTCCCTTTCTGGCGGCGAAACTCTTTTAAAACCGGAATTGCCTGAAATATTGGCTTATATGCGCGAAAAAAATGTTTTAAATAAAGGAAAATATATCGTAGTAATTTCTAACGGTCTTGCGATGAACGAGGAGTTTCTTGCGTTATTTAAAAAGTACAAAGTGCATTTATCGCTTTCTCTTCCCGGCATTAATACTTTCGAGCGCCACACCGGGGTTGATAACGCTCTCGGCGTTCTTCATTGGCTGCGCCGTGCCTCGCGGGAGGGAGTGCAGACGACTGTAAACGTGACAGTCACAAATATTAACTACTACGAGTTACGTGAAACTATTTCCTACGCGCTTATCGCCGGGGCTGATACCTTGCTTCTTAACAGATTCCTTCCCGGCGGCCGCGGCATAAGGTATCAGAATGAACTGTCTCTTTCCAACGAGCAGGTGAACGGGATGCTTGACACGGCGGAGGATGTTCTTACAAAAGCTGGAAGATGGGGCGGAGCGGGAACTGAAATTCCGTTTTGCGTTTTAAAGAAATATCAACATGAGTATAAAAAATTAAGAATAGGATTTCTGTGCGCGGCGGCGAAAGGTTTTTTTGTGGTAGACCCGTCAGGAAAAATTAGGGCATGCAATCACTCGCCGCGCGTCGTCGGGCATATTTTTAATGAAAATATAATTGACGATATCGATTACTGGAACATTTTCGCGAACCGCGGTTACATTCCCGATGTTTGCGGACATTGTACTGACATATCAATCTGCGACTGCGGATGCAGAGAAGCCGCGAATATCACCGCGGGGTCAGTTAAAGCTGTAGACCCCTGCATGAAAGGCTGTGAAAAGGAAATGGCGGAACGCATTGAAAAAATTGATTATGAATATGTGAATGATTTTGATAGAAAATTTGATGAAGATTTCCGTGAACTTTTTACACGGCGTCTTAAAGAGGATGAAAAATTCGGACATGAACTCTGGTCATCGATGGCAAATGTAGGCTGGTATCACAAAGACGACACTGAACAAACAGAGTGCCGCCGTTCTTTTCGCAGCGCGGGGTCGCTGTTAGCTGTCATGGAAGGCAAAGACAAATACACAAAATGGTACTGCTCAGGCCCTTACGAAACCGTAAGTGATTTTATAGCAAATGAAATGGCGTCAAAGGGATGGCGGTTTGAGTTGGACGGAAATGAGGAAGAGTGACGAATGAAAAAAGAAGAGATTCTCGCGGAGGCGCAAAGGCGCGGAGGACTCGGAGAGGAAGATCCTGAAACATTGTATCGGCGTGGAATGGATTTTATTGATGAATTAAAACCTGCCGAAGCGGCCGAGTGTTTTTTAAAGGCGTCGGAGCAGGGACACGCCGAAGCTCAATTTAATCTTGGCATTTGTTATGAGGACGGCGATGGCGTACCTTGGAGCTATATTGAGGCCGTTAAATGGTACACAAAAGCGGCGGAGCAGGGACATGAAGAGGCGAAAATGCTTCTCGACATTCTACTGGAAATAATTGAAGAAGGAACTGACAGGAGTAAAGTATGAGTGATGATAATATTACTAGCCCGGCGGATCAAATTGCGGAAGGCGACCGTTATTACAACGGCGATGGAATTGAAAAAGATTTTACGCAGGCGGTTTATTGGTATAAAAAGGCGGCGGCGCAGGGTTACGCGCAAGGGGAGTATTACCTTGGTTATTGTTACTTTGAAGGCGAAGGCATTGAAAAGGATATCAAGCAGGCGGTACATTGGTACACAAAAGCGGCGGCGCAGGGTAACGCGGCGGCTCAACAGAAATTGGGGATTTGTTATTATCAGGGTGACGGCGTTGATCAGGATTATGTGAAAGCGGCCGAGCTTTTTAAAGAATCAGCGCAGCAAGGAAGAGCGTTCGCGCAGTTTTTACTTGGTCATTGTTATTACAACGGACAGGGGTTAAAGCAGGATTACGCGCAATCGGCAAAGTGGTTAATGAAGTCCGCGGATCAAAACGATGACAGCGCTCAATGTTTGCTGGGTTATAGTTTTTATTATGGCAATGGTTTTGAAAAAGATTCCAAAAAGGCTGTTGACTGGTGGACGAAAGCGGCGCAGCAGGATAATTTTGACGCGCAGTATTGTCTTGGCGACTGCTATCTGGAAGGAGAAGGCGTTGAGGAAGATCATGAAAAAGCCGCGTATTGGTATGCGAAAGCGGCAGAGCAGGGACACGCGCAGGCGCAATTCAAACTTGCCTACCGTTATCTGAAAGGCGACGGCGTTGAATGTGACACGGAAAAGGCAATCTATTGGTACACAAAATCAGCAGATCAAGGTTTCGTAAACGCGCAATACAGTCTCGGCGTTTGTTATGAAAACGGCGAAGGTACGGAAAAAGATTCCGAGAAAGCCATGTATTGGTATACAAAAGCGGCGGAGCAGGGACACGCGGATTCATGTCTGGAATTGGCCATAATGTATTTTGACAGTGAAAATTCATTTAATAATTATGAAAAAGGCATGTATTGGTTCAGGGAAGGCGCTAAAACCGAAGACCTGAGAATGATGCTGCATTTTGGGCAGTCAATATTGGAAAAAGAAAATATCATGGCGGAGGAAAAAAATGAGGGACTTGGGTGGATCGAAAAAGCCGCTGACAATAATGAACATGATAACGAAGAAATAATATGGCAGGCAAGGTGGGTGCTTGCGGAGATATACGAATACGGTTTATACAATATAACTAAAGATCTGAACAAAGCGAGACATTATTACGAACTGTTAGTTGAAAACGGAGATAAAAGCGCGGCTGTTTACGCGAAACTTTTAAATCAGGGAAAAGAAGATCCTTACGCTTCTATAGGCTGGAATAATAAAAACCTTGTTTCAAAAATACTGATGGAGGATTTTCCTGAGTTTGACGCTGAAGGTACGTTGTACGAAATGGATAAAGAATTTTCGGATGTTGAGTTCAGCGAAGATGAGAAAGAAGCGTGTATGCCAATCGCTAAAAAAATCCTTGAATACGCGGATTTGGTAAAGCGTGAAAGCGTCTTAGCGTTAGCCGAAAAAGCGCAAAATGAGGAGGATTTATATTTTAAAACGGCTCTTAAATTGGCAGCGGACGGGATACGCGTCGATTTGTTTGACGAGGTTTTCAGGGTTCTTTTCAGGAAAGACATATCCACGGACGAAGATTTTCTTAAATGGATTGTAATTCACCGCGGAATCTATTTAATAATTAAAGGGAATATCACAACGCAAAAATTAAAAGTTCTGTTAGGGATGCCGCATCTTCCGCGCTTGTTAGCTGATAAACCCTTGGAACGTGAATATAAAATGACATTTAACTACCTTTTAACGCACCGCGAAATACCAAAATTGTATTTTGAGGATTTAAATACGTTCTATAAAAAGGTGCTTCCCGATCCTGATATGATACAGAGATTTTTAACTTACGCGTACGGAAGATCCAAATTTTTCGCCATCGAAAATCCTGAAATAGAGCCGCCGTATGATATAGAAAATTTTGACATATATTTGTACGAAGAGGAAAAAGGAAGAAGTGTCATTGTCATAACGCTGCCTGTGTGGGATAAAGCCCCTGACAGTTATCAAATAGCGATACCGACGGAGCGCAGGTTCGCCGGTTATTATACATGCGAATTATCGGTTGATCCCCTTCTTAACGAACCTTGTTTCATATTCGGCGAATGGGACAAGGAAATGAAACATCAAAATTACGGAAAAATTAAAATGACAAGCGATAGCAGCTTCGCGAAAATGGCGGTGGAAATCGCGTTCGGGAAACCGCTTGAGAAGCCGCCTTTTGATCGGAAAAATATGGTATTTGATAAGCCGTCTCATGAATTGTACTGTGAAGAATGTGAAACCACAAATTTCTTCTACAGCGATAATAAGCCGCCGTACTATTGTGATTGCTGCGGCACGGAATTACATGAATAAAAAGGAGCAGGGATATGAAAGAATACATTGATGAACAATTTGTATATACATCATACGATTGGATCGATAACGGAGCCGGAGAGTTAATGCTTGTTATAGACAAGGTTGACGGGATCGCAGACGATGATAACGCGAAAATTATTTTTGACGGATTTCACGAGGCCATGCTTGTTAGAAATGACGACATTATTGTCCACCTTCCTATTGTAGTGGAAGCAGTGCGAGATATGCTGCAGGAAATAAAAAAAATACTTGTAACAGAAATGGACGGCGATGACATTGACGATGTATACGAAGCGGAAGTTGAAGTATTAAACAGCCCCTTACCGATACCGGGATCTGTTTACATCAGATTTGATAAATTATCAGGGAAAAAATAATGGAAGATAAATACCAATTAATGGGAAAAACCACGGATGAACTTATGAATTTGTACTACGAATCAGTGGATAAGGAATCAGGCGAGATTCCGCAGGATGAAATAGATAAATCATTTACATGCCTTACCTTAGCCGCCGATAAAGGATCTCCCGACGCGTGGGCGGAGCTTGGAGCCTGTTATTTTATGGGTTTTTTCGTCCCGCAGGACGAGAGAAAAGCGCAGGAGTACCTTGAAAAAGCGGCTCTTCGCGGAGTCGCTAACGCGCAGATGAACTTGTACACGTTCATGTGGAATAACGCGAAAAACGATGATGAAAAGAAAAACGCCGTTTACTGGCTGGATCAAGCTGTGGAACAAAAGGTTCCAAGCGCGTTATACGAAATTGCCACGATCTATTATCACGGGCTTTTATACCCGGTGGATTACGGGAAGGCAGCGCAGTTATATCAGATGTCAGCTAACGCCGGCAGCCCCGAAGCGCTCTCCATGATGGGAATTCTTTACCAGCAGGGACAGGGTGTGCAAAGAGACATGGAAAAAGCGGCGCAATGTTTCGTAGAAGCCGCGCAGAAAGGAAGTTTATCCGGGCTTTACAATCTTGGAAACTCATTCATGGGAGGAATGGGAGTGGAGCAGGATTACGAGGAAGCGATGAGTTGTTTTGAAATGATCACAGACCTTGAAGATCCTTTTATGGAAATACCCGACATAAGCAACATACAGACAAGAAGCGATATAGCTCAAGTATATCACATGAGTAAGATTTACGAATTGACTTATCCGCTTGCGCATCATAATCTCGGCATCATGTACCAGCAGGGATTAGGCACGGAAATTGATTTAAGCCAGGCTTTATATCATTTTATGTTAGCATCAGAAAACAATTACGCGCCGTCCTGTCTGCAAGCGGGAACCATGCTTTACATGGGAGAAGGTCATGAAGCGTCCCCTGAAAAAGCGTTTGAATATTTAAATATAGCGCTTAACGCAGGTATTCAGGAATCAAAATTATGCCTTGGAATGATGTATTATGAAGGCGAAGGAACCGCGCAGGATAAAACAAAAGGCATTGCGTTACTCGACGAGATGATTGCCGCAGGTAATATACAGGCGATTCAGGTTAAAAAAGAACTGCTCGGCAAGAGAGGGTAATTATGAACAATGATTATAAAGAAAACAGGCAAATAAGAATATTTATATCTTCAACTTTCCGCGACATGATGAAAGAACGCGACTATCTTATTACGCGCGTTTTCCCGGAACTTCGCCGCTATTGTGAAGAGCGCGACATAAGCCTTTTTGAGCTAGACCTTCGCTGGGGCGTTACACAAGAAGAATCTGAAAATCAGATGGCGTTTAAAATCTGTCTCAATGAAGTTGATAACACGAATCCTTTTTTTATTGGTTTGTTAGGTGAAAGATACGGCTGGGTGCCCGATGAAAAAACAATTGAGCAGATGAAACCAACATATGTTTTTGATGAATACGAATGGCTGCTTGACGAGTTAAGAAAAAAGAAGAGCATCACTGAAGCGGAAATAAATGAAGGCGCGTTTAAAGCAAATGAAGTAAACGCTTACTTTTATATCCGATCGCCGCAGATGCCGACACCCGATGAGTTTAGGGAAGAGAAGGGCAGCCACGGCGAAAAAATGCTTTTAGAGCTTAAAGAAAGAATTAAAAAAGATAAAAGATATATAGTTAAAGATTACAATAATGTTGAGCATTTAGGAGAACAGGTAGAGAAAAATTTTAAAGCGTTAGTCGATTCTCTTTTCCCTGAGAAAGAAAAATTATCGGTATTGGAAAAAGAACGTATGCAGCAGCATATTTTCTTAAAGAGTAAAACAAGGTCGTATGTTGAAAACCCGCAGTGGAAAAATGAGCTTGACAATTTCGCGGATGACAATGAAAAAAGCGAGATGGCTATTACAGGCGGAAGCGGGATGGGAAAATGCGCTTTACTCGCGAACTGGATCGCGGACAGGAAAAATAAACGGATTAAAAATGAAAAAATTATATATCATTTTACAGGCATTTCACAGAGCGAAGGTGATTATCTTGGAATTACCCAAAGGCTTGTTAATGAATTAAATGACTATTGTAATATATCAGAGAGAAAAAGAAATATAAATCCAAAAGAAAACAGCAAGTTAATAAACGAAGGTTTTATTGTTTTCTTTAATAAATTAATTAATAAAATAAATGAAGAAAAAAATGATGATTTACTTGATGAGATGCAGAATCTTTTATTTTCAATTCCGGAAAATCAAAAAATTATTATCGTACTTGATAGTCTTGATCGTCTTACAGATACAGATAACGCGAAAATGCTTAACTGGCTGCCTGCGTATCCGCCAAATGTAAAATTTATTTTTTCTGCGGAATCGAATGATAAAACAGTTGAAGCTCTGGCGCGCCGGGTAGATAAAACGCTGGAAATTGATTCTCTGCCTGTTCAAAATAGGAAAGATTTAATAATAAAATATTTTGAGAAATTCAGTAAGAAATTAAGCGCCGCTCAGATGGAAAAAATTGTTTCTGATAAAAAATCTGAAAACCCGGCTGTACTGACAGCGATTCTTGATAATCTTCGTATTTTCGGTAACTTTGATATTTTTGACAAGCAGATTGACGAGCGTCTTTCGCATGAAACAAATGAAAGCTTATTTTGCCTGTTTTTAGAAAACATTGAATCAATATTCGGTGAAGGAGAACGTAAAAATACAGTAAAAGATATTCTGTCACTGATCGCGGTTTCGCGTCACGGTCTTACGGAAACGGAAATAGTAAATATTTCAAAAGTGCCAAAATTATATTGGTCGCAGTTATCAAATTGTATGAGCGTGCATCTTGTTTCAATAAACGGATTTATTACATTTTCAGGCCGTTATATGCAAAACGCGGTAGAAAGCCGTTATCTGAATGAGGGAGACATTGAAAATAAGTATAGGGAAGCCATATGCGCGTATATGGAAAAGAACAAAGAAGTTTCGTTTAACAGAAGATGCGAAGAACTTCCTTTCCAGTATATGGAGCTGAAATCCTGCGGCAAACTGTATGATTTTCTTCTTGATAAAAATGTGTTTGATAATATATACGCCAAAAACAGGTATGAACTTGGTAATTATTGGCGTTTTTTACGTAAACAGGATCAAAAACGTTATAATATTGAAAAATATATGGATCTAAAAATCGAAGATAAAGAAATATTGACAGAATTTTTAAATAATATCTGCATATTTGTAAATAATATAATAATGGATTCTTCTTTAGCGCTGACATTCGCGTTAAAACATCTTGATATATGTTTAAAGCATTACGGAAAAGATAATGAGAAAACAGCCGGATCATATATAAGAATCGGAAACTGTTACGGAGGAATAGGAATAAAAGATTTTAACAAAGCGCTTAAATATTTTAACGACGCTAAAAATATATATGAAAAAATCAATGGTAAAAAACATTATACAACAGCGACCGCAAACTGCAACATAGCCGCGTGTTATGCTAATCCTTCTATAGCAAAATATGATGAAGCGATAAAGCATTATACTAACGCGCTTAAAATCATAGAGAAAGAATTCGGAGATGAAGAGGATTCCCTTTTAGCTTTAATTTACGGGAATATCGGGCAATGTTATATAAACAACAGTAAACTTCCAGATGCAGTTGAATATTGTTACAAAGCGCTAAAAATAAATGAAAAATATTTTGGAACGGAGCACCCCAAGACCGCGCAATCAAGTTATGTCATGGGAGAGCTATTGTATAATTTACAGCAGTTCGCGGAAGCCGCTCATTTCCTTAATAATTTTATTAATATATGGATTAATTTCTTCGGAGAGGAACATTTAAAAATTGCCGAAGCGTATAATAATGTCGGTTTTTGTTACATGGGTCTTAAAGAAAAAGAAAAAGCAATTGAAGCAAGCGAAAAAGCGATAGAGCTGTTTCAAAAATTAGACGGAGAAAATACCGACAAAACTTCAAGCGCGTATTTTAATATCGGCATGAGCTGTCATTCCTCGGAAGATTATAAAAAGGCCGTTGAGAATCTTAGCAAGTATTTAAATATAGTGATAAAAAACACGGCAACAGATCCGTTTAGGATCGCGTACACTAAATGTAAAATAGCCAACTGTTATTATGAGTTAGGTGAATACGAACAAGCCTTGCCGTATTACAATGATACGCTAGGCGTATATAAGAAAAAATTCGGTGAGAAACATTTACAGATTGGAATAATGTACGATGATATAGCCGTATGTTACGATGAACTTGAAGATTATGAAAACGCGTTAAGTTATTACAAACAAGCTATAGCTGTATATGAGTTAGTCGATGATACCGAAGATTTAATAGAAGGCGCTAAAGACTCAGTAGAAAGAATTCAATCATCATCAAAATCGGGCAGACCGTCATCAAAACCGATAAGCTCTGCAAACCTTTTTACAGGATCATCATCAACAGGAGGTTTTACAGGAGAGGGAAGTTCCAATTATGAAAACGGCGAAAAATATGAAGGTTTTTATGTTAACGGAAAACGTAATGGAAAAGGAAAATATACTTATAAAAGCGGAAATGTTTACGAAGGCGACTGGGTAAATGACGCGATAAACGGTAAAGGTAAGAAGACATTTGTAAAGGGACATATTTACGAAGGTGATTTTGTAGACGCTAAACTACACGGATATGGAATAATGAAATATCCAAACGGCGATATATACGAAGGCGGCTACGCTGAAGATAAACGCCACGGGCATGGAAAATATATTGATGTAAATGGTGAAATTTTCGAAGGCGAATATATTGATGACAAGAGAACCAAAGGAAGAGAAACTTTCCCGGACGGCAGAGTCTACGAAGGCGAATACGCCAATTACAAACCAGGCGGAAAAGGTAAAATGATCTACCCTGACGGCAAGATTGAAGAGGGCGAATGGAAAGAAGGAGAGTTCGCAGGTTAAAAGTTTTATAACTAAAGGAGGAGGATGATGGCGGAAACAGGAAAAGGAAAATTATTCACGGATGACGGCGTGGAATACGACGGGGATTATATTGACGGCATACCTCACGGTAAAGGGATATATAAACACGCAAACGGGGATGTGTACGAAGGCGATTTCGTTGACGGCAGACCATGCGGCAAAGGAAAATATACGCATAATAACGGCGATATCTACGAAGGTGAATTTATTAACGGAAGACCTAGCGGTAAAGGGAAATACAGTCATTCAAACGGAGATGTGTACGAGGGTGATTACACTGACGGCAGACGAAACGGCAAAGGTAAAATATTTTTCGCTAACGGTGATTATTTCGAAGGCGGTTACGTTGACGGAGAGAGAAAAGGCAAAGGTAAAATTACTTTCGCCGCGGGAGGAATGTACGAAGGCGATTACGCCAATGATACATACCACGGTAAAGGAAAATTTATACATCCAAACGGAAATGTGTATGAAGGAGAATATGCGGACGGCGAAAACCACGGTATGGGGACATTTACTTTCGCGAATGGAAATGTATATACAGGCGAGTTCGCCGCCGGTAAGAGATCAGGCACCGGAAAATTTTCATTTACAAACGGCAATATATACGAAGGCGGTTTTGCCGATGACCAGCCAAACGGCAAAGGCAAATTCTCACAGGCCAACGGAGTTGTGTACGAAGGGGATTTTGTTCACGGACAGCAGACAGGCAAGGGGAGAAAAACGCTTTTAACAGGCGACGTATACGAAGGGGACTTCGTTAACGGACAGCCTTGCGGCAAGGGAAAATTTACAGTCGATAACGGCAATGTGTACGAAGGTGATTTCGCAGATGGTTTTTTAAACGGTAAGGGAAGAGCGTCAACTCCTAACGGCGATGTTTATGAGGGAGATTTTGTTGACCACCAGTTCCATGGAATGGGAAAATATTCCTACGCTGACGGCAGAAGTCTTGACGGTAAATGGATAAAAGGCCAGTTCGCAGGTGGTTCTATTGTCGGGGATTTCACTAAATAACAGGGTTGGAATGCGGTAGGTGAAAAAGGAACGTTAAATGACATATGATTTCAAAGAAAATCGTCAGATAAGAATTTTTATCTCTTCTACATTCCGCGACATGATGGATGAGCGCAGCTATCTTGTTACGCGCATTTTCCCTGAGCTTCGCCGTTACTGCGAGGAGCGCGATATAAGCCTTTTTGAGCTTGATCTTCGTTGGGGCGTTACACAGGAAGAATCAGAAAATCAGATGGCTTTTAAAATTTGTCTTAACGAAGTTGATAACACAAATCCGTTTTTTATCGGGCTATTAGGCGAAAGATACGGCTGGGTTCCCGATGAAGAAACGCGTGAAAAGATGAGGCCGACAAAAGTTTTTGATGAATATGAGTGGTTGTTAGATGAATTAAAAAATAAAAAGAGTATAACGGAAGCGGAAATACACGAAGGCGCTTTTAAGCCCGATGAAGTAAACGCATACTTTTATATCCGCTCGCCTGTAATGCATACGCCGGATGAGTTCAGGGAAGATAAGGGGAGCCACGGCGAAAAAATGCTTTTGGAGTTGAAAAACAGAATCAGAAACGATACAAGATACTCTGTAAAAGATTATGAAAGCGTTGAAAATCTCGGAGAGAAGGTAGAAAAAGATTTCAAAGCGCTTGTCGATTCTCTTTTTCCGGAAAAAAGAAAACTTACTTCGCTTGAGAAAGAACGAATGCAGCAGTATGTTTTTCTTAAAAGCAAGACAAGATCGTATGTTGAAAACAAGGCATGGTACAGCTTCCTTGATAACTTCGCGCAGAGCGGTGAAAGCGCGGCTGCTGTAACAGGAGAACGCGGTATAGGGAAAAACGCGTTACTCGCAAACTGGATATTAAACAGAGCAGGAAAAAAGATTCCAAATGAAAAAATTATTTATCATTTTACAGGCATAACGCAAAGCGGAGGAGATTATCAGAAAATATTAAGAAGACTAATAGAAGAAATAAATGATTATATTTATAATTGCGATGATGAAGATGAACCGGAAAGGCAGAGTCTTTCTAAGAATAAAGACAGTTCTAAACAGAAAAGTTTTATACCCTTTATTTTTAAATTGTTTTCAAGTTTTTCATCTGAGCAGAATGATAAACTGCAAAATGAGTTAAAAGATCTCTTTCTTGACATACCAAAAGACAAGAAATTGATAATTGTACTCGGCTGTATTGACCGTCTTGTTGATACAGAGAATAGCAAAATGCTTAACTGGATTCCTGAAACGCCTGAAAACGTAAAATTTATCTTTTCATCCGTATCAGGCGATAAAAGCATGGAAGCGCTTTCACGGCGTGTAAAGCAAATGCTTGTTGTACAAACGCAGGACATCGAAACAAGAAAAAAAATAATCGCAGAATATTATAAAAAATACAGTAAGAAAATGGATATAAAACAGACAGAAATGATCATTAACAGTAAAAAAAGCGAGAATCCTCTTGTACTTTTATCCATTCTTGACAATCTCCGTATTTTCGGCAACTTTGATATCTTTGAAAAACAGATTGAAGAGCGTCTTTCACAGGAAAGCAATGAAAACCTTTTTGATTTATTATTACGCGACATTGAATCAATTTTTAATAATGGCAGCAAAAATGAAAATGTTAAAATAAATCCTGTTAAAGATATTTTATCGCTTATTGCTGTTTCACGGCGGGGGCTTACAGAAACTGAAATAATAAATATTTCAAAGATTCCAAAATTATACTGGTCGCAGCTTTCAAATTGTATGACAGCTCATCTATTAACAATTAACGGATATGTAACATTTTCAAGTATGATAATGCAAAGTTCGGTTAAAAACCGTTATCTAACAGAAAAGGAAGTTGAAAATCATTACAGAAGTGAAATTCGGGAATATATGGAATCAGGAAAGGAAGTAACGTTTATAAGAAGATGTGAAGAGCTTCCGTTTCAGCTAATGGAACTAAAGGAGTGGGATAAACTTTATAATTTGCTTGCAAGTCATGACGTGTTCAATTTTATATTTGAGAAAGATATATATGAACTTGGTAAATATTGGCGGGCATTACGCCTGAATGAAACAAAGCGTTACTCAATGGAAATATATCTTGAGTATAAAGGTGATGATAATGATGAACTTATTCATTTTTACCACAGAGTTTGCATGCTATTATTTACATTTAACGATTTTGAAACAGGGATGAAAGTCGCGCGTAAAACTGAAGAGTTATGTAATAAATTGAATGTTATAAATTTGGATAACTTAAACATGATGGCAGGTTGTTTTAACGGAACCGGCGATTACGAAAACGCGGTAAAATATTACAAAAAAGCATTACTGTTAAATGATAAATATAAAGAGAAAAATAAAGAAAATTATTACAATGACAAATTAATGTTTTTAAGTGGCATAGGAAACAATTATAAACATCTTCAAAATTATAAGGAAGCTATTACATATTTATATGACGCTCTTGAATTAAGTAAAAATACTCACGGGGAAGACAATCCGGGCGCGGCCGCTTTATATGACAGTATTGGAATGTGTTATGAAGATTTGGGTGATTATATAAAAGCCCATGATCATTATTGTTACTCACTTACTATAAATGAAAAGCATTACGGAAAGGATCATATAAGTTCTGAATTGACATATAATAATTTTGGTTCAGTCTTTATGAAAATGGGTAAATACGAAGATGCGGCAAGGGATTTCCTTAAAGCGATCAATATTAACAGAAAATATTATACGGTTGATCATCCGAACGTTGTAGAATCAATTAATAATCTTGGAGCATGCATGACAGCAATGGGCGATTATAAACAGGCGCTTACTTGTTACAATAACGCTCTTAATATTAATCGTAAGCTGTTTGGAATAGAACACAAGACAACAGCACAATCATGTGACAATATTGGTTCCTGTTATTACGCGCTTGACGATATACAAAATGCGTTTAATTATTACAGAGACGCTCTTATTATAAAAGAAAAAATACTAGGGAAAGAACATCCCGATACAGCTCCCTGTTATAATAATATTGCAAAGTGTTTTTTCTCTTTTAAACAGATTGATGACGCGCTTGAAGCGTTTAATACCGCTTTAAATATATTAGAAAACAGCGTAGGGATAAATCATCCTTATACAGCTTATATATATAATCAACTTGCAAGCTGTTATTATTCTCTTGGTATCGCCGGTAAATCGCTTGAGTATTACGAAAAAGCTATGTCTATTTATATTTATCTTGAAGGATTTGATGAACAGGTTGATAATATAAAAATAAAAATAGAAGAGCTGAAAAAAATTTTAAAAGGAGGCTCCAATGCCTGACTACAAAACAACGTTTAATTACCTTCTTACGCACAAGGTAATTCCGCACATGTATTTCGAAAACCTAGATTTGTTTTACGATACTGTAATAACAAGCCCGCAAAATATGCAAATCTTCATGAAAAATTGCGTAACAGCCGCTGCGGATATGGCGAAAGATTATTCCGATATTGAACCTGTCTCAGTATATGAATGGGATAAGATCGAGGAATTTTCTATAGCGCCGTTTGGAGACAGTATAGAAAAAGGCGTAATCTCGGCAATTATTCCAAACAGTAAAGTACCGCCTGACAGTGTAGCGGTCGCGTTTCCTTTCGCGCGCGAAAAGGCCGGCTACTTTACAATGGAACAGTCATCTGATCCTATGACAGGAAAAACGCTTTACATTCTCGGTGAGTGGACGCCTTCTGTTGATAACTACAAACATTCTAATTACGGAGAAGTCGACATAAGCAAAAGCGTAAACTTTCCGAACAGGGTAATAGAAATTGTTTACGGCAAAGAGAAAAGTGACAGCGCATCAGGGCCGCAGGAAAGCGGTGATAATTTTGAAGATGACACTATTAGCGGCGATTATAACCGTTTTATTATTAAACTGCTTCATTTGATCGATGAATCTGATGAAGATGATTTAGTAAATGATAAAAATGCAGTTGAAATAATTAAAACGCCTCTTTTTGTGTTCGAGGAATTTTACGACATACTTCAGAACAAAGAAGGCGATATTTTATTCTGCATCAGAATCAGAGACGGAGAGCAAAGACTGCCTGAAATTTTTTATTCAGGAGGGAAGAACGCGTTATTAAGGCGCAGGCTTGATCAATATGTAGTGCTTGATGAAGTTCACGAGAATATACGAGAAGCGTTAGGTAAAATCGACGAAGTGCTTGTCGCTGAGTTTTATCCTAATGACGGGAATGATAAAATAGATAAAGACAGGGGGATAGTAAGGGAATACACAGTCCCAATCCGTCATTTAGATGCGATGCACACTCTCGAATCAATTGAAGAAATCCGCAAAGACGGTTATCCCATGTTCGCTTTTTTCACAACTCTGTTACGCGAACATATGGATATGTCCATAAAAGATGTAGTTCCGGAAATTAACCTGCCTGACTTGGCAGCGGTTCTTGTGCATGATGAAGACTATGAGCTTCTTGATAAATACACATCTGAAGGTTTATCTATAAATGAACGCGTAGGAATATGGTTTAAAGAATGGCAGCCTACGCCTGTTTTTTATACTACGGTAGCGAAAGTGTGGTCAAGCATGAAAGACCCTGTAAAGATGCTTAAATATCTGGTAAGTAAAGGCGCCGATTTAAACAAGCAAAGCGCGGAAGGAGATTCGCCTGTCGGGAATCAGTGTTATTCAAACGGAAAAGTGGAAATAATAAAAGCCCTCCTTGAATGCGGCGCAGATCCAAACGCGGCGCACATATCAGATGGATTTTTATTCTGCCCGCTGCAATTAGTGTTATTCCCGGAAGAATACGATGATGAAACTCATAAGTTTACTCCATTCTCAGATGACAGCGCGTTAAAAGCGAAACTTTTAATTAACGCGGGCGCAGATGTGAACGCCGGGCTTCACGCGGTAAAACATTCCAACATCGAAATGGAAGAGGAAAGTTATGTTGAGTCAGACGCTGTGCCTCTGGGTTTTGCGCTTACATACGGCTCAGGAAAACAAAGAATTGAGATCGTTAAGCTGATGCTGGAAAAAGGCGCAGATGTGGAAGGCGCGTTAAACGCAATGGAAAAAAAGATTGATGAAAATATGCCTGAAAACGCGTATGCTCTTTATGAAATTTACAGTGATAAATTAGGTAATGACATACCGCAGTTATCAAAATATAAAGATCCAGAGAAAGCTAAAAAATTTCTTGAGATATGCAAAGAGGAAGGGTTAACTGTTGAGTAAGAAAGCAATTTTTATAGATTAATCAACAACCCCGCCTTAAAGGGCGGGGTAAAAAACCATTAAGCAAGAACAAAGATCACAGGAGTGTATATGTACGAGAACAATCAATTTTACTCTGTCGGAAAATCACCTAACGATATTATTGGTTTTAACTGCAGACAGGACGGCAGCGTATATCAATCGTTTTTGAAACAGCATAGCTGGCTTTCAGTCAAGGAAAAAGCCGGATACAGCGGATTAAAAGGCTACTTTATTAATTTCCAGTCAATCGGCCGCTCTTATGATCACAGAGAAACTGATGTGATTATAGAAGAAATTCCTCAAATGTTTCTTGACCTGCCTCATTTACACTTCGCTTACTTTACAAGCATCAATATGAAAGAGAGCGGCCCTTTCACATTCGGCGAACTCGCGTACCGTGCGAGCAGGCGTCTTTTTAACTGGGATATGTATGTCTATCCTTTCCCCGGAAAAGATGTATGGCGTAAAGCGGGCGATCATAAGTTTACGCGGGAAATACTGGAAAAATATTTTCCGATTAAAGACGGCGATACCGGTCCCGCAGGAGGTTTTATAGTATCAACAAAAGAAAATAAATTGATAGAAGTCTCTCCCGTTGACGCGGGTTTTTGCTCATGGCATGATGCCAACGAATTATGCGAAAAGTTTTCGTATAACGGTATTTCTGAATGGCGTTTTCCCTCGCCTGAAGAACTATCGTCTTACGCGGCTATAAAGAGAAAATTCCTTCGCGACAACAAAGTATACCAAACGACAGAAAAAATAATTAACTGGAGCTGTCTGCAAAAAGGAGACAAGGCTGTCGCGGTTGTTACTCAGGAAAATGAAGATGAGTTTCTGCCGCCTTACACATATCCGATGGGAGGGACATCAGGCGGATACCACAAAAGCAAACACGGCCCGTGGCTTTGCGACAAAATAGAATTTCCCGTAACGGACTGGATAGCCGTCCGTCCTGTGCGTGATCTTAAAAGGTAAAAATATTAAAAAAAGGAGTCAAATATGGACATAATTGATGAAATTATCGACATTTTAGAAGAAGACGAAAGCGCGATGATTCCCCGGCCTGCAAGTGATGATGACATTACCCAATGCCAGAAAGACCTTGATGATATAGGTTTGGAACCTTTGCCTGAAGGCTATATTAAATTTTTAAAAAAGAACAACGGACTTTCGTGGAACGGCATTGAGTTCTACAGTACAGATCAAGTAACGTATGCCGACAACCCGGACGGCTACAAGCTTATGGATCTTGTGGCTATGAACGATGAGTTTAACGATAGGTACGAGCTTGATGAAAAAGTTCTTTTAGGCCGCTCTGATGAAGAGTTATATACATATAATATCGAAACTAAAAATTACGAGATTCTGGATTTTACAGATCGCGAAGTTGTGGACGAGTTTGATACATTTGAAAAATTATTCCAGTACACAACAGGAGGCAGGCTCGGTTTAAACGAGTAATGGAATCTGTCCGTTTTAATTTTTCCACAAAACAATTTGCCCGTTTTTTTGCGTTTGAGCGATGTCGATAATTCTCTGATTGGATGAACCTCGAAACTGAAGTTTCATCGATCTTTTTTCCTGAATATACCTTCCGTCAATCAAAAGATCGCTTGCGCATAACAGATTGTTTACTTCCTCATCTTCTTTCGCGCAGTCAATTAACTGCTCGTATGTAAACCCGGAATATGTAACAACGTCAAGACCGATATCATGCGCGGCGCGGGCAATCCGCGATAAATTTCCCGCTTGATGAAACGGCTCTCCGCCTGAAAAAGTAATGCCTTGAATGGCTTTTTTTTGCGTTTTAATGGATTTAATTACATCTTTTACTGAAAATTCCGTTCCGGCGTTTATGTCCCAGCTTTTCTGATTATGACAGCCTTCACAGCGGTGATGACAACCCTGCGCGAATATCACATAACGCAGCCCAGGCCCGTCAACAAAACTTTCCTGCGTGATGCCGGCTAAACGTATGGAACAGTTTGTCATCTGTCAATCCTGTAATGAACCTGCCTGTTATTCATCTCGTCAAGTTTGCTGTCATTAAAACGGTCTACCGTAGATAAATACCCTGTGATGCGCCGTACGCGGCTAATTTCCATACCGCCGCATTTCGGGCATTTATCTTCGTTAATGACGCCGTTGAATCCGCATTTTTTACAGATGTCAACGGGAAAGTTCACGGCGGCATATCCCATATCGGATTCCGCCATCGCTCTTATCAATGACTCGTACGCTTCAAGGTTATTTTCAGGCGCAGATTGAAGCTCGACATAGGAGATATGCCCCGCGTTGCAGTATTTGTGATAAACGCCTTCAATCTCGATCTTTTTAAGCGCGTTAATGCGGTACTCGACAGGAACGTGGAATGAATTTGTGTACCAGCTCTTGTCTGTAACGCCTTTAATAACGCCGTAGCGCTCAACGTCCAGTTTGGTAAATTTTCCGCTTAGCTGCTCGGCGGGGGTAGCAAGAAGCGAAAAATTTAAATTGTATTTATTCACAGCTTCATCGCATCTTCTTCTCATGTGGCTTACAATCGCTACGCCCAAAGCCTGCGCTTCCGCGCTTTCGCCGTGATGCTTTCCGGTAAGAGCCGTAAGGCACTCTGCAAGCCCTATAAATCCGATGCTTAACGTTCCGTGGCGGACCGCCTTTTCTATCGTATCGTTAAAGCCGAGATCCTCACTGTCAAGGTAGAGTTTTTGCCCCATTAAAAAAGGAAAATCTTTAACCTTCAAATTTTTTTGTACATTATAACGGGTTAATAACTGCTCGACGCAAATATCAAAAACGCCGTCAAGATATTTCCAGAAAAGCGATACGTCTTTTTCTCCGCAGTGCATGGCGCGGATTCCGATACGCGGGAGGTTAATAGTAGTAAAAGAAAGATTTCCCCTGTTATTTGTAATTTCTGGTCCGTTACAGTTTGAGATAACGCGCGTTCTGCATCCCATGTACGCGACTTCCTCGTCACGGTAGGGTTTATTAAAACTTGAATCCTGAAATGAATATGTGGGAAAGAGGCGTTTACACGCGACGCGCATACTGAGCCTGAAAAGATCGTAGTTCGGATCTCCTTCCTCAAAATTAACGCCTTCTTTTAATTTAAAACATAGATTAGGAAACAGTGGAGATTCTCCCTTGCCTAAACCTTTTTCGTACGCGAGAAGAAAACATTCGCAGACAAGGCGGCCGGCTTCCGATGTATCGGTTCCGAAATTAATACTAGAAAAAGGAACCTGTGCTCCGGCTCTTGAGTGCATTGTATTAAGATTGTAAATAAATCCTTCCATCGCTTGAAAAGTTTCTTCGCGTGTAAGATCGTATACTAGCTTTTTTAATTTTTTTTCATCGGCTTCCAAGCCAAGCTCTATAAGATTTTCTCTTAATAATTTTTCCTGTTTTATTTTTTCGATTTCAACATAAGCCGCCATGTCTCTGTCAAAATACGCGAAAGACTGCCCGCCGTGCATATCATTTTGATTGCTCTGAAGAATTATCGCGGCAAGCGAAGCTGCGGTCTTGATTCCTTTAGGCGGGCGGATGTAACCATGCCCGTTGTTAAAACCATCGCGCAGCAGCCTGTCAAGCGGAATCTGAAGGCATGTCATTGTTTTTCCGTACCACGAAAGGTCATGAATATAAATATCGCCGCAGATATGCGCGTTCGCTTCTTTCTCCGGGAGGACGCGCTTTAAATAGTAATTTTTAGAAGCGATCTCGGAAATTTGTAAAACTTTCGCCGAAGGCGAATTACCGACATTGGCGTTATCGCGGTTTGTCTCCTGTAAAATCAGCGAGACAGCGTTCATCAGCTCGCTGCGCGCCTCCCTCAACCTGGAGCGGTTTTCGCGGTAAAGGATATACGCCTTCGCGGCTTTTACGAGACCTTGTTCGATTAAAACTGTTTCTACTATATCCTGGACATTTTCGACCGTAAAACTGTCTTTTCCGTATTGCAGTTTGATTTTTTTAATTACTTCCAGCATCAGCTCAACTGCCCGCTGCCTGTCTTCCTCTCCTACAGCCTGCAAACACTTGACAATTGCATCCGTTATCTTGCTTTCATGGAACCCCTGGGTTCTTCCATCCCTTTTTATAATCGACGAGAACACTGCCACCCCTCCCAAGGTTCATCACCTGCGGCGATATAAGTAAACGATGAAAATAACTCTATATCTATTTTAATAATCTGTCAATGAAAAAAACGGCAGTCTTTATTTAAATATTTTAAGAAAAAATGTTTGATATTTAGTATAAGTCAGCGATAATTTTACACCGCCTTGATCACATAATAATAAAATGATATTCTAAAGCGGATTTTCATTAAAAAAGCGAGGTGAAGATATGAATGACACGCAAGTCACAATCGATATACCCGGAATTGACGAAGCCACCGCCTTATCAATTTGCGGCAGAAATATCGGTATTTATATAAGCACCCTCCGGCTTTATGTAAATAATATCACTTTAGCGCTCGAAAAAATCCGCAATGTAACGGAAGAAGACCTCGATAACTATACCGCAAGGGTTCACGGCATTAAGGGTATCAGCGAATATATCGGAGCCAGAGAAATAAGGAAGAAAGCGAAAAATCTGGAGCGGCTGGCAAAAACCGGCGATATAGGTTTAGTCCGCGAGCAAAACGGGGATTTTGTAAGGCAGGTTGAGGAGATGCTCCATGCTATCCGAAACTGGCTTGAAAAAAAAGAAACAAAAACACCATAAAAAATTTTTAACTTGACAAGCGCAGTCCCGTAATGTATTATTATCATAGTTGAACAATTGCTCAACTATGATACTGATGCCGGAGGGCTGTATGAATAACGAAAAATTAAACCTTATAAGGCTGCTTACAGGAGCCGCCATTTTTATTACCGGTTTTATACTCGAAATAATCACAAAGTACGATTTTTTTCCGCTTTTTTTAACGGCTTACATAATTCTTGGCGGCGATATTGTTTACCGGGCGCTTAAAAATATATTTAAGGGGCAGTTTTTTGATGAAAATTTCCTGATGAGCATTGCGACAATCGGCGCTTTCATTCTTGGGGAATTTTCCGAAGCCGCCGCCGTTATGCTTTTTTATCAGGCAGGCGAATATTTTCAGGATATGGCAGTAAGAAGATCGAAAAAGTCCATTACCGATTTAATGGATATAAGGCCTGATTACGCAAATTTAAAAGAAGGCGGCAATATTGTAAAAGTCTCTCCCGCCGCTGTGCGTCCGGGTGATATAATTGTTATAAAGCCGGGCGAAAAAATTCCGCTTGACGGGATTGTAATCGAAGGCTCTTCCATGCTTGACACTTCCGCGCTTACAGGCGAGTCTGTTCCGCGAAAAGCAGAAATAAAAAGCGCGGTTCTTTCAGGCTGCGTAAACTTAAACGGCTTACTTACAGTTGAAGTGACAAAAACATTCGGCGAATCCACAGTTTCTAAAATAATTGATCTTGTTGAAAACGCCTCCGGCAAAAAAGCGAAAACGGAAAATTTCATAACGCGTTTCGCCCGTTATTATACGCCTGTTGTCGTGATTCTCGCGTTTTTGTTAGCTGTCATTCCTTCACTGCTGCTTGACGGCGAATGGAGAACATGGACACACCGCGCACTTGTGTTTCTTGTAATTTCATGCCCGTGCGCTCTTGTACTTTCCATACCGATGGGATTTTTCGCAGGACTTGGAAGAGCCGCCAAAAACGGCATATTAATAAAAGGCGGAAATTTTCTTGAAGCGTTTAATCAGCTTGACACAGTCGTGTTTGATAAAACAGGTACGCTGACACGCGGAGTATTTAAGGTAACGTCGATGCAAAACGCGAACGGTTTCAATGAGAAGGAACTTTTGGAATTTGCGGCTTTAGCGGAATCATTTTCCAATCATCCGATCGCGGTATCAATTATTAATGAGTATGGTAAGGATGAATTAAAAGCAAAAAGCGCGTCTGTATCAATTGATGATTATAAAGAGATATCAGGATGCGGAATTAGCGTGAACATGAACGGAAAAATAATTCTAGCCGGAAATGACAAACTGATGGAAAAAAATAATATTACTTTTACGAAATCGCAGAGTACAGGAACAAAAATTTATATTTCATATAACGGCCTATACGCGGGATGTGTTGTAATAAGCGATGAAATAAAAAAAGACAGCCGGGAAGCGGTATCGGCTTTAAAAGAAAGGGGAGTACGCAGGACAGTGATGCTTTCCGGGGATAATCCCGGTATAGCGCGTGTTATAGCTGCCGAAATTGGTTTGGACGAAGCGTACGGCGGACTACTACCGCATGAAAAAGTAGAGATGATGGAAAAAATCAACGCGAAAAAAAACGTAAACGGCAAACTCGCTTTTGTCGGAGACGGCATAAACGATGCACCCGTACTCGCGATGGCTGATATCGGCATTGCAATGGGAGCGCTCGGCTCCGATGCGGCAATCGAAGCCTCCGACGCTGTTCTTATGACAGATGAACCTTCCAAACTTGCCGAAGCAATTGATATAGCAAGATTCACAAAGAAGATTGTGCGGCAGAACATTATTTTTGTGTTAACTGTAAAAACCGCGTTCCTTGTTCTCGGCGCGTTCGGCGCCGCGACAATGTGGGAAGCTGTGTTCGCCGATGTCGGCGTTTCGCTCTTAGCCGTTCTAAACTCAATGAGGATATTGAATAAAAAAATATAATCCTTATGTGCGCCTTCCAACTATTGGTTCGAGTAAGCCATTGCTGTTAAGAGATAATTTGTTTTCATTGTAAAATCAATTATTTTACTTTATAATCGTTCTATGGAACAGGAATCTCCGGCTCAGGACAGAGCGCGTATTATAAAAACCGCATCCATTACGGCGCTTTTTGGTAACGCTGTTCTCGCCGCTGTGAAAATCGGGATTGGCATTTACTCGGGAAGTCTCGCTGTAGTCGGAGACGGCATTGATTCATCGGTTGATGTAATGATCGCGTTAATCTCCCTGTTTGTTGCCGGTGTAATCGCGCTTCCAGCCGATAAGGACCATCCGTGGGGACACGGCAGAGCGGAAACTGTCGCAACGGCTCTTCTTTCATTTATGCTTTTTTTCGCGGGAGCGCAGTTGATCATGGGTTCCATACAGCACATTATTTCAGGCGAACAGCGTGAAGTGCCGTCATTACCGGCTGTTTTAGTAACAATTATTTCAATTGCGGGAAAGCTGCTGCTTGCCTGGTCGCAGTACCTGTTCGGGAAAAAAGCAGGTTCATCAATGTTAAAAGCGAACGCGAAAAATATGTCGGCAGATGTTCTTCTTTCCGCAGGTGTTCTTGCGGGTCTCGGCCTTTCCATGTTTTTCAATTACGGTCTTCTCGATTCATGGGTCGCGTTGGTTGTCGGGTTGTGGGTAATAAAATCCGCTTTTGGAATTTTTATGGAAGCGAATACAGAGTTAATGGACGGAGGATCGAATAAATCTGATTACATGGAAGTATTTAACGCGGTAAAATCCGTCGAGGAAGCGGGGCACCCCCACCGTGTAAGAATGCGCCGCATCGCCGGTTTTTGGGATATAGACATTGATATTGAAGTTGCACCTAACAAAACTGTAATAGAATCGCACTGGATCGCGCACAAAGTAGAAAAGGCTATAAAAGAAAGAATAGAAAACGTATACGATATAGTGGTTCATGTTGAACCTTCTGGCAACATGGAAAATGAAGGATATGGATTATCCGAAGAGATTATTAAAGAGGAATTTAAAGAATAAATTATACTGGGTAAAATTTATTAAAATACAATCCGCGTAACAATCTGATCAAATATAACAAAGATTCCAAGCACCGCGGTGTATACCGCAAAACCGTAAAGCGATCTTTCTTTTATAATTTTTAACATAAACTTGACCGCGAAAAATCCGACTGCGGCGGCGGCGAGTGTTCCCGCGATTACAGAAGGAATGTTTATTACCGCCGCGCTTTCTCCAGCAAGGTCTTTTGCCTGTAGAACGACAGCTCCAAGAATCGCCGGGATTGAAAGTAAAAAAGAAAAACGCGCGGCAAAGTCCCTGTCCAGTTTGCAAAAAAGCGCTCCTGAAATTGTTGCGCCCGAGCGTGAGATGCCGGGGGGTATCGCGCATGCCTGCATTATCCCGATTATAAGAGCGTAAAGCCATGTCATGCTGTCCTTGTTTTTTAGATTTCCCGTGTTTTTCGCGCGTCCCGATAAAAGTTCTGCTGTGATTAAAAGTATGGTGGTGATTAAAAAACAAATGCCGAGAAACTGCGCTGAGTCAAAAATATGTTCAATCGCATCTTTAAGCGTTAATGCCGCGATAACAGCGGGAATTGTCGCGAGTATCAAAAAAAAGGTAAGACGCTGAAAAGGTTTTTTTAGCAGTTCCCAAATATCCTTCCATAAGACCGCGAAGACGGCGATCAAAGTTCCCAAATGAAGCATGGTGTCAAAAAATAAACCCGGCTCGTCAATATTAAATAATTTTTGTAAAAATACCAAATGCCCCGAGCTGCTGACAGGTAAGAATTCCGTAAGCCCCTGTACTATACCAAGTATTACCGCGTTAATTACATTCATAATTTATTTTACATTTTATTGAGGCATTATCATAGCGTGTACCGTGATGTTTCTTTCGTTTACCGCGTTATCTGCCATTTCTCTTGTGATTCTTCCTCTCGGCCTCGGGTGCGGAGGCGCGTCGCCTATCAATATCATGATTCTTGATTCTGCTTCCCACTCGAATCTAACCGCTCCGTCATAAAGAGCTTCGTATACTGCTTCGGGGATATCAAGGCCGCCGCTTACGCGGATGGCGTTTAGATCATTTTGAAACCGGGTAAAATCTGTAGTGAAAGGGACAATCCTTGTAAGGTACAGGTCGTTATAGTCTTTAAATAAAACCATGCCGATCCTGAACGATGTAAAACCGCCTAACATATCGCGCAGCATTGGGATAAGCCGTTGCCGGACAGAATCAATATAACGCCTCATGCTGTTTGTAGTATCAAGGCAGATAACGATGTCAAGCGTTTTTCCCCTTTCCCTTAACAGTACGTCGTGAATTCTGTCAACAACATCATCGGGACTCTGAACAAGAATTAGATCGCCGCTTCCCGATCTCGCTATTTCCGTAAATGCCGTGAGCGCTTCCGGTATGTAGACCCCCTCAGGCGGGCCGGGAGGCGGTTCCTGTCTGACTTCCAATCTGAAAGGGTTATCTCTGAACGCGCCTCTGTAATCAGCGTAGGGAAGAGTGAAGGTGCGGATATTTATATATGTCCCGTTGGTCAGGTAAACCTCGCCGTTTCTTGTATCGGGGTAGCCGAAATAGAGAACGTAAGGAATGTACACATGAAAAGCCTGTCCAAGCACAGGATGGTTTTCTACAGTTGATGATATAAGGGAATAAATCCGGCTCTCAGGCGGAATCGGGACACCGTTTAAAATACGAATTTCGTCCCCATTAACCGCGTTCCACTCACCGGCGCGGTATGCGTAGTTGTCGGCGCGCATTGCAGGGTCTCTCGTTGTTTCTGTGAGTAAAACCGATGAAATATCGGGTTTTTTCCTGATAAACAGATGATATCCGCCGTCCGGGCGGAGCTCAAGGAGCAGATCGGAACCCGCGATGCTCAAATCCTGCGCTTGCAGAGCTTGCGTCAGAACCAAAAAAAAAGCGAATAGCGGTAAAAATAATTTTGCCTTTTTATTCATAAATTGCTATTTATATTATCGGAGTTTTGACATTTTATTAATAATATATTACGATACTATTCGGAAGGAGACTGTATGGAATTTATTATTGAGAATTTTGCGAATTTAACATGGAAACACCTTGTCATGTATATCATCGGTTTTATATTGATAACTCTGGCGATAAAAAAGGATTATGAGCCGAGTTTGCTTTTACCGATGGGTTTCGGCGCGATTCTTGTCAATCTGCCTTTAAGCGGCGTAATAAATCAGGTGATGCCCGGAATCGGAATTGTTGACGGTCCGATCCAGTGGCTTTTTGAAACCGGCATTGAGGCGGCGGAAATTATGCCGCTTTTACTCTTTATCGGCATCGGAGCGATGATTGACTTTTCGCCGCTTTTTTCAAGACCTGTTTACTTCCTTTTCGGCGCGGCGGCGACCTTCGGTATTTTCGCCACCATCACCCTCGCGGTTCTTCTCGGCTTTGACATGAACGACGCTGCGGCGATCGGCATAATCGGCGCCGCCGACGGCCCGACCACGATTCTTGTCTCGCAGGTTTTAGGCTCCAAGTACCTCGGCCCCATAATGGTCGCGGCGTATTCCTATATGGCGCTGGTGCCTATCATTCAGCCGTTTACGATCCGGCTTTTAACTACAAGAAAGGAAAGGATGATCCGTATGCCGCTTGCGGAAGATAGGGAGATTCCAAAGAGCATAAAAATAATTTTTCCGATTGCAGTAACGATGATCGTCGGACTTATTTCCCCCGCGGCTGTCTCTCTTATCGGCTTTTTGATGTTTGGAAACCTTATCCGCGAATGTACGGTGCTTGATACTCTTTCTGAGGCCGCGCAGAAAAACCTTACAAACTTAATTACCCTATTATTGGGAATCACAGTCGCCTTTACAATGCAGGCGGAAAACTTTATTAAAATTGACACAATCTTTGTAATGCTCCTCGGCCTTTTCGCGTTTATCTTTGATACAGCCGGCGGAGTATTATTCGCAAAGTTTATGAATATCTTTTTAAGAAGAAAGATCAATCCGATGATCGGAGCCACCGGTATTTCCGCCTTCCCGATGTCGGCAAGGGTTATTCAGAAAATGGCGCTTAAAGAAGACCCTGAAAATTATCTTTTAATGCACGCTGTTAGCGCGAATGTTTCAGGTCAAGTATCGTCCGTTGCGGCGAGCGGTTTAGTATTAAGCCTTATAATGAGTTATATAAAATAGCGGGGTGAATATGAATTTTAATTATACTGATTTAATGGCGTCTCTTGAGATCATGTGGAAGGGCATGGCGGGTATTTTCATCGTATGCGGATTTATCATGCTGCTTACTATGGTGCTCTTAAAAATACTGATGCCGAAAGAGAAGAAAGAATAGTAGTTTTACAGAATTATAGTTCTATAGAATTACTATTCTAAAGATGCGTCAGTACCGCGTTTATCGCAGCTGATTTTCTGGATTCGTAGTACGCTGTGTTATCTGCGAATAAATTGTTTCCCTCTGTGTCGATGCTGACGATTAATGGACCGAACATATTTGTTTTCATGCTCCATAAACACTCTGCCATCCCGAGTTCTTTCCAGAAAACACTTTCTATTTTTTCTATTTGGTCAGCACCCGACACAGCGCAGCCGCCGGGATAAACGCAGTGAACCGCGCCGAATTTCTTGCAGGCCGCCGCCGTTTTTTCTCCCATGCCGCCTTTTCCAATCATCACCTTAACCCCGGTTTTTTCGATAAAACCAGCCGCCCATTTTTCCATTCGTATTGATGAAGTCGGCCCTATAGAAATTAATTCGTAATTGACATCAGAACCGGGAGAGCCATTCCGCGGTAACTCTCTTACAATCGGCCCCGCGTGATAGATCGCCATTCCGTTCAGATCCATAGGAAGCGCCATTCCTTCTTTTTCATCTGTGACCCTGCGGTGAACCTCATCCCTGCCTGTTACGAGTAAACCGCATAGATAAAATACATCGCCGATTTTTAAACCATGTAAATCATCATTATTACAAGGTAGTTTTATTATTTTTTCCATAATTTATTCTTTTTATTTTACCACGAACTACACGAACCACACGAACTTTCACTTTATAATAATTCTCCTTTAAAAGTAAGAAGCTCATAAGAAAGATCTTTTTTTACGCGTAAAACCGCGCGGCGCAGCATATAACATGAAACATTTACGGCGCAGGCGAATGTTGCCGTGTGCCTTGCCGATGATTCGATATGTACGCCCATTACCGCGTTTTTTCCGCGTAAACCTTGAGCGCCCATTCCAAGATCGTTTAACCCTGCCGTTACGCGCTTTTCAAGCTGTGCGCCTTTTGAGTGCGGATGTTCTGTTCCAAAAGGCCTTAGCAGCGCCTTCTTTGAAAGTACCGCGGCGTTTTCGATATTGTGTCCAAGCCCGATACCGGCAAGAAGGGGAGGGCAGGCGTTTACCCCGGGGCCGCAGACAGCGTTAAACACAAATGGAATTACAGCTTCGATTCCCTCCGACGGCTTAAATACTTTCGCCTGCCCGGGGAGGCTGCATCCCGCGCCTGAAAAATACAACGTGATTTCCATTTCACTGCCGCTTACAATTTCCCAGTCAATCCAAGGAGTTCTTTCCCCCGTGTTATCGCCTGTGTTTATATCATCAAAATAATTAACAGCGTTAGGTCTTAAAGGAACGCTTTCCGTCGCGCGTCTTACAGCTTCTGTAATAATATCCTTTATTATGTCAAGGTATGGAAAGGAACTTCCGGCTTTTAAATAAAACTGAAGCATACCTGTGTCCTGACAGCAGGGCTTGTTACGCGAAACTGCCATTTGTAAATTTTCAAAGTAACTGTCGTAGACCGCCTTCTGGACAGGAGAGTCTTCATCTTCGCGCAGCTCATTCAGACGCAGCATAACATCATCACTCAGCTTGACTGCCGCAAGAGTGATAAACTTTTGAATTAGATCGATAAATTTTTCGGTGTTATTCATATTTATTTAGCCGCGAACCACACTAACCACGCGAACCACACTGACCAATCATGAGAATTTTCTGCGAAGATATTTAATTTGGCGGCGGACTTCTTTGGGGGCGGGGCCTCCTGTAAGATCACGCGCTTTTACACAGGCGTACGGAGTTATCGCTTTGTAAATATCTTCCTCAAATAACTTTGAATATTTCTTTAACTCTTTAAGTTCAAGAGAGGAAATTTGCTTATAACCTTTTTCGATACATTCGCGGACAAGACCTGCCGCAATTTCGTGCGCGGATCTGAAAGGGACGCCTTTTTTAACAAGGTACTCCGCGGTATCTGTCGCTTCGAGAAAACCGCCTATACAAGCCGATTTCATGCGTTTTTGGTTAAATTCCGCGTTTTTTATCATCCCCGCGAACATTTTTAGGCACACATTCAGCGTATCTATGCTGTCAAAGAGGTTCTCTTTGTCTTCCTGAAGATCCTTGTTATACGCATACGGAAGCCCTTTTAATATTGTAAAAAGCGCGACCATGTTACCGGCTGTTCTTCCTGTTTTACCACGAATCAGTTCCGCGAAATCAGGATTTTTTTTCTGAGGCATTATCGAAGATCCTGTGCTCCACGCCTCTGAAAGCTCGATGAACTTAAATTCCTCGCTTGCCCAAAGGACAATGTCCTCGCAAAAACGGGACAGGTGAACCATCGTAATCGCGATAACCGAAGAAAGTTCCAGCGCAAAATCGCGATCCGCGACTGAATCCATCGCGTTTAAGGATGGTCTTTTAAACCCGAGAGCGAGGGATGTCTCGTTTCGATCAAGGGGTAAACCTGTCCCGGCAAGCGCGCCGCTTCCCAGAGGACATTCATCAAGCCTTTCAAACGCGTTTTTAAAGCGTGAATTATCTCGTTCAAGCGCGGCGCACCATGCTGTCAGGTGATATCCAAGCGTTACGCACTGCGCCCTTTGAAGATGAGTGTAACCGGGCATGACGCTCGTTACGTGCAACAGCGCGGTATCAAGAAGAGTATTAGCTGTAAGAGAAAGCTCTTTTTGAAGCTGCATTATTGCGCGTTTAAGGTACAGGCGGAAATCAAGAGCTACCTGATCATTGCGGCTTCTTCCCGCGTGAACCATTTTACCCGTATCGCCCAGCCGCTCTGTAAGGACATTTTCAAGAAACGAGTGAATGTCTTCCTGTTTATCGTCAATTAATAATTTGCCGCTTTTTATTTCGCTTGAGATCCCGTCAAGTTCTTTCGCGATTTTTCCCGCGCTGTCTTTCGGAATTATTTTCTGTTTTCCAAGCATCGAAACATGCGCCTTGCTTCCTTCGATATCGTCAAAAACAAGACGCTTGTCTATACTTATGGATGCTTGAAAAGCAAAAGCGTCAGAAGCGGGTGTATCAATAAGCCTCCCCGCCCATAACGGTTTTGATTTTTTTTCTTTAACAGTTTTTCTTTTAGCCATCTACAAATTTACTTTTTCTTACCCTTAATTACTTTTTTGCCCCTGCCTGTTTTTTTCGCCGCCGCCGCTTTAGTTTTGCCTGAATCGGAAGCCGCAGATTTCGCGCCGCCTTTTTTATCCTGTTCCATGAGAGCGCGGGCAAGTACTGGAAGCCCGTAAAGTTTTATAAAGCCTTTCGCGTCCGCGTGATTGTAAAGTTCTCCTGTTGTAAAACTGGCAAGGCTCGGATTGTAAAGCGAATTAGGCGACGTTACACCGGCTGAGCTTATCGAACCTTTGTAAAGTTTCACCCTTACTTTGCCCGTAACGGACTCCTGAGTAACATCGATAAATGCCGAAAGCGCTTCACGTAACGGCGTAAACCAGAAGCCTCCGTAAATCAGCTCGCCCATTTTAAATGATACCTTCTGCTTGAATGAATAGACTTGCCTGTCAAGGCACATATGTTCAAGTTCTTTGTGCGCGTAATAAAGAATGCTTCCGCCGGGTGTTTCATAAACGCCTCTTACTTTCATTCCGACAACACGGTTTTCAACAAGGTCTACAACGCCGATGCCGTTGGCTCCGCCGATTTTGTTAAGATGATTTATAAGAGCGGTGCCTTCCATTTTTTTGCCGTTTAACGCGACAGGAATTCCTTTTTCAAAATCAATCTCCACATATTCGGGTTTGTTAGGCGCTTTTTCCGGCGTAACGGTCAACGATAACATTTTTTTGTATAAAGGTTCCGCCGAAGGATCTTCAAGCTCAAGCCCTTCATGCGATGTGTGCCAAAGGTTTTCATCAATACTGTAAGAACTTTTCTTTGCTACAGGCAGCGGGATTTTTCTCCTTGAAAGATACCTCATGGCATCCTCGCGGCTTTTTATTTTCCATATTCTCCACGGAGCGATAATTTCCAAATCGGGAGCAAGCGCCATGATTCCTAAATCGAAACGAATCTGATCATTACCTTTTCCTGTCGCGCCGTGAGCCACAGCCGCGGCCTTTTCCTTACGCGCGTATTCAACCAGCACCTTCGCTATAAGCGGCCTTGCGGTCGCGGTTCCCAGAAGGTACTTGTCTTCATATACCGCGCCGGCTTTAAGTGAAGGCCAGATATACTGTTCAACATATTCCTTTTTAACATCCGCGACATAACACGCGCTTGCGCCTGTCGCTAACGCTCTTTTTTGAAGCGCCTTCCAGTCCGCTGTCTGCCCGACATCGACGCACACAGCGATTACCTCGCAATCCTGATTTTCCTTTAGCCACGGAATAATCACTGTTGTATCCAGACCGCCTGAGTAAGCGAGGACAATTTTCTTTTTCATTATAAAAACTCCTTAATAATGATTAATTGTAATGTTCTGCGTTATTATCCAAAAAAATGTAATTTTTGACAAGAAGGTAACAGAGATTAACTGTTTTTTAATAATATATAATTCGAGCGCGGAATCAGCCGTCTCTCATTCCCGGTTTGAAATATGCCGATAATGGATAAGCGATATGAAGAAAACCGTAAAAAATGGGAAAAACAGCAAAAAAACGATCAAAAAACGCAAAAAATGGGATTTTTCGGACGGATTTAAGGCAATTTTGTTAGTCGGCGTAATCGTTCTTTTTTCCGCCGGTATTTCTCTTGCTGTAATAATGGTTCATAAATATTTTAACAATGACGGCATACCTATCGAGATCGATGATCAAAATCAAACTGCGGCTGAACCTGATGTAATTCATGTTGATATTCCTGAAATAGAAAATTCAATTACAGTGCAGCCGCCTGTGAATCAGCCTCAAGTAAGATCCAATCCTGTAGTTACGCCTCCTGTTCCAACGCCAGCGGCATCGCCTTTACCAAGCGCGGTACCAACAACAAGACCAAATACAACACCGGCTTTCGGTAATATTTCTCCATCTTCATCTCAGGCGCAAAGACCGTCTGAAAATTTGGGAAGTGTTGTTTTTGTGATTGATGATGCGGGTAACAATTTAAGGGAACTTGATCCTTTCCTGCGTCTTCCAATGCCGCTGACAATCGCGGTTTTACCTGGTCTTCCTTATTCGGTTGAGGCGGCGAACAGAATAAGAGCAAGCGGAAAAGAAGTGATTTTACATCAGCCGATGGAAGCTATCGGCGCGCAAAACCCGGGACCGGGCGCGATTTATACAGGCATGAGCGCGGAAGAAATAAGGGAAATATTGTCACGTAACATTGCGGAAGTAGGTCCTGTATCAGGAATTAATAATCATCAAGGATCAAAAATAACGATGGACAGGGAAGCGGTGGAAACTATTCTTTCGTTCTGCGCCGAGCGCGGGATATATTATCTTGATTCAAGAACAACGCCGCAAACCGTTGTTCCCGCGGTCGCGGGGCGGCTTGGAATACGGATTGTTGAAAGAAATGTTTTTATTGACAATGAACAGGATAAATCCTCGATGCAGAATTCGATAACAGGCGGACTTGAAAGAGCGCAAAGAGACGGCGTTGTTGTCATGATAGGCCATACATGGTCGCCGCAGCTTGCTCCTCTTCTTGCCGAACAATATTCAATTTTGATAAGACAGGGTTATACAATAAAAACCGCATCTGATATATTAAGATAATAATGAATGTATTAGGCATTGAAACATCCTGCGATGAATGTTCAGCTTCTGTTGTCGCCGACGGAGAAACAATTCTTTCAAATATAATAGCGACGCAAATACCTTTTCACGCGCCGTGGAACGGGGTAGTCCCGGAAATCGCAAGCCGTAAACACGTTGAATGGATTTACCGCGTAACAAAAGAAGCGCTTGATGGAGCGGGTTTGGATGTAAACGGTATTGACGCGGTTGCCGTCACAAACCGCCCCGGGCTTGCAGGATCGCTTTTAGTCGGGCTTTCATTCGCTAAAGCATTCGCGTGGTCGCGTAACATCCCTTTTATCGCACTTGATCATATGCTCGCCCATTTATACGCGCCGATGCTGCCGCCGCAGGGTAAAAACACAGCGGCAGATAATAATTTAACATCTACAGCGGAAAAACCTGAATATCCGTTTTTAGGTTTACTTGTTTCAGGCGGCCACACTATCATCTGCCGCGCCGATAATTTTGACGATATATCAGTGTTAGGAACAACGATTGACGATGCCGCGGGCGAAGCCTTTGATAAAATAGCGAAACATTACAATTTCGGTTATCCCGGCGGCCTTGTGATAGATAAAATGGCGCGTAACGGTGATGATAAGGCGTTCCGTTTTCCGATGCCGTCCCTTCACAAGGGAGATCACAGGTATGATGTCTCGTACTCTGGTTTAAAAAACGCCGCCATAAACCAGCTTGATATTTTTAATAAGAAAGATAATTACACAAACGAAGATATTGCCGCTTCTTTTCAAAAAACCGCTGTGGAAATACTATTACGCGCTTTATTTAACGCGCTTGAGGACACAGGTCTTACAACAATCGTTGCCGGCGGAGGAGTTGCGGCTAACAGCCTGCTTCGATCCCGCCTTGAATCAAAACTTTTCTCTATCAATCAGGATAAAAAATACCGCTGTTTCTTTCCGCCCCTTGAATTGTGCGGAGACAATGCCGCCATGGTCGCGGGACTCGGCTATCAATATATAAAAAGAGGCGAATGTTCACCGTTAAACGCAACAGTATCGGCAAGAGTAACAGGCTTCAAAAAAAAATATCCATAAATAAATAACCCCTATCCCCTAACTCCTAACCCTTAAAAATATACTTGATGTTATGGAAGAATTTTTATATATTTAATAATAATGTTGGGCACAATAGTAAACGCTCTTGCGATAATAGTTTTTTCGTTTATGGGCGCTTTTCTTATAAAGGGAATTCCTGAAAGATTCGAGGAAATCCTTAGAAAAGCGACCGGTTTATCGGTTTTATTTATCGGGATTCGCGGCGCCTTTGATAATGAGAATATACTTTTATTGATTTTAAGCCTTGTTTTCGGCTCAATTATCGGAGAACTTATCGACATCGATAAATGGATGAAGAGGCTCGGAAATTGGGCTGAAAAAAAACTTGGAATGGAAAGCGGCGCGGACTCAAAACGAAGTTTTTCAAGAGGTTTTGTAACGGCAAGCATTCTTTTTTGCACAGGCTCGATGGCGATTGTGGGCGCAATGCAGGGCGGCCTTCTTGGAAATCATGAAACGCTCTTCGCGAAATCGGTTCTTGACGGAACGATGTCGCTTGTTTTCGGCGCGTCAATGGGAATAGGCGTCGCGTTTTCGGCTGTAACGGTTTTTGTTTTTCAAGGCGGCATTGCGATGGCTTCGATACTGGTACGCGACATTTTAACGGATGATATTATAAGAGAGATGTCCGCTGTCGGCAGCCTTATGATTGCGGCAATCGGATTTAATTTTCTCGGCATTAAGGAAATTAAAGTCGCGAACATGATTCCGGCAGTGTTCATTCCGCTTGTTTTTTTCAGCATTACCGGGTTATTCTAAAATTGTGCCCAAAAGGAGGCAGTTTTGAAATGTAATAGAAAACTGTATCTTTTTGCGTTTTTTATAACACTGGGAATACTTTACAATCAACATATTTTTGCTCAAAACGCGGCGCGGCCTGTAATAAAAGTCGCTATGAGCGATGATTCGCCGATTACAGTGGGGCGTTTACTGTACACCGCGCTTGAGTACGCAGGTTATCAAATGGCTATTAATGTTACAGGTATGCGTACGTCAATAGCGAATGTAAACTACGGGGACGCAGCAGTACTGCCAAGCCAGACTGATGGTCTTCATTTACAAAATCCCAATCTTATAAAAGTGCCTGTGCCTATAGATTATGTGGAATTTACTGCGTATACAAGAAGCGGCGATAATTTTAGCCTTTCATCATGGGAAGACCTTGAGGGATTAAGATTCTGTTACCGCTGGCAGAATATTTATGTAGCAAATAACGCCCGCAGGACGGGAGCTTCGCAATTGATAGTTTTAGGCGAACTTAACGATATATGGGAGGCTCTTTTAAATAACGAAGCTGACGTTACGATCCTTCCGCGCGTGATTAATTTTGATTTTAGAATTCCTCCCGGAATAAAAAGAGCGGACGTTATCGATCGTATTCCGTGTTACACTTATGTAAATAATGAATACGCCTATCTGGTTCCCCTGCTTGAAAACGCGTACAGAGCGCTGCTTGGCGGCAGTACTCCCGAGTCGATCAGAAACTTCCATATGACAAGCAGAGAAAGCGGAAGTAAACAGGTAATACTGCATATAAGCTCTTATAACGCGCAGGTTGAGCGGGAACGAAATCAAATTGAAGTGATCAGGCAGACACTTGAACCGAATGATTTAATAGAATACAGAAACATCAATTTAAATTCCTACGAAAACCGCAGTAACGCAAGTTTTGACAATATTTTTTCTGATATGATCCGCGCGAATTATATAGCGCACGATATTGATTTAATTTTAACAACCGATAACGAAGCGTTTAATTTTGTGATGGATAATTATTATATACTCTTTTCACATAAGCCTGTGGTTTTTTGCGAAGTCAACAATATTGATTCTTCCGCGCTTAACAGTCTTGAAGAGTATGTTACCGGTATTTGCGCGACATTTTCCTTTGAGGAAACAGTCGGTGAAATGATGCGTTTATATCCAAATACAAAACAGATATTTATATTAAATGATTATTTGATGACAAGAAGCGCCAGTATGCGCAGCGCAATTGAAAATAAAATAAATACAAGCGGACTACAGGTTGAATTTATTTTCAGCGGCGATAAACCTTTCGCGCAGCTCATAGAAGAGATACAAGGTTTCGGATCCGATACGCTTGTTTTGATCGGTAATTATTTTGTTGACAGCGACGGAGTGCTTTACCCGGAAACCGACGTGCAGACGCATGTTGCCTCAGCGTCGATAAACCCCGTATTCTGCCTTAGCGCGATCTATATGGGTCAAGGTACTCTTGGAGGATTAGTTTCCGCTCCCGATGTAAAGAGCCGCATCGCCATTTCTATGGCGATTGATATACTGGGCGGGAAGAAAGTTTCTGATACGCCCGTTATTTACGATTCAAGTTCATACAACAACTGGCAGTTTGATCATGCCGCCGCGAAAAAATTTAAAATAAAAACTAATAATCTGCCTTTAGGTCATATAGTTATTAACAGGCTGCTTCCTTTATGGGAATCGAACCCGTCGGAATTCCTTTTTATGATAATGGCGGGAGCTTTCATGTTTCTGATCATTCTAGGGTTAATGGTATTTTTAAAAGTACTCGCTAAAAAACAAGCGGAAGCGCAAAGCGCGACAATCGCGAAATCGGCGTTCCTCGCGAACATGAGCCACGAGATACGCACGCCCATGAACGCAATCGTGGGTATGGCTTCTGTCGGAATAAAAGCGTCTGAGCTTGAAAGGAAAAACTACTGCTTTAAAAGGATTAACGAAGCCTCGAAACTTCTTTTGGGCATTATAAATGATATTCTTGATATGTCAAAAATTGAAGCTAATAAACTGGAACTGACATACGCGGATTTTAATTTTAAAGAAATGATACATCGGATAGTAAATGTAAATAATATCCGCATAAATGAAAAAAGGCAGAACTTAACGGTTTATATCGATCCTTCTATTCCCGAATTTCTTTACGGCGATGAACTGCGTCTGTCTCAGGTAATAGCTAATCTTGCAGGTAACGCGGTTAAGTTTACGCCGGAAAACGGAACTATTACAATCCGTGCCGAATGTATGGATGAAAAAAAAGGGCCGTCAGTGCCGCAGCCCCCGTTATGTGCAATAAAGTTTTCCGTTACAGATACAGGTATAGGCATAAACCGCGATAAACAGAAAAAACTTTTTCAGCCATTCCAGCAGGCGGAAAGCAGCACGTCAAGAGAATATGGCGGCACAGGATTAGGGTTATCAATATCAAAAAATATAATAGAGATGATGGGCGGCAAAATTTGGATTGAGTCTGATCTCGGGAAGGGCGCGGCGTTCATTTTTACCTTAGAAATTAAACGCTCGTCAAAAACAACAAAAAAAGAATCCGTTGAAAATAACTCAGGGGAGGATATAAAATTCACAGGGCAGAATATTTTACTTGTGGAAGACATGGAAATTAACCGCGAAATTGTACAGGCGCTTCTTGAATCAAAAGAACTATTAATTGACTGTGCCGAAAACGGCGAAGAAGCAGTAAAAATGTTTCAAAAATCGCCTGATAAATACGCGATGATATTTATGGATATACAAATGCCATTAATGGACGGTTATGAAACAACACGGATGATCCGCTCTCTTGATTCACAAAACGCGAAGGACATTCCGATAATTGCCATGACAGCTAACGTATTCCGCGATGATATTGATAGATGCATTAGTTCAGGCATGAATGGTCATATTGGTAAGCCTATTAATTTTGATGAGGTTATGGAAAAATTGCGGTTGTATTTAATGTAATAAAAAACTATACATACATGGCAAGCTAGGGGACTGGGGATTGGCGAAACCTATGCGGTTTTATAATTATGCAATCACGGTAAGCTAAGGGGATTCGGAATCGAAAAATATTTGCAAGAACCCGCCTCCGAGCCCTGACCGCATAATCGTTTAATTTTTATTAAAAACTATTTTTAATATTTTGCGGTCAGGTCTCTCCGGCGGAGAATTGCAAAGATTATTTTCCGATCCCGAACCCCCTTAGCTTACCGCGGTTATATTGTTATATTGAGAGATTTCACCAACTCTCAGTCCTCCGGCTTGCCATGCGTGTGTTGTTGTTTGATGCTTTATTAGCGGATGTTGACTTGCAAGTTACGGGGTATGTGGTGAAATAGTTTTGATATAAAATCTATGTTTCTAAAATACCTTGATAAAATGAATGTAAGATGATATATTATCTGTAAATAAACAAGGGGGTATTTATGAAATACAGCTGTATTTTAACTGTTTTTAATATTCTTTCGTTTACCCCCAGACTGTGTCAAAAGTTATCATAAATACAATTTTAGAATAAAAAGAATAATATTTTTCTGAAGCAGAAACTTATACCCTACGTCAAATCATTGCTTCTATCAATTTCCTGGTTCCAAGAATG